>Ga0163148_10006565_pt1 | contig 11190 bp, 11 predicted proteins | sample OliLakLV19MP7P2_FD_148606 | JGI IMG/M metagenome (GOLD analysis project Ga0163148, IMG submission 148606) | Freshwater microbial mat bacterial communities from Lake Vanda, McMurdo Dry Valleys, Antarctica- Oligotrophic Lake LV.19.MP7.P2 | ecosystem: Environmental > Aquatic > Freshwater > Lake >... | reverse complement strand
GATCGAGATCCTGACCCCCGACTTCAAGGGCAAGATGGATGACGCGCTGGCGATACTGAAAACCGCGCCACCGGATGTGTTCAACCACAACCTGGAAACCGTGCGCGGGCTGTATCACAACGTGCGTCCCGGCGCCGATTACGACGGGTCGCTGCAGCTGCTGCAGAAGTTCAAGGCCCAGCACCCGGGACTGCCGACCAAGTCCGGCATCATGCTGGGCCTGGGCGAGACCCGCGAACAGGTGATGAGCACGCTGCGCGACCTGCGCGCCCACGGCGTCAACATGATCACCATCGGCCAGTACCTGCGGCCATCGCCGGCCCACCATCCAGTGATCCGCTACTGGACGCCGGAGGAATTCCAGCAACTGCAGGCTTTCGGCATGAGCCTGGGTTTTGCCTACGTCGCGTCCGGTCCGATGGTGCGCTCGTCGTACCACGCCGACCGGATGGCGGCGGCAGCGGGTTACGTTACGCTCGACACATTGAAGAGGGCGCAACGTTCTCTTCCGCATCCAGCCTAAGCAGGGAAAATGACCATGAACTTTAACGTCACGCAAAAACTAATCCAGTCGCATCGAGATCACATCTGAACTCCACAGGGAAGATGCGCAGGGTACGCCTTCGGTTGCCGACCCGGAAAAGGCCTGCGCGACCAAGCCGAACTCAGCTCAGTTTCACCGACGCGAACCTCCAAGCGACGCCGTTCCGCCTGTAGGAACATTCTGAAAAATGGATGTCCCAAGCTCACGCGGAAATGCGGTATCGATTGGCCGGTATCTGGTAGATTGCTGACAGTCGAGAATGCCCGGCTCGAATTTCACTTCAGTCCCATTTGCTGACGGTCACATAAAAAGGCCCAAAGTGATTCGGTGCGGAAGCCGGCTGGCGAATCGCCCCCCCCCCGACCGACTCGCTCCGTCAAGGGCGCGAAGCGGCGTAGCGGACCCTTGACGGCACCTAACTCATTGAATACTTAAGGATCGTTGAAGCCGACGTAGGAGCACTTCGACCTCATGACCGCTCTTGGCAGGTGCAAGAACGCCGCGAGACACGCAGCGGTTGGCGCCTCCGGGTGCGACGGGCCACCACGCTTTTCCACACCAAATCACTTAGAACCCATAAAAATGCCGACCCCTCTAGTTCGGCCTTTGCGAACGGTGGCAGTTTTCTCAAAAGGCACTCGTGACGGAAGGCGGAACGTCCCCTTTTAAAAATTGCGCACTGCCACCCAAGAAACAAATTTTCCTCACTCGAAACAAGTCATTGTTGTACTCCGCCTATCCCACGTTGATTGACTCTCCGAGCTTCGGAACTCGTCCTACAAACACGCCGACATCGCAGAAATCATTGATTCCTGTGCCGTTCGACCGTAATAGCAGCCCTGGGCCTCCATTCGTCCATTGCACGTCAGGGGAAATAGTAACAAAAATGTCATCAGATCGTGTGGGCTTTGACTGCGGAAAGAAAAATCCGTTCTCGAGTTCCAGATATTCACCGCATCCGGTGAAACCTATCGTTTGTAATCGCTCAAGAATGGCAGACGCGATACCGTCTGGCGAGAAGCCCTCACTATTTCTTCGCATGAACCACCTTGTGGCCTTCAGCCCGTCTGCACTTATGACGCTAGGGATTAGTCGACACATGTTGTCCAATTGGAGATGCGTCGGCTCGGGGGTCCCTTCCTGCCCACCACCAAAGATAAGTAGCCCAGGTTGAACGGCTGGCAATTTTCCTTCAACAGGCCGCCAACGCCTTCCCTGAACCTCACTGCGTGGCGCGAGACTATAGATGAATGAATAGTCGCCTTTTGCTTCGCAAACCCGCATGAAATACTCTGACGGGTGAAGAGACTCGTCACCCTGAATATCCAATGACATAGTTTTTATTGCACCAATCATGGCAAAAAAACGATCTTCAGCCCTCTCGACAACTCGTTGATCCATTGCTGACATCACTTGATATGCGGACCGCGCTGCATAGTCTGCGATACGATAATCCGCAATAAGCACTTCGAGACTATCCAGCCGACGGTGATGTTTGGCCCAATTAACCGAATCGATCCCATGAAATTTCTTATAGTCGTCGATAGATGTTACAACTGCATTTAGGAAATCCACCCCAGAGACCAGTGTACTTTCGTCGTCTTGCAAGATGAAATACAGGGCCTTGCTGTTGACCGCCTCTTGGTATGCCCAAGCTCGAGTAATCCAATCATCACTCTCGAGAATGAATAGCGCAGTGGAATCTAAGCGCCCGGCATGACGGATTTGATGAAATACATCTGCGCATGACTTCGATAAAACCACAAATACCTGCTGGGCCGCGCTGTAAACCTCTCCCATGCTTCGTAGGCATGCGCTTCGAGCAGGATCTTGGGATGGAACACATAGTGCGTCTATCCAGAACGCTTGTGATGCTTTGAGCGCAGCCGCCCGCCCTGCTTCCTCTTTTTGTGGGTCACGAGCAGAGGTAAATTGCACGTTGTCGGCCCAGTTCTCTGGTGACTGCGAAGCATTGATCGTTGCCTCAATGACTGGGAGGGTCCTGGCTGACATCAACTGATCATCGTTAAGCAGATTCTTCGTTTTTTTCTCGCCCCAGCCATAGGAAATACACGTGTAAACCGGCGCATCAGATATTTGAGCGTACTCCGTAAGCACCCACCGTTTTCCGGATAGCTCAACAAAAGGCGCATTAGGCAGCGTAAAGCTGGTCACAGGCTCAAGCAATCTAAACGTGAATACAGACTTGTGCATGATTACTCCTCCGATGGTTTGTTGTTTACCGGCTCCATCACAACCCTATCGTCTCATCACACCAGGCCCGTCACAAGATCGGCAGTCAGCACTACCGTTTTGATCATTCACTTCAGGAAAAGTCGAAGTGGTGCTTTCGCGTTAAAGCAGCCTGTCACTGGCGCCACGGCTCGAACCGATCATCGCGAGCACATCAGGATCATCTGCGGAACCAGTCGTTGAGTCGTCGCCCTACTCCGCTGGCTACGCGCTTCGCGAGAGCCGATGGTTTCCATTGGCCGTATTGATCATCAAGGTGCTTCGCTTGTGAATAGCCCAAAGCAGCCCGGTAGAGATCGAAGCCACGTGGGAGTTGCCCGCCACGAATGTGAATTATGGCCGACTTGAACATCGCTCTGACCAAGAATCCATCGACAACATACTTCCCATTGGCACCGGGTGTCTGCATAATTTGTACGCCCTCCCTGGCCTCGCTCATTGCTCGCGAGAGCTGCTTTCCTGCAAACAGTCGCGCAAATGCAAGTTCACACAATGCCTCACCCGTGGCCCTGTCGTTGTCACTGCTTTTGCGACGCATCTTCACCATCGCTTCGAAATGTGCCACTGCTTCATGCGGCCTACCACCTTCCAAAGCGATGCTTCCTAGCATAGCTAGATTGCCCGGTATCAACATCAGATCCTTTTCGACCCTCCCCACTCCCATCATCTTCTGAGCAAGATCCAAAACGAAGCGTTTCTCGCTCGGTTGAACGCGCTTGGCAAGCGAGTAATAAGAACTGCAGTACGCGCCCCCCGGAAAATCTGTCTTCCCGCCATAGCCATCGTCCTGTCCGCTTTTCCTGAGAACTTGGCGAACCGCATCGAGCGTGTCTAGTGCGGGCAGCGTTCCCAAATGAATATTGGAGTGCAAACCTAGCCATGACGCAGCTCCAACCCAGTCTATCAATGCGGCGTTCCAGGCGGCGAGAATGAGCGGATCCCGTTGGATGACCTCACCCTGACGATTCAGTAGCGGAGCCACCATCAGCTCCCTCGCGAGTAACCAGGAAAAAGCTAGCCGCCGATCATTGTCTTGCTCCTCCTCAAAGGGGCGACGGTTGTTCATCAAGTCTGTGATCGCCGCCAGATTCGGCTCGACCGCTCTTGCGGATACGATTTGGCGATCGAGTTGAAAAAAGTGAACTCTCGGCGAAGACTCCCCCCTGGCGAAACGATCTCTGGCGTAGAACAGACCCGTGTGAAACGTCTGGGCAGCATTGGAATGTCGCTCCACCTTCGATTGACTCCCTTTGCCTCGCAAGACCTGCGATATGGCACGAAGGATACCGGCATCGCTCATCTTGGTCTGAAGTCGGTCGCGCCAGTTGGGTAGAGCGAACTCGAGCAGGTCGAGATAGGGCCCCAGGGCTTCGGGATCAAACGAGTCGTGTATCAGGAGGTAGATGGGGTGATCCAGTACGATTGCCTGAAACAACTCGAGCTCAAAGAACGTGGTCGAAATCTCTGTATTTCGGGGAGTCATCGCTGCCCCAGCCGACACACCGTTTAGCAAACAGATAAATGCGCTGGACAGTCTTACCTGCCCTAGAAGGAGAGTAGCGATCTCCAAGTCGGGGGTCTCGCCACGCTTCACATCCGCCCACGCGTATTCAGCTACGAATAGAGTCTCTGCCCTCCTATCAGATGCGATCCACGCTTCCCAGCGGATGCCCCGCTGTTCCGCTTGTGCTTGCTTCTGTGTCAGACGTGTGGTTGAAGCGAGAAACGCCTTGGTTGCAGTAGTAGTCGCCATCGCGTATCGGTGTCCTGACCTATGACCATTCCTTGAGTCTAGTGACCAGCGCCCTTGGCGACCTTTTCTACCCAGTCGCCGAGTTTGTTGTAGCCATCGTCGTTGTTCCAGAGGTAGAAGTCGTATACTAAAGGCGTTGTCCCAACGCTCGCTGATCTTTCCATTCTTGTTGATGTCCGGAATCCGCGATATCGGCTCTGGTATCAGCGGGTCCGCCAGAGGTTGCAGCGACACCCATTGACCTAGCACAAGCCATCCGCCTGCACCTGGGCCTGACCGTCAACATCCGGCCCCTTCCAGAGCGGGCCACCGCCGCATCACCCGGCGCCCGCTCGCGGGCACCCCTGATTGCCCGCATCTACGAGGTCGACCCACTGCACTGCCGGCGCTGCGGCGGCGGCATGCGACTCTCCTTCATCACTGAGCGCCAGGTCAGCGAGTGCATTCTCGAGCACATCGGCGAACTAAAGTCGCGCACTCCGCAGGGTGCCGTTTCCAGTCCGCCCAGCGACGCTGCCATGCAGCAACGGAATGACCGCGGCACCCGCAGGCCGCTCAACCGCGATCCGCCGGTCGACGTCATGCCCGACTTAAAAAAACCAGAATCAGGATCTGGTCAGGTTCGCCCCAACCCCCCGACCTAAGCCGACCTCAACGCCACGGCGATGTCCGCGCTCGCCCGCGAGAAAGTGAAAACGCCACACGCAAGGCCGCCGCAACGGCATTCGACCCGCAAAAGCGCCCGTCACAGAGCAGGCCTGACGGTCATGCGGAGCCTCCTGACAAAGTGAACCCGCGGCGAAGCCTCGGGCAAAAGTGGCTTTGGATTTGCTATCCTTTTTTCTCGCCCTCGCGTGTCCGATGTGGCAAGCTGAAGTTGGCGGTCGGCTGAACCCATGATGATCAAGAGTCGGCCTGCGCTGGAAAAATCGGCACCATCGACGCAGTGCGGACGGTTCTTACAGGGGAGGGGACTATGGCAGACACTAAGAATGTCTTCATAAGTCACGTTCACAAGGATGACGACGGCTTGCAAAAGCTGAAGAACTTGCTTGCCCCGAAGGGCATGAATGTCCGAGACTCCTCGATTCACACCGGCAAGTTCAACGACGCCACTGACCCTAACTACATCAAAACCCAGATCCTCGCCCCCGCGATCAATTGGGCCAGCACTTTCATCTGCTATGTCTCCCCTCAGACGAAGGATAGCAAGTGGGTCAATTGGGAAATTGAATATGCGGCCAAGCAAGGAAAGCGAATAATCGGCGTGTGGGAGCATGGCGAAAATGAGTGCGATATACCTGCCGCGCTTCAGGAGTACGCCGACGCCTTAGTCGGGTGGAATGGCGATGCAATCATCGACGCGATCAACGGCAAAGACACTTGGGAAAAGCCAGACGGCGGGCCCTGTGAGTCAGTGCCGCTCAAGCGCCATCCCTGCTAATGGCCCGTATCTATTCATACGTTGTACGCTACGACAGTGGGTTCGCACCAAACCCCTTTTACGGCTACTGCACACTCGCAACATGCAAGCCGGACATTAGGCGCTGGGCCAATGTTGGTGATTGGGTGGTTGGAAGTGCCAGTAACGCCAGCGGAATTGGGCGCGGTGGACATATCGTCTATGCAATGCGGGTGACCGAGACGACGACGTTCGACGACTATGCGAAGGACGCGCGTTTTGAAGCGAAGAAACCTTTTCGCAAGGGTAGCCGCAAGCAGAGCTGCGGCGACAACATCTATTTTCGCGACGCGCCTGACAGTGGCTGGTCTCAGCGTGATTCATTCCATTCACGCGAAGATGGCCAGCTTCACGTGCAACATGTCACGCGGGACACCGGCATAAACCGCGTTTTGATTAGCGATGACTACATTTACTTTGGCGGAACAGGTCCAGCATTCCCCGACGATCTCCAAGACGAGGACGGCAAGCCGCTGTGCAAACATGGGATCGGCCGATCCTGCTTCGACGATCCTCAGTTGGTCAAAGGCCTGGAACACTGGTTTCGTAGCCTAGAAGTGCGCGGCTACCAAGGGCCACCACAAGAATGGATTTCGCTCCGTGGTTGACCCAGTGGTTCCCAGCATAGGGTCACTACAGATATCGGACTATGCTGCCGAGATTGCGGATACCGACGTACTTGACCCGGCGGACATCAATCCGATCCTGCAGGGGCTCTATGGTGAAGTCGGTGGAATCATGTCGACCGCCAAGAAACACATTCGTGAGAAATCAGCCTATCCCGGATTCAAGCGGGCCGCCGAGGAGGAATTCGGCGACACACTCTGGTATCTCGCCGCGCTCTGTAGGCGGTTGAGTATTCCGCTTGATGAGTTGCTCGCCGAGGCGGCGAGCGGTGAACGCTTCAGAAAAGTCGGCGCCGCTAGCGATATGGTCGAAGGCGCAGTGGCCCATGTTGCAATGCCGCTTTCGATCGATTCGGTCGATGCAACACTTTTCAAGCTCGGGCGTTCGGCCGCAGCATTGCTAGGAACTGCGCCTGATCGCGCGAAGATCTTGGCGTTCGCGAGTGACTATTTCGATGCGCTACACGCGGCCAAGTTAGCCTTTGCCGATGTCGCACGTGGCAACTTGCGGAAAGCGCGCGGCGCGTTCATCGCACCCAAGCCAGAAGATTTAATCGACTTCGACGTTAAGTTTGGAATTGAAGAGCAACTACCGAGGTCATTTAAAATCCGCGTCAGTCAACGAAGCAGTGGCAGAAGCTACCTCCAGTGGAACGGCGTCTTCATTGGCGACCCTTTGACCGACAACATTGCTGACCCCGACGGCTATCGTTTCCATGATGTCTTCCATTTCGCATACGCCGCAATCCTTCATTGGTCTCCGGTTGTTCGGGCCCTTATAAAACATAAGCGCAAGAGCAGACCGGAGTACGACGAGGAACAGGATAGTGGTCGCGCAATCGTCGTCGAAGAAGGGTTAACCGCCTGGATCTTTTCCAGAGCCAAAGAGATTAACTTCTTCGAGGGCCAGGAACGCGTCTCGCTCGGAGTACTCAAGACCATAGGCGAGTTCGTGACCGGCTACGAAGTATCACAATGCCCACTTAAGCTCTGGGAGCGGGCCATCCTCGAAGGTTATGGAGTATTCCGCCAAATTCGCGCAAACGAAGGTGGCTGGATCATCGGCGATCGAGCGCTTCGTGCGATCCGCTATGCACCACTTGAGGTGAACGAATGAACCTCCACCCGTTCGCGAAGGCGATTACTGCCCTACGATTCGAAAATTGCTTCAACCCTTACGTTGATCGTTGTGCAATCCACGATCGCCGAGACGCGCCGGACTGCCGCGCGAAGGCCCTGTCCGCGATGCTCGAAAGTGCGGCGCGCGAACCGATCGACGCGATATGGGTTGGGCGCGATCTTGGATATCGCGGCGGAAGACGGACTGGCCTTGCGCTGACTGACGATGTCCATATTGCCCGGCACGCCAAGCGCTGGGGGCTTGTTGTCGAGCGGCCGACTATCGGTGCGGCCGTCGCCGAGCGGACCGCTGCAGTGATCTGGCGCATGCTCGACCAGATCGATGCCAGGATATTCTTGTGGAATGTTTTTCCGCTTCACCCTCACGAATCGGAGGACCCATTCACAAATCGTCAGCACAACGCTCGCGAGCGCAGCGCTGGCGAGGAGTTGCTCCACGCGCTTATCGTATTGCTGAGACCCGCGCGCATCGTCGCCATTGGCAACGATGCGGCCGCCGCCGCTAACAGGGTTGTCGGCGGCGTGCCGGTCCTACATGTTCGGCATCCAAGCTACGGTGGACAGACCCAGTTTTTGCGTCAGATTGAGGAGCTTTACGACGTTGCTCCGCAGAACATGCGCTTGCTCTTGCGATGACGACAGAACTCAATCTCTGCGGTGGGTCGGGAGATTTGAGTCCGGGACGTGGCTCGGGATCTTCTGAAGGGCAACCTAGTCCTTACATGAGGGGCAGCGCCGAGGCGGACAAGCAGAATCGCAATTTACAAGGACTAGTCAGGGGAGGGGCAGTTCATGGCAAGGCGAGTTTTCTTTAGCTTTCATTTCGCGAAGGACTTCTGGCGTACCCAGCAGGTCCGCAACATGAATATCCTCGAGGGTCAGACGCTCTGCTCTGCCAACGATTGGGAGGAGGTCAAGCGCAAGGGCGACGCGTCGATCGGGCAATGGATCGACGAACAATTGCACGGCAAGACCTGCGTTGTCGTCTTGGTCGGTGCTGAGACGGCAAATCGTCCTTGGGTCATCCATGAAATCTCGAAGGGCTGGAATGGCAAGCGGGGAGTTTTGGGTATCCGAATAGACAAGCTACTCGATGCCAGCGGCCGTCCATCCGCCGCAGGAACTAACCCGTTTTCGCAGATCACCTTCACCGGCACGACGCGGACCCTCGCCGAAGTGGCGCCGCTCAAAGTCCCGACGGGGGCAGATAGCAAGGCCGCTTATGCCTCCATCGCAAACAATATTGAGGCGTGGATCGAAGAGGCCATCCGCATACGTGACAACAGCTAGCGTCACAGTCGAGGACTCCGTGTGAGCATTTACGAAATAGGCCTACTAGGTGATATGACGGACGCTGATCGCGACACTCTCCGCGGGACGATTGCTAAGCTCGTCGCCGATTTCGATTTGGTGGTTGGCCGCGACCTGATGATCCGGAGCGGAGATACCTTTGACCACCGTGACGGGCACGCGGCGACAGTCGTGGCTTACTTCGGCGGTGCCGTGCAAGCGGATCAGGAGTTGGCGCGTCGGGCTTTCGACTCAAGCTTGCCGGTGATTCCGACCATACCTGCGGGCGGCGATTTTGGCACTCTGGTGCCTGCCTTGCTCCAGCGATTGAATGGTCTGCGCCGTCGCGCCGACGATCCCGAAATGCTGGAGCTGGCCGTGGCGCTCTTGGAATGTGTTGGCCTTCTGCGGCGCCAGCGCCGCGTGTTTGTGAGTTATCGACGGGCGGAGTCTCGCAATGCCGCAGTCCAGCTCCACGATCTGCTGAGTGCGCGCGGCTTCGACGTCTTCCTCGACACTCACGATATTCGCCCCGGCGAAACGTTCCAGGACGTGCTTTGGCACCGGCTTTGTGACTCCGATGTTATGGTCATGCTCGACACGCCGACCTATTTCGCGAGCAAGTGGACGCGCCAGGAACTCGGCCGTGCGCGGGCGAAGGAGATCCATGTGTTGCGTTTGGTCTGGCCCGATCACACGCCGACGAAACACACCGATTTCGCCGAGACAATCTATTTGGATCGAGCTGAACTCAGCGGTGGCGACGGTCCCATCGTTGACGCGGTTGCCAACCAGATCGTTCTCGCCATCGAGAGCTTGCGGAGCCGTAGCATCGCCTCTCGGTACATGTCGATCACGGGGAAGCTGCGAGCGGAGGTCCAGAAAATCGGCGGCGAACTTGACGGCATCGGCGCCCACCGCGCTGTTTCGTTGCGATTGTCTGACGGCACAAGGCTTTGGGCTTACCCGGTCGTCGGAATTCCCTCCGCAGACCTGCTCAACGACGTGGCGGATAAGGCGCGCGTGGCAGATCAGCGTGAGACACCGATCCTGGTTTACGATCACATCGGGATTCGAGATCAATGGATGGCGCACCTAAAATGGCTGGACGAGAACATCAGTGCTGTTCGCGCAATCCGAGTGACTGAAGCTGCATGGGCGCTCGCGGCGTGGGAGGGCCGAGCATGACCGACGCTATCTTCCTGTCTGCAGGCGTGCCCGATCCCAAGCGGGGCCCGCAATACGCCAAGACGGCCGACACGGTCGCAATCACGGCCGCAGTGTCGGCGCTCATTTATGTGACGCTTGGGCGGCGCCTGCTCGTGTGGGGCGGGCAACCTGCGATTACGCCGATGATCTGGGTCGTCGCCGACGGATTGGGCATTGACTACGGGCGTTGGGTAAGGCTCTACCAGAGCAAGCACTTCCAAGATGAGTATCCCGAAGACAATCAGCGTTTCCAGAACGTTACATACACTGATGACGTCGGTCACGACCGCGGAAATAGCCTGAAGCTGATGCGAGAGCAGATGTTCTCAGACTTCAACTTCACGGCTGCTGTATTCATCGGAGGGATGGGCGGTATCGTCCAAGAGTTTGATCTGCTTCAGCGGCTGCAACCTAGGGCGGCGATGTTGCCAGTGATCTCAACGGGAGGAGCGGTTCGCGATGTCGCGCAGCGGTTGGGCAACGTCCCGCCCGATCTTCGCGACGACATGGACTACGTCGCGCTGTTTCATCGGCACCTCGACGTTTCCGTCAAGGAGATACGGTACCGAAGTCCAACAGAGCAGCCCCCGGCGGTTTCGGATCGATATTGGCAACACACTGCGCCCGGTACGCAGACGCGCTGAGCCCTAAAGATTTGCCTTCACGAGGAGGGAGACAGGCTGGCCCGCGCCGTGCAAGTATCTGGGGCATCGCCCACATCTACTTCCTGATCAGCCTGCGCAACCGGCTGCTGGTCATGACGCAGTGGCTCTGGTCGTACGTCAGCTTCGAACGCGGTGCCCGGCTCATCACCGGCCTGCACCCCGTCAAAGCCGGCACCGACCCCGAACCAGCCTGCACCTCCCGTCCTGACGACGATGCTGCGTCGCCAGCGCTGGCCGCACCCTCTCCA
>Ga0163148_10006561_pt1 | contig 11192 bp, 9 predicted proteins | sample OliLakLV19MP7P2_FD_148606 | JGI IMG/M metagenome (GOLD analysis project Ga0163148, IMG submission 148606) | Freshwater microbial mat bacterial communities from Lake Vanda, McMurdo Dry Valleys, Antarctica- Oligotrophic Lake LV.19.MP7.P2 | ecosystem: Environmental > Aquatic > Freshwater > Lake >... | reverse complement strand
TTCAACACCTGTCTGCCCTCATCCCTCCCCTCTTGCCGGCATCCTCCCCATCCCCTCACTCTCTGAGCCCTCGGATTGCGCTGATTGTGCATGGGGATTTGTGTTGGCATCGATCCGTGGGCTCCCCCACTCGTGGTGGCCAAGTCATCCACTTTGTGGATTTGTTGGATCACGAGACAGCATCAAAGCCTTCTTTGATGCGATCTGGCAAGGGACGGATGGAGGTCGGTGACATGGTGTTGGAACACGACAAAGCGACTGTGGCCAGATGTCCCTGTTTGTGGCTCCTGTGAGGGCCGATTGGATGTTCATTTGGTTCCTGCAACACAATTGGTGACGTTGGAAGTGTCGCCCCACAACACAACAAGAATCGACACCGATGGTGAGAGGGGCAGCTTCCCTCCACGATGGAGACAACACCGGAAGAAAAGTGAGAGAGCACATGCTACAAAGCCTCTTCAGCATGGAAGCAACAGTTGTTCTGATTGGTGGCATTCCTTGGTGGGAGCCATTGGAACAGCACAGGCAAACCCTTGCTGTTGGTTGACCCCAACTGTTTCTTCATTGAACAGTTGCCAGGCTCTGACATCCAAAATGGATGTTCATTTGCAGAGGGTGGAGGGCAAAGCAATGGTGCTAACCACAGCCCTCTGCTGCACACCGGCAGGAGATTTACCAAACCAAACCAAACCAAGAGACAAGGTTGCCCATGCTCTCCTGTCGTGGACTCTGAAGGACACCAGACAGAAATAACAATTTGTTTGAAACTTTTTCAATTGCCAACAAATGCCTGTTTGCTGACATCTTGTGCAGCCAAAAGTGGCAGTCATCAGCTCAATTTGCTGTCAGTCATGGGCACAAGTGACAGCTAATAAAAAACAATGGACATGCACCCCTTTTTTTTCAGAAGCAGCTAAGAGTTGTCTCTGTTCATTATTTCTTTTAGGACTTCCTCTTTTTGGGGGTAAGGAATTAGAGAACTGGATGAATTGCGTTGTTTGTCCAGTTCCTGCACAAACAAAGACTTTTCCTTCACTTCCTGTCCCTAAGGAATTCTCAACTTGGCAACCAATTAATTCAATCTTCAATGTGAAAAACGATGCTTTGGTCAACCCTTTGAGGTTCTGCATCCATGTTATGAACTTTAGAATGCAGAAACACTACAATTGCATCAGCTCTTTGAGTTCTTTTGGGAGAGAATCAAATAGCCACACTTGAGTTCATCAATTAGGCAAGGCAGATCATGGATAGAAACTATTTGAAATTCCAGGGCTGGGTGTTGCGCACAAAGGGATAGTTTATGTTTATAGGTTTTTTCATCAGTGCAGTTGCCCTTTGTCAAGTACAGCATCACATAGTGGAGTAGTGTGCATCAACATCCAATAAAAGTAGTGTGACCTTTTTGATCGTTTGGCGGGCCGTCACATAGCCAGTTTTCCAGGAGGGTCTCCCCCAAGTACTGTTCCTGCGGAAAGAATAAATTATTCCATTTTTGGTTGATTTTACTGAACTTCCTCATGGCCAAAACTAAGACGTTTTACGCTCCAGCATTCTCTGGAGTTTCATTATCAAACTTGTCTCCGGGAGGATTGTTCGTCAAATCCGTGAAGTCGTCGCTAGTAAAGTTGCCACCAATTTTGCTTGCGCGTCGAGTCAAATGGCGCAAGCGAGCTGCTTCCGTCGCAGCACTGTACGCATTTCGTTGTTTGCTACTGTTTCGAGTCAACAGAGCCTTGACTTCCTCGGCCGATGACGTGTTACCACGAGCCAACATTCCTCTGGTCGTCATGCGATCAAAGGCAATATCCTCACTGATTTGAATCTTGGTTGCCTCGCGTTGAATGGGCAACTTATCATCCACAAATGTGGGTCGGCGAACCAAAAAGGACGATTTGTCATCTTCCAAATTTTCTTTCGCGCCAAACAACATGGCCATGAGATCCGTCCAAGCGTAATGTTTCAAGAGGAAAAATGGCATGTTCTTTCGTGATTCCTCCTCCATTTCTTCTTCTTCTTCCGTCTTGGCCGTAAAGGCAAAATGATTAATGTGGTGCTCCGTAGCCCATGCCAACCAACGAGCGTGCGTTTTGAACACGAGCAGTGCCAATTGCGAAACGACCGGTAGATTGCCATGAAAGTATTCGCCAAAATGGTAGACTTCAATCGATCCATCTTCGAGAGTACGAAACCCAAAATTAATCACCATATCCCAGCACGTCCAGCCATAGCATAGGTCGCGGAAGCGCTCTCGTTTGTTGAACCAATCAGTTTGTCCCGATTCTTCATTGGCTTCGTCCGAAAAGACCATGCTCACTTTGAGCGTTCCTGGAAGACCCGTCGTATATACATTTCCTTCCTCGTCAAAGACGCCGTTCCGCATCATCATGTGGCTGACAAAGGGAAAGACAGAAAATACTGTCGTATTTCATTGTTTCCGTTGTTTGGTAACGTCTGTGAGACATTTTTGTTGAATGTCCATCCATTGGTTTTTTCTCAATGTTTTTTGCAGTCATGTATCTGCATCAAGATGCAAAAAATTAAAAAGTAGGAATTTTTTACTTACGTTCCATAAATTCTTCTCCACCATAGAAAGTAGCGAGATCATCGGCCGATTTTTGCGTGGTAAAGCGATATTCAAAAAAATCCGCTTGCGATCCCGTGGCACTGTGGACACCTGCCAAGACAAGTCCACCCACAAGGCCAAGAGCAAGGTTGGTACGAGAGGACCTACCACCACTTGTAATAGCTTCAGGAGCCGCCACCGTCGTGACAAATCTTTGAGTAGCATTGCGATTGAAGCTGGGTATTGTTTTGGCAAAAAGTGACGAGGGAGATGCAACCGTTGGAGTCCAAAGCATGCGACGAGGAGCCCCAGTTGTAACTGGAAGCTTGCCGACAAAGTTTCGTCCGCCTAACCGGGCGGCTTGATGGATTGCCCTTGTAGTGAAGATCATGATTTTCTAAAACTCTTCCTTCCGTGTAAATATGTTATTCTTTCTTCTGTTGTTGTTTGATTTGTGAGAACAACAAGATCGCCTTTTCTTACAACTTCCTTTTCTTTCAACTTCCTCCAAAACATGAGGTGAATCTCTCCGTCTGAGTTTGAGTAAAAAGATTGTTCTCGGAAACTCCTCTGTAAGTCGTGCCGATTGTACTGTGGCAGATGTGTACTCTTCCTCAGTCGCGTTTGGCACGTTCTCATTGAGGCATCAATGACGTGGGCAAAACTGCCGATAATTTTATTGGCCCCAAGAAATGACAATTCTTAGACTGGTAGCACAGCCGCACAGGAGCCTATCCTGTGCCTGAGCTCCCCAAGGCCAAGGCACGCAAATCTGGATTTGTCATGTGTCTTTACAGTCCATCCTTCACACAGAGCAGTGCTGTGAGCAATTAGCTTTTGCATTTTGTGATTGATGGATTCGCGCAATCAGCAGGAAGGATTTGCCAATTGTTTCAAAGAACACAATTCGGACAGCCAGAATGGCAGAGCAACGTGCCAGAATTCACGCCAAATGTCTCTTTTGATGTGACATGGACCTCATTGTCTATCCAAGACAAAGCACTGGGAAAAGTGCAATAGAATGTCGTGTTCTCCCATCTTTGTTAATCATGAATCTTCCTTGTCTGTCTGATTAACTTGTCAAAATCAACGACTAGCTCATTGTCCTTTGTCTCATGACATTTGACACTTGTTGTCTAGGCTAGAAGCATTTGGTTTCACAGTTCTCTCTCCACCATGAATGCATTCATGTCCATTCAACAATGAGAACAAAGAAAGTGCCACAAATGAAATTCTTTTTTATCAACACCCATTTCTTTCAATGGCAAGATTCATCAGATTTTAGACTGAGGACAAATGTTGGTGCAGCAGCCAGAATGTCATTTCATGAAAAGAGGATTTCTCAAGAAATGTGTTAATTTCAGTTGGTTTGAAATTGTTCCAAATTCTTCATCACATTGAAAGCTGGACATGCAGCTCCAGCAGACTTATCTGCCTCTCCCTCCCCCCAATTCTAAGCTGGTGACAGGGGGGCTAGACACAGGACAGTTTTCTAAAGTGTAGTGATTTGCCGCGCCAATCATTAATTTTGAACCCCACCAAGAAAGTTTTTCAAGCGTTTTTTCAGAAATACAAAAGGGTTGGGGTTGAGAGAGAAGGAACACTTTAACGGGCGCGTGCCATAATAATTCAAAAACAACAACAAAACATAACGACATCCAAATCATGTCATTGATTCCGGTAGATATCAATCATATCATTACTTTTCGGTTAGTAACAATCAATCCGCGCTTCTAGGTTAGATTATTGTCATTCAGGTGCTCCGTGTTACTATTATTTCTGCAAGCGTTGCCTCTTATCTTTGATCAATCAACAGCTAGTTAAAGATGGGATGCTCCTGTTCCAAGGTGGAGGAGGATCAAGTTGGGGTATCGTCCCCCTCTCCTCCCCTCAGCTATCACACAGACACACTGCCTGGTCCTTCCCATAGAATCGCCAACAAGACCAAAAAAGAATCGACTTCCAAACCTGTTACTGCCAGACTTCGACTTCCTATACGCCCAAAGGCTACGGATGCTACAAGCAACACCCCTCGTCATTTATCTCCATATTACAAGAAACTACCCAAAAATGCCATTCCATGTAACGTGCTTTCGGTATACGACGGTGATACTCTTACATTAACCGATAAGAAACGAGTTCGATTCTTGGGGATTGATACACCCGAACTTTGCAATCCGGTGCAAGCTTTTAGCGAAGAAGCCAAACAATATACCGTCCAGCGTTGTCTACAACAACAGCCAATAGCAGCGGCCACTACCACTGCTACCAAAAAGAAGAAGAAGGACAACAAGAACAAGATTTGGATTTCGTACGAACCAGGTCAGGATACTACAGATAAATATGGACGGTTATTGGCGTGGGTATGGGTACAAACGCATGATCCTTCAAATGGAAAGAAGAAAGTCTATGAATGCGTCAATGAAGGATTACTATTGGAAGGGTTGGCGACTGTGTATACACCCTCTCGACAAACCAAGTTGGAGACGTTTCACAAATTGATTGACCAACAAAAATATGCACGTATACAGAAACGTGGACTGTGGAAAAATTGGAACGACAACCAAAAGGTATTACAAACCAAGTTTGGATGTGCGTTTCATGCGTTGGGTGGAAGCTGTGAGCATTTGAAACGTTCCAATGCCAATACTCTGATTGTCGTCCTCGAACGAGAGGCTCTCGATCAAGGGCTACATGCATGTCGAACCTGTCTAGCCGAAGAAGAGGGCACAGATAATCACGCCAAGAAAAAGGTGGACCAACCAAAGCTACGTGCGGTATCTGTCTATTAAGACTAATATTTTGCGGGGAGAATGAGCGCAACAGAAGCTCCACGGAGGTGCCTCTGGGTGGATCCGATGCATCGCCGTCATTGGCAGCAGCAAGAACACAAGCATTTGGCTGTATACTTTGCGGCGTGCCTGTTAGTGGTATCAATTGGATCTGGGGGGAAATCTTTGTGGACTATGGAAAATAGGATTCTGGGGCCTTGTTTATGGAAACTATAATAATGTACAATATTGCTGTCATCAAACACAATTAAAAACCGATGGGCGACTGCATGGGTCATCATCACCAGCGAGCAAAAAGTGAAAGCTGTCACAGTCGACGTTTCCTTGGGACGCGCCGAACGGCAATGCTATAGCCTTTTCGGGGATGTTGTTTAATTCCAACACCATGGAACTTGAAGGGGGAAGATGCACGCCGTTCATAATATACCTCAGTACGCGCTGGTTTATACACAGGCTCTGTAGGATTGTTGTCATTGGTCGAATGTTGGGGTTGATAAAGGAACCGTACCGAGACCTCCCTTACTACCTACTAGATATCAAGATTTTTCACAATGTTGACCAACATTGGACACAGAGGTCTCCATCCAAAAGGAAGGATATCTCGTCCGACGCACGTCCAGTAGACTACTGGCTAGCTAGCTACTAGCTAGAAGAGCAGGACAGTACAGAACAGTAGTACAGCGGTTGTTTCAAAATCTTAAAATTAATTCTATGATAGGGTTAGCGGACTGTTAGCGTTATCTGGTGTGGATGGGGATAAGAATTCCTACAGTACTAGTACTCGTACCGCACAGTGTTCATCGTATCAGTTGATGAATTACACTGGTGATCGAGAGTAGGATGCACTCCGATGAATTCGTACGCACGCACCGGGAGACATAATGACTTGATCACCATTAATTGCACCTTTGAAGGCTTTGATGAATCCACCCAAACAAAAAGCGATCGATTCAGTGCTGGTACGTACCAGGTATGTACTGCTTCGCACTTGTGTTTTTCTACTGGTAATTTTGTAGTTCAAGTCAAGGTAAGAACGCCAAAGTCTTTTTTTCGAGAATCAATGTCAAAATTAAGACCCTCTCTCTGTATTGCCCTCACGGTACGTGTTGCGATGCAGCGTGCATAAACGGCAACTTTGCGGCAACTCTGCGGCAACAGCAAGTGCTCACTACGATCGCAGCACTTTGGTGCATAACCTCCGTGAGCGGCAAGCGTCCACCTCCACAACGCTGCATTACAAGCAGGACAATCCTTTTCCTTCTTATTAGCTCTATCTCTGTTTCTATTACCTCTATTACAATTCGCTACGTACAACCTCTGCCGGTAGCTGCTAATTACCTTTCTTGGCACATGTTCCTAGCTACTAGCTAGCTATCGATCTCGAGCTATCAAGATTGTTTGGGAAGATCAACAGCGTGACCACCAAAGACCACTGACTACAATGAACAAGACCTCGTCTTCGTCTTCTACTTCTTCTAATAAGACTCGACTTTTCCTTTCGACAACAACAACAACAACAACGGACAAGGAGAACTCGTCTTCCACGCGCTTGTTGGCGCTCTGCAAGGCTGCTAGTATGGGTAGCCATAAAATGGCGGCGACAGCAGCACAGCCGCATTGGACGACGGAAAGCCTACCGCCTCCGCCCATCATGGCCCGGCGCATAACGGGTGATACGGATGAGGCCACATCTACGAATGATGCTTCTTCCAACGCATCGGTGGACGACCATGGCATCGCTGGCATCGCCGCCGCCGCCGCAGCAGCCACGGAAGAGTGGTCACAAGAGCTTCAACAGCTTCAGCAACAAGAAGAGTCTTGCGCCAACGCCCCGACAACGACGGCCTCTGCCACTGTGGATGCCGCCGCGTCCGCAGCAGCAGCTTCATCATCGCCTTCCATGACGAGTTCTCCTTCTCCTCCTCCTCCTACAGCGCCTTCTCCTACGGAGCAGCACCCCGCACAACGGCAGCAGCAACAGCGCGACGACGTAGACGACAAGAGCTCGGACAACAACTTTGTGGTCAGCAGTCAAGTCACCATTTCCAGCAGTAGTGGCAAAGACGACGACAACAACGAAGACGACACGAGCAATCACAACATGAGCAACTCTTTCACTAACGATGAGTCTTGTCATTCCGATGTGGCCGTGTCCAAATGCATGGTAATACTGACCCCAGAGGATCAAGCCGAAATGGAACGCACAGTGATGGAAATGAATGTCGAAGTTCATCCGTATCCACTCATGGAAGAAGAAGAGGAAGAGGAGAAGAAGAACAGTAATGAAAAGAGCCATGAAAACAGCAGCAACGCAAACAGTCACAGCCTGCAAGAAGACCTGCGTCAGCACCAATACGGAATGGATGAACCCGAACATCCACCACTCCTCCTACCAGGAGGAGAAGGCATTGAATTGACCATTCCCAATAGTAGCACTGGCAACAACAGGACCACAAATACAAATACACGACACGTTCGCTTCCAAAGCGTCCAAATTCGTGAACACGCCGTGACGATTGGCGATCATCCCTTTTGTACCGTCGGCGTGCCCATTCAATTGGATTGGACCTTTTATGAATTTCCCGCCGTCTCCATTGACATGTACGAAGTGGCCCGCCAGCGCAAACGGAAAAGTGCCCGCCGCAAGCTCCTCCTGAATAGTTTTCAACGTCGGGATATGCTGTGGAGGGCGGGACATGAATTGGAAGAAATTGAATTGGCCGCCAAAGCGGTGGAAAAACAACGCTTTCGACGAAGTTTGCATTTGTACTTTTTGCCAATCTTTGTGCTGCAAGAGTACTGGGCCGTGCAAGTTGAAAAATATAGTTGTCGCAAACAGACAACAACGACTGCTTCTTCGAATGCCAGCGTCAGTAGTGGCCAAATCAGTTTGGAAAGCAACCATTCCGTTGGAGTAGTAGGACCAGGAGAGGATGGCTATGAATCGGAAGCGGAAGCGATTGAACAAAAAGTCCGGGATTTGCATCGAAAGCAATTGGCCGATATGGATTCGACGGAACACGGAGGACTTCCACCTTGGCGACGACAGGACTACAGTGCGCCTCGTCGACAGGCACGTCGGATTTCCTTTCGAGGATCGGGATTGCAGCCCGGCGAACGAGAAGTTTGTGGCCCCGTCAGCGGCGAGAATGGGAGTGCCAGTACCGGTTTTGGCGGTGACAATTATTCCGTCCACAGCGATGCAGAATTCAGTGTCGTGTCCGATTTTTCGTCGCACCGAGCCTTTTCGGTTCATTCCTCGGACTTCATGAATCTTCATAATTATCGTACCACGGGAGATTCCAATTTTGCGCGCTATCACATTCGCACCGATCCTCGACAACACGACAAGGCCACCGAAATCATTTTGTGCAGTGCTCGACGTCCGCATATGCGAGCCTTTCATGCCAGTTGGTTTGGCTTCTTTATTGGATTCATCATGTGGTTTGCCATTACACCCCTGTTGGGAGAAGTCAAGGAGTCCTTGCAGATTACCAATTCGGAAATTTGGACTTCGAGCTTGGCGGGAACGTCCGTGACGGTCTTGGCACGGATCATTATGGGACCCCTGTGCGATGTCTTTGGAGCACGATTGTGCATGGCTGCCATTGTCATGGTGTCGGCCATTCCTTGTGGCCTGACGGGCTTGGTGGGCAATGCCAAGGGTCTTGCGGCGGTCCGTGCCTTTATTGGTATAGCGGGAAGTGCGTTCGTCCCTTGTCAGTACTGGACGAGTCGCATGTTTGCTCGAGAGGTAGTTGGAACGGCCAATGCCCTGGTTGCTGGATGGGGCAATTTGGGAGGAGGCGTCACGCAGCTCTTGATGGGATCTGTTTTGTTTCCCCTCTTTAAAGAGATATTCAAAGGGGAAGACCAGGATGGCGATGACATGACCAGTGCTGAAATGGCTTGGAGGACGGTCTTTGTCGTACCTGCCCTCATTGCTTTTATTGCGGGCTATGTGTATCTCTACCATTGCGATGATTCTCCCAAGGGTGATTTTACTGAATTGATTCGACAACAGCAAATTGAAATGGTCAGTCCCTTTATGGCTCTCTTCTCCGCCATTCAAAACCGAAACGTGGTGTTGCTTCTGGTGCAATACGCCTGTTGCTTTGGCATTGAAATCATCATGACCAACGCCACGGCATTGTATATGAGAGAGGAGTTCGGACAAAGCACGGCGTCTGCCGCCGCCATTGCGTCGACCTTTGGCTTCATGAATTTGTTTGCCCGAGGTCTTGGAGGGTATGGGAGTGACTTTTGGAATTCCCGATTCGGTACCCATGGACGCGTCGGATGGCAGAGTTTCACTCTCTTCATGGAAGGCGTGGGGATTGTTATTTTCGCCTATGCGGATACCTTGATTGGGTCCATCTTTTCGTTGATCTTCTTGTCCCTTTGGGTCCAATGCGCGGAAGGGTCCACCTATGGAATTGTACCTTATGTGAATCGTCGATTTACCGGTAAGTACTTTTGGACGACTACACCGTCAGAACGCTAGAAATCTCGCTAACCCTTCCTTTTCCTGTCCATTTGAATTGCATACAGGCGCTGTCGTTGGTTGGGTTGGAGGCGGCGGAACCCTTGGGGGTGTGATCTTTTCGATTTTCTTTCGTGAACTTAGTTATCAAAATGCCTTTTTTTGGATGGGAATATCAGCATGTGCCAGTTCGTTTTTGTCCATTTTTATGAACTTTCAGAGCCTTGCTGCCATTTACCAAGAAAAGACCAAAGCAGAACATATTAAAAACAACAACAATTTTGTATTTCACGATGACGCGCCAGCAAATGATGAGAGGGATGTATAATCCATCTATCGCGCGTCTTTTTTACTACTTTCCTTTGGGAGTGTTTTGAATCAACCAGCACTCTCTTTTTCTCCATTTTTATATAAATCCGAGCACAATTTTGAACAAATGAATCTGCTCTTTTTTCACTAACTTGCAGAATACATGTGCATGTACAATATAATAACATAAGTTTTGGTCTTATTTTCTACATGTAGGTTTACGTTTGCATAGAGGAAGTCGGTCTGTTTTCCAATTTCCCTTCGCGTTCTATAATTAACTAATTATGTGAGCGAGCACGGCGATCAAGTGGGACAAAGGGCTCGTCTAAAGCACGGATGAGCTCTAAGGGCATGAAATATGATACCTGCAAGCAGTCACATCAAATTAACCGGTTTCTATTCTATTGTACAGTGCTACCCATTCTTCTGGAAGAAGCTAGGGCTTTCTGCTAAGCGCTCGCCAAGAAACAGTCTCACTCGACTAGTTAGGCTAGTCTAGTAGTGATATACTTTTCCCGTCAACCCCACCAAATCCAATTGTCGACTGGCACGTTCCACTTTGGAATTCATTTTTTGTTCATGCCATTTTCGTCGTTCTTCGTCTTCAAATTCTTGACTCCATTCTACGTCTGGCAGTTGGATCAATTTAGCTTTGGCTTTTTCATGTCCTCCCAATAACGTTTGTAGCGTGGCAATGGCCATGACTTCTTCAATTCCAAACGAGGGCGCCAATAGGTCATCAGTCAATAATCCGTCGGATACCAGTTGGAACCCCGTCAAGGCCAATTTGTTGAGATTCCATAGGGCCAAGGTATTCCAGGGACTCGTCCGACCTGTCAACTCGACCACCACATTGTCCTTGCTTTTTTCAGGACTGTCATGATGATTGTTGTGATATTCGTGTCCTCCCAAAAGTGCACCTGCCACCAAGGTATCTTGGATATGATCCTTGGTCATGACGTGTTGACACAGAGTAGTAATAGCAGATGTGGGTGCCGTGGTTTCCGCTGATACAAACAAGATAAAATCGGCGTGACATTCTCCC
>Ga0163148_10006560_pt1 | contig 11192 bp, 6 predicted proteins | sample OliLakLV19MP7P2_FD_148606 | JGI IMG/M metagenome (GOLD analysis project Ga0163148, IMG submission 148606) | Freshwater microbial mat bacterial communities from Lake Vanda, McMurdo Dry Valleys, Antarctica- Oligotrophic Lake LV.19.MP7.P2 | ecosystem: Environmental > Aquatic > Freshwater > Lake >... | reverse complement strand
TAAGAAGCCCGTTGACTGGAATCGTGTCATTTAGCTCCTATTTTGAGATAAAGATGTCAATTTGGAGCTGACAACGGTGCCCCCATTAGCACTTGTTTGTTGTTTTGCTCCAAAAAAGTGAGATGTAAAATTCTACTCGAAGCTGGTAGTAACTGTTAAAGAGCGTTATGTAATCACCAATTTTTACCTCTTACTAGTATTTTCCTGTAGATTCTACGGCTAGCCCTACCAGAAATAATGGCGAGTTACATAACGCTAGCTTGTAGTTACATATTGCTTTTTGCCGGTAGAGTAGACACTAGGCTGGCCATGGTTGAGTAATAATAGACAATGTAAAATGGTAATGAAGACTTATCTAATCAGGCTGACTGCCTATTATGATGTATCAAAAGAGTGAGCTCTTGTAGAGGATCTCTTACGAGGGACAATAGGGGCAGCCAAAAAGTGGTGTAGATGATTTGGGAGACGAAATTGCAGATCGAAAACAATCACACTGACGGAAGTGCAACATTTTATTTGAGATTTGAGGACCGGCACACAGACGGAGTGCAAGTGAAACAAATGCGAATGAATGGACAGGAGTGATTGTTGACTGCTCCATTGTAGTGATAGGGGTAGAGGTACTCTAGATGAAAGATGACGAGCGGAGTGTTTAGCTGCCCACCCACCCCGACAATGTAACTAAGTAGAAAAATGTAGCTCTGTGAAAACATAATTTTAATAGAGGATAGGGGTGGTTACATAGGAGACGCTGCGCACAGATGTCAAAATTTACATGGTATGATTGCGATAACAAGTGTTGCAGATGAACGAGGCTCGAAAAGATTGCATGCAGCATTCGTGAAAGCCTCTGTTGCAATGGGCGCAGAGGACTTTGGTGAAGCAGGGGTCTTCCGGGTGTCGCATGCATAGCGACAATCGAAGCAGCTGACCTCGTTGTCAAAGCTGTCATCAGTTTTTTTGTTGTCGCATTTTTCGTTATTGGGGTTCTCTTGGTGTGTTGGTTGACATCTAACTCTGAAAGTTATATTAATTAATGAGCAGTAGCTCTTGCTTTATCTAGCTAGGTTGATTGCTGCAGTGAAGCTTTATTCTTCATGCTTGTATTGGTCCTTGTACTCACTGTACGCGCGGTCTTATCTGGATGATCACTGGCTCTGTGACATTTCGACTCTTCCAACACACTCCTGTTGCCTCCATCTTGAGGCAAGATATGTCCATGGCCCATGATGATGCTCCTGAACTTCTCAAACAAACTTCCCTGCAATGGCTTACCCATGCAGTCGCCATTCATCTCCGCAGCGGGACCATGCTCCATCCTGAGATTTCTCTTCTCAACTTGATCCATCAAGAAAAAGTAACGGATGTTGATTGCTCTGGTTCTCTTGTCAGAGCTTCGCTTTCCATTGTTCTACAACAGAATGGTGGACTTGTTGTCATGGTGCACGTCAGCAAAGCATAAAATGGCCTCCGCTTTTAACCAAGGGCGCATTTGGCTTTAATTAGGACTAATTGGCTGCAACAAAAGCGCAATTGGCCATTCTGCAAGGACAAATTGGAGTTTCGATACCCCATTTAACCGTTTGAACAGTCATAAAGCCAACGAATGGTGTAAATAACATACGGTAAGGCCGATACATTAAATGTAATAGCCAACAACAGTGTAGCACAACAGCCAAGTAAACAATGTTGTTCCCAACCGAAATCCTACAATGCTAAGAGCAATAGACGACTGAAAATTAGTACCAATTCGCCCATCAAACAACCCGCATTTGGCCCACAAGGCTCAGTGGCCGTTGAGATCAACCCCATCGTACTGAAATGATGATAGCGATCGTCGGGCCGGCCGAATGATGTCAGAGAGCGACATTACCAAAAGCACTGTTTTTCATATAGTAAATCACAGTAACCCCAACCATAGGTGCCGTGTGTGTTCTTTAATTTACTCGTCTACTCATCTCACAATTTGGATCCGCACCGATCTCGCGCCGGGTTTACCACTCAAAAGCCACAAGCCCGGCTTTCCACAGTTTTTCTCCGTGTTATCATCGTGGTAAAGAAAAAAAGATCGCGAAAACCTGAAAGTAAGTTATGTCCATGTGCATCTCCCGCTGCATTGAATGCAGCACCTATTCTGCGAGTCCCACTAGTGAATGCCTCATTTATTTGTTTCTAATGCTACAGATACAATGAAACTATCTACTGCTGCAATCAAGACCTTTATGGAGGAGCACAAAGACATTTATCCTTACAATGATGTGCCTACAACTCGTCAGGGATATCATCCTAGGTGGTTGCTTTGCATGAGTAAGAATAAAGAGGGTCAAGTGTGGAGACAGTTGGGATATTATGTCATCAGAGCTAGTTGTTTAAATCATGAGAACGTTCAGAATCTGATTATTGATGGAGATGGTGTTCCACTCCCAGCTGACTTTGCAGAAGTTGTGGATAGTCTTGAGACTTGGGGTGTAACCAAACACAGCTGCTGGCTACAAAAGGCGCTTCTTGTCATGCACGAGTACCTGAAAGAAGATAACATGCATGGTGGAGTTGCACCCAAAAAGATGAGACTGTTCCATGACTGCATTCTTCAGGGTATTCAGAGGAAGGCTGAGATGGAATTTGGTAGAATCAGTGCAGACTTTAACAAGGTTTTGGACAATTGGAATACTTACTTCTGGGTGAGGTGCAGAGAAGAATATTCTTTCTTCTACTTGGCCTATGACAGTCTACACTGTGCTGAAGAAATGATTGAATCCATTCATGCCAGCAACATTACCACCATTTACAATGGTGGTGCACAGAATAAGACTCATCATGTTGTGCCTGAGTCGCCGACATCTACATCTTCTCCTGGTGAAAGAACACATGAGTGAGACTAATAAATAGGAAATTCATCTGGCTTTAAGAGCAAGCACCATACCTATATAACTCCAATTTGTCTTGGTTCCTCCATTGGCTTGTACCATTCACTGTGTGGGCTGTCATACTTTGCTTTGTTTTTGCAGTAAGGTCCCATTCGTCCACTGCTATGTTGATGGTGTTTTTGTAGCCACCCACACTTAGCACAGTAGTCTCTCTTACATTTGTAGCCAAAGCTTTCATTCTGCATGTCTGCTGCCTTCCTATGTCCACAAGTGACACACCACGTTCCCTTTTTGAAACCCAACAAAGGATTGCTTGTGATTCCTAATTGGTGGATTCCCCATGGACACCCCACCGCCGTCATCTGTGTCATCTCGGTCATGTTCGTCGGAGCAAGGATTGCACCTTGAAGCACGTAGGGTTGCATCGCGGCCGGCATCCCAAAGGGTACTATGCCGTCGGGTGGGTACTGTAGGGTTGGTGCTGTTGGAATTGGCGGCATAGTAACCTCATTTCTTGTCGCTCTCATCACATCACGGAGTTCTGTTCTGTTCAAACGATCGGCTTCTGAGTCTGACACCGCAGCCATTCGTTTCTTTTGTTGAAGATTATCAAAATGTTCCTGCAGTGTAGTTGAATGGCACTCTTTCTTCTGATGAGAATAACCTTCTCGTCCTCGACATGACGAGTGTATCTGTTGGCAACCTCGACATTCCACTCGTTTGAGAATGCATGATATCCGTCTTTGGCACGGGGCCTGACATTCCTTTTGCACCGTGGTTCCATGGAATTAAACACAGCAAATTCCTCTAAATGTATTTCCAACGGTGTGGTACTTCCTGTGTGAAAGGGATACCACGGCTGCTGGTTAGTTAATCTCGCGAACGCCTGAGCTGTAGTTTTGTTTGGACGTATAAGAGGAGTGATTCGTTCTATCTCAGCTTGTATGGCTGGATCATCTTCACACGAAATTTCATCGGTGACACCGGCTTCTTGTTCGTCTTGTTCTGCAGCTTCTTGTTCTTCCAATTCTTCCAGAACTTCATCAGGGGAAGGTTCTTTGGGATCAGCATCTTCGTCTTCACCATTGTCTTCCGTCATGATACCAGGCTGCAATCCAGTGTACTGACGCAAGAATTCGTCTTCTGTCAGATTAGAAGCGGCAAAACCAAAGCACCCACGTTCATTTAAGGGGGGAAGTGTAGGAACCGACAAATTGGGGAACGGCAGCTTAGAATCATTGTAGCCACACGAAGCCGCAAGGCTATTCAGAAGAGCAAGTGTCTCCGTCCGATGTGTACCATAATCCACACCACCAAGTCGGTTAACTATTTTCTTTTCGTTGAGTAACTCAAAATAAGTAGAAGCTTTCCTGTCACAAAGACCAATTCCAACGTGATTACCAATGAGGTCATCAAGACCCTTGTGGTCAGCTTCTATTGTGCTGGTTCCTCTTTGACAGTAACATCACCCCGTAAAAGGATTCTTGTGATGCATGGAGATGCCAGGAGGATCCGATGGACAGCCATTAATTACATGTTTCATTTGCTCTTGTATAATGGCTTCAGCTTCTCTGGAGTTCTTGAAGAACCTTAGAGGGATTGGTTCTTGGCTGTTCTCGTCACGTGTTGCTATTTGAACATCTGTTTCGGCATCACAGAACTTCGCGTATCTGATAAAGGCAAGAACATGTTGTTGAAGTTGAAGTGGGGGAGGTATCACTGAGTTTGCTTCTCTTCGTATCTCTCTGACGGATGGCTCCCATGCGACATGGTTTGTCTCGTCGCGTTTCTTCTTCCGTTTATTCTTCTTGTGTCTGTCGATTAACCTTCGCTTGGCACGTTCGTATTCTTCAGGAGGAACCACAAGGACAGCTTGACTGATGGATGACCGAAATGTGACACCCTTCTCAGACTTGGAGTTGGCAAGAGAACGATCCCATCGTTTGCACCAGTGGAACTCGTCGAGTCGAACGTGTACATCCTGTCCGAAAATGCGTTTAAGTCCTGGCCTGAACTCGCAGCAATCGTCGATGTAGATCACTTTCACCTTCTTCTTCTGTCGCCAAATTCGCCGTTGAAGGCGAACCAAATCTGGCTTTATTTGATCCAATGATTCACCACCGTTTGTTAACTTCCACGTTAAGGTCAGGCCATCTTCATTCTGCACATTGAGCATGTTTTTGTAGGGCTTAAAACATTTTCCAGGCCCAGAGTACACGTATGTCTTGCCAGCAACCTTATATGACCAATCAATCTTGACTATTTCCCCAGTTATGCCCATCATCTTGGCGTCTTGCATTGGTTTCCGGTGTCGGAATTCTGTCTCTTGAATGGAATTGACTTGATCTGCCAAGAGAAACCGGGCATTGTACCCAAAAGGATCAGTCATCTTCGAGAACAGTGGAGGGAGCCGCTTCAAAACTTCTTCCGGAGGAGGACAATCGTTTGTGTTGTCGGGTTCTTCATCTGTAACCGGCGCTAAGACATCCTCGATGGTACTCCAATTGTCGACTGCTTTCAGCTCCGCTTCTTTTGCTGCCAGCTGGTCAACTAAGTCCTTTCTTCTCTTTCTTTTCTTCTCAAAATACAAGTCAGCCTCTGCTTTCCATCCATTCAGTTTCGCATTGCCGCTTCTTTGATTGTAAAATACTCCGGACTCATCTTCAAAACGAAGAAGATCGACTGCATTATATACCCGAGTTCCATTAGCTTCTTCAATTTGGCTATGCCAATGCTGGACAGAGGTAAATCTCTGCTGTTACGACTACGCTTCTGTTCCATAAGACGTTTAAAGCATAGCTTGTTCCTAGTGGGGGTGTCCTCGGAAAAATCCAGCACGGCCGTGGCAGCTTCTAGCTGTGACTTCAATATGCGAATTGCTCTGGCGAGATCACCATGGACGCGGTTGATAGCAGTGGTCTTCTTCGCCTGGTCAGCAAGTGCCTCAGTTATTGTCGGTTGACGATTGTCATGCTTAGAAACCGTTTGGACTGGCGCTGACCTTATTTTCTCTGCTCTTACTGAATGAAGGAACAGTTGATAGTCTTAAAAATAATTGCTGAAATCCAGTTTCTGTAAGAAGCGAGCAATCCTGGCTGGAGAGCTGTCAGGCAACTCAGTAAGAAAGCTGTACAACTCATCATCAACGGCAAACTTTGTGGTGAGATAGAAGTTGAAATAACCAATGATTGCATCTGCATCAAGTTGCAATGACGAGAAACTGTTTTTGTAATGCATGAAAAATATCCGGCAATGGCGCAATGTATTGTATACGCATCCGAGCCGTATTTTTCACACAAAGTGTAATAAACACAATACAAAAACAATCAATGTGTTTTACCTCCAACAACTTGAGGACTTGAAATCGTCGAATTAACGAACCAAAACAACACAGATAAAATATCTTAACTTCGAGAAGTTCATAGTGTGGGTACTCCTATTTTAGCTGCCGTGGTGTATCATTCCCAAAACAAATGCCCGAGACACTCGTTGAGCAGACGATGCGGATGGATACAAGTATTTGGGCTCGTAACCTATCGTCGGACCCTTTCTATCTAGCTATTGCTAGTAAATCACGACACAAAGCAGCTACTTACATGCAGGGAATAGTGGTACTAACACGTGTTAAAGGCTACCTACAGTCGCACACAGAACCCGGTATTTGGGTCACTCTCCACCAGCTACTACTGCAGCTGGAACTTACGCTTCTTAGGTCCATAATAGGGCCTTACATTCCTAATGTTGATAGGCTCAACATAATGCTTCCTTTGAATGTAAAGAGTTCCTGAACTCTGCTCATAACTCAACACTTTGAAAGGTCCAGGATGCAGTTGTAGCTTTGGATCTAAATGCCGGCTCAAAATGAGCACCCAATCTCCTTTCTTGTAGTTGTGAGCAACTCTGTTCTTGTTCTCTCTTGCATTGTTCTGACTAATAGCAGCTTCTCTCCTCTGTCTGGCAAGATCTACATTGGCTTTGACAATGGTACAATTTCATCCGTGATTCAGTCCACGAATCAGAGTCGTGTCCCGAGTTCTAGACCAAGAGCTGATGTACGCCTCAAAGGAAAAGATACAAGATCCAATGCGGAACACAAAGTGGAACGGAAACGATGAGTTCCCAGCCGTGTTCTATCACGATGTTGTATAATCCTACGGGCATGTGGTAACAACTGTATCTCACCATGACGAAACATGCACACCGTGTAAGCAATCTTGCCAATGAAGATGTTAATCTTGTTGGAATATTTGATCAAACATGGAGTATTTTGTATGGTAGCTTAACAGTCATAACTTTCAAATTTGCGTGTAATAGCATCTATTCTTTTGGTGAAACATTAGAGTAGGAAAGTTTCTTTTTAAGGTATTATTCGCTGTATTTTGTCCGTTGTTTGCCAGTGGAGGAGAAGAAAACTGATTAGGATTGTTTGTTGACTGCTCTCATCAATGTTTGTGAAGTGCCGCATGCCAGATACAAAGATCACCCCATCCTGCTTGCTTTGAAACACGATGGCATTACCTTGTTTCATACGGATTTCATTCACATGACAGCAGCCGACATCGATGCCCTACAGTATGTTAAGGGTGGAGTCCTTGTCCCTTTCGAGTTGAATTTCAAGATGATTCTGCGAGCATTCCTTGCGCTCTATCATCATCAGTCCCACAAGAAGCGTGGAGGTATTAATGTCCTCGACTCTACTTCAGGACAGTTCAAGAATTTCCGTAACTCCGAGTATGATCCTACCAAGGACATTACACCATGGGGCCTTGCTATCTCCAACAACAAAGGTCTTACGGACTGGAATAAATTGGTCAAGCCGAGCACACGAGACTTCAAGCCCTATTGCGAAGCCAACAGCTGGGTGGACTACAAGGAAGTCTTTATGATTACTCTCGAAGCCCAGAATCTTACTCATTTGGTCGACCCAAGTTACGTCGTCGTCGATGAGGATTTGCACCAGGCGCAACAGAAGTTTCTATACAAGGTGCTCAGAGATAATATGCTGCACCACGAGGCCAAGTCAATTGTCAAGTCACACGCGAAGACCAAAGACACTGCCATTATTTGGCAGAAAATATGCAAGACCTACGACAAATCTATGTCCACCTCTTTGAATGGCGATGCTATTCTAGGATGGTTGACTGGCACTAGACTTGACGATGGGAAATGGAACCGAACTCAAGGGGGGTACATCACATTCTACGAAGACAAGATTAATAAATTCAATGAGATGTGCCCTGATTCGGAGATCAATGACATGCAAGGAGTCCGTATGCTACAGAATTCGATAGCAAACGTCCCCAATCTAGCAAACATTCTAATTCTGTATTGCCAGACTAAGACTTCAGCAGGTCTACCAGACAAGATCACTCTACGCCAGTTTGTCTCTTTCCTTTCCCAACAAGCCCAAGTCTATGACAATGGAAGGATTTGTGCAGGTTGTAACTATCGTCGAAGTGCTGCTACTCATGAACTCAATTATGAGATCAATGCCCATGACTTTGGTCAAGACGAAGAAGAAGACCTCGATGAATGGTTCGAGGCAAATGTGATGAATCAGCACGATCCCAAGACAGGCCGTTATCTTGGAAACAAGAATGACAACAAGAGTACCGGATTCAAGAAGACCCAAAACTACAAGCGCCAAGCAAATCAAATGCAAGGTACTTGTTCTAGAGCCTTCATGGATCGTGAAACTTGGAATGCTCTAGAAGATTTGGACAAGAAAGCATGGGACCAATTGACAGAGCCAGCCAAGACAAAGATCACTGCTTACCACTTCAATAAAGGAAAAGAGTATGCAGCCCAAGGTTCCAATGTCAACCAGATGGACGCCAAGGAACATGATTTAATTTTCGATGACTCGGATGAAGAGTTGGAGGCTAAACAACACGACCTAATATTCGATGACCCTGAAGAGGAAGAAGAAACAACGGTCAAGGTAAAACAATTTTGAAACCGTCCAAGTATCCAATGCGGAATCTACTCGCAAGATGTATGAGAACGAACGAGTTGACTTTGATGTGAAACTCCAAGCCCAACAAGCCAACACACGCATCCAAGTACGAACTCACGAGCTACTAGACTCAGATAGTTCTGACGAAGAGTCAGTAGCAGACCTCGAAGTCAATGTGCATAACCTTAGACCCAAAATTCAAGGCCTAATGGAGTTCAGCGATTGGGATGATGAGGACGAGGAAGCCCTTGATCAGTCCACTACTATAGAAGAAGCGCTGGCAATTGATGCAAGAGGTGAGATCGACGACCCTGACACATCAGAAGAGCAGTCGATTGAGCAGAAGAGCACAACCAAAATGTTCGAAGGAATGCTTCACTTCTCTGACTCTGAGGATGAAGATGAATTCCAACTACAGACATTTGGCTTCACATCATCCATCGAAGAAGCAGTTACTACCGATGGAAGAGATGTAGTTGAAGGCACAGGCAACGAAGGTATTATTGGTGAACAAGGAGGTAATCTCTCTAGTCTCACCGATAGTAATACAGACCGACGCCGATTAATTGATGAGTTTTATGCTCATGACGGACTAATGCACTTTTCGGATAGTGAAGACGAAGCCGAAGAGAAGGTTGAAGTTGGGCCTATCAAGGAAGATACTAAAGTGATGACTAGAAGCGAGTACGAGAAAGCAAACATTGCTCCTCCACCTGCTAGCAAAGCACCTTATCCCAAGAACCACAGGACTCGTTCTCTTTCTCCAAAGCCGACAAGCCTTTTGACTACCAAGACTACTAGTCCACCTCAGACGCCCAAGGTTACTATCATCGCGCAAGCAGCAACTCAGGTTGCAAAGCCAAAACAAGGACCTAAGGTTTGAATATTGGTGGCTACCGATACGATTTACGACACAACAGATCCACAACATCAACCTGGATCTATGACCGTACATCACCAAGCTCCTAGTCCTAAGCAAGCAAGTACCAAAACATTTGCTTCTGTTGCATCGACTCCTAAGACACCCGCATTGACGACGCCTCAACAGGCTAGTCCCAAAGTACAGACTCCAACCAAACCACTTCAAGCTAAGACGGATACGAAGAAATCTCCACCTGCAAAAGGGGAGAAAACATCCAAGAAAGGACCTAACCAATTTAAAGGAAAGGGAAATTCAAAGCCGAAGCAGGTGACCATGAGTCAGAAGTTGGCCGATGTGAACAAGCAAATCGCAATCAAGGCCAAGCAAGCAGACAAGACTAAAACCTTTTGACGAGATAACAAAACCCACCAAGACTACCGAAAGGATCGTCGAGACCCCGGATGGTAAAGGCTATCAACTACTATTGGAAGAAGAGAAGAAGAAGGTAGACAGAGCCAAGAAATTCGAAGCATTGGGACTACTTCATTTCTCAGACGATGAAGAGGATGATTTATCATTAGAAACAATCACTTCCGACAAGTCAAAGGGTTCAAACAAGTCACAAGGATCTCAGAAGTCGGTAGCAAAGCCCAAGCCAAAGCAACCAATTAAGCCAAAGCAACCAGTTAAGCCAAAGCAACCAATTACGCAGAAGCAACCAAACACTCTAATGCCGAGATCAGCACTAGTATTGAAACAAGTGAAGGAAAGCAAAATGACTCCCTTTCATAAAGATGCTCTTGCATCGGCAGGTGTTTTGAACACTCCCGAAGTAAAGAAGAGCAGTGTAGGTGCTTGGACTATCAAAGGACCCGGTAATCGTCAGCCAAATATTTGCAAACAGTTCTCTCCCAAAGGCATCGGCAACATGTTAGGGATCCGCAATCCTACACCACCAAACTCTGACAGCGACTCTGGATCAGCAGGTAGTGACAAGAGCAACAGATTTGCTGTACTCCAAGAGGATGATGAAGAGGAAGTCAGCGATGCAACGACTGACGTCTTACCCATTGGGGAAATCCCTGAGTCAATCCAAGAAGGCGCCGTTTTGATACAACCCAATTCCAAAAAGGTGCCTACCAAACAACATTCAAGTAGAAGTTGCCGAACCAGAAGTTGAAGGAGGTACTACACCTCGAGAAGAAGATCCGCAACCAGATGGCGTTGTATCCTCCAAGGACGCGGATTTTATAAAGGCCAAATCAGAGTAAGATCTTCCTTCGATTCGAAGGCCAACAATTTTAGTGAAGACACAGAAGGGGAGTTCCGGGTATCAGATCCTACCGAAATAGATAAGTCGGTGGTACCTTTGGACACAACGGATCAACATTCCAATGATAAGTTGGAGTGTAACGTCAGCAGAGTTGCTACAAGTAAGCCCAAGAAGAATCGGAAATCCAAGTACGGACCTAATAAGATACATGCATCCAAGCATGCGATCGAGAGA
>Ga0163148_10006553_pt1 | contig 11199 bp, 10 predicted proteins | sample OliLakLV19MP7P2_FD_148606 | JGI IMG/M metagenome (GOLD analysis project Ga0163148, IMG submission 148606) | Freshwater microbial mat bacterial communities from Lake Vanda, McMurdo Dry Valleys, Antarctica- Oligotrophic Lake LV.19.MP7.P2 | ecosystem: Environmental > Aquatic > Freshwater > Lake >... | reverse complement strand
GTGGCAACAACAGCACATTGCAATGACGAAACATGTGCAACATGTGATCAATCTTGCCAGTGAGATGTCAATCTTGTTGGAGATAATTGACAAAGATGGAGCTATTTCTAGTATGATGCAATGCTCATTGGTTTCTTGTTTGTGCAAAATCACATCTGCTTTGTTGGTGAAACATCAGAGTTGGACACTTTCTTTTTAAGGAATTGTTCACTGTGTTTCGCCCCTTGTTTGCGGTCGATTTGACGCTGAAGAATTATCGTTCATCATCATCTTTGTTTTGGTTGTTACATGTCATTCAACACTTGTGCATTTTGCAGTCGAAAATCGAGCACAAGCCTTGAAGCTTTCCATGCAAAAATCACTGCCAACTTTTTCCAGACAATCAATTGTAACTCAGCTGCTGAAACAGTGCCATTTTTCTACTACTGGGCTTGTCACCTTCATCTTTCTCTGACTTGTCACGGGCTCCTTTTTTCAAAGGCTAAACTTGGTGCATTGTCCTTATCTTGATCCGCGCATCAAAAATCAGAAGTCATAACAAAAACTGACAGACACTCACTCACTAAGCCAGAATTGTTGTCCCAAGTTCTCCATTCTGGAAAAGTGTCATAGATCCCCCAATGTTCGAAATTCTGCACATCTTCAAACTTGATACATTCTTGGTAGAAACATCAGTCACACTCTAACAGCTTTGCATTTGAAGGCGTTGGGATATGAAACATGTGCCAAAACAATAAGATCTGAGCTTGTTTTGCATAAAAGCTGTCATTAACCAACACAAAACAATGATGTTTTCTTATCTAACACCAACAGGCCTGAAACATATCAACAAAACTACATCATTGCCAGCATCAGACATGGGCCACTCAGCTTAATATGTGTGGCTAGTGTTTTCTGGGTCATTTATTTTGTGCTGTGCTGAAAAGAACATCTTGGAACTTTGCTTGAATGTGAATTGTAAGCATGCACACTTTCTGGTGCACCATAGAATTTTAAATGTTATGGAGGCATAGCCGTGGACCTGCTGAAGACTATGGTGCTGGAGGTGATATCGGCAAACACATTGGAAATTGGCTTGGGTTAACTGAACATCTTGCATAGGATAGATCAGATGCTTGTAGGCTATCCTATCCGTGAAGGAAGCACACAATTGAATTCTATGAACTGCTATTATTGAGGGCGCCAACGAGGATATACTACCTACTAGGTTTGGACGGTGTGGAATCGTGCTATGCTGTTACAAACGAAGTCTGTGCCACACTGTACAGTAGATTTTTTTTAACCTCCCCGGTTACCCCCACCCCATTTCTAGCTAGACCTTGATGTAGAGCAGGTTGTCTGGCCTTGCTGCAAGGCAGCAACATTACGTTTGAAATAGCAACAGCCCGTGGCATTCCTGGCGCAGGTAGCAGCTTTCTTCACTTGATAGGAGAGCCGTTGTTTGCTTCTAGGTCCGGCTTTTTCTTCTCTCAATTGCGACGGACTGCACTTTCTGGAATATCTGGAAGCGTCTTGGGCTGGAGTGCCTCCTGCTGCTGTGCCAATACTAAGCTCTTGAGTCTATTTTCGCGTTCCTGCATTACGCGCTGGCGTATGTCGCAAATTTTTTGGTTGGGATTGGCCTTTTTGAGGTCGTCCGAGGAAAAGCCAAACTGACGAAGTCGCTTCCATCGTTCGGTTTCGGAAAGGCGCATTTCCTCATAGCGCTTCATTTTGCTTTTGGGTGGCGACGACGTTTGCAGCAACGCGGTCGAAGACATGTGCTGCATGCAATGAAAGAGCCGCAGATCCACTGGATCATTTTCGACATAGGTCCAATCCAAAGAGAGTGGAATGCCATGGGTACAACTGGGATTGTCACCTGGTCGAACATCGTATCGGCGAATGGAGATTGTTCCGAAATGAACTCGTCGTCCATGACTGCTGCTGCTGCCATGGTCACTACTATCATCGACTATCACGCTTATCATTCTTGGTATTTCCGGCATTCTTGCAGCAACACTTTAGTTTTAAAGTCGTCTTCTTCCTTCTGTTTTATGTAACCAACTGATACAATGAATGTGCATGCATAGATATCTATCAAAAAACAGATTTATGACCGTGTATGATGGATCGATTGAGGTTGCCAGTCATCGAGGAAAGGAATGAAGCCCGCCCTAGCTAGACCCTGCTTGTAGCCAACCAGTTGAGCGCTGGTGGAAGAATACCAAAAACCCTCAAGATACGCAAATCTGCCACAGGGAACATCAGAGTTCGCTTTTGTACAATTCTTTATTTAGTGTTCGCTTCTTATTTCGCTTTGGTCATTCTTCGGGGCATAAGACCCTTGAAGTTAATGGTGGTTGGAAGGAATGAGCGCGTCGCAGTTGGTGTTTGCCCCGCACACTTGCGGTTCTTCTTCCCCTCACCCAATCCTTCATCCACAGTGCTGGAAATGCTACTGGAAATGAGGTATGTTGTCTTTGCTTTCACTGGAGTAAGATTTTCTAACTCCAATCTTTGATCTTTTCCTACAAACTTCCTCCAGAAAGTTCTTTTGCAGTTGTTCCATTCAAATGGGAACATTTGCTGGTGAAAGGTCCACACAGCTTCGTCTTTGTTGCAATGGCTGCAACCCTGATCTTGGCGTTGTGAAACATTCTTCTGTTTCTTGATCTCTGTGCCAAAGCTGCAACAAAAACAGACACGTTGTTATGCTAACATTGGGGTCCGAGTTTTGTTGTCAGAATTGAAGCATGGACAACATCCGTCAACAACCAAACCTGTCAGGCAAAAAACAGACAGATTTCAGGTCAACAAACAAACACCCAGTCACAGACCCAACAACAGCACTAGCCAGATGAACAACAAGGGATCTGCCCACTCTGTGCTTTAATTCAACATTGTTCCCATGCAGGAGGGAATTGCTAGCATCAGACCAAGTTGGAAGGGTCTCCTGACAAAACCCATCAGAGGGCATGTTGGCAACAACAGAAGCAACTCTTTTGACGCTTCAACCTTGCACCATGATTTGGAAAGAACAATCAGTCATAATCTTGTAGCTTTTTGCATGAAGTCATCGGGGCGCAACATGCTGTCTGCATCTCTGATAAAAATTTTGCAATTTGTCGTTTGATGTGCAATGAAATGTTTTGTGAACCTGGTCCAAAGCAGAAATTGTGCCTGAAAAATCCCACCAACATAGCGGAAAGCCATTTTCTTAGTTTTAATTCCCAACAAATGCCCCTGAGTTTCTTAAAACTTCACAATTTGTCTTCCTTGGGAATAGAAATTTCCTATCTTCGCCAATTCGCTGCTTCGCATCCAGTTGGGAAAAACTTTGATTTGATGGGAAACACTGACACCATTGTTTGTGCATTGCTGAAATTTGAGATCAAATCAAACATTGTGCCAGCAGCTCCAACCTGCTCATTTTACATTCAAATTCAAACAAACCGTGTGCAGCCATTTTCACAAGTCTTGTGAACCCAAAAGAGGCAACTTTTGTCTTGTTTGTTGTTGTGCATTGATGCTTGCAAGTGAAGCACAATGAGAGATGTTGCACATTTGCTCCCACATTGGTCATTGGAAAACAAACAAATTGCCCTGCTTTCTGCTATGCAGAGACTTTCTTCTTTTGTAAGTGCATTGGAAATAAAATGTTGACAGCTTCCAAAAAATGTTAAGGGATTTCTGTTTTCTTTCTTCGCCTTGCTTGAGGACACTTTCCAGAGAAAATGCGAAAGGAAGGAAACGCAACTGAACCTTTCTTAGTTGCAACAACTGTGTTGACATGTTTGTTGTTACCATTTTTTTTTCTTGGGTCCTGCCGACTGTTGAGCATTTTGACTGTCCTCAAATGTGTTCAGATGCAAAACAAAATTGTTGCCAAACATTGGCGACTTGGTTTGGTCTGCCCATTTGTTTTGAACTGGGCATTGACTGTGCCACATTTTGAATTGCAAGCCAAGCCAAAGCTAGAAATGATCACAATTGTTGTTAACTCAAAGATTAGCATCATCAGGGCAAACTGCAGCCCGTGGTGACCCGACACAGTCTCGAAAGAAACTTCAAAAGACATTTGATGTGGAAGAGCGACCCCTCATTGCTCGCAGGATAAGATTGAGTGTGTCTTTGCAAAATGTGATCAAAACCAAATGAACAGAAGGCAAGGGAGAACAAAAGCACATCCTAGAACTCCTTCAAAGTTCACTTGAGAGATGTGCACACAAACAACAATTAAAACCGAAAGTCGACCTCTTTTGGAGTCGAATTGGATCCATTTGCTCCAGCAGAGTTGTGATGAAAGCAGACATGACTGGCATTGACACGTCTGCGTGTGATCAAATCATCCAGTGTTTCTTGTTCCATGGCAGACCAAATGATGTGAGCAAGCATAAGAACGTTCTTGACCTTGGCCTTGGGATTGAAACACGCATGACAAGCTCACCTAGCAATGCTGCTCCGAAGCCATCCGAGAAGGTTTCTTGCGTGAGGAAGGTCTGTGGGTTGTTCCTAGCGTTGCACAGCCATGGCGTCATCAGAATTTGGCATGAGGTTGTTGGGCATAGTGATTGACATAATTGTCGGAAGATTTGTTATTGGTTGCTGCAACAAAATGAGGTAAGCTTGAGAGGCAAGCTCAGTTTCAATTGTGAGACAATGAGATTGCAGAGCAAAGTGCAGTAAACACCACAACAGGTCGATCCACAACATGGGGACTCCATTGTGCTGCATTTTGCTGTGGTTGATCTACGCATCCATTTGTGGGAGTAGCTTCGAAAGAATTGTTGGGGGTTTTGTGTGAGGGTTGTAGGGTTCTGTGCACATCGTGGCTGCTGGAAACACAAGCAAAGAGCTTGGCCATTCAGAGTGATTACAATGGTCATCTTCAGCTGAAGAAAAGGCATCTTTGGTCCCGATTGACTAGGGACTAAGATTTGCCCAGAAGGATGGGGCGTTGGGACGGATGCGGTTGAGAGTGTGCACTCTGAGGCTCTGCCAGTAGTCATCCATTGGGTCAGTTTGGAGTTGGCAACAGATGGAGTTTGGATGCCATCACAGTGAGCTTGTTGCCTCTCTGCTAGAACATTGAGGAGCCAGTTTCTCTTGCATTGTGTTGACTTGTCAAGGAGATCAGCCAAGCTGAGTTCAAAGTGACATCTGTCAGCAAGGGAAAGGGCCTGGGCACCTGCCAGCAATTCTGCAGTGACACTGAAGCTAGAAATAATCACAAACTGTGCAATGGGTTGCATGACCTTTCATTGATATGGTTTCTGATGGGCTGTGCACCACAAAACAATGTGGAGGCATGTTTTTGATGAACAAAGAACATGGGTCTCTACAAGGATAGACATTTGTAGACCATCTTGAAAAAAAACTGATATCTATTTTGCTTCAGACTACACTAGATGCTCAATTCCGGCAGGTTCTTTACACACGCAAGTCCAAGTGAAGTCGCGACTGCAAGAGCTACTAGTAGTACCCCCGAGTGGCAAAGCGCTAACGGCTATACGGACAGGAGATGCCATTGCAAAGGGGGGAAACGAGAGTAAAAGACTTGTGTTGTAGATTCCCGGATAGAGTGGAGATATCGGGAGCAACTAAAAGTGCTCGCGCTACCTACATGTCAAGACTGAGAAACAACGCTAGTAGAAGTTCATTTTTGGTTCTATCAGGTAACACTTGACTGGGGCAACAATCCTGGATGCCGTAACATATCGTGCTGGTCCAAGGTACCGGCATGTTCCCAATCGCCAGTTCTGTCTCTTCGTGTCGCGGCTTCAATCTCTGTAGCTTTTTCCCGAATATAATCGACAGTACCAACCACCAAATAGAACTCGTAAGTAAAGGTTACATCCCTCGGTAAGGCATGTTGCGATACAGGGGCAATGTACCCAGTCGGAACGTCCTTGGGTCCCCCACATCCCTTTGCGTCTGGAGTTGAGAAACCTCCTAGAAAGACCGACTCTGCTGGATTGATCAGTCCTAGGCCCCAGTCGTTTTCGTTGACAAAGGCAGCCCAGTGCTCGGTGGCTGGGAATCTACCTGGAATCCAAGGAAAGATCTGGCTATTGTCAAAGCTCACATCATATTCGACGACGGGCTCGTTTGTAAAATGGTTGCTGCCGTTGTAAGTGATGAGCCTGGGAATAAAGGCGTTGGTGTACATTGCTGGTAACTCTTGGTCTCGAATAACTGCCTCATTATAGTCGTCGGTCCGCGCATTGTTCAAAGTAGCTGTAACCTTTACAACGGGTTGACCCGGCATGGGAAATTCGATCGTCTTTGAAAATGTACATTCACATGCAACGCTTCTGCAGGCCCATTGTTTGGGCCGAGACAATACGTGCATACTTGTAGAAGACTTTGAAAATTCCAAAATATCGCTGGGATTTCCTTCAATGTCTCCTCCGCCAATAGGATTCCATGGCCAATCGCCGCGAAACAAATCTTCACAAGCTCCGTCCGGATATTCCTCTGTGCTTACTTTGTAGGGAACTGGCTCGGCATAGAAACTCATTTGAACCTCTCGCCCCTGATCAGCAGAATTGATTAAATTCACCTTTGGTTTGGTGGCATCGGCAATGTATCCTATTGTTCCACCGAGCTCAAAATCGACCCCAATATGAATCGCATCATTTTTTATTATTTGTTCTTTAGGCGGAATGGCATTCGGATTTAAACACGAACGGTATTCTTTCCAAGTGTTGGAACCACAGAAGGAACTGAAACAAGAAAACCCTGGGAAATACGAAAAGAGACCCATGCTCTGGGCAGTCTGGTGAGTATGCTGCCTCTCTGGTGCTTGTTTCGTATGACTGGAGTGTGCTCTTGAACGCTTTGGTTAAATCAAGCTAGGAAATCACCAGGCCTTTAAATTTGGATGATGACTATAATTATTGTCATACAATACACTTTTGGCATTTTTGGTTGACCCAAGCGCGATTTCTCGTTGATTTAGTCGCGATTTGGTCTGGCATAGATTAATTTATTTGGCGATGGAAGTGTGGATTTGAGATGAAAATGTGGCTGGTGATTATTTTGAAGCAAGTTAATTCGGGACCGTTGTGCGACCGATTTATTAATTACCCCATCCTCCTCTGCCATTTGATTGCTCGGACCCCTAGCTAGTAGCAAGTCACCGGCGGTATTGTAGCTAGTTAGTAGACTACTTAATTAACTACTAGGCAGTAACAATGCTACCTACCGGCAGCCGGTAGCTGACGGTGCCAAAAATTGTACTCAACTGGTAGCATGGTAGAGAACACGAGCTCAATCACAGACAAACATGTAGTAGTGGACGTAGCATCACCGGGCATGAACGACAGAAGAGAAAACAGGACACAATCAGGACGGTCATTGCATTGGTGGGACTTAAAAATGGTGGTGGTTTGGCGCGTTGCGGTCTCATAATAAACCATCGAACCAGCAAATCACGCTACGTACCTGCTAACTATTACATAGTGCATCAACGATAGAAACACTGCAACTGACAACATGTCTAGTAGTACGACATGGAAATCCAAACTCGGAAGCGAGTACGACAAAACCATGATTGAGCGCTACAATGAAACGTTGGCCGTGGCAGAAATTGATCGATTGCGCCGTCTTAGCGAAAACAAACGATGCGCCGACTGTGATGCCCACGGCACACAGTGGGCTTCGGTGAATCTTGGTGTTTTTCTTTGCATCAAATGTGGTTCCCATCACCGAGGCATTGGAACACACATATCCAAGCCAAAGGGATGTACTGGGACGTATTTGTGGGGACCAGACGAAGTGGAACGAATGCAAGAAGTTGGAAACAAACACGCCAATCAAATCTATGGCGGCAGCGACCATCGACCTTTGCCTAATGCACCAGATGGCGAATGGCGGCGGTTCTTGGTGGACAAGTACGAGCGCCATCGTTTTGCGCCAAAGAACACAGTAATGCCGGCAGCAAACTCACCGCCGCCTCCACCCCAAGCGGACCTGATGGTCTTTGATGAACCTACGACTAGGAATGACGGCAGAGCTTCGACGACAACGCGTGTGCAGCCACCGCCAGTGGACTTTTTTTCGGAGTTCGGCCTGTAGATTGCTCGAATGCTTTTGCGGGCTGATGACAGAAAGCGATTATGGTTAATTCTAGGTACTGTAATATCTAACCAAAACAAAGAACTATCGCTCTCTCGACAAGCTTCACTCCAATGCAGTTCTTTTTCAAAATACTGTTTATTTTACCCCATACACATTATTTGAAGCTCACAATGAAATGCAAAAGGAAGTATAATCACATGCACTTGTCACACACATATTTATGCCTCTTGTTTCTTGTCCTTCTGGGGCGTCATCATAGGAGAATCCGGTTCATCTATTATGTCAAGGGTTGGCTTTGTCATCATGCCACCGCCTAAATCAGAAGAACCACCACACCACTTTACTTTTTTCTTCATATCTCCAACCAATTCTGTAATGGCATCTTGCGTGACAATCGTAGCTTGCCGGGCATACCAGGCCAGAGAAAAAAAGCCAGCCCCGGTCACCAGCATGTTGGCCAGCTTCAAAATGGCAAATCCGTTCGCTCCACTACCAGGAATCACAACCGGTATGTGCTGCACATTGCGACACATAAAGACATGGAACTGCAAAACGTACGTCTCCAAAGTGATGCGTCCCATAAACTCTAACGCTGTGCTGTGCAGCTCTGTGAGGTATTTGGAAGAATTGCGAAGCATCAACCAGCCCGCAATGGGCATCCAAAAGATATAGGGGTGTTGAGGGTTGTACGTGTGCTTGTCCGCTGTATTGCCAAAGGCAAAGTACCATCCAAGCAACAAGGCGACTCCCGCTCCTCGTTGAAGGTACATGGCTTGCTGCTTTTTGGGGTTTCCAGCTTTTTTATCCGTTTCTGCATCACCACTAGCAATGGCAGTCTCGGAGGCATCCTCACCATAGCACCATTGCATGTACGCCTGGAATTTGCCCCATATGAACCCACAACACATTCCAAACCAAGCCGAGTATTTATCCGTTTGAAAACGGAATTCGTACTCGGGAGAAATCGCGGTCAAAAGACCGGACGCGGAGGTTTCAAAAAAGATAATGTGCAGCAACAACGAAATGCCAATGGCAGCAAGGTTGCTCTTGAACTGGTCTAGTTTTTGAGGATATTTTGCGCGCAAGGCTTTGGCAACGTAACAAGTGGCCATGGTCATGAAAAAGCCGACGGTGTGGAGTGGGACCACATAATACAATTCCAACTTGACACTTAAAAATACACTGAGCATGAGAGGAAAATAATTGATTCGTACCCACATGGATACCATACGTTCCAACGAAAAATCTTGTGTTTTCTCAAAGTACAAAAAGTTTCCAAATCCAGTCATCCAGACATAGGCCGACACCAGGACACGAATTTCATTGTAGATGGACCAGTTGCGATAGTAGTGGTACTGAAAAAAGAAAGAATGGGAAATCAGTTTGAATGATGTGAGTCAAGACACATTATAGTTTTGCCACTTCACCAAACAAACAAACCAAATATTTGCATCCGCAAAAACATTTAATACTTACCATGATGAAGGCAAACTGCATCCAACCCTTCCATTCTTCGGTTTGGTCACGCGACAAGAGTCGAATGCCACGTGTTCCTTTTTCGTGTTTGGTTGTGTAGTAGGATACTACACCCAAGGCGGCACACATGACCCAAAACATCATTTCATTATGATTTTGATCCCGAGGATAACTCACGGGCCAACGATTCAAGACGAAGGCGACAGCCAAAATACCAAGGACTTGATATTGAGCCGTCACAAAGGCACGGCGACTCTTCCATTGAGCAATTACAGGGTATTTGGCCAAAAACTTATTGGAAATGCCACTCAAAAACACATTGTTGTCTCGGGATTTGCCAGTGCTGCACTCGGTTTCTTCTTGAATGGGTGTAGGAGGGGTCACGGCTGCTGCAGAAGCGGCAGCCTCGATGGCAGCTTTGCCCGAAGCGGTTCGGGAAGGACCGCGGTTTTGAGTACTGCTCATGATGGATGGATGGATGGTCCAAAAGGTTTCGCAAGGAAAGTATTGCTTCAAAACAATTGATTTGTAGGACACGGATAATCAATATCCCAGGATACCAAACTCTCAAGAATGCTATTTCGATATCAGCAGACTATTTGCCAGATATAGTCACTACTATCTAGCTAGCTACACTTGCCAGATGCTCCAGTTTATCTCGACTAAATTTACTTTTGTGTTTTTTTGGTGAACCAGAGATCTTGGTTGTGGACGTTGGTGTATGAGTCGAGAAACGCGGTTGTATCATGTTGCATGGTCATACTGGAAAATGACTTTTCTTGGTAGAGATTCATTCAAGATGACCTCTGTTATTTCTCGTGCCTCGCAATATAGAAAAAAGACGCTCACCTGTTCATTTTCTCGAGAATTGTTTTGAGGCGCTCCACTGTGCGACTACCTGGTACTGTAGGACATGACGACACCATGGGATCGATCGAGGTGAGAAAATCTAAGTCATGGAATAACCAGTTTCTTACCGTATCCTTTTACCAGTGTGTTACCACATTAAAATGTTCCTAACCCTGCAAGGACATGGTAAACTTGTACAAACTAGCTGAGACATTGGCTTTAATGATGTCCAGCGAGTGCTCGCTGAAATTTGGGTGATTTGACACGACTGGAAATTTGTCACCGTGTCATCGGGGGAAAACCACAGTGTCACCGTGTTGCACTTCTGCCAGGCTTTTGGAAGAACTGGTGCACTCTCCAGCCAGATGACCCATGCAAAGCACACTCATTGCACTCTGATGTGGCTCCAACAAGCTTGAGATGTCCTTAACAGACTTTCTTTGGGTAAATCTGGGGTGAAACCCTCAAATGATCGATTTTTGGCCACAGCCAACTAAAAAAATTTGTTAAGGACATGTCAGAGTAGAACCTGCACCTGCAGCATGCAGACAAGACATTTTACATGGGATGCAGCAGCCAACAATCTACCTATTGTGACCCGGTTCACTGTTGAATGTTGCACCCGGGGACTGTGGAAAGTGTTGTTTTTGCCCGACAACACCTGGTGAAAATTCAGTCATGCAAAAAATGTCGGAGAATGCGCTGCATGCTCTCAAACTGTGTCATCCCGCCGTTTCATATGTTTTTGCTATGGAAAATTCAGTGCCCAGTGATTTTGCTCATTTGTCTCGCGCGCCACACTGCAACGGC
>Ga0163148_10006552_pt1 | contig 11200 bp, 7 predicted proteins | sample OliLakLV19MP7P2_FD_148606 | JGI IMG/M metagenome (GOLD analysis project Ga0163148, IMG submission 148606) | Freshwater microbial mat bacterial communities from Lake Vanda, McMurdo Dry Valleys, Antarctica- Oligotrophic Lake LV.19.MP7.P2 | ecosystem: Environmental > Aquatic > Freshwater > Lake >... | reverse complement strand
ACCTCTTTCTATGCTTCAGCGACAGATTCTTTCCCTTATGAATATCCCAGAGTCCATCTATTGCCTAGATCTTAGATGTCGCGGTGCTTAAATCCCCAACATCCCTTAAGATGAGCGAACCGACAGTGGGTGCCTTCCGACACCCGCATTGAGACTCTACCCCAGAAATTGGGTTAAATAAGCTTGGATTGTTGAGCAGCATTTTAAAAAATATGATTTGAGCAATTCGCGAAATGTATGTGCCAGCCAGCCAGCCCCAATTGCCCCATCAAGACTGCATTATCTAACCTTCATCGCCGAGGAGGTTTGACGCGCCGCACATTAATCAACATGACCTTGAGGGTCGCAGTAGTCATGTTGATATCGGTGGGCGTGAGCTACCTGCATGTTATGTCTGGTTTAGAAATACAGACTCAAAAGCAGTTGAGCAAATATATCACTGAGCGAGGTCAGCGAGAAAGCACCGTTTTTAAACTGGCAGAAGACAACCTCACCTTTCTAAACCAACAGATTCGAGCACAGCTTACGCAACCGAGCAAGCAAGATTTCGCCGCAGAGTTTGACCAGCTCCATGTTCGCTGGTCGGACGGCACCCAGCGGAATGCTCCTCAAAGTCAGCCGACTTCAGCATTTGACACGGCTCAATATCCGACGACTTTTATCGCTAGAGAGGCCAAACCCGATAGAACCTACAAACGATTGTTCATGACAATCTATGAGCTAGTCAAGGCGTATGGCCCTGCTTGGAGTGTTCGCTTTCCAGCTACCTATTTCAATAGCCCTGAAGGTAGCATTGTCTACTGGAAAGGCTTGCCGCTGTGCCTGTTGTTGCCAAGTGACATAAATCTGGCTCAACAAGAATTCTTCTATATGGCCGATCCGGCGCACAATCCGCAGCGCCAAGCTGCCTGGACAGGTGCCTATCTCGATCCCTATGCCAAGATTTGGCTAGTCTCTGCAATTGTGCCGATCGATGATGCCTCTGGCAACTTTTTAGGAGCCGTTGGTCATGACATCATTCTGACCGATTTGTTCAAACAAACGGTTGAGGATCGACTTCCCGGCACCTACAATCTGATTTTCCGTAACGATGGACGGCTAATTGCTCACCCGCAATTGATGGAAAAAATTCGGCAGGCTCAAGGCAATCTCACCATTCCTCAGATCAATGATCCGCACCTCCAGCGAATTTTTCAACGGGTGATGCTTGCCAACGTAGGTGCCACAGTTACGGAGAATTCTCGGGATCAGGAATACTTAGCATTCACGCAACTCAGCACAACCGGTTGGTACTTTGTTACGGTCTATCCCAAATCACTGTTATCGGATACCGCGTTTGATACCGTTAAGTTTTTCTTAATTGCGGGTGTGATCGCGCTGTTGGTTGAAATCTTGTTGCTGTTGTTGGTTTTACGCCAACAAGTCGCTAACCCACTAAAGCGTTTAATTGGAGCAACCAATCGGCTAGCGACCGGAGACTTCCAAATTCAACTTGATACCACTCGTCAAGATGAACTAGGTGAGTTAGCTACATCTTTTATGACGATGGCTCATCAATTAGAGCAGTCATTTCAGCAGTTAGCAGATGTGAATGTAGGGCTAGAACAGCGGATTGGCGATCGCACGATCGAACTCCAAACAGCGCTCGATCACTTACGGCGGAATCAGCTGCATATGGTGCAGAGTGAGAAGATGTCAGCCCTCGGGCAAATGGTGGCAGGAGTGGCGCATGAAATCAACAATCCTGTTAACTTTATCCATGGCAACTTGAGCTATGTGAAGGAATATAGTCATAAATTCATGCATCTGCTTCAGCTCTATCAACAGTCTTACCCGCAGCCCAGTGCTGAAATTGAAACGGCGATCAAACTGACAGAGTTAGATTTTATACAAACCGACCTCCCCAAACTCCTCAGTTCGATGGAAATGGGTACCGATCGCATTCGCAACATTGTCCTATCGTTACGCAACTTCTCTTGTCTGGATGGATCCGACTCTAAACCAGTTGATATTCATCAAGGCATTGATAGTACGTTATTGATTTTGCAACATCGCCTGAAAGGTAAACCGCCCTGTCCAATCATCAAGGTGATCAAAGACTATGGCAATGTGCCACCAATTAGCTGTTACCCCGGACAACTGAATCAAGTATTTATGAATATTTTGACCAATGCGATTGATGCATTGGAGGAAGTTTGGTGTCTAGAAGAAGAGACATTGGAGCAAGCAAACCTGCACACCCCCCTCAAACCTCTGATCCCTACTATTATGATTCACACCGCAGTCATAAAATCTCAATGGGTTGAAATTGCGATCGCCGACAACGGTGCAGGCATCCCCGCAGAGGTTCAAGCCCGTATTTTTGATCCATTTTTTACCACGAAACCGATCGGACAAGGAACTGGGCTGGGAATGTCTATCAGTTATCAAATCATTGTCGAGAAACATCACGGCCAGCTAGAGTGTGACTCAACGCCGGGTCAAGGAACAGTATTTACAATTCAGATTCCTATTGCTTAACCTGGTCTGCCGATTGACTGAAAAAAGCCCTGTGACTTAACACGCTCTACCTCAGCAACAGGTCATCCAACTCTGCATAGTCGGGTAGCGTTGGATCAATTGGCTTACCCTGACGCAGCACAATGCGATCGCCCTGAGGCCGTGACAGCAGTTCGCTAAAATAGCGCGCCTTAAATAACACCAAATCTGCCGACAGCCCGACGCCAATTCTGCCGATTTGCGGCAACCCCATTAGGTCTGCTGGGGTGGTGGTAATCACCCGGCACCAGTCACCGTAAGGGGAATCCAACTGGGCAATCCGTACCCCTTGGGTAAATACTTCCAAGCCATCGTGGTCGCCAAAGCCAAAGAACGGATCGCGGCAGTTGTCGCTGGCGATCGCCACCCGCACCCCGGCGTGCTTTAGCTCGTGCAGCAGAGTCACACCGCGCCAGCGAGGAGTGGCAGATGGCTGACTAACGGGGGTTGCTATAGGAGAGGATGCTATAGGAGGGGCTGCTATAGGAGGGGCTAGATTTGACGCCAGTGCCCAGGTGCCTGAAGTTTGCTGATTGCGATCTTGGAGGAACAGGTTGCACATGGGCAGGCTGACGATGCCGAGGTTGGCCTGTTGAACCAGGGTGATGGTTTTGAGGGCTTCGTCGGGCGATTGCACGGCAAGGCTACAGCAGTGACCGCAGACAACCTGCCTGGAAAATTGGTGGCGGATCGCGGCAGCCGCGACATGGCGCAGGGCGATGTCGTTGGGGTTGCCGCTTTCGTCGGTATGGAAATCTAGATTGAGCTGGCGTTCTGCGGCCAGCTCAAACATCCGATCGAGCTGGGCGTCGATGTCGTCGGCCATGAAGACAACGGCTCCCAGCACGCCGCCTGCGGTGGCCACCAAATCGGCTAGCGCTTCACCGTCGGGAGTCAGGAAGTAGTCTGTTGGCACTAGAGAAACGCCCTGGAGTGTCAGCCGTCCTGCCCAATCAGCTTGGGCAGCTTTGAGCACCTCAAAGCTAATTTGAGCCTGTTTGCCAGCGGAGTCGATGTGGGTGCGGATAGCGGTGGTGCCGTGAGCGTAGCTGCACTTTAGCCCAAAGCTCATCCGCCGATAGACATCTTCGGCATCCCAGTTTTTTTCCGAGTCAGTTCTGACGGCAGCTAGCGCATCGTCAAAACTGCCGCCTCGATTGATGGCGCGTTCCCAGATGTGACCCTTATCCAAATGGGTGTGCATGTCTACAAAGCCGCACCACACCATCCCGCGCTGCAAATCGACAGTAGGAATGTCAGTCGGGGGCGTGGCGGTCGGGGGGCGATCGCCACACGGTAAAATTTGGCGAATCACCCCAGCTTGAATTTCGATATCTACATGGGCAAAATCTCCGGTGGTCGGAGCGTCGTACCCCACCAGCAAGGGTGCAGGCACATGAGCATTGGTCAGCCAGTAGTGGGCAGAATTGAGCGGGGTTAGGTCTGTCGGGGTCATCGGATGATTCAATTACGTGGCATTCAATTACGTGGCATTCAATTACGTGGCATTACTGTATCGCTGCTTTGACCACGTTAACAGTAATCCTAAGGGCAAAATGCTGCGCCGCTACAAGATTTCTTCGATCACTAGGGCGCTGTAAAAGAAGGCTTTGTCTTGGGCGTGTAGCGATCGCGCCAACGCATCCAATGGCTGAAGCTGGTGGGCAAGTTCGGGGGGACGAGTGCGGGGAGCCAGCATATTCCAGTAGACCAAGCGACCGCCGGGGGTGCCAGCGGCGGCTAGCTGTTGCAGGAGCTGGTAATATTGCGTCGGGGAAAGGTACTCAAAAATGTCGCTGAGGTTAAAGCGATCGATGGTGGGTGTAGCTTTTCGCTGATCCAAATAAGCTTCCACGGAACTAGCGTGCCATTCCAGCCGATCGAGGTTGGCGCGGATGGTAGCAAAATTTTCGGGGCGTAGGGCATAGGGTAAGGCGGTGGTGTGTCGCCCGGTCAAAATCCATTGCAGGTAGGGATTCTCTGCCGGGTCGAGTTGGGTCAAGGCATAGCGGGTGCGGTTCAGAATGCCGTTGGCGACGCTGCCATTCACGTATTTAAAGAAACTTGGATCGCGTCCGGCTCGACCCATAAAAAAGCGCGAGAAAAACAGCCGAAACATCAGCCGCCAGCGCCAGGTATTCCACTCTTGGGCATAGAAAAACTCCCGCTGTTCTAAAATGCCGCCCTTAAGCAGGCGCTCGATGGTGATGGGATGATGCACCAGCGGCAGCGCAAAGCGGCGAAATAGCGTAAAGTAGCGCTCAAACTTACCCGCGTGGCCAATCCCCTGTTCAATATTGGCCGGGTGCCTGTCCCAAAACTGACGAGCTGCGTCCGATAGATGCGGGCGGCATCGGCGATACAGCGCCATCCGGTGTTTGCCGACTCTAGAGCCGACTAATATCAGCAGCTCATCGTGTTCCAGTTCTCGGTAGGCCGCCACTCGCAGCTCCAAACAGGCCAACTGCGCCGGACTCAGATCCAGCGCAATCACCCGCGCCGGATTGCGGGTGAGCATGGCCAGCGCATTGTCGCCAGCGGAGGCGATCGCCAAACAAGTATCACCCGGTTGAATGTCTAGCGCCGCCAGCAGCACATCGGCATCTTCCCAGCATTGGGCATAGCGAATTCTAGAAAAGTCGGCAGTTATATCACTGGACATGGCTCACGCTCCACCAGAGGAAGGGATTTCAGGATCGATTAACCGCACTGTGCCCGTGCTGCCATCCATCTCGACCCAATCGCCATCCTGCAACTGAGCGGTAATACCGGGAAGCGAGACGATCGCCGGAATCCGCATCTCCCGCGCCACGATCGCCGCGTGGGATAGCAAACTGCCCCGCTCTATTAGCAGCCCCGCCGCCGCTGGAAATAGCAAAATCCAACCGGGGTCGGTACGTTCGGCCACCAAAATGGTGCCCGGTTGCAGCACAGCCGTTTTGGGATTGCGAATCACCTGCACGGGGGCGCGCACAATGCCGGGGCAGCAGCCGAGACCGCTGATGGCGGGATGCAGGGGGCAGAGTGGCGGGGGAGATTGGGCGTTCGAGAGGGGATTGGGTAAGTTTCGATCACTCAACGGAGCGTGGGCGTTCATGGTGCCAAGGGTGGTGATGCCGTAGGTTTGGAGGCGATCGCCCGGTGTTGGTAGGTGGTGGTATTGTTCAAATTCGGTTTGGCGCAGATTGGCGAGTCCTTTGAGGTTGGTAATGGTGGCGGTGCCGTCCAGGGTGCCGAGGATTTCGGGCAGTTCTAGGTAAAAAATATCGCGGGGATCGGTGAGTAAATCTTGGGCATAGAAACGGCGACCTAGCTCTACCATAATCTGCCGGACGCGCCCAAAGACACGAGTCCGCTCAAACCGCAGATTTTCGCGATCGCGTACCCGTGACCTGGCGTTTCGCAACACCCAGTTAAACAAGATGCGTTTGACGGGATGCGCTTTGAGCGCGGTTTTGACGGTCGCTTCGGCGAGTGAACGTACATCTTGGGTTGCGCCTGCTCCTTTCTTTTTTCCTAGCATTTGAGAAACATTTAGACTAGATGCCACACTGCCAACCGATCGCAGCAGCATCAACGGCTCATCGTCTAGGGTGGCGCTCTCCAGCTTCAGTTCTTCAAGGCAGCGATCGCCAAATTTTGCCAAATATGAATCGTACTGGGCTTGGAAGTTGGGTTCTGAGGCCATACCTGTCTTAATTTGGGGCAGCGTTCCCGTGCGGAGCAGCGCCCCAAAAGCTGGATCACGAATCGTCTCGGCCATCTGCCGCACGCGCAAGGCTGGCTCGGCGCTAATCATGCCGCCTTCGCCGCTAATCAGGTCATTTTGCAACGTGCCAGCGCGATCGCCACCCCAAGCCACCGTCAATTTTCGCAGCACGCCATAGAAAATCATGGCGAAAAAGTCGTTGACCAATGGCGCATCCCAGCGGGTGAGGAGCTGCTGCTCTAGGTCGTGGTAGTGAGCCACCAGTTCGTCAGGGCGCATGGCCTTCAACTCTGCGACAGGTAGCTGCAGCGCGTGATCGAGCCGCTGGTAAAACCGCCGGATTTGGCGGGGCAGGGTGATGTAATTTCGCGCTAGCCCTAGTAGAGTCTGACCCAGCCGCAGACTATCGCGGACTTTGTCGCCCGTGGTGGCCTGGTTCAGCGTGGCCAGAACATCGGCAGGCAGCTCCTCGCGCACGCCCATCATCTGTTCCATAAACTGGCGGTTGAGCGTGAATCCCGGCAGCAGCGCCAACACCCGATACCAGTTCAGCAAGTTGTAATAAATCCGGCCTCGCACCAAGCCCAACATGCGGCGAAAGGTGGTGTCGTGTTGGGCGATCGCCCCTTCCGCAACGCCCATCATGCGGCAAAACTGGCGGTAGACCTGCTCGTAGGCATGGCGGGCAAAGGAGAAGGTGAGCGGGGTGGTAATGCCGCCGTAGCTTTCGGCAATGTTGCTGTTGTCCCAAATATTTAGCCCGCCATCGGGGTCGGAGGTGTGGCGCAGCGTCGTAATTGGGCGCGATTGCAGCAGGTACAGCGTGCCCTGGGCGATCGCCCATTCAATGTCTTGCGGGCGGCCAAAGTGATGCGCGGCGCGGCGGGCTAGTTGGGCAATCGCCATCACTTGCTCATCGGTGAGTAAGGGGCGATCGGGGGTAACAAGCTGGCGATCGCCAATCTCCCCAGAGCGGCTCACCGTCCAGGTATCTGCATCACTATCCCCCGCCACCAGATTCGTCCCCAATCCCGCCACCGCCGATATCACCGCCATCCCCCGCTGCCCGGTCACCGGATTGGCACTGAACGCCACCCCGGCCACATCGGCATCCACCATCCGCTGAATTAGCACAGCGGGCGGTTGGGGCAAACCCTCTAGCTGGTGCTGTTGGCGGTAGGCCAGCAGGCGATCGCTAAACCCAGACTGCCACACCTGTTGGACGCGATCGGCTACTTGATCTAGCGGCACGTTGAGAAAACTCTCCAACTGGCCGGCAAATGAATGGCTGATGCCGTCTTCATCGAGTGCCGACGAACGGACTGCAACGCGATCGCACTGGGGGCAAAGCTGGGCGAGGGCATGGGTGAGGGCAGTTTGCACCTGCGGGCTAAGCGGAGATACAGACTGTAGGGACAAGGTATGCGGGTGAGTCGGTGCGGGATGGCAAGCCACCAGGGTGGCCGCATGCGTTGCCCCGACACAGGCGGCGGGGGTGAGCACAAACCAGGCCGGAATTGGGAAATCGTGGAGCGTCAGCGCTGCTAGAGCGCTGGCTTTACCGCCCAATTGATCGGCAAAATTCGGTGCATCTTCAGGAAACAAAATGAAGGTCATCAGAATTAACTCGTAGTCGATTGGAATTGAAGCTGAACCCCCTACAGGTTGCGAAACCAGAGCGGTATCACACCTACGGTCAAATACACCCCCAGCGTCCACAGCCCCGTTGCCACCTCAAACCCCTTAGCCCAGTAAGCACTAGGGCGAGCCAGAAACCGCCATACCACCACCATCGCCAGCGTCAGCAACGGCAGCAGCATGAGCGCCGTAGGAGCAATGAGCTGAACCTGCGCCGCTGCCAGCAACGCCGCGATCGCCACCAGCCAAATGACTGTGAGCCAAGCGATCGCCGCCCGCTGCATCCCCCACAGCGCGGAGTAGGTTTCCACCCCCGTCTCTTCATCCTGCGGTGCCCGAAGCTTGCGACCCAGCTCAATTGCCAAACTAATCAAAAAACTCAGCAACAAAAACCAGCCTAGCCCTGGCGGCAATACCCCTGTTGCGCTCACCCAATCACACGCCGCTGCATACAGCGCCAGCAGCGGCATAATCACCGCATGCGACAGCAAATACATAATAGGTCTGGCCTTGAGCCAATCGCGGACAAAAAACTCCCGACTCATTAGCCCCATGTAGCCCCAGACCAACGCCAACAGCAGCACCAGCTTCAGCCCCACCGACACTGCCAACCCCAGTTGAATAGCAGCCACCGCGATCGCCAAAATTCCTAGCTCTTGCAGCGTCACCAGCCCCCGTGGCACCGGACGGTAGGGTCGATAGCGCGCATCATCAGCAAAATCCTTAAACTCGTCTGCAATCCGTAATTGCAAAAAACATAGGAACAAACTGATGAACGAGATGGCGATCGCCCCCACAGGCACACCCGTCCCAGTGCCATTGCGTAACAAAATGGAGTAGCACACCGCCGCCGCCGCAAACACAGCAATCAGCATCCCATGCTTAACAATGGGAAACCGCTCTTGCTGATAGATCCACCATCGCTCCATAGACCTGTAAACTCTAAACGTTGCTCGTTCTGCCGACCTTTCTGCTCAGAGCTTCAACCTTTGAACTCAAATCACCTACCCTCATCCTTCATCCCTCATCCCTCATCCCTCATCCCTCATCCCTCATCCCTCATCCCTCATCCCTCATCCTTCATCCTTCCCCTAGCTCTCCGCTGATGCGCCTTGCTAAACTCCCCCGCTGCCAACGCCCCAATAATCGAAAGCTCTCCAGCCAGCAACAGCCCAGCGCAGACCTCAGCAAAAGCGCGAGCCTTGCCACTACCCGCCAGGTTCAAGAGTTCCAGGCAGGCGTGCTGACTGGGAAGCTGGGTGCCACCGCCGACGGTGCCAACGATTAGGTTCGGTAGGGTAACAGCGGCATAGAGCGCGCCACTGTCGGTTAGCTCAAACCGGGTGACCCCGACAGCCGATTCTGCCACGCAGGCCACATCCTGGCCGCAGGCGAGATAAATCGCCGCTAACCCGTTGGCATAATGCCCCTGAATGCCAATTGTGCCCGTCAACGTACCGCCGATCGCCGACATTTGCCAATATTGCACCATGGCGGTGGGGGTGGTGTGCAGGTATTTCTGTACCAGGGCAACGGGCAAAACTACCTCGGCGGTGACCTTCTTGCCCCGCACCGACAAAAACGACTGGGCGCTGGCCTTTTTGTCGCCCGATAGGTTCGCTTCCACAAAGGCGTATTGGGGAGAAATGGGCGTATGGGTTTGAATGTAGTCGCAGATCGCTTGGGTGGCGATCGTCACCATGTTTTGCCCCGCTGCATCGCCGGTGGTGTATTGAAAGTCGAGGTAGACGTGGTTGCCTTCGACGGTGATCCGCATATCGATTAGCTTGCCGTACTGGGTGGTGGCTTCGGCAATGTGGCGAAATTCATCTTGCCGCGCGATCGCCCACATGACAAATTTCCCAGCCTCTTGCAAGTCTCGGAAGGCAAATCCGGGGGCACGACTGACGCCTTCACTTAACAGCAGAGCGGTGCAGCCGCCAGCAGCGGTAAGTAGCTGTGCCCCTCGGCTGTAGGATGCCACCAGTGCCGCTTCGGTGGTCGCGAGCGGCACATAATAATCGCCCTGGGCAAACAGTCCGTTGATTCGCAGTGGTCCCGCTATGCCCACGGGCACTTTGACGGTGCCAATAAAGTTCTCAATGTTGTGCCGATAGCAGTCCATCTGGGCGATCGCCTGCTGATCGGCTAAGGCGGCCTGGGTCGTTGCCGAGGCGTGCAGCAGTTGCCAGCGCTGGTTCAATGCCGCAGGCGTGAGGCGGGCGCTGGTGGGGATTTTGGTAAACGGCAGGTCGGGTTTGGGAGTCAGGTCATGCTCTAGCTGCTGAACCGAGCGTGATTTCAGGATTTGTTCGAGGTGATGACTAGCGTGACGATAATGGGTGGACATCGGTGGTGGTTCCTGCTGCGTGATCCCGATGAAGGTATGCTCAATTTATGATTCTGATTGCCCTCGCGGATCAGCGTTTGTACCAATTCATCGATCTGGAACACACCCCGCTTGCCCCAATCTGACTCCAACCCGCGCACAGCTGATCTATTGCAGGTGCTCCGGCGGGGCGCGGGCATGGCTCTGGCTGTGCAAATTTTGGGAGTGGCACTGGGCTATGGCACTCAAATCATGCTGGCGCGCTGGATGGGAGCGGCTGAGTATGGGTTCTATGAATATGTGGTGACTTGATCGCTGTTTTTGGCATTTGCGGCGGGGCTGGGACTGCCGGGTGCCGTGCTGCGGTTTTTGCCGCAATATGTGACGCAGCAAGATTGGTCGCGGCTGAAAGGGATGGTGTGGGCGAGTTTTTGGGGCACGGTGGGGGTGAGTTTGGCGATACGCGCTCTGCGCAGGCAAGCCAATGCCCTCGTCACAACGGTGATCGTGCAGCGGATGGGCATGGGCTGGACGGCTCCGGTGATGCTGGCGGTGTGGCTGATGCCATTACAGGCTCTGCAACGCATTCAGCTGGAGATGGCGCGGGGCATGCGGCGGATTGGGCTGGCCTATGCGCCGTCATTGATTGGGCTACCGTTGCTATTGATGCTGGGGTGTGGGGGGTGGTTCCACACTCAGCAACGGCTGCTGGCGGAGATGGCGATCGCGCTGACAATGCTGGCGTTGGGGCTGGTGTTAAGTGTGCAGTTTTGGCTATTTTTGCGCGGGTTTAGAGGCAAGCTGCAAGCGGTGGCGGCAGTCTATACGTTGCGCCCGTGGTTGGCGGTGGCGTTGCCGTTGCTGTTAATTGGTGGATCGTTTGTGGTGTTGCGCCAAACCGATACGCTGATGATTGGGATGATGGTAGGAACGTCGTCGGTGGGGATTTATGCGGCGGCGTTGAAGACGTCGGCGTGGGTTAATTT
>Ga0163148_10006548_pt1 | contig 11211 bp, 11 predicted proteins | sample OliLakLV19MP7P2_FD_148606 | JGI IMG/M metagenome (GOLD analysis project Ga0163148, IMG submission 148606) | Freshwater microbial mat bacterial communities from Lake Vanda, McMurdo Dry Valleys, Antarctica- Oligotrophic Lake LV.19.MP7.P2 | ecosystem: Environmental > Aquatic > Freshwater > Lake >... | reverse complement strand
CGTCCTGCGAGACGGCGATGTAGTTCTCATCCACTTTAACGGCGGCGAGCCGCGCGGTATCAGGCCGCCACTCTGCTGCCTTGCCGAGTTCTTCCAGCGGCGAAACCGCGACATTTCACCGGATTTTCCTGCCGGAGATTCCAGTAGTAGTGAACAAGCCCGTTGCTAAGAAAAATATGGCTGACGCCCAGTCCGGCAGCGTCAGCCCGGGCCTGCTCCTTGGCGGCAAGCGGATCAATGCTTTCCTTCTTCGCCTCGACCACGGCGACGGGCCGGCCGTCGATGTTAAGCCGCACGTAATCGACAAAGCCGTCCGGCGCGGGTTCGAAGTCCGCGCCGAGATCCAGGTTCGGGGCGAAGATTTTCTTTTTCGCCCGGTGTTCGCAGATAATATTTTCCCGCCGACCCTGCGCGTCCGGCAGAAACCGCCAGCCCGCCGCCTCCAAGAGTTTGTTAACTGATGCGGGCTTGGGCTTCGGAAGGCATGAGTTCAGGCTTTGTCGAAGGGATTTCGCACGATCACGCCAGCGTAATCCTGGCCGGCATTGAGATCCTCGGTGTAGAGGGTTTCGCAGCCCAACTCGCGGGCTGCGGCGATGATGGCAGCGTCCCAATAGCTGATCTGGTAGCGCTGCTGGATGGCGAACGCATCGAGCACCAGTTCGCCCGTCAGCGGGAGCACCGGGTATTCGAGCAAGGCGTGCAGGACGGTTTCCGTTTCTTCCACGGCCAACCCGAGGCGTTTCTTGGCCGTCGTGTTGTGGGCGAATTCCTGCAGCACCTGCACCGAGATGCCGATGTCCTCGCGCTCCAACACCGCGCGGGCGACGGCTTTTTTGGTTCGGTCCGCCGGGTCTTTCGAAGCGGCGTAGAGAAACAGGTTGGTGTCAGCGAAGCACCGGGCGGTCATAAAGTTTTTCGCGCTTCAGCCGGCCGACAGGCCGCAGGTTGCTGGCCTGGTCGAGTGCGGCGAACAGCCGGCCGGCCCGCTCCCGGCGGGTCGCCGCATCGCCGGCGGGTGAAACCAGCTCGCGCTTCAGCGCCCGGGTGACGAGGTCCTTGAACGCCAAGCCTTCATGCACCGCCTTGAGCTTGGCTTTCTTGAAGACGTCGTCGGGAATTTCGAGGGTCGTGCGCACAAACGCACATTCGCACAAAGCGGGGTGGCGTCAATCTCCTGTGGCGGTGCCCCAGACGCGGGCGAGGGTACGCTGGATTGTGGCCTCGAAGGCGGGGAGCAATCCGCGCACCGCCTCCAGCCGCGCCGCCTCCGCGTCCAGCTCCGCCACGATCCGCTCCTGCTCGGGTAGCGGGGGCAGGGGGATTGGGTAGCCCGCGAGCGACGAAGCGCTGATGTTACTCTGCCCAACAGCGCGGCTCGCGAGAGACTTCACCCCGGTTTGGAATGCTTTCGTGTTCATCCAGGCGTTCACGAACTCCGGATTGGCAAGGTCACGCTTGACCGTCAGGCGAATGAGGTAGGAGGCGAATGCGTATTCGCCTTCGAGCGTGAAAATGCCCTTTGAAGAAAGCCTTCACCACGCGCTCGGCTTCCGGAAGATCGTTCGTTTTGATTTCCCGGCGTTGATCGCCGAGGTCAAAACCGTCGGCGGTGATTTTCAGGAAGAGGATTATGTCGGTCTTGCGCGCGAGTTTCTTGTCGAGGAGGAGGAGGCTCGTCTTGACCCCGGAGTAGGGCTTGAAGACGCCGGCGGGCAGGCTCAGATAACCTGATCCCAAGGAATTAGAGTGAGCTCAACTGCGCCGCGATTTGGGATGAAATACAATTAACGCGGAGGTCGCGGAGAGCGCGGAGCCTGACGTGAGGGAGAAGTGGCACGGGTCACAAGATTCACCGCGCGTGCCTCTGCCGTGGTGGAACCCGACCTCCGGGCGGGTTTTGCAACGTGAGCCAGCACCCAGCGCGCCCGGAGGTCGCGCTCCACCTCGATACCGTTCATCCGGTTGGTGCCGTGGCAGACTCAGCTCGTTGCCTCGTCCCACCTCTCTCCACGGACTGGGGATCAGGATGTCTGAACCTCGTTCGTGTCTATTCGTGTGATTCGTGGGAAAAATCCGGGTTTCTCAGAGGAGGGCCCACGAATCACACGAATGATTCACGAATGCCGAAAAAACGCGGCCGCATGAAACCGCGCTTTCGCCTGCGGCTCAAACGCGGCTACACCCGGGGCGGGTCAGCCGCTGAAGTGGCACGGGCTGGGCTCAGGATGTCTGCGTATGAACTATTCGGGCCGGATCAATACGGGGCGGCGGTCGAATTCTGCGCGATTATGCCGCGGAACCGCGGCAGTTCCCCCGCGAGTTGTTTGACCGCCTGCACCATGTGATTTTGCACGGTGTGCTCGGAGACGCCCAGCGCGGTGGCGATTTCCGCGTAACGCAGGCCTTCAATGCGGTTCATGCGAAAGATCAGTTGGCGCTGCCGGGGCATCTGCGTCAGCAGTACGCCGATTTCATCCTGCAGCTCGCGATACAACACCTCGGTGTCGGTGCTGCGGGCATCGATCAAAATGTGCGGCGGGACTTGATCGAGCCAGACCGTGCTGGACTGCATCTGGCTCTTGCGCAGATTCAGCGACTGGTTGTTGACCGCTACGAAGAGATAACTCCGGACACTCGATTTGATCACGAGGGATTCGCGCCGACGCCAGAGACTGAGAAAAACATTCGACACGGCTTCCTCGGCCAGATCCCGGCGCTGGAGCAAAGCGTAGGAGAAATTGCCGAGCCGAACGTAGTACTTGCGCAACAACTCCTGCAGAGCGCTTTCGTCGTGGCGGCGAACGCGGTCCATCAGCGCTTCATCTTGGTCGATTACAGGAGTCATACTTTCGCCTGCATCCAGCAGGATTCCGGGGCTGTCTGTCGACCCTCAACCGGCTTTCTTGTGCAACGTTTCTGTGTCTAAGAAACAAAACAGGCAACGTCACGGAGTTGTCACAATGGGCGGTAGTAGGTTGGTCCCCGGGAACCGGTCATAGCTGTACATACCACTACCTTGTTTCACGCCTTTGGCGACGGGCCACTGCCTGCCGCCAGATTCTCCTCCTTCCAGTAATCATGTTTCGTTTTTTCCGTTTTTGTCTTTGTGCCGCTGTTTTCCGCCATTTTGCCCTCTGCTGTCTGTTGGCCGCCCTGTGCGATAACGGGCTTCAGGCTAAGGACCGCGTAGCCCCGAACCAGCGCCCGGCCGTTTCCACCAACATGAAAGCGTTGGCGGCCCAAGTGAGCGGGATTGCCAACGACACGTCGATCTCCCGCGCCAAGAAGGCCAACCGAATTTCCTCAGTGGTGCGCGAGGTGCTCGCGGCGGCCACGGCCAGAAAAAACGATTCGGAGGAGATTTTGGCCATCACGCTGAAGGTGACCAGTGTCGCCGCCAGTGCGGCGCCGCATTTTGCCGAGGCGATTGCGAGCGCAGTCGCGTTGAGCCCGGTGGGGCGGGAGAGTCAGGCTGCCGGTAAGATCCGCACGGCGGCGTATGAGGCGGCGCATAATCCGGAGTCGGCCCGAAACACTTATCTCGTCGCTGAGGCGGACCCCACTCCCGCTGAAATTGTGCCGGCCCCGGTGGTCGTGACCACGGCCGATCCGGTCTCGCGGAGCAGCGAGGAAAAAAGGACTGCGGCGGTCGCGGATCAAACGACCTCGGCGGCGGATACTCGGGCCCGGGTTGAAACTGTGGCTGTGGATGTGCCGGCTACCAGTCAGGCGGAGACGACTGAAACGCCCTCAGTTGATCCAGCAGGCGAAAACAAAAACGTGGTGCAATTGGAGAAATTCGTCGTCAAGGGAGACATGGTGAAAGGCAATGTGTATACCGAGCGCAAAAAGGCGTCCGTGTCGATAGAGGTGATGACCGCGAGTGAATGGAACAAAAAATTTATCGTCACAGATCTAGCGGACATTGTTATCCGTATGCCGGGTTTGTCGACCACCTCGAAGGGAACGTTCGCCGTGGTACGCGGCCTCGCCGAGCGCTACAATCCCATCATGATGGACGGAATTGTCCTGCCGAGTTCCGATCCGGAACGGCAGAGTCCGGAGCTGGATTTGTTTCCCAGCCGCCTGGTGGATGCACTGGTGATTTCCAAAGCCTACGAACCTCGGCTCCCGGCCACCGCTTCGGGCGCAAGCATCAACATGCTGTCCAAGCCGATTCCGGAAAGCCGGTTTGCGCAGATTCAATTCGGCCTGAAGTTCGATGAAGGGAACTTTGGCAATGAGGCCTTTCTCAGTTCAAGAGGCACGGGCGTGTGGGATTACTTGGCCTTGGGAGTGAAGGATCGGGTGGCCCAGCAGCCTGCTGACGCCATCGGCTACGTGCGCTCGCCTCGCACGGTCAGCAATCTTTCCGACAAAAAATTCCCCTTGGGTTCACGATTTTCCTTCGCCTACGAGGACCGCGTCGTGCTCAACGAGGAAAAGAAGCGGGCTTTTGGTTACGCTTTCTCCTTCGCTTATGATCGCACCGCCTCCTCTGAATCCGGCAAAAAAACGTTTCTGAACGGAATTTTCAATTCGACCGACATCACGAATACCGGTGCCGCCCGAGGCAATGCGAACACCGGCACCTACTCTTTCAATGCCGAAAATTACGTCGAATCCGAGCTGGAGTCACGGTTTGGGTTATTGGGTACATTGGGCTTTGCCTTCAATGACCAGCACCAAGTGGCCTTGAGTTATTTTTGGAGCCAACTGGGCCTCGATACTCACGCTCAGACTACCGACGGCATCGCCTTTTCTGCGACCCCCTTGGCTGATTTCGAGAGTTATCGCAGCGGAAAGCTGGCCCTTGAAGATGTAGCTGGGGTCCAAGAGCAACGGACCACTGATGCCATGGAAATTTATTATCGCCAGCGCAGTCTGACCAACCTCCATGCCAGCGGTGAGCACCTGTTCAATGAGCTTAAGAGTTTCAAATTGAACTGGGATCTGGCGAAGGTCGCAGCCCGTCAGCAGGAGCCGGAATATCTGCTTTTTCCCTATACCTATGATCCGAACAGCCCTAATCCTTATTCCGCCAGTTTTGGTGCCGGGATTGATCGATATACCCGTTACTGGCGCGATACCCAGGAGAAGTCCAAGATCGGCCGGCTGGATGCCGAGTATAAATTCGATCTGGGCCCGCTCTACGACACGGTGCTCCGCGTGGGTTTTTATGCTGATCGGACGGATCGCGATTACGTCGAGGGCACTTTATATTTGCAGGGCGGGCAGATCGTGGGCCAGACCCGCGAAGAATTGGTCCGGGGGTTGCGAACCTACACCACCAACCCCTCGGAACGGATCGATTCCTATAGCGGTTCAGTAATACCGCCGTTCGCCAGCGGTGAACGAAAGATAAACGCATCGTATCTTTCACTGGATCTTCCCCTCGCTAAGGAACGGCCGGGCCTTCATAAACTCGATCTGCTGATGGGCGTCCGGTTGGAGGATTATCAATTGACCACGGAAGGTTTCGGCTTGTTGGGCACTCTGGGAAGTGGCGGATTCTACGACGATTTTCGCCGGGTTCAGCAGCTACCTCTCTACCCCAATACAGCAAATCCCAAGACCGTTTACCGAGGGAATATCGACGAAAAAAAATACCTGCCCGCAGTCGCCTTGGCTTATTCACCGATCAAGCCGCTCACGCTGCGGCTGGCGTGGTCCAAGACCACCGCCCGGCCTTCCTTCCGCGAAGTCGGTTCCTACTTCACGGCTGATCGCGTCGCCGACGAGTATGTCCATGGCAATTTCGGTCTCCAGACGTCCGACGTGACGAATTACGATTTCCGCGTGGAATATTTCTTCCCGAAAAGCCGGGATCTTGTCGCGCTCAGCGTTTTCAAGAAAAAGATTAGCCGGCCCATCGAGCGGGTCAGTTTTAATATGAACAACGTTGGGCCGATTTCCTCATTCATCAACAATTCCAACGATGCCGATCTTCGCGGCATGGAAATGGAGGCCGCCAAGAATCTCGGTTTCTTGGGTGGCGTGGGTGAATGGTTTTCCGTGGGCGGCAATTTCACACTGCTCGAAGCGGAGGTTGCTCGCGATGCCAGCTTTGAATCAAGCCAGATTGAATCCCCCGGGATTAAGGACACGCGCAACCTCTACGACCAACCCAAGTGGATCGCCAACTCCTACATCACCTTCGATCACAAGAGCTCAGGTTTTTCGGCCACGGCCTCCTGGTTTGCGATCAGTGATGTGCTGCAGAAGGTCAATAATTTATCCTGGGATACCTACGTAGCGTCCTACAGCCGGTTCGATCTCTCCCTGAGTCAGTACCTCGGACGCAAATGGGTGGTCCGTTTGTCAGGTAAGAATCTAAACAATCCCGAACGGAAACTGGTGGCCGATCCGGCCAATACCACTGAGGAAATTATTTTCCGGCGTTACCGCGACGGTCGCAGTTACTCCGTCTCCGCTTCCTATGAATTTTGATCTGACACCAGTTTTGGATTTGGTCCGCGTGCAGATCGAACGCGGCGTTTTCTACTCGGGCTCCTCCTGCGAGAAATTCCCCCGGCTGACACGTCATCTCCACGGGAGCGAATTTTTCGTCACCCGCGCGTCACGCACGCCGTCACCGAATCGTTCCAGAACTGTCACTCAAGTTTCCTTAAGCCGACACAATCGTCCGCTATCCTACTCCTTTCTCCCCTGTTCCGTCCGCATGCACCTTCCAATCATTTTAGAAAGTCGCGCTGCTTGTTCCGGGGTTAAAAAAAATGTTCCGGCGAAAATCACTTCGCCGGAACAATCGAACCGCCGGTGGAAATTTGCCCGATTGGGCAAGGTTCCGCAGGCGAATCACAAACAAACGTTAGAAATGTCAGTCCTCCTTGGAGTCAATACCAATGAATAAGAAAATCATGTTAGCCGGGCTTGCTTCGCTTGCCCTTTCGATGGCCGCCTATGCGGCTCCCCATTATATCGGCAACGCCAGTGATGGCGATTTGACCACGATCATCAATCTCGGGGCCCGCAGCATTCGCAGCGCTGGCGTCACCACCACCTATCCAAGCGCCGCTGCTTTCGAAGCTGCGCTCGGCGGTTCCTTGCTTGATGCGACTTCCACGGCCCCAGCTCTCTGGACCTGGCCAAACGACGACGTCAACGAGCCAATGATCATGGAAGACAATGTTTTCATCACCAATGGACATCTCTTCATTCCTGAGGGTTCTGTCGTTCGCGGCCAACCCCGCTCTGGTGCCCCATTTGATGCCGGCTCCCTCTTCATCGCCCGCGGCGCCAAGTTGCTTGCTGCCGGCAGTTCTTCCGCTCCCATCGTGTTCACCACTGCTGCGCTCAACAACGCAGGCAACCCTGGTGCTCGCGCTAGCGGTGCCAATGTCCAAAACTTCTGGGATAAGCCCTACGTTAATGGTGTGCTGCAAACCCCCAAGGCCCCCTCCAACGCCGGTCTTTGGGGTGGTTTGATAGTTCTCGGCAATGCCTTGACCAATGCTGACCGTCTGCCTGCCACTGCTACCCAGCAGCTCTTCGATATTGACGGACTGAACACGGTCGCCACGGACGACCGTTTTGAAATCGAAGGCGTTCCCGCCGGTGATGCCGTTACCCTCGGGATCGATCGTTTCGGTGGCTTCGCTACGGAAGATAATTCCGGCGTGCTGGCCTACCTCTCGCTCCGCCACGGTGGTGCGAATATCGCCACCGCTAACGAGATCAACGGTCTTACCCTTGGCGCTGTCGGTCGTGGCACCACGATCCATCACATCGAAGTCTGGGGCAACACCGACGACGGCATCGAAATCTTCGGCGGTAGCGTCAATCTCGATCACGTGGTTGTGGTAGCCCAGCAGGACGACGGCCTCGATCTCGATGTCGGCTACACTGGCACGATCCAGTTCGCCCTCGTGATCAACTCCCAGCTGTCCGACAAGCTTTGCGAATGGGACGGCAGCTACGAGACCGAGACGAGCATCAACGGTGTCTCCTTCGCGGCTTCCGGTCCGGTCACAGCTTCCCTGCTCCCTGTTGCTCAGTTCACCGTGGCCAACGCCACTCTGATCGGCAACAACGGCGGCACCAACATCACTCCGAGCGGCATGCACATCCGTGACCAAGCGGCTCCCCGCTTCGTCAACTCGATCGTCGTTAATCCCTCGATCCAAGGCACCACTGGCCCGATCGAATTCGACAATCGTTCTGCCGGCAGCATGTCCACGGTCAACCTGCTGGACAAAGAAGTTTCCTACTTCAAGGGCATCACGTTCTTCGACACCACAGCCACTCTCACCACGGTGAACGGCTTCGTGCAGAATGGCAGTCTTTCGAACACCATCGCCCGCGCCAAGCTCAGCGATGTCAAGTTCCAGAATTCGTTCAACGTCAATCCTGGTTTCGGTTCGGCTGTGCCAGTTGGCGCTTTGACCTCCGGTCTCCTCTTCGATCCCCGCGCTTCTTCCGCCGGCAATGCCGTGCAGGATGACGATGTCTTCGGAGCCAACGCTGCGATCCAACCCGTTTCCTATCGTGGCGCGTTTGACGCTAACGAAGCCACCCTCTGGACGGCCGACTGGACTGCAGCTGACGCCTATCAGCTGATCATCAAGTAAGCAAAAAACAACTTCTGCCTTTGGCAGGGGGTCTAAACCACTCTCCGTCGTTGGCTAAATAAAAAATCAAAAAACATCACATCTATGAAAAAGTTAATTCTCATCGCCGGCCTTATGGCCGCTTCCTCGACGGGCCTTTTCGCCCAAATCGCTAACCGTAACGTCGGAGATCTTACCACCATCGGTGGCTGGGACTTCAACGGTGGTAATGCACCGACTGTTACTTCAGTCAATGCCCGCTATAATCAGGAATTCAGCATCTATTATACGTCTGGTATTGCCCCCTCGCCCGGTAACGTCAACTACGGCACGGTTTATTTCACCGGCTCAAACGGTGGTACCTTCGCTAGTGCCCGTGCTCTGGCCAGTAGCAACGCTCCAGCCTATGATTTATTGAGCACGGTTGGTCTGTTTGTTTCCAACAACTCGCTGGGAGACAACCAAGCAATAAATCCACGTTCGATCCTGCTGAGTTCGAACACGGTCTTGGATAACGGTCGGGCGTCCTTCAAGGTCAGCACGGCGAATGTGAACAACACATTCGAAAATCTCTCCGTGGAGTATTCGGCGCGCAACCAAGGGGTAGATTTCGCCACGATCAGCTGGTCATACAGCTTGGACGGGGTGACCTTCACCTCCATTGCTGGTACGGCCGATCAGATCGCCTTCAGTGGTGCAGCCTATAACGTCTTCGGTGCCGATTTCTCTGCGATCTCGGCCATCGAAGGTCTCAACACCGTCTGGATCGGTCTGGATTATCTTGAGAACTCATTGACCGCTTCCGTGTTCATCGACAACCTCGCGATCTACGGGACAGCGCTTGCTGCGATCCCAGAACCTTCGACCTATGCCGCCATTATGGGCGCGTTGGTGATCGGCGTCGCTGCCATCCGCCGTCGTCGCTTGGTTGCTTCGCTGGTCTGAGTAGCTTGACGGGATAGCAAAATCCTTGCGGGGCCACCGGCTTTAGGCCGGTGGCCCTTTTCCCTCTGAAAACACCTTTGGTTCGTTTCACGTTTTTTCCATTTTTCCCGACTGCGCGCAGCCAAGCCACCCTCCCTCTTGGCTCGAAGGAGGCTTCGCTCTGCACAGTTCACTCTTCATTTTGTCTACCATAGTTAAACGCCTCCTCGTGGGGCATTGTTTTGCCGTTGTGATTACATCCTCCTCCTTCCCTTCCTTTAAATTGGTTAATCTGTTCGCAGGTTGCCGTAGTAAATGCCTGCTTTTGCTGGCTGTAACTTTCGGCGTTTTGGCCGGAGGGCTTTATGGCCAGATCTTGGTGACGCGGGCTGACGGAGATCTTACCACCATCGGTGGCTGGGACTTCAACGGTGGTAATGCACCGACTGTTACTTCAGTCAATGCCCGCTACGATCAGGAGTTTGGGGTTTACTATACGTCTGGTATTGCCCCCTCGCCCGGTAACGTCAACTACGGCACGGTTTATTTCACCGGCTCAAACGGTGGTACCTTCGCTAGTGCCCGTGCTCTGGCCAGTAGCAACGCTCCAGCCTATGATTTATTGAGCACGGTTGGTCTGTTTGTTTCCAATAACTCGCTGGGAGATAATCAAGCAATAAATCCCCGCTCAATCCTGCTGAGTTCGAATACGGTTTTGGACAACGCCCGCGCCTCCTTCAAAATCAATACACTGAATGCGAATAACGCATTCGATAATATCTCCGTGGCGTATTCGGCGCGCAACCAAGGGGCAGATTTCGCCACGGTCAGCTGGTCATACAGCTTGGACGGGGTGAACTTCACCTCCATTGCTGGCACGGCCGATCAGATCAACCCCAGTGGTGCAGCCTATAGCGTCTTCGGTGCCGACTTCTCCAGCATTTCTGCCATTAACGGACAAAGTAATGTCTGGTTCGGTTTGGATTATCTCGAAAATTCGCTAACGGCATCGGTGTTTATTGATAATCTGGTCTTCTATGGCATCGCCAGTTTCACGGGTCCGACATCTTTGGCTTATTGGATGGGTAGCACCGGCGCATGGACGGTCGCGACTACGCCCACGAACTGGCGTGATTCCGTCGGTGGTACCACGCAAGGCGTCTGGGCGACCGCTGGGGCCGAGGCTACTTTTGGCGGGACGGCTGGCACCGTGACGGTGGACAACACGGCGGGCGCGGTGAAAATCACCGGCGCGAAATTTCTCGTCTCCGGCTACACGGTTGCCGGCGCGGATCTGACCACCACCACACCCAGTTCCGCCCTGCAAGTCGGCGATGGCACGGCGGCCAGCTCGGCCATGACGGCGACGATTTCTGCCGCCGTCATCGGTACCGGCGGGATCAACAAGACGGACCTCGGCACCCTCGTGTTGAGCGGAGCCAACACTTACACGGCTGGCACGACGATTACGGCGGGCACGTTGCAAGTCGGCGCTGGTGGCACCACGGGCAGCATCATCGGCAATGTAGCGAACAGCGGCACGCTCGCTTTCAACCGCAGCGATGCGATCGACTTCAGCGGAGTGATCAGCGGCACGGGCGCCGTCACGCAACTCGGCAGCGGCACGACTTCGCTCAGCGGCGCGAACACTTATTCGGGCGGCACGACGATCAGCACCGGCACCCTGCAACTCGGCACCGGCGGCACCACGGGC
>Ga0163148_10006546_pt1 | contig 11213 bp, 9 predicted proteins | sample OliLakLV19MP7P2_FD_148606 | JGI IMG/M metagenome (GOLD analysis project Ga0163148, IMG submission 148606) | Freshwater microbial mat bacterial communities from Lake Vanda, McMurdo Dry Valleys, Antarctica- Oligotrophic Lake LV.19.MP7.P2 | ecosystem: Environmental > Aquatic > Freshwater > Lake >... | reverse complement strand
GAAGTGACGTTGCCTCCGAAATGATCCAGACACCCAGGTTCTACCACGTCCCACCCCTGTGCTGGGACAACCAACGCAGTCACAACCCCCTTTCCTTTGCAGCTAAGTCTGGTTTGGGCTCCGGCTGCGCAGCAAATTGGAACTGTTTCTCCGTCTGGCCCTAGCGGTTGCCCAGGATCCCTGTCTCTGTTTGGTTGTTGGTGGAACCATCTTTGGTTCCCCTAGGTCTCCTGGCCTCCAGCTAGGAACCTGCTAGCTCCCCGAGCTTGAGCACAGAAGGGTTAGGGCCATAACCTATTAGTTTGCCCCTACATGCGCATCTCATGACTAGTCTCCCTGTAGAATCGGTCTGGAAGTAACAGAATGGATTCGGATTGTTGTGTTGGTGTTCTGTGGATGAAAGAAAGGGCCTTTTGAGCAAGGATAGGCGCTGGCCTCACCAAGAGAGGGGAAGATGCTCCGCCTGAACACCTCACTTCCTCGCAGCCTGCCTGTCTCAAAGATGATTCTCGTTCATCCAGGAAAAACAAACCATAGTCATAGATCTTTAAAAACCCGCCCTCCACCCTGTGTTGGTGGAACCATCTTTGGTTCCCCTAGGTCTCCTGGCCTCCAGCTAGGAACCTGCTAGCTCCCTGAGCTTGAGCACAGATGGGTTAGGGCCACAACCTATTAGTTTGCCCCTAACATGTGCATCACATGACTAGTCTCCCTGTAGAATCGGTCTGGAAGTGACAGAATGGATTCGGATTGTTTTGTAGCATCCATTCAGATGCCGGGGCCAAGCCTACACTTCACAACGAAGCGGAAGTACCTTTTGAACATGTTGGCCTAGTTGACTCCATCGATGGTTACGATGTTTTGCAAACTCACAACTGCATCAAACTGGCAGCCGAATCCTACATCCAACACTTACTGAAGGCGCATGGTTGGGATAATCCCACTCCAAGCAAATCATCAAACAAACCAAAACCTCCTTTACATGAGAGTGATGTTGCAAATTTATTCAATTTGGCAGCAGGTCCGGTTGAGAACACTCCCAAACAAAAAGCTCTCAAAGTCGAACAAGGCGTCGGTTGGACACAGGAGCATCTTAGGTGAAATTCTCTTTGCCTACGCACTCTGTCGACCCAATGTCGGACATGCAGTGACAACATTAGCAAAGTTCTCTACGGCACCCAATGCTCCACACTACAAGTCCCTTAAGCATCTGGCTATCTATCTACACCAGACAAAGGGTTGGGGCATTGTACATTGGCGTTCGGAACCTGTCGATTCACCCCCCCCGGTGTCTTACGACCCTATGAACTTTGATGACTCCCTTCCAATCATTCCTCCACCGTCGCATCTTCAACAATTGATTACTCATGTTGATGCAGCACATGCCAAAAAATTGCATCATCGTCGCTCTACGAAGGGCTACTATGGATGTTGCTTGGCCGGTGGTGTTGTGGCTCATCGATCTTGCAGACAATCTATCTGTGCGCAGAGCTCCATGGAAGCTGAACTTATCGCCGTGAATGCTACCACAAAAGTTACCAACTATCTGCATTATATTCTTCATGAATTGGGATACACTCAAACTGAGCCTACTACTATCTACGAAAACAACAACTCTGCAATAAAGATTGTCAATCACAATCGTCCCACTGATCATTCTCGTCATGTCAAAATTGGATATTTTGCACTACAGCATTGGCGACTTAAGAAGGACATTGCCTTGATTCACCTTCCTGGGGTCGTGAATCCAGCGGATATGCTCATCAAAGCCTTGGGTTGGGTTCTCGACCATCGGTGTGCACCCTTGTGGGTCACTGTGGCAATCCTTGCCGGTATTCTGTCTTGGCTCTACTTCCAGCCTCTATCTCCGCCAAGACAGCGTATTTGATTTTTATTGAATTTTCTTTGACGATTTTACATTGTATTTCAGAATATTTTTTTTTGCTGGCCATTTCTTTCCAGCTTGGATGTGCTCTGCGGTTTCGCATCACGGGAGGGTGTGAGTGGGCGAGTTGTGTGACCTTCAGTCGGGACTCATGCACGTTTCATCACGAATGGCTGTCTACGGATGAAGCACAGTCGTGGACGATGCAACAGCATTGAGATGATCTTATGAAGATTGCTCAACAAGAGTTCACTCTTTTTACACATCATGCTGCACGTAGTCTGATTAGATTAGTCTTTATTACATCACACCTCGTTTACTACTCGGCCATGACCAGCCTAGATTTGTAGTCTGACAACAGAGAAGGAGATATCCATTGACGCCATCATGACCACGTTAGATGCAAACAAAAGAATTCAAGCAGGATACCTAGCATTTGATGAGAGAACCCCGGAGACCACAGAACACTGTGGATGGATATGCCCTTTGAAATCATATTTGGAAAAATCTCCGTCATATACAAGGAGTCCACGCCATGGTTGTAGCAGTTAAAGACCCGCAGGTACGAGGCAAATACAACAAAAGAGTCATGAAATTGTACGTCAAATATGGAATCCTTGTACAAGCTAGATAAGCAAAGCAAGCCCAGAATAGAGGCGACTCAATTGCCCAAATCAAACTGCAAATAGAAACTTTCATTGCAGTGACCACACAAATTCGCAGAGGCCGTTGTCAAAATTTATAAACTCAAAGCCGGGAAGATCCCGTGGTCACCCACAATACAGGCTTCACGAGACTCCCAAACACTATGGGCACTAGTAATACAAAGAAGAGAAGGAAAGAAAGTCAGCAGGAACCACCTCCGAAGATCAATGAAGAAGTGCCACATGACTTTGATTGAAAACATCTCCCTATAAAAAGCACAATCCATCTAGAAGGTATCGCACGAAGCATGCCTTAAAGAAGTAAGGAAAGCACCCGACACAAGGAAACTTTTCTAAGAGTCATTAGCCCAAGCTCTTGCAGACAAGAATGATACCAAGAAATCGTCTGAACTAAAGAACCTGCCAAAAGGAAAAACAATGCAACCAAGCAAGACGAGTGAGAACAATGCAAGGCAAGCACAAGTCTGGAATATTGACAAACATGCATCGAACAAAAGATATTGATGGAACACCAGTCAGAGAAGAGTGCACGACACAAGACCAAATGAACGAGGCATCCATGTCTGAGAACAAAGCAAGGTTTAGCCGTGTACTCCAATAAGGTTTCATGCGACCCAAACTCAGATCGATGTGCGGAAACCTAGGCAACCAGGAGCCAGCTACGTCGCAAACACTGCAAGGCACCATCGAGATACCAAGCAACATGGATTTTTATGCCAAGCTAATGACACAAGTGATGAAAATTCTGGAAGGAGTCTCCAATCGCACCACCCAAGACATGGCGTGGACAAAATGGAATTAAAAAGAGATTGACTTTGTCATCTCATGCTTTGGCAAAACAACAAGGTCTTCTTGGAACATTGCCTTCATCCAGTTGCTTCTCTATCGGTCTGTCCTTCCTCCCTTGGTCATTCCCAAGCAGTGGCTAGGAATGTCCAAGACTCAACTCATGACTCAGGCGATGAGACTCATCCTCATTGCTGCTGGCTGGAGTCTCGGCTACAAGGTGTTACTAGCTAGTAGCTAGTAGTAGGATTTTTTCTTATTGCTCATAACCTGTCCATAAAGCCTGGCCCATGCCAGCCGCCGCGGCCACCGCCGAGATTTTTGGCAATCGTCGGAACGAACTGTTTCGTTATTATTGTTGCGCTGTTGGCTGCCTCTCGGCTCTACTAAGACTACTACGTAGTACTAGCTAGCTAGATAGCTACAGTAGCTACTCTTGCCAACTAGCCTGGACCAACACACACACTATCGCATCAAAATCCATCACCTGAATGCAGCGTTCAACAACTTGCAGAAAAAATATCTACAGTCTGGAGGCAACTCAGTTGTGGAATCTATCGAATCGCTCAATTGTTCTGCAGCCCTTCTTGGGTTCCTTGCCCCAAAGGCCGATTGAATTCCCGTTGTAGATTCTTCTTTTGGTTTCATTTTAAACAATGGGAAAAGGTACGCCCGTAGTCGAGCCCTGACAAGCCGTGTGGTTGAAAAAAATGTCCTAGCGGGGTAGTAGTAGTACTATCACGACAACTGCAACTATACATCAGCACGCTCATTTTGTCGAGTCCTCTTCCAATCCTATCTTCTTTCCCTGTATTCAACCATTGTAGATAAAAAGCGCAAGGCAATTGACGGCAGCAGTAGTATCGTCCAAACTTCGGAAGGTCAACAAATCATAGCGCCGAGCAAGAGCACGCCGCCGTTGGATACGACCAAATGGCCTTTGCTCCTCAAGAATTATCACGAATTGCACATTCGAACTAATCATTACACTCCTTTGCCCACTGGTTCCTCACCTTTGGCGCGATCCTTGGAACTGCATTTGAGTTATGGGGTCATCAACGTCGATAAACCCGTCAATCCAAGTTCGCACGAAGTTGTCAGCTGGATCAAGCGTATTTTGCGAGTCGAGAAGACGGGCCACTCGGGAACGCTCGATCCCAAAGTGTCAGGATGTTTGATTGTCTGTTTAGACCGGGCCACTCGTTTGGCCAAGTCCCAGCAGAGTGCCGGAAAAGAGTACATTGCGGTCTTCCGCTTGCACAACACCGCGGAAGACATTCAAGCCAGAGCGACCCGCGCCGTCGAAACGACGTTGGTAGGAGCACTCTTTCAGCGCCCTCCATTGATCAGTGCCGTCAAACGGCAATTGCGGATTCGGACCATTTATGAAAGTAAATTGTTGGATTTTGATGAAGAGCGTAATCTTGGCGTCATGTGGGTTAGATGCCAAGCAGGCACTTATATCAGAACGTTGTGCGTCCATCTCGGATTGGTGTTGGGAACCGGTGGACACATGCAGGAATTGCGACGGAATCGATCAGGGATCATGGGCGAAGACGAACGAATGGTCACCATGCACGATATTCTAGATGCCCAGCATGTGTACGATACCACGAAAGATGAAACTTACCTGCGTCGTGTGGTCATGCCTCTGGAGATCCTTCTAACCAACTACAAACGAATTGTCGTCAAGGATTCGGCAGTGAACGCCATTTGTTACGGTGCCAAGTTGATGATTCCAGGGTTGTTGCGATTCGCTGATGGCATTGAAATCAACGATGAAGTGGTCTTGATGACCACCAAGGGAGAAGCTGTTGCAGTGGCCATTGCTCAGATGACAACCGCTGTCATGGCGACAGTGGATCACGGAGCCATTGCTAAAATCAAGCGTGTTATAATGGAACGAGATGTCTATCCCAGAAGATGGGGATTGGGACCCATGGCCCAACGCAAAAAGTCACTCATTCAGGAAGGTAAACTCGACAAGCGCGGCAAACCCAACGCGAATACTCCTACAGACTTTTTGAGCTCCTACAAGGACTACTCCATGTGCAATTCGCCCAGGCTCAAGGGACAGAAAGACGAAACAATATCGCCTGCTCCAATGGACACTGGTGCCGCTCCTGCTTCTCCCGACGATGACCAAAAAACCGCAGCCGATGATAATTCAGCTGCCGAGGAAGAGAAGCCAAAGAAGAAAAAGGTTCGATTTGTATTTGTTCGTCAATTTTGTAACTCATCATACAGATATCTTTTTGGCTCACACATTAGCATGCATGTTCACTTATTTTTGGTTTTCTTCTTTTGCAGGAAAAAAAGAAGAAGGAAAAAAAGAAAAAGGACAAATGAGCCTGAGATTGCACCTCTTTTATGCTGCTGCGGCTGCAAGTTGGTAAAGGTTATGTAACGACGCCTCTATTAATAAACTCTTGTTATCATAATGATAAACAATTAATTCAAATGTGAAATCGCTTACCTGTGTCCTCTAAAGTAGCTAGCTACTAGTAGTGGTATAAGCCGCTGTGTCGTCCGTTGCCAATCGCTTCATATTTAAAATTATATTTTGAAGTCCGCTCGTGTACAAGATCGTGATCATGCAGGACAACGACCTAACGAAGCTAAGCCATTGATTCAGCTAGCTACTAGCTAGCTAGTAGAGATACAGGAATAACCTTTTTCTTTTTATGGAATAGATACGATGCTCGGTATCTACCACCCTGTCCGTGGATTTCTGCACAATAACACACATATCATCGTCCCACTCCCTCACATTAAATTTTGTTTCAGAAGTCGGCACACTTATATCCCAATCTACTGTACTGTTCAGTTCTCCGTCATCTCAATTTATGGGAAGAGCAAGGAAACGACGACGATACATTCATTGCACAACTACAGTAATCAGCCCTCCTCTATGGTCATATGGGCCAGTTTGCTGGTCGCGGCACCCATCTTTCCGGGTGCATTTTTCATGTTTTGGGCATTCATGAAAGAGTTCCGCTTCAGACTACTGACCCAATCGACAGCAATCATGGCAGATCGAAGCTTCATTCTGGCATTGAAAGTTTTCAATCTCTGTGCTGTACCCTGCAGCCTACTCTGGTCAAGTTGATCACGAGACGTCTTGAGCCATGGATGTCGCAAGGCATCCATTGCCGTCATCCTGTCATCCGGGTCCAACACAAGTAACTTCTTCACAAGGTCCTTGGCTTCCTCGGAGATATCGTCCCAATCATCAGCCTCAAATTCATATTTTCCAGCAACAATTTTCCTAAACAGCTCCTTCTGACTACGACCCATGAAAGGCAAATTTCCACTAAGCAAGAGGAAAACAATACAGCCGACACTCCACATATCAGATTGCTGGTCGTACGGTTTTCGCATGAGAATCTCGGGCGATACGAAGAACGGAGTACCACACTGTTTCGTTAGCGACTTGGGTTCATGACAACGTGCAGCGAAACCGAAATCTGCCAGCTTGATGTAGGAGTCATTGTCTTCGCTCATGAGCAGAAGATTCTTGGGCTTCATGTCACAGTGAGCAATCTTGGCAGCATGGCAGTACGCCACGGCCTTAAGCATCTTGACAATAAGATCACGCGCATCAGCCTCAGAGTATGACTTCTTTTTACCGATCCGATCAAACAGATCACCGCCGCTCATCAATTCCATGACAAGGAAATAGCAATCCTTCTCGTCAAAGAAATCAATTAGAGGGACAATATGGGGGTGATTAAGGGATGCAAGGATGGCGACTTCATCGTATATGGCAGCATCATCAGGAGGGGGTAAGTCCTTGCGAAGGACACACTTGATGGCAACCTTTTTCCCAGTTGCTCGATGTGTTCCACGGAATACAGTCGCAAAAGAACCCGACTTGAGCTGCGGTTACAGATTTACGTGAAAGCGGGCAGCAAAGGGAAAAGAACAAGAAAGACTGTGAGCAGAGAAGATGGGAGCTCCGGAAGCGGGCGAAGCTAATAAAAGGTGACAAAGGCAACATCAATCCCGCTGCATCTTACTCTGGCATTGAGCTGATAAATCTCTCGAAAGGGGCGACCTTTGCATCCTTCTGGGAATTCAGGAAACTCGATCTTCACAACGGTCTTCCTTACTTGGAGCACCAAGAAGTCGAAAGCTGCTTTGGCTTCCCTGAATCCCTTTAGCTGGGGGGATTTGGGATCTGCTCCCTTGATTTTTGGGATCAGACTCGTTGTAACTTCGTAGGCTGTGTTGTTGGCACCAGGCAAACTCCTTGCGGCACAATTGACTTCTATATAATAACTTTTTGCAGCCCCTGCATCATAGGCTGGGTTAAGACCTAAAACCCAGCTGCAGCCCTGTGGGGTAAAATCCAAACCGCCATAGTCCTTATCCGCGCCCTCGTTGTCTTCCAGGCACTCCTGAATGGAGACTACGATGGCCTGTAACTCGGCCGCTTCATCTCCAGCGCACCCCTTGAGCGAGTGCAACAAGAATGAGCTTGTCCGATACGACTTGGACATGGCGTTTCCATTATCACTTTGCCCCTCCCTTAACAGAGTTGGGGCTAGACCATCCTTGCGCTTTTTCAATATTGGTGTCAGATATAGCTGTTTAGACTCGCCAAGTGCAGGAGCTGGCGGAGGTGGCGGTGGAGCTGACATTCTTCAACAAGTATAACGGTATGGGAAAAATCGTCTTGTTGATGGATGGTATGATCAACTGTATATTTTGATGCATGCGAGTGTGTAGGAAATAGAAGCACTGGTAGTAGTCGTAGAGATGCAGATGCTTCTAACAGTATCGGAAGGTTAAGCGAGGCTTGTCGAACTGGGACGATCAAGCAGGATGCCGTGCTCTGGTGTGCCGCCAGGGAAGTTCGTGCCGTTTGCCGTAGGGATGTGGGGCTCAAATCCTACTACTACAATTGTAGTAGCTAGTTCAAGTCGCTAGCAGTGTAGTATGACTCTGTGATTGAATTGATAACGATCTCCGCTCTATCCGCTCAATATACTAGCTATCTTCTCCGCAGCTAAGGGACGAACCGGAGATGATCACAACTCTTCGCGTACTACTACCAGTAGTAGTATTTAATGTTTTTGCAGCATCGATTTGGTAAGGTTGGGTTCGACGTACCAGCTAGCTAGCTAGTAGCTAGCTGGTAGCACCAGTACTAGCTAGTACTACTAGCTAGTTGTACTACTCTAGTACCAGGTAGTAGCTAGCTAGACTAGCTAGCTAGCACCAGGTAGTACATCGTAGCGGTACGTCGTAGTGATTGTTGGAGGCAAGCCGCTGTCAAAACCAACGAGAAGGCACCTGGATGGCCAGTCCACATGCACCGGCCGCAGTCTACCACACTATGGTACTGGTACTAGCTAGCTAGCTAGCTAGCTAGCTAGTAGTTGTAGTCACTAGTTAGCTAGCTAGCTAGAGTACACCATGCATGCAGTGTGCGGTGTATCACTGGCGTGCTTGTAACAGCCAATCACCGCCGATGGGATTCATCAGCCGCTAAATGGATCCAAACCAAAAATGTGGTGGGAATGACCTTGACGATGACCAACGCAGGTATATCTTCTTCAGGCCGTAGAAAATGTATATATTTAGCTACGTACCTCCTGGAGAGCGGACGCATGGCAGACTAAGACTTGGAAAGTCACGGTTCTTGTCAATGGAGCTGCTACATGCAGTATGTCTCTGGTAACATTGTGTGTTAATGCTACTACTAGTAGCTAGTAATTAGTTCTACAGCTAGCCTCATCTTTTGGAGAAGATGTGATTAACTTTTGGAGATGCAAGCTCTGCTTGCTCTCATGGATTCTAGTTAGGTTGCCAGAACAACTGACAAGCAGACATTCAGGGTTAGGGTTTACACCTGCTGCCCTGGATACTGCATCATTCCCTCATAAGATCGATTCAATGCTAATCGATCTTGTGCTATGTTAAACCCGTAAACCTTGTAGGGGGAAAGTCGTCGTAAATTGATTCTCTCTCACACATGCGGAGTTTGTTGTAGTGTAAGCGTCACGTTAGAATGGACTTTGGTGATGGGGTGAGGCACATGGCTGCGTTGCTGCAATTTGTTGGGATCGTGTTCTTTGATGTAAACCACGTCACCAATGCTGTAGTCATGGTGCCGCCAACGTGCATTCTGTTGCCTCAGATTCTTGTCGATGATGAGTTGTTGCTTTTGTTGAATTGCCTTTAAGTCTCCCTGCAACGGAACGTTCAACAGCATGTCCCGATGAAAGGTCAAAGCTCGTGGTGATTGACACACGCTATCGTCGGACCCTTTCTATCTGGCTATTGCCAGTAAATCCAACATTGTTGATAACAAATATTAAATTAGAGAAAGAGTGAGATTAATCTACTTCTGAATTGTAAAATCACTTCAAAGTCTAAAATGGCTCGGCGTCTCTCGGCGTGTTAGTTAGGCACGTCCGGGTGGCGCTGTGCGTCTGCCTGTCGTCCGCAATGCAGCCGATACCCTCCCCTTGGCGAATCCAATTTTGGTCCAATCCGAGACATACAGCAACCGGGTCTTGCTTTGATATGCCACAGGAAGATAACTTTATGGAGGATCGTAGGAACAAAATGGGTCGTCAATGCGGATGCAATAGCAGGTAGGAGAACGGACAGAGAGTCCAAAAACAGAATAGAATTATCCCAAAAAAATGGTAATAGACCTCACACAGGTAGAGGTCTTCAACAAAGCAAACAAGAACAGAATAAACACAAGTTAGTAATGCCCCATAACACGGCGGGCATGTCGGTCGTGTAACACCCATCCAAGGGGTTTGGTTAGGTCATCGGAAGGATTGATGGCCCCGGAAATGAATTCCATTACAATTGCGCCTGATTCCTTCCAATCTTGGATCACGAAGTGCTGAATATCAATGTGACGGGAGCGCTCAGTGGGTACACGAGCGTTGATCATATGGATGGCCGATTGGTTGTCGCAATGCATGACGGTAGAGCCTTTGGGAGGAAAGCCAATGTCAGTCATGATTGCGCGCATGTGTCGAGCATGCTTTGCTGTGGCAACAGCGGCAAGGAATTCCGCTTCAGTGGAGCTAGTAGCGGTGATGGATTGCGTCTTACATCGGTAGGAGATAGCGCCGCCACACAATAGGAAGGCATAACCAGTAGTGGATCGGCGGTTGCGCAGATCGTTGGCATGTGCGGCATCGAGAAACGCAACTGGTTCTTGAGCATCGATGTTGGGAAACTCAGGTAGCTCAGCATCCATGGTGGAGCGGACGAAGTTGGAAGGAGGAAGGGATGTGTCTGGTTGGGACCAACGGTAAATAATGCCCCAGTCTTTGGTAGCTCGGAGGTATTTTGCCACTTTCTTGAGCATAGCGAAGTGATGGCCATGAGGGCACGTGGAGAACTTAGATAGCGCAATGGTGGCGTAGCCAATATCTGGCCGGCACGTCACATAAGCATGTAGCAGTTCACCAAGGAGTGTGCGACATGCAAACCCATGCTTAGCTACGAGTGCAGCATGCTCCGCAGTGTTCTCAGGAGGGCCCTGATGAGCATAAAGCAAAGTGACTGCATCGACATGCAGTGGTGCGGAAGGCTTCGTTGGAACGGGAGGAGGTGGTTTCGACCATCCATGTGTAGTAAGGACACAGTCGATATATTTCTCACATGAGTGCGAGCATCACGGTCATCTCCATATCAGGTTCTACTTAGGACGAAGTCATGTTGGGTCAAACGATAGTAACTATAAAATTATAAAAGTATTAGTGGATGTTCACCGGGGTGAACATCCCTAACCAGAACTCGACATCAATGACTGATGACCGATGTCAAGGTCATGTCAGTCACGTTCCTGTTGCCTGCTGGACGTTCTAGAGATCGTGATTGATTCAGTCATGGATCCGACG
>Ga0163148_10006540_pt1 | contig 11219 bp, 11 predicted proteins | sample OliLakLV19MP7P2_FD_148606 | JGI IMG/M metagenome (GOLD analysis project Ga0163148, IMG submission 148606) | Freshwater microbial mat bacterial communities from Lake Vanda, McMurdo Dry Valleys, Antarctica- Oligotrophic Lake LV.19.MP7.P2 | ecosystem: Environmental > Aquatic > Freshwater > Lake >... | reverse complement strand
GGGTGCCTCCGTGTCTACTTGGGCCTTTATTCACTACCCTTTGGACGCAGCGGTGCCCCGCTCAGTTCACTTCTTCATGAATAATCCGGGCTAGGCATAGAGGTCGCAGCGTTCACACCAAGATCACTTGCAACGTCGCTGACGACCTCCTGCAGCAGTTCTTTAACCCCAGTTGGAATGGCTCCATCACCGCCACCTCCGCAGCCGGGGACCCCCATCATCAGCGCGCCGCTCGTGGGACAACCCTCTGGCGGCACATAACAGCCCCCATCAGGGTCTGCCGGGTCGCACTGGGGCTGATCGGGTCGTGTAACGACCGGCCGCTCGAAGTAGTAGCGCACGCGCGGACGTGGCGCAGGATAGGCGTTGTTGTTCATGTAGTTCCAGAAACTGCTGCTCCAGCCTCCGTTGTTCCAGTTGTACTCGTCTTGGAGCCACGCGCAATCGTCTTCCGTCGCCGCAGTAAGTCCAGTATCGCCACAAACGGCGACACCACCGGGAAAGACCGGGCAGTCGTAGTACTCCCCAGTCTCCGGGTTCTGTTTGCACAGGCCAGTCGGATCCACAAAATTCGCCGGATCCCCGCCACCGTAGCGATATGAGTTCGAATCCGCCCCAGCCGGATCCGGACTCAAGAACATCCCGAGGCTGGAATCGTAGTATCTGGCATGTAGGTAAATGCTCGCTAAATCCGGTCCCGCCTGGCACACCCAGGGCGCACCCAGGACGTCCACCGGCCCGGCGTGAGTTGAGGAGCACGAGGACCGAGCGAGGTTCATCGGCGGGGACCAGGCCGTGCGGTGAAGCGGTGAGTAAAGTCGCTATCGATGGCGAGGGCTTCTGTGATGCCAAGCTTGTCCATCACGACGAAACTTAGGCAATCGACCGTGCTGTATTCCTTGTCGGCGTAGCGCTGGAAGTACTCAAAAGCGGCCTGCTGTTCATCGAACGTCGTTCGATGAATGCGAGCCATCTTCTCGCTGTAGAGCCGCTGGCCAATGAAAGCGGCCTGGTGGTGGGTGGACCGGCGGCGCGCGAGGGTGATGGTCTCCATCACAGCGATATCCGTGGTGACAAGAAGCGCGGGCAGATTGCGACCGTGAAACCCTTGGAAGACTTCAAGGGCTCGGCCATGGTCTTCGTCATCCGTCGCGAAGAGGGCGTAGAAGAAACTGGTGTCGACAAAGATCACGCTTTGTCGTACAGGTATTTGTCGTGGTTCCGCGCCACGTCAGGGGGGCCGCCTTTGATGCACCCAATCAGCTCCATCGCCGTCGTCCAGCCCGTCGCATCGTCGTCATCCGCAGCCGCAGCTTCTGCTGCGGCGGTCGTCTCTACGATAACGCGGACACGGGTCTTTTCGGGGAGATCCAGTCGAGTCTTGGGCGTCAAGACCCCGCTTTCCCAGATGGCTTCAACCGCGATGCTCATGATAGTTTTCCTCGCGAGGATTGTACTCTTTGGCCTCGCCAGTGGCTCTCGTCAGCCGGAATCGGTGGCCTTTTTCATCCGGAATGGGTGGCATCTTTCAGCCGGAATGCGCACGCACCCAGGGCCAGAACGTCCACGGCCCCAAAGACCGGCGCGCCCACGAACCACGCGTTTGCGAACCATCCGCTCCCCGACATCGCCATGCTCCCGCCGGCAGCCTGCCGACGTGATTCGGCACTCCGGAGTGGGTGGGCTCGATCAGGTGGAACGGTGGTACACCATCCGCCGGAATCGGTGGTCTCCTTGGACGGAATACGCACGCCTCGCCTGGCTCGATCCGGTCTCGCGCCAGTTTCCCTTCTTCCAACCCGCGTAACCGCCTCTTCGCGAGCCGCTCATTCGCGACCACGGCCAACGTCCGCCTGAAAAGCGGGATTGCCGCACTCGACAGTCGAGACGTCAGCCCGAGATTCACAACGCCTTCCCCTCCCCAGCGTCATGGTCGCCCTTTGTTCGCCAGTTCTGAACCGCTACAACTCCCATTGGGTGCGTTCCCTATTTGTTGTTAGCGCGAGGCGTCGGGACCACCTGGGTGGCCATGTAGTCGGCGAAGACTTGAGGGAAGGTGCCGTTGTAGATGGCGCAGCGGATTCGGAGCATGGCGTTGCCGTTGCCCTCCAGCCACCACGCCCCGGAGCGCTTGAGCCGGACGTGACAGATGAATTTGTTCGCGGACTCGATTCCGCCGCTGCCACGGGGCAGGCCACGGCGGCGGAGTTCGTCATACCCAAGGCGGTCGGCTTGGCCGGTGAGGTATCCCACGAGTTTGCGGATCTCCTCGGCGGCCGTCTCGCTGCGGGGCCGGATGCGACGTAGTCCACCAAGAGTGGGTCCGAGTTCATTGAGAGCCAAGCGGGCGAGGACGCCTTCGGTCCATTCATGAGCCTCCAGAGTGCCCTCGCCAAACTGGGCACTCGCGGTCGCATGGACATGCTCGCGCAGTGGTAATAGTCGAGGATCTGTTTGCCTTCGGGAAAGTGCCGAAGCATCACGTCCCAGGTCCACTCCGCGCCATCCGCCACCAGGGCGATGCGGACCTTGTCCCGTGGAATTCGCCCGGCGATGACCCCAAGCGCGGTCGAGATCTGCTCTTTGTCGCCGATCTCGTGCCAGCTCGCGAGGTGGACGATGCGGTGATCGCGACCCAGGAGGTAGAGGCGGATCCCTTTGGCCTCCTTCCAGATCCCCGGCCCGCGTTTCTTCTTCCGCGCGCCCATGGGTCGGGTGGGGGCATGGGCGCCGTCGCAGGCAACCACCAACACCGGACGTCGCCTTGAACCCGCGCGGACCTCCTCGATCCGGCGGTCAATCTCAAGAGCCGTGGGCAGGACGCTTTCCCGATGTGCCGCCTCCCCGACCGCGTTCAGGGTGTCGTGGATGAAGTGCGCGGAGGCCTTGACCCCGGTGAGTCGCTCGAACTGCACTTCGCTCAGCCCAAACGGGATCTCCGCTCCCAAAAGCGTCGATCGTTCCTGGATGTCGAACGGTCAGGTTCCCTCGGCGAGTTCAAGCTGCTCGTCCAAGGGGTGGAACCCTTTCACGCACGCTCGGCAGTAGAAGTACGGCCGGTAGATGGTGAGCCGTCCGTGAAGAGTCGAGAGCTCCTTGGGATCGGACCGCCAGGAGCGCAGCGAAAGACCACACGCACACTTCATCTCCTTCTGCTTCAGCTCCACGGCGTAGCGTCGCTTGAGCGCCGTCTCCAGGCACGTCGCCAGGAGATCTTGCCGCGAGATCATGAGCCGTTCGCTGAGTTCCCTCAAGGTGGGCGAGTTCTCTCCCTCCGCCTCCAACTCGTCCAGCAATTTGTCCAGTGCCTCGTGCGCCATCGTTCGAGCGTCCTTGTTACGAAACTCCTGAATCAGCGCCAGGAGAGCCATTCAGACCACCTGCAGCCGCTCGGCCGCATCCTTTACCAGGGGGTAGATCAGCACCCGCTTGGGAGCCGCTCCCACCCGAAGGCTGTGTCGGTCCATGCGCCCACGTCCCGTAGTTTGCCCCAGGGCAATCCAGTTCGCTGCGCGGTAACAGCCCCCGTCGAAACGGGTGGGGTCGACGAGGGTCTCCAGCAACACCGGCTCCACGCCGTACGCCGCGTTCCAGTCCTCGGGAAGCCGCTTCGCTACTCGCGACAGGATCGTGCTCGCCAGGTTCCGAACTCGCACCCAAGGCAGGATCAGGAAACGGCTGTTGTTCACCACCCGCTGCAGATTCCTTCTCCGCACCGCATCGTCCCATCCCACCCAAGTGTCACGGCTCGACATCCGCCAGGCCGGGCTCGAGAACTGCAAGCACGAAACCACCACTCGCTCCGGAACCGAGGCGTACACCAAATACCGCAACTGCGCGCCAAACGGCACCCGATAACCCAGATAGTGGTACCGGCCCACCAGCTCTCTGAACAGCCGGTTGCCTTCGAGACCTTGCACGAGCTCGATCACGATCGGGCCGAGGTCCCCGACCAATCCCTCGAGCGGAGGCCTCGCTTCCCCCGCCTCTGTGACCGGGACCTTGGTGGCCAATCCTGGTGTCCGGCCCCCGCGCTTGCCCGGAAGGATCACCACGCCCGAGGACTCCAAGCCCTCCAGAAACTCGCGGGCCTCCCGTCCCTTCAACCGCCCGTTGGGTCGACGCCAATCGAGCCATTCGCAGATCGTGAGCGCCAACTCCCCCCGGCTCAGCCCGGGGAACCGACCCACCACGTCAAGGATCAGGCCCAACTCGCGCGACCGGACCTCCCGGCCGCAGAAACTTAACCCAATATCGTGCAAGGACTGCCTCCTCGGCACCCTCAAACTACAGGGTCGCGGCCGATTTGCCAGTGAAATCTGCAATAAATCGGGAATGCTCCCACTCCCATTTGTCAGTTACCGCCCTCCTCGTGTCAGCGAGGATTGTCGACGCCGCGAGGACGTGAAACCCAAGGTCGAGGCACCGCAGGTCAGAAACGCATGCCCCAATAGCGGTTGGCGTAGAGCATTGCAAGCACAATGGCGCAGCAACCACCAACTAGGAAAAGGGCAGAGAAGACGACGTTGCGGATCACCGACCTTGCCTCCTTGGAGGAATCAACTCTGCTCGACTCTCCTGTTCGCCCTGTTCCATCATCCCCGCAGTAAGGACATCTTGTCAGCCAGTCGAAGCTATGCCTGTCCCGTCCTCTTGGGAATCCGAGCATCCAGTAGATGTAGATCGGTAGCCCGCAGGAACGACAACGCATCACTGACGCACTCCAAGCCATCGCCGCACCTGATCCTACAAACAAAGCAAGGACAGCCAAATAGAAGCGACGGCTATCGAACTCGGCGTGGACGAAACACCAGAAGAAGGGAGTCGCGGAAGCGACCATGAGAGCAGCCTGGCGCGTGCGACACCAGCGATATCCTGCTGCCGTTATCCAGCTGTCGCTCCTTTCTGTCATCGACACGACCCACTCCACACTGAGAATCCCGCGTTCACGGCCGAGCCGGAAAAGACGAGGGCTTCGGTTGCCACCGTCAACACGACTGCGTGGCTTGCCACATGGGCCGACAGCGCTAGTGCGGTTGTGCCAACGGTGAGGGCCAGAGAGCCCCCGGCTGGGTTCCTCAGACCCGCGCTTACGAGAGCTGTCCCAGCCACAATGCCCCCGCCAACGGCGGTCCCTTCGAGGATATGAACGCCATGCGCGACCGCCTCAAACGCGGAGCGATTTATCAGCGATACGTTGTCGCCGAACTTGCTTCCGAACGTGCAGCCACCTGGGGCAAGGGGAGGAGTTCCGGGAGGCAACCCTGGTGGCGTTCCGGGAGAAGTTCCCGGTGGCGTGCCAGGGGGAGTTGCGGGAGGCGTGCCAGGAGGCGTGCCGGGTGGCGTCCCAGGCGGGACTGGCGGGACTGGCGGGTCAGCTGGCCCAGTCTGGCAGCGCGGTTGACTACTGTTGTTGATACAAGGCTCCAGCTTGAACCGCCCACCCCCAGGGCGCCGAGGCGCCGGGTAAGAGTGATTGTTCATGTAGTTCCAGAAGCTCGCCGAGAAGCCGCCGAGCGCCCAGGCCGATTCCTCGGCTGCCAAGTCGTTTAGGTAATCACATTCCGCCCGCGACAGGCCCGCACAGACGTGGACCTCCCCAGGGAAGCAGAAGCCCGGAACGTCCTTGCATGGATCGGGATCCTCTGGATTCAATCCGCTCGGGTCCCTGAAATTGACAGCGTCGCCGAAGCCATAGACAAACGGCTGCATCGGGTTCAAGGGATCAGGACTGAGAAACACTCCGAGTGCAGAATCGTAATAGCGGGCATGTAGGTACGTGAGCCCCGTCTCGGGATCCGTGCGCTCCCCGATGTAGTCGAGCGACTCCAAGCCTGTCCAGCTTCCTGAAACCCTCACGTCCTGGATCCCAAGCCCCGACAGGTACATGAGTGTATCGACCCGCAGCGGGAACGTCGGCGGCACGGGCGAAGTGAAGAACGCCACCCCGTTCTTCCAATACTGCACAACGTGGCTTCCCATGACGATCTCCACGCCCACGGCCAGGCGGTCGCCGGCCACCACGGTGCCGAAGGCGCCGCGATAGGTCCCGGACTCAAAAATGTGAACGCTCCCCCCTTCCAGATAGACGGAGTACTCGATTTCGCCATCGCCTTGGTACGTGCTCTCTCCGGACAGGCCGAACTTCGTGTACTCGGCCGCAGCTGTGGCCGTGAACTCCACGAACCCTTCCGATTGCAGCGTCTGAGCCGACGAGGCCCAGGCGTTCCACCCTGGACCACCCGGCGCTTTTCGCACCGCTCCTATCGATGCGTCCACGTTCGCCGTGCCGATCCACTCCCGCACAAAGCCCAAAGACTCCGGCTTGACCCACGAACGCGTCCACGCCCCCGCCACGACTCCCCGGTGAATAACCGTGCCGGAGTAGTAAATCGAAGCATCCACGAACAGGGGGAAGGTGACCGACGCCGAAGAGGTGTGGAATGCAACCCCGTTTTTCATGTACTGCACCTGACCGCCTGCGAGGCTCACCCTGAGCCGGTCGCCCTCAGCCACGTCCATGAATGTGGCCCGCCACCCGCCGCCCTCCACCACCTCTACATGACCCCCCGCCATGTAGATTGCAAAGTCGATCTCCGGATATGACTCATTCGTGCTCTCGTTCGTGAGGCCGAACATGATGTGCTGATCGGGTCCACCCATCGTTACCTCGACGTAGCCATCCCCGTTTAACTGCTGGGTGGAGGTCGCACCCGCGTCCCAACCGGCGCTGGCACTGGTCTTCCACAGCGCCGCTATTGTGGCCTTCGTATTCACCGTTGCGGTCCACTCAATCGGCTGCTCTGAAGGCTGGGGGCCGGGCTGGATCAGTTCGCCATAGCTCCGATGCGACCGCCGCAGCACCTGGGCGCCGGTTGCGTCCGTCATCGCATTGATCGAGCCCAGACGGTCCGAGTGCAGCCAAGAGACCGACGTCCCGACCTTCTTCGCGATGGGACCGAAACCGGCGTCGAAGTACTTCGTCACCACCCCGTTCCCGCCGATCTCGTAGTCGTCCCCGAACGGGTACTTCACCACGGAACTCCCCGAGATCTTCTTCACTCGCGTTCCGTCGGGGCCGTACACAAACGTCGTCGTGTTCCCGCCCGCCGTAACTTCCCGGATCCGGTTGTTGGCGTCCCACGCCATCGCCCGGCCGTTTCCTGCGGTCATGTTGCCGTTGGCGTCATAGATGAAGGTCAAAGCACCCAATGACCCGCCGGAAATCTGGGTCGGAGCATGGGGCCGCGGCTGACCTGCGTTTGGATACGTGAAAGTCGTCCCCACTCGCGAATTGCTGGTGAAACGGCCCAGCGTGTCGTAGGCCCATTCCTGGTTCACGGTGGAGTGCGATGCATTCGTCGCTGAAGTGAGCCGGTTCAGTCCGTCGTACCCATAAGTCCGGCTCTCGCTGGGGACATCCGACGTCACCGAATCCGCCAGACCCGCCTCATTGAGCCCGTACTGCAGATTCTGAAGGCTCAGCCCCGACGTGAGGTTCGTCGTCTGGATCCCAGTCAGCCAGAAACGATTCGGGTCGTAGGTCTTCGTCGTGGTCGTTCCGTTCGCGTTCGTCTGCACCAGAGGCGCGCCAAGGACACTGTACGTCACATTGTTCAAAATCCCCGGAATAGTCGTGAGCCGGCCGAGTGCGTCGTACCCCAGGGGAGCGCCCGACGATGCCTCGCCCGGAACGGAGCCGATGACCTCACCATCCGGGTACAGCACACCGCGAAGATAACCCGTCTGGTCGTAGTTCCTGCGGACGAGGTAAGAAAGGCCGTCCAGTTTCCGGGTCTGGGTCACCACGTTCCCCCGGACGTCGTATCCGACCGTCAACGTCCCGTTGAGCTCAGCCCCCGCCTCTCCGGCGCGCGTCATCATCTGCGTCACCCGGCCTAGATTGAATTCCTGTTTCGACGTTCCGTAGGTCGTCAGCACGCTCTCCGTAACCGCTCCGCCGACCCCTCCCTCCGGCCGGCTCCTTCTTGCCGTCACACGACCCAGAAGGTCGTACTCGAACGTGGTTGTCTGGTTCTTCGCGTCCCTTTGACTCGCGAGCCTGCGTATTCCGCCGAAGTTGGCCACCGATTCCGGCTGAAAGTGGCCACCCATTCCGGCGGAAGTTGGCCACCCCCGTTTCTGGGGCTGGGAGGCGCCGGGACAGGTGGAGTTTTAGGGCTTTTGGGGCGGCCGGTCAAGCGCGGAGAGCGACCAATGGGGTTTGTGGGGGGGCGGCCTTTTGGGGATGGAGGCCGAAGACCAAGCGCGTGGAAGGCTCGGCCTGTGGGAAACCGGGTTCGTTTCCGGTTTTCCATAGGCGGAGGAGCCTTCCGCAGCGCTACGAACAGGGCGTTGACGTAGGGCTCCGACCAGGGTCAGGTGCCTGCAACCTTGGCGAGCTGCACTGTTCAAGCCGGGCACGGCGCGTTCATGGAATCGCCACGCGCCTCGATCATGCGAGGCCGGCCGATAAGTCTGATCGACCAATAAAACAGACGGCCCGAGGGCTGCCCGAGGATCGCTGTGTTGATCCTGGGGCATCCTCGGGCGTGGTTTCGGCAGCGCTCAGGCCTGGGCCCGGCGTTTTCTCATCGAGTCGCCGGTGAGCTGGACTTTGTGCGCGTTGTGGACCAGACGGTCGAGGATGGCGTCGGCGAGCGTCGGCTCGTTGATGTAGGTGTGCCATTTTGAGACGGGGAGTTGACTCGTGACAATGGTGGCGGCCTTGTCGTAACGGTCATCGAGGATTTCGAGTAGATCTCTCTTGATCTGATCGCCAAGAGGAGCGAGGCCGAAATCGTCGATGACGAGGAGCTTTACCTTGGCGAGGCTCTTGAAAAAGCCGCTCTTCTTGTGGAGCGCTTCGGCTTTGGCGAGTTCGTCGACGAGACGAGGCAGACGGAGGTATCGAACCGAGAGGTCCTGCCGGCACGCGGCTTGAGCGAGCGCGCAGGCGATGTAGCTCTTGCCCACACCGGTGGGGCCACAGATGAGCACATTGAGTCGCTGCTCGATCCAACCGAGGTCCACGAGGCGCGGCCACAGTCCGCGCTCGAGGCCGCGGGCTGTGCGTTGATCGACATCCTCGATGGCGGCGCTTTGGGGTAGCTTGGCCCAGCGCAGACGTTGGGCGAGGCGAGCACCTGACCGCTCCACGCGCTCGTGATCGAGGAGTAGTCCAAGCCGCTCGTCGAAGGTCATGGCCCGGAAGTCGGAGCTTTGACATTGCTTGTCGAAGGCCCTGGCCATGCCACGAAGACCAAGATCCTGAAGGGACTGATACAGGGGCTCTCTCAGCATGCGGCCTCCTGAAAGTACTCGGCGCCGCGGATGTTTTCGTGATCAATCATCGGCGGCGGGACAAGCGGCGCCGGTCGGGGTGCTCGCAAAAACCCATGGAGGGCGCGGTAACTCATCGCCTTCACCTCGACCGCGCGCCCGGCGGCGTCTTCGAGTGCCTCGGGGCCATAGTCCTTGGCGAAACGCAGAATGCCCTGGCAATTCCTCAAGACCAGATCGGGATGATTGTGCTGGTGAATCTGAGCGCCCATCACTTGTGCGGTATTGGGACCAATGACCTCGGCGCGGGCAAGTAACTTCTCATGCGACAGATCCAAATAGGCTCGATGGCGTTCGGGTCGATGCGCAGCGAGCGTCGTACAGCCCCCTTTGACCCAGGACCGGACATGAGCCGCAATCAAAGAATTGCGATGAAAGACCTCGATGGATCGCTCGGCCAGCCGGACATCCACAGTCTGGCCTGCGTGAGCGTGCGGGACCGAGTAATAGTGCGCCTCAACCTCGACGTGGTAGTCCACATGCACTTTCGCTTTCTTCCACGCCGAGAACGCGTACGGACGCACCGGGAGCGGAGCCAGTGTTGATCGCTCGTTTTCCTCGAAACGACTCCGTCTCGATCCCGGTAGTTTCTGGAACGGCTTCTCATTCATCTCCTCGACGAGCTCGGCGATGGCGCGGTTGAACTCGACGAGGGAGAAGAACGTCTGATTCCTGAGCCGGGCCAGAACCCATCTCTCCGCAATCTGGACCGCGGTTTCCACCTTGGCTTTATCTCGCGGCGTGCGCACTCGCGCCGGGACAATCGCCACGTTGTAGTGCAAGGCGAATTCCTGGTAGCTCGGATTCAGGTCCGGGTCGTATCGGCTCGCTCGCGTGATCAGCGCTTTCGGATTGTCCGGCACGATCTTCTTCGGCACGCCTCCGAAATACTCGAGCGCCCGCACCTGCGCGCTCAGCCAGTCCGACGTCGTTTCGCCTCTGGTGGCTTCCGCATAGGTCAGATTGGAGTGACCCAGCACCGCCACGAAGAGCTTCACCCCGCTCATCTCGCCCGTCTTGGAGTCCGTGATCTCCCCGGTCTCTCCCGCGTAGTCCGCGAACATCGCCGCCCCTGGCTCATGCGGCTGCCGCAAAACCAGATCCTGCGTCTTGGCCCATGCCCGATACCGGTCGCAGAAGGCCGAGTACTGCATCCCCTGAGGATTCGCCCGCTTGTGTTCCTCCCACGCGAGCATCCTCGTCATCCCTTTGTGCCGCGACAAGTCGTCGCGAATCGCATCGAAGTCCGGCTGTGGATGCCGCGGCCTCGCCTCGCCCTGAGGAAACAGCAGGGCCTCCAGCTTCTCCTCGTCCATCCCCTCAGGCAGCGGCCAGGAAACCCTCGCCGCCTGCGCACGCTCCAGGTAGTTCTGAACCGTGCCCCTCGACGTCGGAACCGACCTCGCAATTTCTCGATCCGCCAACTGCGCCTCGAACTTCAGCCGCAGAACCTCTCTGATCTTCCGCATGGATAACCTCTTTTGTGGCACCCCGCCTCCCTCTTGGAAAGAGGCAGGGTAGTTGTTTGGTTATCCCGTCACGCCCCCCATCCGCAGAGCCGGATTCAGGTGGCCAAATCCAGCCGGAACAGGTGGCCACTTTCAGCCGGAATCGGTGGCCAACTTCACCCGGAATACGCAACTACGGAGAAACGCTCCCCGAAGGCGCCCGACAAGCCCTGGGCTACAACGCTCGGGTGCCCGCCACACTTGAGGAATGGTATCGACCCAAGGAGCAGCGGATGTATAGGGCCGACCAGGGCTAGCGGCGGTTAGGTTGAACCCTAATGAGGTGAAATCATTCCGCTCTTGTTCAGCCTGAAATCGTTGTGCAGGAAGATCAGTTCATTCGGCAGCTTGCATATCAGCCGATAGGAC
>Ga0163148_10006534_pt1 | contig 11225 bp, 9 predicted proteins | sample OliLakLV19MP7P2_FD_148606 | JGI IMG/M metagenome (GOLD analysis project Ga0163148, IMG submission 148606) | Freshwater microbial mat bacterial communities from Lake Vanda, McMurdo Dry Valleys, Antarctica- Oligotrophic Lake LV.19.MP7.P2 | ecosystem: Environmental > Aquatic > Freshwater > Lake >... | reverse complement strand
TTGTTATTGTGGCTTGTTTATAGACAAGGTCTTCGTCTTCTTCTTCCTTTCAATGCTTCGTACTCAACATGGCACGATCATTTTCTTCTGCTGTTCGTTAACCGACACTTGTTGCAGCCGTGTCGGTCTTCTTCTGTTGCCGGCACACACCCACGGCGCTCTTCGTCTTCATCGGCATGTAGCCAATCCCTTCTTTAAGCCCTTCGGCATTCGTTCGTCGTAGCCGATCGCTTCTTCGTCACCGTCGACACTCAACGTGGGACGAGCCTTCCTTCGTTAACTCGTTCATCGGCACAGCAGCCGATTGCTTTTTTTCCATCGTGTCGATCAATCGTTAACTTGCACTCCGATACTCGTGCTGTCGTATCGGTCTTCCATTCGGCAACGCTTGCCGATCCTGTTGATCGATCGCCATCGATCGTGGCTCTCTGTCACCCGGTGCCACTGCCATTGTCAATTTGTTTCCGGGGATAATTTCTACATAATGTTGGATGAAGAGATCTATTTGTTGGCAAACAGATCAGTTACATAGAAATTATAAGCACATGTAGTGCTGCTAGCTATGGTTGTGGAATCTTCTGGAGTCTTCTATGTTGTTGGCTAGGCTACACTTCAAGCTACCCACAGGCGCACACCTGCTCCTTATGGAATGCTAGCTGCACTTCCAACACTTTCAACGGCCTCGACCGGTCCAACAACATCAATGTGAAAAGATAATCTGTTGAGGGATAAAGCTAAGCTTTGTTTTCCTCCCAGCCAAAGCCAGCCAGATAGTGCTGTACGTCAAGACAACAAGAATAGCAGTCACAGTGTCACTGCAGGAGGGGTGTTGGAAGGAGGAAATGCGCTGCCATACCCAAGTGTTTTTTGTTACCCTAGCCCTTTCGTTCCTACTGCCTTATTTAAACGATAGATCGCACGCGAGCCCAAAGACCCTGTGCTGATGAACGAAGGCTCACCAACCACAACAACACCAACCACATGATCATACAGTAAATACATCTTGCATCAGCTAGTGCTCGACGAATTAGTAGCTACGTTGTACCGGTACTACTACTAGCTAGGTAATGCTAATAGTACTGTCTCAGTTGGCTTTCTACTTTCTAACTTGGGCTACTTCTGTTGTCTGAGGAATTTGCTATATTATTATTTTTCACGCATCCCAAAAATCAATTATGGGGTCGAAAGAGAATGCCAAGGGCCCCCAAAATCAAAGTATATCCGATGGTACCGCCGATGGTGAGAAGCAGACCCGCAACAATCCGCTGTGGTCGTTTTGTACTTCCCACGTCACGATTGCTGTTACCCTTGTTCGCATAGCGGCGTTGATCCCACAAGAGCAGCTGCCCTTATCTCTGCAACGACAACCGCTGTCAGAATCCTCCTCCATCATTGGTTGGTTGCTGCACGATCCCAATCTTGCACCTTTCTGGACATCCATCCTCATCCGCCCTTATGAAACATGGCATCATATTCGAGAAGCCCAAGCAGTGCGAACATTGTTTGCGAGTAACACGGGAGAATCATTATTATTTCGAAATGCCTATCGAGGATCCTACATTCATGTTCCTCCCTTGGTTTTGGCAGCCTTGGAATCCATGTTGGAGTATGTGTGTCCAACCAATCCACACATGCAATCGTTTGTCCTTGGAGTTTTGCTGCATTTGGTTGATTTGGGAATTGCCATAAAAATTGTGCAACTGGGAACCCATGTTCTACTCTCTAACGCGAAACTGGCCAATGTCTGGGAAGACCACTGGCTGCCAATATTACCTGCACCGATACGACCACCGAAAGCACATATTTTTGCCTTGGCGGAGAAGGAAGTTGAATACACCGATGAGATTCCAATTAAAAAATTACCGGAAACAGCTGAAAATGAAAAAGAGGAGAAGGGAGAAGAGGTGGCTGAAAATGAAAAGACGGAGGAGTGGGAGGATATACCAGCAGACGACAACAACGACGACAGAATACAAGAAACGATCGAAGAGGAGCCGCTCTATAGTACCGCATCGCCCTTGTTTGCCCTGTCCGATTTGCCCTTGTTTGCGGCCCGGTTCTACTATTACAGCCCCTTTACAGCTTTGGCAACGGGCATTGGGAGCACTCATCAATGCTTCCAAAACTTGTGGCTCTTCTTTTTGTTGTCAAGCTTGGAAGAAGGATGCCGACAGTCCTCGTCTATATCGCTGTCCACGTTTTGGCTCGCATTGGCATCGTATGTCGAAGTGCACTATATTGTCTTTTTGATTCCGTTGGCTTTGTGGCTCGAACGACGACACTCTGCTGCCACTCGCATGCAATCCAACCAAGCAACAGGAAATACAGATGGACGGAACAAGCAGATTTACAGTAAGTACCTTGGAACTGGACTGAGCTGGACTGAAATGGTCTCGTGATTTTTTTGATTTTCCAGGCCACTGCTAACGTCGTGGGTTTTCATCTTGCTACTGACTCACTCGCTGATCTTTTTAATTTTCAGAGCTGTTGCTATCTTACGCATTTTGGAGCCTTTCCTTGCAAGCGTTGTCTCTTTTGCTGGTGGGAGGCTCACATTATGGAGCGGTATTATATTCCAGCTTTGGGTATAGCATGTCATGGCGACATCTACACCCAAACTTTTCTGTCTTGTGGTATTTGAATATGGAGCTCTTTGAACGCTATCGAACCTACTTTGGTAAGATTTTCTGTTGTTTGAAGAAAGCAGCTGCTGGAACGAATATTATCCTAACTCGTACTAAATCACGCCCCCATTTGACCTACCCGGTTGTGCAGCCGTTCTAATTGGAGGGTTGCCATACACTCTTGTGGTACCCCTCACAATACGTCTGTACCGATATCCTATGGTCTTGGTAAGTCAAACGGTTCGTCCTCGTGTGGAATATTGTGGCGACCGACACTTATGGTGGTATCAGACGAACTAACTGTTTTTGCGGGCACCCCTATCGGAAAGGTTGCCATCTTTTGGATGCTCTGGACCATGATTCGTCCCACCACAACTCTGGTAGACGCAAATGTTGCTTGTTGCTTGGCACTTTTGTGTCCCCGATCCCTAGCGAGGATGCGGGATCCCACGACTATGATTCCAGCTTTGGCCATCCCAGTTCCCGTATCGCTGTATGTTGTCACTTTGTGGCTTTGGTTGGAGCCTGGATCGGGGCAAGCCAATTTCACGTTTTTTCAATGCCTCGCCTATTGTGCCTTTTTGTCCACCTTGTGTCTAGAATTTTGTGGGGCTTCTGCCCGGCGAGACAAGGCAACACGACTAACAGAGAAGCTATGGAATAGATTCACCGAGGAGACGGCTGCGGCAGAAAAGTCGAAAATTGAATAGAAGGAGGAATCTAAGTTACTGTACTAGACTGCTAACTATTTTAGAGAAGTCCTGCGTGATGGATGCCATGTGACGACAAATCTTGACTCTCGAATTCAAGCTCCAGTCCAACCAGGAGGAAATTTCACCAGAAAGAACCGCATTGTTGCGACTACAACATACAGCATCAGAGGGTGTAAGTTTATGGTCATTTTCTGCAGACGCGGGCAAGGAATGGATTGTGACTGCAGAGGGATATCTGAGGCTATGCGTCGCCTCTATTATCCTTTTCAAGCTTCATTAATTTTTTTATAGTGCGCGATAATCACCCCACTAATGAAAATCCTCCCTAATAATATCACGCTTGAATTGATCGATTCTGGCAATGCACTATCATATAATTTTTGCATCAGGCTGAGGCACTGACCGGACGAAGTGATAGAGAAACTCAAGGGACCTTTTTCTTCTTTTTCTTTTTATACTGCACTCGTTGTCCGATATGCTTGACCAATCGGTGTTGTGTGACATACCAAGGTCCCTGTTGTGCTACAAACATATCGATCGGCAAGCGACAATACGTGTCATTGGATGCCTGAACGACTTGTTCGAGTAGGTGTCGTGACCAAATTTGTGCCACTGCTCCGGATTCATAGATACACTCCCCATCACTATAATTGTCGCTATACTTGGAAATGCTGCTGATGTTCTTGCCACGAATTGCGCTTTTACGTATGGCTTCGATGCGAGGGTTATAAAATGAATAATATCCCACTTGCTGTTGAATAGCCCAATATAGTTCTTGCCGAAAACGTTGAGGATCAATTAGAATCACGTCATCTTCCACTGTCACCAAGTACTCGGGAAGTGGCTGTGACAATGATAATTTGTCGGTCGTGGAAGATGACGAATTCAAAGATGATGAAGATTGTTGCTGTTGACTGCTATTAGTATTGCTTCGTAATAGAAATTGTTGAAATACCATTTGATAGACTCCAAAAAGGCGACTTTTCCAAGAATAAATGCGACATCGTTTATTTCGGTAGGATTTGCTGTAATTGGCAGTAGAAATCACTTCCACCGGGAAACCGCCACGAGTGTTCCAACTGTTGATTATCGGTAGCACCATATGACGTGGCCTGGCACTCACCATGAACATGGGAGGCAATGGCAGTGCTTCCATCGTGTCATCTCGAGCTTCAATAAGGGGACATTGGTTGTAGCGATAAATGGGCTTGAGCAGAGACGCCGCGATATGATCCAATGGAGCTTCCAATTCATTTTGGACAAAGGATTCATTCCATATGACCAGAGCAGCAAAGGATACCGCCGAGATGAATAATAATTGGTATTGGCGACAGCGACAAGGAGGGTGACGACGGCATTTTTTGTGCCGTCTGGGAGTGATATGCACCATCGATTTTCACACAAGGTCGCCGCATCAACTACGTCAAAGAAGATTTTCCTGAGCAAGTTCAAACATATCGTGTTACTTCTTCCTCATACAGGGGCGAATGTCTTTTCTTCCATAGTTGGCTTTAATTGTTGCAAAACAGGTGATACTACAACTATGAATAGGAGTGTGATGATGAGAATCAAGGAAAATAATAGTAACTGTACTGTGTAAGTAACCCGTAGGACATGGTACAAAGCTCACACGTGCGCACTTACTTTCCGATTCCATAATTCTTTTTCTATAAGTCGGAAGCCTCTGCCAGCTAGCTACCCTCCCTTTAAGATACACCGTGTTGATTGACAAATTCAAGTGTGGTTTATCGAAAATTAGGATGAAGGCCACCGTGTTGTTGGTAGACCTTCCTATCTCGCACAATGCCAGCAGAGATAGCAGTGATAGACGAGCCACTGCCGTATGTCACTTCAATTGCTGCATTGGCTGCATGGATGGTCTTGCCACCGTGAACAAGTAGCTTCTGTATTTTCCAAATGCAGTTTCGGCGATAGTAAGTCTGTTTGACTTTTTTATCACCACCACCTCCTCTCTCTTCTCTAGTCCAGTCTTTGGCTGGCTTGCGGCCAGCAATGCCGTGCTGGTATTCACCCCAAAGCACCATCAGATCTTTGATGTTGGGGGCAAGCTTTGGCCATTGTCGCCCTCTCCGCAGGAATGTGTGCACGGAGGGACCTTCTTGGATTGATCGTCTCACATCCGCTTGTCAATTGGGGTCCTGTCGAATCAAGCTCCCTTGCATGGTGCCACCAAACCGTCTAATGTTGTCATTTATATTTCGAAATTTATTCTCCATCCACACTCTAGTGGCTGCATCATTTTGATGAACAGCCACTCTCAAGTCATTCATTTGTTGTAGTAGATTTCTTTGTTGGATTACCACAGTTTGTAGCACATGTTGTGTAGCTCCGTTACCACCTCCGACGTCTGCCGGCACTCTAGCGAGAGCATCCCCGGTGTGACGCAGCTCATTTGTTGATTGTGTTGGCATTATTTCTTCAATCATAGTCTCATCTTCATGCCTGTAGACATGTAGTTGGACTTTTTCTACTGGTTGTTGTGGTTTGTTTTCAACTGCAACATCTTCGTATGCGGAGTAGACTCGTTCCTTGGTAGCCTCCGGCACATTCAAATCCGTACACGCTGCTTCATCAAACACCAACCACAGCATAGCTAGGCCTAGATTGCGGATCAATCCTTCATCTTGTGAATACCTTTGTCCCATGCTGGGTACCACATTCGTTTTTAGCCACGCCGTGGTGATATGCGGCCCCATCCCTTCCTTCAGTTTGTATTTGATTGGGCCACCAAGTGCCAGTTTGGATGCACAGACGGCATCCGAATACACATCCTCCGGATCAATGTACACGCCATTTACGATGCGGCTTCCTTTCTTCTGCACCCATCGTCCACGATGGTCAATTTGATCGCCTGCGGCGCCACGGCGTTTGGCTTGTGTTGAGCCCATCTTCCTCTTGCTGTGAAGACCAAGTGGCCTCTTGTCATTGCCCTTGTAGATTGATTTAAAATCCTTGTTCTTAAACACCAGCTGTACCAATCGATTGCGGTATGTTTTCGATATGGCTGCTGTGAATTTCTTGTGCGCCTTGAGTGATTTGTCGTCTGGACGGCCGGAGGTCATCATATATTCAGCCTCCGGATGGTTGTTTAAAAAATATTCCAACCACAAACTCAATGCTATGAACATACAAGTCTTGTAGTCCATGGACGCCAATAGAAGCTGGTCCGGACAGTTCCGGTGATCTTTTACATTCTTAGACCACTTCACTGACTGGGCAAGCGCAAAATCAAACAGCGCATGTCCTTTTGGGGCATCAATTCGAAAATTGCACACATCATCGGCACGAGTGATGAAATTGAATTGATATGCGCCCATGAGCGGATTGCGGTAGCAGCAGACTGGGTCTTTATGTTGTCGAAATAATTCCAATTCTTTTTGGAATTCGGGGATTGTCATGTCGCGGACATCGTGTGCTTCCGCGCCTTCGCCTCGCACTTCGCACTGAATGATATCGGCGATGAGTTTGTTGACTGATTTGTGCCGCGTTGGATTACCATGCCCAGTGCCATTGGGTAAGTCTACCCAGCCAGATCCACTGGGCATGAAGTAGGACAACTTCATCTTGATGTTTTTGATATGGTTGGACCGGGCAAACTCAGGTTTTGATTCCGGACCACGCTTGATTGTCCCAAACGCTTTGTGTGTCAAGTAGGCCAACACATGCTTTGGTTTAATTGTAAGTAATTTTTCTTTTGTAAATTTCTTAGTCTTTCCATACGTCTTGTTATCGATGAATCCCATGAAGTCCATGAAAGGTGATAGGTATTCCGGCTTGTCTGTGGGAAACACCCAATTGGACGGATCAGCCGCAGGATCGTCTTCGTACAAGGCATCTGGCCAAGAGGGTCTTTTTTTCTTTTTCTTTGGCGGAGCCGGATCCGCAGCAGCCTTTTGTTTCTTTGCCAAAGTCAAAAGGGGCACATTATCCAACAAAGAATCATCAGACTCATTGCCATTGTTGTTGTTGGTAGTGGTGGTGTTTCGTTTCTCTTGGCAATTGTCACAGCATTGTGAGCACTTAATGGACCATTTTGGATCGTCCTCAGGAATTGGATAGCCACAAATTCCATGCATGGGCCTCTCACAGTACATGCATGCATGCGTTGTGGTGCATGCGCAGCCGTCAGGGTGTTTGCAGAAGACGCCACAGCAGCAAGTAGCGGTCAAAGTAGACTCTGTCATTGTCGATGGAAATAATGACAGATAATTCAACACTGCTGAGAATCGTTCCAATGATACTTTTGACACCGCGTTCGCACTGCGCGCGCCATGTCACACATAGGCGTTGGTCTCTAAATACCAAATTCTTTCCTAAATGTAGATTGCAAACAGGTAACACAGAAAAGTTCATGCTTAAATAGCACGTCTTAAGTAACTTAATCACACAAAAAGAACACTCCGACAGTTACTCGGCGCCTGTCGAAATCATTGGCTCACGGGAAGAAATCACTAACAAACATCCTCGAGATCATAGCTCAACGGAAGGGGTGGTACTGAAAAAGTCACAGTAAGCATCATTTTAGTGTGACGCGGGTAACATTTTTACAACATGAAACGAATTGTACCGTGTTGTTCGAACTGTGTATTCAATGAATTGATTCAACGGTCGGCAAAACAATGGCGTAAGTCGGAGTGCACACATGATCGTTAAAACTGCGGAGGATCGAGAATCGATCCGATGTGCGTGCAAGTTGAACTGGCTCGGAACCCCCTAGCTAGGTTTCCACCTTTTTTGCTTTTTGCGAGATACGGTGGTAAACGGTGACTAAAGGTGTTTTTCGCCGGTAATTGCCGGTGGTTGCCGGCGAAATATCGCAGTAATTTATCGGTGGTCAACGGTTGTTGATGGTGGTAAACAGATCCAACCAGCTAGCTTTTTGCGTTTTTCAAGAGCGCGGGAAGGCATCGATAGTCTTCCTTAACTCGACTTCCGAGTGTTGTAGCTACTAGTAGTAGCTAGCTAGTACTACTAGTAGTACCAGTACAAGAATGTCATCGACAACGCTGCGAAGCGCTTCTACGGAAGTCGGTTATCCACGACATCGATTTGACAAATGGTTATTTTTTGGATCTTTCGCTTGTAGTACGATCGTATTGTATCAATATCGATAGTAAGGGTACGTACTATTGCTACCATACAAAGTTTACCAGATGCCAGCAGCGACAAATTCTTTCTCTGCTCCTTTCTCGAAAATCTTCATTAATAATTAGAACTTGTATTTTTCTTTCCTCTTCACACATCAGTAGTATCATCAATCCGACACCATGTTGTTCATCAAGAAAGAAGCTTTGTGGATTTCCCTTCCCCTTGTGTTATTGGTCGGCACGACGACCTGGGCCCAGGATGAGGATCCGTTTGCTGCCTGCGCGTCTCTGAATGTGACGTTGGAAACCTGCATGAACTCCAATGGTTGCATGGAATCTTGTGAAGGTTTAGAGTCGACAGAGGCCACAGAGGCCATGATGGCTACTTCAGCGCCCACGGAAGGCGGAACCTTCGACATGGCTGCCATGATGGAGGAGATGAACGCCATCATGGCCGATCAGTGTACCTACTTGCAGAGTGACGTTTGTGCCTTTCGAAGTTGTTGTTCAGCCTGCGCTGCCGACGGGGATGCCATGTATGCATGCGTCGCGGATCAATTGGCAATGATTGGAGAAGGTATTGGGAATGTTGGGGCCGGGATTCTGGCCAACGCCTCGGATGTCCTAGGAGAATTTCTGAATGATGGTTCTCCCACCGCTGCTCCTATGACAATGCCTGAAATGCCCGCCCTGAACTTTACTTGTGACTTGTCAGCGGTCGAGTGTGATGGTGCTGCTGCTAGTGGTACAGATGGCGCTCCTGCTAGTGGTACAGATGGCGCTCCCGCTACTGGTACAGATGGCGCTCCTGCTACTGGTACTGGTGACGATGCCGCCGCTGCTACTGGTGGCACCGCTGCTCCCAGTGGTGCAGCCAGTGCCCGCGTGGTGGCCTCTACTTTTGCTGCCTTGGCTGGGTTCATGTGCCTGTGGATCCTCTAGGTCTTTGTGGGCGAATCGACTGGCAAACAGCCAAAGTGATCCTGGCGTTCAAAATATTTGATTCGGATCAATCTCCTGTAGGAATACTTGTGACTTATGTTTCAACCGTGTGTGAGGGTAAACGGGGGCCTGTAAGGGGGTATCCATGCGTTGAAAGCCATGGTATTTCTCTGCATTTCTGAGCGCAACGTGCAGCGCAGTGTACTCACAAGCGCAAAACAATTAAATTTATTTGGGCCCTTCTGTGCACTATGGTAGGGCTTTTTTATAGTAGCTTGTAAATTGCTGAAGTGCCAGTGGCACCATCTTCATTCAAAGCGAGAAGTGAGAGACACGACTGTACTTAGTTTGTAACACGACCAGTGTGGCTACTACGGTACGTCAACCATAGTAAACTAGTGTGCGACCAATCATCGATTCCCGTAACCTCCCGGGTTTTTCGTGTGAGTATCCAGATGTATCATATCCAGGCAGTTGTCAACCTTACGGATCCGCGGCAGGCGCACCCGTGTAAATAATGAATCTTTGTCCTGTTTCGTCTGTCCTTCAACCACACAAACACAAAACACAACAAAACATCCGCAATGAATCTTTCAGTTTGTCGGTCGCTTCATTTGACGGGACGTTGACTCGAAAACATAATCTATCCTGTTGCCTACGTCGTACCTGGTCTGGTAGTTTAAGAAGACCCTCGATCTACTAGCTAGCTAACTAGTAGCTTGCATGCACAACCTTCCAGCCTTCGCCAGTTTGTTCCGTTTGTTTTGTGCTGGATCTGTCTCGAAAACTTCTCGGTTGTCGTGTGTCCCAATAGCAACATCATCATTGCTCCACCATCCAACCCGACCGAGTTTCCGACGACTGGTTGCCACCAAAGCCACCATCATGTCCGCATCTACATCAACGATTTACGACAAAATCCAAGCCATCATTGGAACCGATGCGGGTGACCGAGGAATGAAACCACTGATTGTCCCGGGCGACTTGCAACTCGCGGCCCACGCGCTGGCATCTCTGGGGGATGCAGCATCTGCCACGAAAAAGAAGGAAGTGGTGGTATTGTCTGGATTTCCCTGTTGCGTGAATGAAACCCCACCCACCGAAACCGACGGTCCTCCGGGGACCTTTGCCATTGCGCGAGCTGCCGCTGCCTTGGGATACCAAGTCACCGTCACCACGGAATCGTGTAACGAGGCGGTCTTTGCCGCCGCCCTCGACGGATTGGCCATGCCTTTGAATGTTGAGAAAGGAAGCATTGCACTGGAGTGCTTTCCGTCGTCGTTTGCAGAACCAGACGAGACGAGGTTTCAGCTCTTGGCCAAGCGATGCGACTTGTTGATTTCCTGTGAACGAGCAGGACCGGGCCAAGATGGCAATTGTTACACGATGCGGGGTATTAACATGGACGAAAAAGGATTGATTGGTCCACTCAATCGTCTGGTGCAAGAATGCAATGTCAAAATGATATCCATTGGAGACGGCGGCAACGAACTAGGAATGGGAAAAGTCATCGATCACATCATCAACAATCCCAAAATTGCCAATGGAGACAAGATCGGCTGTGTGGTGCCCGCCGATTACTTGATTGCTGCGAGTGTGTCCAATTGGGGTGGGTATGCGCTCGCTGCCTGTGCAGCCATAGCTCGTGCCACGCAAGAGAAAAGTGATGTCAAGAAATGGGTCCAACAATGTGTTCCGTCCGAAGAGGAGGAAGTTGAATTGTTGCAACGATGCGTGGATAAAGGATGTCGAGATGGTGTGAGTGGAAAGGTAGAGGCCACGGTCGATGGAATGCCTTTGGAGACAAGCATGAAGTGCCTCAGGGATATTCGTGAAGC
>Ga0163148_10006530_pt1 | contig 11234 bp, 19 predicted proteins | sample OliLakLV19MP7P2_FD_148606 | JGI IMG/M metagenome (GOLD analysis project Ga0163148, IMG submission 148606) | Freshwater microbial mat bacterial communities from Lake Vanda, McMurdo Dry Valleys, Antarctica- Oligotrophic Lake LV.19.MP7.P2 | ecosystem: Environmental > Aquatic > Freshwater > Lake >... | reverse complement strand
GCCGACAGCGGCGACGAGGCGGGCGCGGTGAGCGACGCGTTTCGCCTGGCAGCCCAAACTGTACATCGAAACCAGAGAAGTCGTCTTACTTGAAGAGGCTCAATGTTGCGCGCGCAATTTTACCGAAGTTGTTTTCCAATCAGTAGCTTACGGCTCTCTGGAAAAGCAGGCCAGTTTCCATTTCTTGTAAAGTCGCGCTCGGGGAGCCAAATCGAGACCGACACATAAACGAAATCGCGGGGCCCGCCAGTTAGCGGATCTCCTTGCCGCTGCTACAGCCCCCGAGAGTCCAAGCCCAACCATCCTGTTAATCAGGGAACGCGCCGCGCCCGCATAGTGTAGTCAATCATCGCGAAGCGTAGTTTTCTCAGCAGATTGCCGACATCGTCGCCGCCGAGGCCCAAGCTGAGCCAGCCCGGAGAAGGAGAAGGTCGTAATTGGTTAGCGGATTCGGCTAGCGACTTCCAACCATGACGCCAAGCAGAAGTGTACTCAGGGAGGCAAAGGGTTCAAGGCCCAAGCGAAGAGTTTGAACGACGCTCATGAAGGCTGCGGAAGCATGGGCACCAAGATCATTTTTTGAACATTGCGAGACCTTGCGTGCGATGACCGCCAAGCGAAGCATTCGCTCGCCAAAGTTGTTGGTTCCGTCAACGCCCGGAACCTGAAGGAAGGTCAGAATGCGGTCTCGGTCCATCTGGGTTCCAATGCCGTTCAGTAGCCTTTGGTTGTCGTCGTCTTTGAGCACCCGATTGCGCAACATCGAAGTCAATTCCTGATCCAGGCGCTGCACCGAAAGAGTTCGGTCCAGGGAGGGCTCCCGGTCGCCCAATTCCAGAGCCTGCTGCAACAGGCCTTTCAGTCTGAGACCGAATTGACGGGACGGTCCAGTCTTGTCCTCCAATACTTCCGAGATATTTCGGAGCAGGTGGCCCAAGCATTTCTGCTGCCTCACGTCGAGAAACACCTCGGCATCGTAGCTCTTGCCCCGATCCGTGACCAACACTCCCGCGAAGTCGGCAGGAATCACTTCCAGCACTTCTTCGCTACGATGCCGGTAACGGATCTGGTACACCGCTGTATCGGCGGAGAAGAAGCCCATGAGATAGGCTCGTTCCGCCAATGCTCCAACCTGTATCGTCTGTATGGACCACAGCGCAGTCCCTCATCCGATCCCGCAACACCTGATACTGCTGTCCAACCGGGCCTTCCGCCCCAGATTGTTTCAATGCATCCTGGGTCAACGCGCTGGCCGTGACCCGGATTCCCGCCAATTCCCACAAAACCTGTGGCAGTTTCCGAACCGGTATCCCTAGTCCGTAGTGCAGCATGTGGGCCATCGCCTTGACTCTTGGCCCCAATCGATGCGCCGTCGCTCCATACTGATTCGGTCCCAGGCCAGGGGCCTGCCCTCGCGCGGTTCTTCCACAGGACTCGCAGCGGCATACTGGCACCGAGTATCTTGTCACCACCGGAGCCGGAACCGGGGGAACATCCACCACCGTCGCCTCTTCCATCCGCTCCAGTTTGACCGTTCCGCCGCACTCGCACCGCTCTGGCGTTGACGCTTCCACGCCGATGTCGGTGTCCAGTTCCGGCGGCGCTTCCCGTTTCTCGAACCGTCCTTCACCCTTCCTACGGCCGGGCCTCTTAGGATCTGCCTTTCTGACGCCCTTGCTGAACGGCGTGGCTTGTCGATGTCCCTTCCTTTTTAACCCCTCATTCTCCTTGCGGAGTTTCTCCACCTCATCCGCAAGTCGCCGGATCAGCGCGATCAGTTCTTCGCGGCTCAGATCCTCGATCCTATTGCTGGTTGTCATCACTGGCTAAACCAAGTATGCACGTCTCCCAAACATTTTCAACACTTTCTGTTGTCCAACATCGCTGGACCCGCTAACCACTTACTGCCCGTCCCTCCCATTTCCATGGTTGATCCAGTGACGCTCACGCCCAGTTCTGAGCAGTCTTCCGGCAAGAATACAGCTCGCGTCCTCACATCCGCGAAAGATCTGGTTTCCAAGGAGGCACGTGAGAGTGGTGGGTGTTGCGGCTGATGGGGTAGCTCGCGTCGTGCTTCGGATTCCGATGAATCAGGCTGGGCAGGACGTGAAGGTCGAAGTCTGTGGCGATAAAGAGGACGAAGCCACCTGCGGCAAGATGCCCGTGGATGAGTACGGTGGCATAACACTACTGCCGACACTTACTTCAGCCAAGACCTTCGCATCTAACGTGGTTGCGAAGTCTGGACCGGTTGACGGCGCGGAACCCCATGCCTTTGCCGTCTATCGTGCCCCGCTTGACTTCACACGGTTACTCGATCAGCGCGTTCCTCGGGCTTGCCGGATCTGTGGGAACTGGCCCATACTCAGTGTTTCGTGTGAATGATGGACAATTGTTATTCAAGACTGAAGTAATTGGACAGAACGTTTACGGGGCGCCCATATATCGCTTCGATCCCCTACAGGGCATCACAATCACATCAATCGATCCACCCGTTGAGAACCAGACGAATTGGTCCTCAATCCGCCGGAGTCATTTAGGCATTGCATTCAACGCCCCTTTTGTTGCTTTTGTTGCTGCCCAGATTAGGACCTTTCTGGAGAAGTTTAAAGAAGGAGAAAATACGCTTGGCGTTAAAGTAGCGAGTCAGCAAGTTGACTCCATTGCCCACAGCATGGGCGGACTCATCTGACTCATCTGGCACGAGATATTCAAGCCGTCAGAATATACCGCTCCATTCGATACCTACCTTGCACATAAATTAATCACACTTGGGACACCATTTGTTAAAACGCCACAGGCTAGTCTTCAACTCCTAGAACAGGCCAGATGTTCTCGTGGCAAGGGTGCATTTTTTGGAGCGCATGCCTTCAGCGAAGTAAAAATCGCAGAACAGGCCGCCTCGATTAGGGGAGCTGCGGCGGATCTCGTGGGTATCGGTTTGCGGCCAGATTCATCGAACTCGTTGATATTTGCGCTTCCCCCTGTCGGAACCGTCCCAACAGCCTTGATCGCGGGTGATATTGGGCCGCTAACGAACCTAACGAACCTAACGAACCTAACGAACTGGGTAGGCTTCCTACGTGCGATAGCATTTGTAAATCAGACTTGCTCAGCAAGTGATCCCGTTGCGGTGCGCTTCACGGCCGCTAGATACGCTACAATTTCTGACCCAGAGGTGTGGCAGGTGAATCGAGCGACCGGTGTTGGCTCAGGGTCGTCGAACCCGACGGATAGTGATGGTAGCGTACCTCAATTGACCGCGTTAGCAGGTCGCCTGCCGGACGATGGGAGAGTCTTCGCGAACCGCACTCACTCAATCGGAATATCGGCTCTGCTAGGAGACCATTTGATCTCAAGCGAACACTTGCAAGATGGATCGGGAGAGGTTACCAGTAACAGTTCACCCCCTCGGCCTGACCTCAAGAGCCCAGTTCGGACTATTTCTCCTGGATCCTCAGCGGCTTACACGGATCGATTTTGTATAGCAACTCCGGCACGTCATAATTAGGCAGAAGGCGAAACTCATCCCAAGGCCACCAGGACCCTCTCGGTCCCGGTGGTCTTCGTGCATGGAAAGGGACCGCAAGATAAAAAAGTTCGCAAAACGAAGCCAATCAAAGCAAGCTTCGAAAAACAATCAATGCACGAGCGAACCTGAGAAAGGAGACAACCCCCGATGGCCATCACACAAAACAAAAACGCCCGGCAACCCCTTTTCAGGAACCACCGGGCGCTCTCTCAGAACACGAATTTAAGCCGTACGCATCGCCTCGGACTTATCGCCCTTCGACAACGCCGCCTGTGCAGCCGCCAAACGCGCGATCGGCACACGATAAGGAGAACAAGAAACATAATCCATTCCGATCATGTAGCAGAACTCCACCGAGATCGGCTCGCCACGGACACCAATCTCCAGATCCGGACGAGTCGGCCGGCCCGCCTTCACGGCGTACTCGATCACCCGGCCCACACCCTCACGATCCAACACCGCGAACGGATCCGCCTGGAACACCTTGATGTCCTCATAATGCTTCGAGAACTTCGTATAGTCGTCGCGGCCCAGACCCATCGTCGTCTGCGTCAAGTCATTGGTGCCGAAACTGAAAAACTCAGCTTCTTTGGCCACAAGCTCCGCAGTCATCGCAGCGCGCGGAATCTCGATCATCGTGCCGACCATATACTTCATGTCCGGCATTCCGGCCTTGGCCAACACAGCGGTCGCGACATCCACCACGATCTTGCGCTGGTGCTCGAGTTCCTTCACAGAACCGATCAGCGGGATCATGATTTCGGGCAGAATCTTCGTGCCCCTCTTGGTCACCTGCACCGCAACTTCGAAGATCGCCTGCGCCTGCATCTCGGTGATCTAGTTGAACTGGTAGATTCGATCGAGTCCTGGAATGCCGCGCGTGGCGATACCGGAACCGTAGATTTCGGTGCGTTTAGATCCTTTGGGAATACCGACGGTCCGCTTGGTGCCGGTGGCAAGGATTCGTAGCCGAGCGAGCTTCTGATGGACGGTGTCGGGTTGAGCGTAGCGGTAAGGCTGGTTATCGGTGAGCATATACCAGGCAATGACCGCGAGTTTCCTGGCGCAGGCGACACCGGCGACATTTCTGTTTTTCGTTTTCGAGACTTTCCGGAAGAAATGGCCGAGAGGTCCAGGATGTCCGTCGAGATGCTGAGCGGCTTGCGCGAGCAACCAGCGTGTGTGAGAGCGGCCCTGCTTGGTGATGCGTCCGTGATAGCACTTGTCGCCGGATTGATGGGTGGAGGGGACGAGTCCGAAATAGCGGCGGCTTTATTCGGGGAATCGAAGCGCGAAATATCGCCGAAGGCGGCGAGAATTGCTTGAGCGATGGGGAAGTCGACGCCGGGGAGAGTCATGAAGAGCTTGACTTGCTCATCCTCATGGGCGAGGGCGGTGATCAGTGCGATCTCGGCTTCTGAGCGATCGAGAAGGCGGAGTTGGCAGTCGAGGGCATCGCGTCCGTCGGAGTCGATGGAGATGGAGGCATGGAGCCAGTCGAGGTTATTGGAGGAGAAAAGGTCGCCGGAGGGGTTGGGGATGACGCGTTGGTGAAGGACGGAGGTGGATGCGATTCCTGATGCGGGTGCGATCGCTGAAGAGTGAGGTGGACCCCAAACACTGGACAGAAGAAATCGATTCCTTAAGTGGAGAGCCGGGGTTGGCTGCATGGATAGAATGACACAGATGGTGGCGGTTGTATAGAAGACTGAAAAACGTTCTTCTGAAGGATAAGGCAACGCAGGGACGCGCCCCGAGCGCCAGGCGGAATGCCAACCAAACAGTCTGGGAGCGGGGAAAACCGTTCCCGGCTGGCCTGATCTGTTTGGCCGCAAAGCGATAAATCCCGGGGCTTGGGGCAGAGCCCAACGCTGTAGCATTCATCGCCGCGGTTGGCGGTCGCGAGCTGGCGGAAACCAGCGCGCAGGTGTCGCGTACTGGATCGCCCGATGTGCCCACTCGAAATTGTAGCAGTCGATGTAGCGGCTGCTGGCTTGATGCAACTCGATGCCATCGGCGAAGTCCGAAACATAGATCAGTTCGTACTTGATGAACCGCCAGAAGCCTTCGATGAAGATGTTGTCGATGGCCCGTCCGCGGCCGTCCATACTGGTTTGAATGGAACGGCCCTTGAGGATCTTGAGGAAGTCCACGGAAGTGAATTGGGATCCCTGGTCGGTGTTGAAGATGAGCGGTTGTCCCCAACGAAGCGCATCGCGGCAAGCGGTTGCTTCCAGGGTGTTGGAGAGAGATTGACGAACGCCGGCGGCACTCAGCGATCGAGGAGGCGATCCGAATCGCGATTCCATTTGTCGTTCGACATGATTCCGTCGATCCGCAGGAGGCGCGCGGTGTCGGCACGCCCGTCAAAGGCGGCATGACCGGCATGACCTACCGCGAAGCGCACTTGGCGATGGGAAACCATCGGCGATGCCGTCGGCGCGCTGCACTCAATGGAAGTAGTGGAAGTGAATCCGGTCATCGACGAGCAGAATCGCACCGCGCTTCTCGCCGTCGAACTGATGATGTCGGCCTGGGGCAGGCGCATTCTCCGATATTGCGCAGGCGAAACGTGTAACATCGTTATTCAGAGCCACATTCATGATTTTCTTCTTATGCCTTCTCCTGCAAGATCCGCAGGACCCGATACAACAAGGCAAGAAATTGTTCCAGGGCCAGTGCGCTGTCTGCCACGGCATCGATGGCCACGGATCCACTGGACCCTCACTGATTCGGGCTAAGCTGCCACGCGCCGCGGACGAAGCGGCTCTTTTGCGGGTGATCGCGGAAGGCATCCCGAACACGAACATGCCCGGATCCTGGCAGATGTCCGAACGCGAGGTGAAGTGGACTGCTGCCTACGTCCGCTCCATCGGTCGCGTCGCGGAAGAGAAGCTGCCGGGCGATGCTGCGGCCGGAGCCGAAGTTTATCGAAAGTCCGCGTGCGCCTCGTGCCACATCGTGAACGGCACAGGCCAAGGTTACGGTCCCGAACTCACCGGGATTGGCCTCAAGCGTTCCGCCAAGCATCTGCGGCAGTCGATCGTTGAGCCCAACGCCGATGTCCCTGGCGAATCAATGACCGTCGTCGCCATCACGATACAAGGCCAAACCTTTGTAGGTATCCGCGCGAACGAAGATTCGTTCTCGATTCAGATCCGCGACATGGCGGGCCGCGTCCACTCGTTTCAAAAAGCCGCATTGAAGACCCTCGACAAACAGAAGGGATCGGTGATGCCGCCCTTCGACAAACTGCCCCCAACCGATCTGGAGAACGTAGTGGCGTACCTCGCCACGCTGCGAGGCGACCAATGAGAATGCTTATATTTTTTGCCATGATGACGCTTGCGGCGCAAGTTCCTTACGACCGCATCCGTGTCAACGGCGAAGGCAACTGGCTGACGTACTCGGGCAACTATCAGGGCCATCGATTCTCAACGCTCGATCAGATCAACAAGGCCAACGTCGCCGGGCTCAAACCGCTCTGGATCTATCAGCCTGCCAACGCGGGACGCTTTGAAACATCGCCCATCGTGGCCGACGGCGTGATGTACGTCACCGAGCCCCCGACGATCGTCACCGCACTCGATCCACGCACCGGCCGCCAAGTCTGGCGTTGGGAACGCAACCTTCCCGCAGACCTGCAGACCATCGGCTTCGGACGCGTCAATCGCGGCGTCGCGATTCTCGATGACTCGCTCTACGTCGGAACTCTCGACGGCTTTATCGTCGCGCTGGATCGGCGCAGTGGCGCGATGCGTTGGCAGACCAAGGTCGCGGATTACAAGACCGGTCACTGCATCACGTCCGCACCGCTTGCGATCAAAGGCCTTGTGATTACGGGTGTCAGCGGTGGCGAGGCAGGCGTCCGCGGGTTCCTCGCGGCCTACGATGCGAAAACTGGCAAGGAAGTTTGGCGTCATTGGACGATCCCTGAAAAGGGCGAGCCGGGCGTGGAGACATGGGGCGGTGAATCCTATAAGACGGGTGCCGGGACGACGTGGGTGACTGGATCCTACGACCCGGAAACCAATACTGTTTATTGGGGCACCGGCAATCCAGGGCCCGACTGGAATGGCGACGTCCGCCCGGGCGACAATCTCTACACCAACTCCTTGCTTGCGCTCGATGCCGCAACGGGCAAGCGCAAATGGTATTTCCAATTCACGCCGCACGATACGCACGATTGGGATGCGGTGCATGTGCCGATGATCTTCGACGCTGTGGTGAAGGGCAAACCGCGCAAGGTGATTGCGGTGGCCAATCGCAATGCGTTCTACTATGTTCTCGATCGCGTCACCGGCGAGTTTCTGAACGGCGTGCCGTATGCGAAACAAACGTGGGCCAAAGGGCTCGACGACAAAGGGCGTCCAGAAGTGATTGAAGGAAAGGAACCGACAGAATCCGGCAATCTCGTGTGGCCGAGCCTGCAGGGCGCGACGAATTGGTTCAGCCCGTCGTATAGTCCGCTGACGCGTTACGTGTACGTGGCCGTGCGTGAAATGGGCGCGCATTATTTCAAGGGCGAAGCGATCTTCAAACCCGGAACGTTCTTTGCGGGCGGTGGGGAACGCGCGTTGCCGCCCGATGAGAACTTCGGCGCGATCCGCGCGTTGGATGCCGCGACCGGCGCGATGAAGTGGGAATTCAAACTGCATCAGCCGCCATGGGCCGGAGTGATGGCAACCGCTGGTGGCTTGGTGTTTGGAGGATCGCAGGAAGGCAACTTCTACGCGCTGGATGCGTCCGATGGCAAGCCGCTGTGGCAGTTCCAGATGGGCGGACAGATCGCCGCGAATCCGGTGAGCTTTTTGGTGGATGGAAAGCAGCGCATTGCGATGCCATCGCGTGGGGTGCTGGTTGTGTTCGGGCTAAATTAACGTTTCGGCCAAGGGCCGAGCAGCGGCACGTCATCGTTCTCGGTCACAATCGTCGCGGGTGGAGGCCGATCGGCGGGGCAGCCGTTGTCGGTGTCTCCTGGATACTCGCGGGTGAAGAGGCGGCAGAACTCAGCGCGCGGTTTGGCATCGTTGACCGTGGTGAGCAAGCGCCGTTCGTCTTTCTCGAATCGGAAAATTGTCCAGTTTTTCGCCGGGCCTCGCGCACGGAGCCCTTCCAATTGCTTCTTCACTTCTTCATCTGAGCAGCAACGTGTCATCATTCGTTCGGCGGTCGGCATTGAGCTCCAGCATTCCGTTAGTTAGACCAAAGCCCAACTCACGAGATCACGGCAAGCAAGCCTTAGCCCGGATCTCGGCTTCGGGGTGCCTCAACAAACCCCGGTTGAGTTTTGCAATCCGCCACGATGCCAACGTGCCGTCAAGATCGCCAGATGCCCACAGTCTCTCTTGGTTGGGCCTGCTTGCCAACCACCAGCCCATTGTGCGGACCAGTCCAAATCGCGTAGATCGATCGCTCCCGATCTCGGGTGAGATGATAAACTCCGTCTTCGATCCGGACGGCGAACATCGCTCGTTCGCCGTTCCGGGTAAAGTTGGGCCCCTCGATCCAACCATCGAAGTGATCTCCCAGATCTCGACTGTTTTGCGAGTTTCCCCACCGCGCACGACAGCCTCGACCCGAACCCGCCTCCGCACCGGTCGCCAGTTCTTCGGGGCAGGACCTCCAGAGCGAAGCAGCGGCCATTCCTCAAGATCATGGCTCTCAATCGCCCCAGGAAAGATGTGGCTCGCACGGGCGCAGTTGCCAACGTGTCGCCCCGGCTGCAATCGCCGCCTCGCGATAAGCGTCGGGAACGGCTTTTAACGCGTCTTCGCCAATGCTGGCAATAATGGGCACGCTCATCAGCGCAAGAATAATGCCGCCATTCAGCACACTCAACCCAATCGGCGCGCCGGTCAGCGCCACAATCAGGGGGCTCATCACCATCAGCCCAATGAATCCCCATACAACGGACGGAATCGCGGCCAAAAACTCGATCGACACCTTCAGCGTTTCCCTCCAAAAAGGCGAACAGAACTCCGAAATGAAGATCGTACCGCCGAGACCGACCGGCACTGCAATCGCCATCGCCAGCAGCGTCACTGCCAGCGTGCCGGTTAGTAAGGGCAAGGTCCCGAACCGCGTCCCCCCTGTGGATGTTGGGTTCCATTCCGGCCCTGCCAGGAAGTCGAACAGGTTGAACTGTCCGCTAGTCAGTGCGCCCGAACCTTCCCGAAACACGAAGAGGAAAATGCCGAAGACAAACAGGATCGCGCTCAAGCCGCAAAGGCGAATGAGGTTTTCCACTGCGGCTTCCTGCAGCATTTCCCAACGATTGCGGCTCGCACTCGCTTTCCAGAACTTATTCATGGTGCCCTCCGGCTTGGCGCACAATCGGGACGTAGCCGGACGTTTCCACCACCCGTTGCCCCTCAGCCCCTTGAACCCACTTCATGTACTCGAGCACGGCCTGCGAGGGCTTCCCCAGTGTGTAGATGTAGAGCGGGCGCGAGATTGGATAGGTGCCGGCAATCGTATTGGCAGCCGTCGGTGGGTATGCCACTTCACCTGCATGGCGGCCCACTCTGAGTGTTTTCACCTCCGGCGTCGCATAGCCCATGCTGCTATACCCCATCGCTCCAGGCGCGCTGCCAATCAGGCTCACCACTTCCTTTGAACCGTTCAAATCGCGCGTGCCAAGGCGAAAATCGCCATGAGCGCCAAGCAGTGTCTGCCTGAAATACTGGTAGGTGCCCGAATGCGATTGCCGGCTGATGAGAATCACTTCGTCGCTCTTGGCACCGGGTACGGTTACTCCTAAGCCTGCCCAAGTCACAATGCGACCGTCGCGGCCATACACCTGCGCCAATTCATCCAGCGTGATCGTGTTCAAGGGGTTGTTCGGATGCACATAGATTGCCAGTGCATCGTGGCCCACTGTCCACTCGATCGGTCACTGCCATGCCTGCGCTTGGCGGCCTCGCGCTCCTCCGGTTCCATCCTACGGCTGCAGTTCGCGAGATCCGCCGTACCGTCGATGAGTGACGTGATTCCCGTGGCAGAGCCACCGCCGCCAACTTCCACCGAAACGGTGGGCTCAACGGTAGAGTATTCTTCAGCCCAGGCTTGAGCGAGATTCACCATCGTGTCGGAGCCGGAATCGCGAATCACGATTCGTACGCCAGACAGTCGGTTGCAGCCCAACATGGCTAGGCAAACAACCAGACTGCCGTACAGGAAGAGTCTCGACATCCTAGAAGTGAGCCAATCGTAAGATCCCGCTGAACTTACAGCCTGAATGTCTTAACGCTAGCATTTCAAGTTGACGGATTGATGACGACGCGGCCGCGTTCGGCCATCTTCCGGAAGCCGCTGCCAACGCCTCACGACAAAGGAACACAGGTTCCGCGGACGATCAAAAACTTCAGGCTCCATTGACTTTTCTTCATCTGACGGTAAAATAAAGTTAATGAAGATTCCTTCCTTCCCGCTTCTGCGCTTAGGGAAGTCATGTTTAGCCCTCGTTGTTCTGTCCGGCTTTTCGATTCCATTCGCTTCCGCAGCCACCAAACTCACTCTCGGTCAGGCCATTGCCCTGGCGGAAGATTACCATCCGCTGCTTCGCGCCGGTATCGCACAAATTGAAGCAGCACAGGCCGGCCTCACCACCGCCCGTGCCTACCCAAATCCAACGGCAGGCGTTGTCTCCGGCGCCCAAACCATCCGTGTCCCTGGCAACGTAAACGGCTTCTCCCAGTTC
>Ga0163148_10006524_pt1 | contig 11239 bp, 3 predicted proteins | sample OliLakLV19MP7P2_FD_148606 | JGI IMG/M metagenome (GOLD analysis project Ga0163148, IMG submission 148606) | Freshwater microbial mat bacterial communities from Lake Vanda, McMurdo Dry Valleys, Antarctica- Oligotrophic Lake LV.19.MP7.P2 | ecosystem: Environmental > Aquatic > Freshwater > Lake >... | reverse complement strand
GACAATCGCTAGCGATTGATGGTTAACCGCATCGGTCAGCATCAGGCGGCGGCTGGTGGGGTCTAGGGTAGCAAACAGCTGATCTGCGGTGTAAACCTCTGCATTAGTCAGGGCGTTGAGCAACGTAGACTTGCCAGCGTTGGTATACCCCACTACGGCGATCGAGGGCACCTCATGGTTCTGTCGCCGTTGTCGTAGACGCGATCGGTGCGCCTGCAACTGGTTCACATCGTTTTGCAGTCGAGAAATTCGCCGTTGAATGGCTCGTCGATCAGTTTCTAACTTCGTTTCACCGGGGCCACGCGTCCCAATTCCACCTCCCAGTCGAGACATGCTGCGGCCGCGTCCGGCAAGACGAGGCATCATATACTCCAATTGCGCTAGCTCTACTTGAAGCTTCCCGGCTCCAGTCTGGGCTCGTTGGGCAAAAATATCTAAAATCACTTCGGTGCGATCTACCACCCGAACGCCAATCTGCATTTCTAGATTACGAACTTGTGCCGGGGACAGATCGCGATCAAACACGACCAAACTGGCTCCTACCGTTTGAGCCGCCAAGGCAATTTCTTGAACTTTCCCTTCTCCAACAACAGTTTGAGGATGAGGATGGGTTCGCTTCTGGCGCACCACATGCATGACTTCACCGCCTGCTGTTTCTACCAACCGCGCCAGTTCCACCAAACCATCTTGAAACGCCTGAGCGGTTAGCTTTCCAGTCAATACACCAACTAGCAGCGCCCGATCGTGGTCTGCATCGACCTGCTGAGCCACAAATTCACGCTGGAATTCAGTCTCCAGACTTTCGGTCAAGTCCAAAAAGTCTTGCTGAGCAATCATGTCTAAGCTCATGGCTGGCGAAACCGTCCAGCTAGCCTCGGGATGAGGCACTAGATGCGCTAGAAAAGCCTCCTGCACATAGCCCGTTGCCCCCCCACCTCGACGCTCAAACCCGCCGCCCGAAGCAACCAAGATCACCAGGGCATCTAATCGCTGGAGCGCCATAGCGGTCAAGGTGCCCTCGCTGGGCGGTTCTGATTTCAGTTGAGTGGCAATGCAGCGAATGCCACTCAAGCGCTCAGCCCCGTAACGCGGTAATTCTAAAGGAGGAATCTGAGTTTGCCGCACAGTCCCCACACCAATCCGAATCACCTGACCTCGGCGGTTAATGTAGGCACACACAGGTTGTCCAATCTCGGTACTCACAGCAGCTAAGCGCTGAGCAAACTCTGGCGTAGTGAGGCGATCGCCTGGTAACCGTTGATGGTATAGCCGCTGTAACTGCTTGAGCTGGCTAGACTTTAAGCCCTGTAGATGACCATAAATAGTTTCGATAGGCATTTTAGATCAGCAACTTGATCCTCAACTCAACCTTCTTATTTTACTCCGCTCCAGCTGTGCAATCGAACTAAACCGGGATGCAGCAGAGGGCAGCAGACTTAAGGCCAATCTCGATCGTTAGCCGACGCGCCTAACCCCTACCACAGCAATCGCTGCGCCTAACCCCTATGACAGCAATCGCTGCGCCTAACCCCTATGACAGCAATCGCTGCCAATTTGACCGCCGCTGCTTGCCCAAAGCGCGATCGTAGCTGCCATACGCCTCTCGATAGCGGTGCAGCCGATGCAGGGCCACGCCTCGAAACATCCATGCTTCAGAATTGCTAGGTTGAATTTCCAGAGCGCGATCGCAGCTTCGTAGAGCCTCAGGGTAGTGCTCTAAATGCAGCGCCATGACTCCCCGAAAAACCCAGGCGGCACAGTGGTCGGGTTGAAGTTCAAGCACTTGTTTAAAACAGTGCAGGGCTTCTGAATAGCAGCCTTTATTGGCCAATATTTCTCCTTCAATGTACCAAGCACTGCTGTCGATTGCAGACGCCGTAGAAGTGCTGTTAACCGGATGTGAGGCAGAGGGTTGCGGCATACGACTAAGAGAATAGATTGCTAAAAGAGCAGAGGATTGCACTCGTTGCCCAAATCACGGAGGAGAAAATTATGGGGCATGAATCAGGCAGCGAGCTGGCGATCGCACTCAGTCCATCCAAGGAAACCTACTCTGAATCTGACAAATGCGTTGAACGGCTGGCAAGGCGAAGGATCAATCAGAACCACCAGACTTAATCATTTTTACCACTAACTTTAAAATCTTATAAACATTAAATACCTTAAATTACACCATTCACGCGCGCAGATTTAGAGCCGGACATCCCCCTCCTCTTCAAAAAAACCCGCAGGGCAGACCACGCCTCCGTCACCCCCCAGCCGTATCCTCTAAGGGTAGACCACACCTCCAGGTCTCTGACAGGCTATCGGCAACTTTTAAAGCAGCCTCCAATGCTTCGATTCCGGAGCAAGGAGGGATTAGGTGTTTATTTGCTTCCAGGAATTTTAATCCAAAACTCTGCGGCCAGCCAGAATTTGAATAAAAAATAAAAAAGTGACCTCTGCCTGGATAGATTCAAGCAATCTTTAGTGATTTGGCGGATATCAACCCTCACAAAGTCCCGACTTCCCTCATAGATTTGGCTGATTCTCCTCATACACCTGGCTGATTTGAGAGCTGTATTTACGCTAAATCTGACATTGCCAATAGCTGTTTTAATTGACTGCATTCACTTGCATTATTCACGGAGATTTCTCCAAATCAAAGCGAAAAACTAGGACAATTACTTCCTACTCTTCTACGTAGTTTTCCCCAAGTAGCTTTATCACATTTTATAAAGGTTGCTATATAAATATTTTTTGTCCGGTAAAAGGCTATACCTTCATGACGTACTCTGGCGTTGGGATACGCGCCCTTCCTTGAGGATGAGAAGTGAATGAGAAGAGGAGGTAAGCTTAGAAAACTATTTTTAAAAAAATAATAAGATTGGTATTTACGTAGATCAAAATTCAGCATTTATGCAGAGTATTCTCAAGGTTAAAGTCAAATCTTCAAAATCCAAAAAAGCCTGGAAGGTAAGACCCATAGAGGTTGTCACCCCCTTTTACATAAGGGATGAAGACAGCTATATTTTATTTTAGGGAGCTGTAAAAGCAACGAGAGGGCTGTTTGTCGAAGTTGATAGCTTCAAAAATGTCTCACAAGAATGATTCGAGATAAGACAGATAGCGGCCTAAAAAGTGCACGTTATGCGAAATTGATTTGGTTGACAATATTAACGGTCGTACAACATCTGCCAATAAGCTCAACTAATTAGCGTACCTAAATCGATTTCAGAGTAGATCCTGTTGCCGTTAATCAAAGCTTTAAGTCTTCTTGGATTTAGAGACGATTGCTAAAGTTTCCCCTGTTGTTCTCTGTTTTCTCTCGGCTAGAACCCCCAAAAAATAATCATCGCCATCGCTGCTTGAGAAGTGGTACATACCGCCATTTTGCTGCTTTTCTGTGGGAAAAATCCTCCACAAAACTTAGTAGATAGTCTGAGCTAAATGGCTGTTGTTTTTAAGCTTGAGTGCCGTGGTTTGAATGTAAAAACCAGATCTGACTGGATAGAGGTTTCACCGCGCGCAGCGTCTACCTGTTTCAGGTCTGGGTTAATGAGGCACTTCAATGCGGCAAAGAAACGAGATGAATTAATCGGGTTTCCTGAGAGTTTGACAGAGAGAAGAAGCGAATGTCACGAGATGCTTTGGTCGTTGGAATTAATACATATCGATATTTACAGGCGTTGCAAAGCCCAGCGCACGATGCAGAGGCGATCGCCCAGGTGCTCCAAACCTACGGTGAGTTTCGGGTGCAGCGTCTGCCTGAAATTGTGCATGCTGAGCAGCCTCACATTGGTAAAACTACCCCTGTCACCCTACGGACTTTAGAAACCGCTCTGGTTAACTTGTTTAAGCCCAAGGGTCGCAATATTCCTCACACGGCGCTGTTCTACTTCTCGGGGCACGGCATTCAAAAAGATGCGGGCATTCAAGAAGGCTATCTGGCTGTGAGTGATGCCCAGCCCGATGCGGGGTTTTACGGACTCTCCTTGTTTTGGCTGCGACGACTGCTCCAAGAAAGCCCAGTGCGGCAGCGGATCGTGATCTTAGACTGTTGCCATAGTGGAGAATTATTAAATTTTTTGGAGGCTGATCCGGGGGCCACAGCAGGCACAGATCGACTATTTATCGCAGCTTCACGGGAGTACGAATCTGCTTACGAGTCATTAGATAGCCCCTACAGCGTCCTGACCAAAGCCGTCCACGAAGGGCTTGATCCCCGCCATGCTAGCAGCGGCAGAGTCACCAATCACTATTTGACAGCCTGGGTCAGCAATTGCCTCAAAGGGGAGATTCAGCAGCCCCTATTTGAAAACTCGGGCAATGAAATCGTTCTGACGCGCTGTTCTGGCATAGACTCACTGCTTCCGGCCACCGATGCTACAGGAGTAGATATCTGCCCCTTTCGAGGATTAGAGTTTTTTGATGAAGCCCATGCAGATTGTTTCTTTGGTCGTGAACAGCTAACGCAACAGCTTGTCAATGCGGTGGCCACCGATGCGTTCGTGACCGTGATTGGGGCGTCGGGTAGCGGGAAGTCATCGCTGGTGAGAGCGGGGATGGTACCAGAACTGCGGCGGGGGCAGGCATTGCCGGGTAGCGATCGCTGGCGGATTAAGCTGATTACACCCACCGAGCATCCCCTACGCAGTTTGGCCAGTGCCTTTGTTGATCCAGACCTGTCAGACCTGGTGCGGGCTGAGCAACTGCGTCGCGCCGAAAATTTTTTGCAGGATAAAGAGCAGGGATTGGCACAGCTAGTCTGTGCCAGTCTATCGTCCGAAACCAGCACATCTAGTCATGGCAGTCTCACAGGAGGGACAGGGCGAACTGCATCCAACTTAGTCCTAGTGATTGATCAATTTGAAGAACTATTTTCGCTGTGCAGAGGGGCGCAGGGAGAACAAGAGCGGCGTCATTTCTTTGACTGTCTTACCCAAGCGCTGCAAACGGCAAACGATCGCCTCCGAATTGTGGTGGTGTTACGGGCAGATTTCCTAGGGCAGTGCTTGCGTTACCCAAACGTAGCTGCCCAAATTAAGCGCCAAGTGGTGCGGGTGATGCCGATGAGATACGAACAGATTAAGACCACCATTGTGCAACCAACCAAAAAAGCAGGTCTAATCTGTGAACCCAATTTGATTTACACCATATTGCTGGATGTGATTGGCGCACCGGGCGAATTGCCGCTGTTGCAATATACCTTGATGGAACTGTGGCGGCACCGAGAAATAGACCCTACAGGCGGGCCATCTCGGCTGACGCTGAATGCGTATGCTCAGCTAGGTGGCGTGCGCGGCACTCTACAGAAACAGGCCACCGATTTTTTTGATCACCTCACTCCTGATGAGCAAACTGTCACTCGACGGATTTTTTTAGCGCTAACCCAGCTGGGTGAGGGCACCGAAGACACCCGCCGTCGCATCAATAAAGCGGAGCTTGTCAGCTCTGCGTTTCCCCTAGAACTAGTGGAGCAGACGCTAGAGAAACTGGCGGCGGCTAAGCTGGTCATTACGAGTCGGGGCGGTGATGGGGTTAAGGCAGACGAGTCGGATGGGCGATCTCCACGTCAAAATCTAGATGACTGCCGTCTAGATCGCTCACGTCTAGATGGAGGCAATCTAGACATTGCAGCCTCTGACATTCCAGATGTGGTGGATGTGGTTCATGAGTCGCTGATTCGCAACTGGCCCCTGCTGCGCAACTGGCTCGACGACAGTCGCGATATGCTGCGGCGGCTGCGGCGGATTGAGCAATCTGCACAGGAGTGGAGCGCGATTAGTCAACCGCGAAAGCGCCTGAAGGGACGGCTCAAAACCCAGAGTAGAACGGCAGATTATTTGCTTAGAGGGGAGCGGCTATTAGATGCAGAACGCTTTCTGCGGGTCTATCCGCAGGAACTGTCGGCTCAAGGGCACACCTTTGTAGCGGCTAGTACGACGGAACGCCAGCGCGGGCGGCGCAAGCTGCGTTTGTTGCAGATCACTGTGCCTGCGGCGGTGGCGATCGCCTTGGTTGCCTCGTTCAATCAATATCGGGATGTCATTAAAACCCAGTCAGAAAAAAATTATCAGTCGCAGGTTGCCACGTCACGAGAACGAGCGGCGATCGCCCAGTCAATTTTGCAAGAACCCAGTCACGACTCCATGGCAGCGCTATTGATTAGCCGTCTGGCGGCAGAGCAAGGGGAGCGCACCTATGAAGCCCAGTCGAGCCTGCGGGCGGCACTGCGCGACTTGCGGTTACAGGTGCAGCTAGAAGGGCACCGGGCGCGCGTCAACCAAATTGCCTTTAGCCCCGACCAGCAGCTGATGGCAACTGCTAGTGCGGATGGCACAATTCGGCTCTGGACAGGAGGCAGTCGCGCCATCTATGCCCAGCCGCGTGACCAATCGCAGCGGCTGCTGTCGTGGAAAGCAGAGTCCAATGCTGCTGCAAATCTCTCTGGCCCCGATGTCCCTCAATCAGCGCTTGCCCCATCCCCATCCGCCGCCACCGCCGTCCTTGCCCCAGAATCGTCTACTCCTGCGACCACAAATATCATTGCGATCGTGTTTAGCCCCGACGGGAAGCAGATAGCAGCGATCGCCGAAACCGCCATGCAGGTAAAAATTTGGTCGGTTGAATCGGGTCAACTGGTGCAGCGGCTGGCGCTACCTCAGCCGGTCAAACAGATTGCCTTTAGCACCGATGGCCGATGGGTTGCCGCTGGAGGCGATCGCACCGTTTCCCTATGGCAGGCCAAAACTGGCAAACTTCAGGCTCGGCTCACCCAAGACTGGAACATTCATAGCTTTCAATTTAGTCCTAATCGCAAATCCTTGCTTTTAGTGGGGCGCAGTGGCAATTTGCAGCTGTGGCAATTGACCAAACAATTGGGACAAATCGCACCGGATGGCTCGAAACTGGGCGGGGCTGCGGCCTCAAGCCCTGCAAATGTAGCAGCTCCTTCCCCTGCCATCCAGCCTCCTGCCCTCGCCATAGAGCCAAAGCCGATGGAGCAGTCACCGATTAATTTGCGACAAGTCTATGACTTAAAGCAACCCACCCAGATTACCCAGGCCGTCTTTAGTCCCAGTGGCCGCTGGATTGCCACCGCCAGTCAGGATGGAGTAGCCCATCTGTGGGATGCGACGACTGGGACACTACAGCACAGTTTTTCTCAACCTGCCGTCCCCAATGCGGCGGGCGTCACCCCGTCTAGCTCTCCTATTGCACCCCCTGCTGCTACGCTTCCTCCTACTGAACCCCCTCCTACGGCACTCCCTCCTACGGCACCATTAGCAACCGCCACCCTTCCTCCAGAGTTGAGTTCGCCAGCCCCGTCTAGCTCTGCGCCCATTACGCATCTCACGTTTAGCCCCGATGAAACAATATTGGCGATTGGGACGCCCACCTACAGAGCACAGCTGTGGAACGTGCAAACTCGTCAGCTTCAGGCAGAGTTGATCCCAGAGGAGGCGATCGCCCCCAATGCTGAAGTTGAGCCAGGAGCCATTACCTTTAGCCCCAATAGTCGTCAAATTATTATTCCAATCGCAGATGCGGTTGAAGTCTGGGACGCCCAGACCGGACGGCGGCTAGCAACGCTTCAGTCGGAAACTCCTGCGATTACCGCCGCCCAGTTCAGCCCCGACAGCACGTATATTGCCACTGGCAGTGCTAATGGCAATCTGCGGCTATGGGCAGCAGCAGCGGGCGGCGAACTGCCGACGTTAAGTGTGCCCAATGTGACGGCTCCCTGGATTTCGTTCTTCAACTCGGCAGCCGCTAGTAGCTCAACCCCAGAGCAGCGCCAGAACAGCCCCAGGGTCGATGCGACGCTGCCCTCAGCGGCCTCGGCGCTCCTCTCTATTACTCGCCCAAAATTCTCGACGCCCCCGTTGTCCAAGATTCAACTGGTGGAACGCGCTGCTTTAACTACCGATGGCCTGGTCATGGTTAGCCCCGATGGCACAGTCAAAAATTGGCAGATCTTGGCAGATATGCGATCGCTGCCTGCAATGACTCCAGCTCAACCCGTTGCTGCTCAACCCAATGCTGCTCAACCCGACCCAGACGTCACAACAGTTCACCTGAATCGGTTTGACCCTCAGCAAATTTGGCGACGCATCCAGCGGCTATTCCGCCCGCCTACAGACCATCAAACCGCTGCCCCTGGAGCTGACAAGTCACCCTCTCTGGTGCCTAGCAATCCCGACATGGCGAATCCAGCTCTAGCGACTGATCTAGAACGCGCACCGGAGGCGACCCCATCCGCCCACAACCTGTCGATTAGCCCCCCCCTGCCTATGAGGATGGCAAAGCTGACCGCCGACGCCCTACTCACCGGATTTGCGCTCAGCCCCAATGGGCAATTTACGGCAACGGCCAACCGTAAAGGCTGGGTCGAAATCCGTCAAAAACAGGCGGATCAAACATCAATTCGGCTACGCCTGTTTCGCAATGGGGCTTTGAATCTGGAGGGCGGCAGCAACGAAGCGGCTCCGGTGCTGCTGCAACAGCTGGCTTTTAGTCCAGACAATCGCTATCTGCTGGGCGTGGGTGCAGATCTAACGGTGCGGCTGTGGTATGTGCAGTCGGGGCAGTCTGTCGGGACGCTGACAGGACACAAGGCGGCAATCCAACGCGCTCAGTTTAGCCCCGATGGCCAGCGTGTGATCACCGCGAGTTTGGATGGGACGGCAATGGTATGGGACGTAGCAACGCAGCGCAAGCTGGTCGTTTTACCCCACACCACTGGTGTGACCAGCGCCAGTTTTAGCACTAGTGGACAGTGGGTAGTGACGACAACCGAAGATGGCAGCGTCAGAATTGTGGACGCGGCAACTGGCAATCCGTACCTAGTTTTGGGAGGACATCGGGGTGCGGTGATGGATGCGCAGTTTAGTCCTGATGGGCGATCGCTGGTGACGGCTGGCACCGACGGCTCGGCTCGGCTTTGGGATACCCAAACAGGTACAGAGCAAGCCTTGTTGCGGCCAAATACGCTGGAGCCGATGGCGCTACAGCGCGTATTTTTCAGCCCCGATGGCCAGTATGTGGCGACTCTGGCGACCGACGGGCAGGTTCACCTATGGGCAGCAACCTGGGAAATGTTGCTGAAGCTAGCGCGCGATCGCAGCCTCCGCCAGCTAACGCCCGATGAGTGCGGTCGCTATCTGCGGCTGGAACCCTATGCGTGTCCTCGGCTGACCTTAAACGGGCGATCGCGCCTATCGCAGCAGTCGGTTTCAGGGCTTTAGGGTTTAAGGCTGTAGAAGATCTAACTGCACGCCGTAATCATTGTCTGCGCTGGGGGTTTTGGAGGCTTTTGGGAGTCCGCAACCGAGAACTTGGCGCGACGGCAGCATAGAAAGATCGACCTTTGACTGTGACTGAAATTGCTTCTCCAGAGCACACCACCAACTATCTCGCAACAAAATGCAGCGGCATAGCTGTCTAAGTGCCGCGCTTTAGGAGTCCTTACAATTTCATCATGCCTCTTGCCAGTTAGATAGCGAATATCTCCTCGCAATCTCACCTCATGAAGGTTTTCTAGCCAGTAGCCTGTGCTTTTAGCGTCAACGCGCACTTTTCGATTGCCAACTTGAAGTTAATCAGGGTACTGTGCTCTCAGTGGAGTCTCAACTCACTTGTTTGAACCGCCAGGAGGCGATCGTGTGTCCTCTTATCTTTGCCCCATAACCGACTTAGTAACTTGTCTAGCTTTAGTGTTGCGAAGGCATCTTCTAATCGATTCTATGGTTCTGGCAGATACCGTAAGTTTAGCCTTTGGCTCTCATGCACTTGCAGGTCGTTGGTTGTCCTGCTATTTTTTAGCGGGTTGTGGCTTGTTCAGGCTGCCCCTGTGCTGGCTGCTCCGGCTCAGACTACAGCTCCGCAAGCACCGCTCACCTGTCGGGTTGGAGTTTATGTCACCGCTTTACGGGATTTGAATTTAGCAGAAAAGTCTTTCAGTGCCGAATTTTGGGTCTGGAGCGTTTGTCCGTCTGAGACACTCAAGCCACTTAAAAGCTTTAAGGTTTTGAATGTTAAAAAGCTCAAATCAAGCTATGATCTTGTCTCGATTAGTAAGAACTTGACTGGATCATTCTCCACAAAAGAAAACCTATATTGGTCACAAATTAGAGTAAATGCCATTTTTTCCTATAGTTGGAATGTCAGCAATTATCCGTTCGATCGCCATACGTTAACGATTCCCATTCAAGAAGCCATTCAGGACACCTCTCAGTTCGTTTATACGCCAGACTTTGATCATTCCGGCTACCAGCTGAGCAGTGACTTAGACGGTTGGAAAATTGCTAAGTTTAAGCTGACTGAGGAAAAAGTTCCCTACGCGACAACATTCGGCAATCCTGAACTGACCTCGCCGCAAAATAGCTATTCCCGTCTGGTTGTTTCACTCGACCTTCAGCGAGTCAAATTATTTAGCTTTTTTAAGTTGACGATCGGCGTGTACATTGCCTTCGCAGTGGCGATGCTATCCTTCTTTTATGATTCTAAAGAGACAAGTTTGGCAAGTCCCAGGAGAGCCATTTTTATCGGCTCTCTCTTTGCGGCTCTGCTAAATATGCGAGTCCAGGAAACCGTCATTGGTCGTACTGAAGATTTAACCCTCATCGATCAGATTCACATTGCCACGATCCTGTATATTTTTGGCGCTGGTGTGGTTGCGGTTTACTCACGCTTAACGTCTGAAAGCGGGCAGGCGAAGTACGCTAAACGGCTCGATCGCCGCTTCTTTTTTCGGCTTTTTACCCTCTCATTTGTGGTGTTGAATGTCATCGCGATCGCCTATGCCATTATTATGGGCTGAGTGTTTAAGCAAGGGTATGACTCGGTTCAAACCCTTTGCCAAACTCGCCGCTGTTCTCCTCTTGCCCATCTGCCTGAGCCTTTGGGTTCTGTGTGAATCGGCATTGGCACAAGTGTCAGCACCGCAAACCTGTCGTGTGGGGATTTATATCACCGCGTTGCGCGACTTTAAATTAAGCGACAAGTCATATACTGCGGATTTTCGCGTTTGGAGTGTTTGTCCCAATGCAGAGTTGCAGCCGCTCAAGAGTATGGAGTTTGTCGATGCCTTAGAGGCTGAGACTGCATTCGACACGACCTTCAGCAAGAAGAATCGCTCCGAATTGTTTGCAACAAAAGATCAGGTGTTTTGGTCGCAACAGGATGTGAGCGCCACCTTTTCCTATGACTGGAATGTGAACAACTATCCGTTCGATCGCCATGTGCTGAAACTTTC
>Ga0163148_10006522_pt1 | contig 11240 bp, 8 predicted proteins | sample OliLakLV19MP7P2_FD_148606 | JGI IMG/M metagenome (GOLD analysis project Ga0163148, IMG submission 148606) | Freshwater microbial mat bacterial communities from Lake Vanda, McMurdo Dry Valleys, Antarctica- Oligotrophic Lake LV.19.MP7.P2 | ecosystem: Environmental > Aquatic > Freshwater > Lake >... | reverse complement strand
ACTGTAGTTCAATGTGTAGGCTGAGATTCACCAATTACGAGATTCATTTTGCGGAAGAAGGTTCCCTACAATTACTACTACGAGGTCTACCAGCTACTAGCTAGCTAGTAGTAAGATCTACTGGTAGCTAGCTAGCTAGTAGTTGGATACAGGGTCAAAACCGAAAAAGTCTAATTTTCATTGGTTTGAATAAAAGTGTTAAATAGAAAACGACATTTCTGACAAATACAGACATTTCAGACGTTTTGCAGACGTTTGCAGATGTCAGAAGACGTTTTCCGACCATTGCAGACTTTTCCTGACATTCGAAGACGTTTTCCGACATAGACAGACACACAAAAACGTGTTTTAGATGTAACATAAGAATTTGCTGTTGAATCGGGCCACAATTCAGTTATGTTTGCATTTAACACAATTTGCATTTAATGTCTAAGTTTTGTTTAGACAATGCAGACATTCGATGACGTTTTCCGACACAGATGGATGTCTGCAGACATGCTAAGACGTTTCATGACTATAGCAGAATGTCTGCAGACATTCCAGACATTTGCTGACATTTGCTGACAACATGTTCAAAACGTCATTTTCGATAGTAGCGAAATTAGACTTTTTCGGCAGTGACCCAGCGAAGGCGGCGAATGTCCCGTAGAATCGGGGTACGACGTACTAGTACGACAGTAGTTCGCAAAAATAAGGTTGCGTGAATCTCAAGGAAGCAGTGTGCATCTAACGTAAAATGTAGCCGTTAAAAGGGGCGGCTGTGGGTGAGTCCCTGTTCGTTTTGATGAAAACCATCTTACGAATGAATCAATGGAGCAACGACAACACAACACCATTTGGTCGGGAAAAGTACTCACTCAACTGTGTCTTGGCAATATCATCAACAGGAGCTTGCTACTACATAAAACATGTCCGTCTTTCTCGCGATTTGTTCTGCTCGTGCTCGAAGCGAAAGCATCGGCATGGCCGGGAGCGACAACCAGGAGCAATCGTCGCCAGAAAGAAAAGGCGAGATAGAAACGGCAGCAAGGTCAAATTTTGTTTCGGAAGAATTAAATTTGTCTCTTTTACCACATACAATACTGTCCGAGATTGTGTCCTTCATAGATTTGGACGATTTTATTCTCTATAATTTGCGTGGAGTGTGTGTTTCGATCCAAGAGGCCTGCGACATGGACTCGCGTTGGCTGCCCGCCATCGCTCCGCCCTCTTTGGCCACGACTGTTCTTTCGTTAGACATCCATGGTTTTGAGTTGCGTAGATTGTATAAGCGCTATCGAAAGTGGTACAGTACCTGGCAACATGATTTTATGCAAGACAGGGAGGAACACCTACGTTCGAAGCAGTCTGCTTTGGATGGGTTCTTCAGCCTGGCTCCCTGGCGACACCCGGAGGATTCGAGTTCTTCCTATCCTATACCCTGGCTACATCTTATGGTGTATGGAAAGCTGTGCCCGACGACCACTGGCAGCAAACGGTACAAAACAGCACAGAGATCCGCGAGAAAGAAGCAGAAACAAGTGGACCCGGACAAAGAAAGGAGCCTCTTCTTTCACCAAAGAATTCGTGATGCATATCAATTTCGTATCTTTTTTACGTATCCCATCAAACCTTGGGGTCGGAGCAAAAAAATCATCAAACCTTGGGGTTCGAGCAAAAAAAGCGATCGTCGAGTGCTAATACAGCCAGTGAATTTCCGCCATGAGAAGGATGGGTCCAAACACAAACTACTTCCAGACCACGACCCCGCGGAGCTCAGTCAGTGGAACTATGCCTGTGCCCAAGTATTAGATTGCTACTTTGGCAAAGGAAACGTGATCATCGCCCCTCTTGTCCAGCACCAGACAAATTTGAAGGGTCGGCAATATTATCGTAGAAGCTCAGTGACGCGTGATCCGCAAGTAAATGCCGAAGCATTGGTTGGCTTGCGTCGTTCGGTCCTGGACACCCACAAAAGCCATCATGAGAATGAACTCAACGAAGAGAACTGTGCCATTATCTATGTCATCGCTCCTCACATGTATCACATCGATGCCGAGGGATCAGGCAAACATTACGACTGGATGTACGGCACCTATCTGGATGACGAGGGAGGGATCGATGCTGGGGTTCTATCTATCTTTCAAATGAAGCAGTGTACCAGGGACGATTCTGCCAAGCAGCTACACGCCTATGTTTGCATGACTCTTGCCACAGTGCTAAAAGGGGTGATCGGCGAAGGTTGTTGCGAAAGTCGACACTGCGCCATGAACAATTCAGATTCAATGGACGAAATGATTGCGTCGGCACACTTGGTTGTGTGCCCCGTTTGTATCCGCAAACTACAGTTCTGTGGTGTTCTAGACGGAAATATTCCCTCTTTTTTTGCTCGATTGTATGCGGTTCTGTCTCAGGGGCAGCTCAAAGACGTGTGCAAGGGAGACGCGCTAAAGCTCAAGAAGTATGGTGGTGCCGAGGGTGGATAGCTGCCCATCTACTATTGGCTTGAAAGGACTAGTATCCATATACTGCAGAGGGAGGCGGGCCAATCATTCTTTTATTTCGCCCCAATAAAATTTTACATATACTATTTTCAGTCGTAAGAAAAGCGGCCATAGAAAGTCAATCACCAAACCATCCAACAGAGAACATTGACTTGTCATTCTTCTTTTTGGCTTGCAGATAATCCACACAATACTACTCTAGATACCGAGTTCAAGCATTGTTTGTCACTAGCCCCAACTCCACACAATGGTCTGACTGTTTAGAAAGCTAGAATATAGTCAATCTGGTGCATTTCTTCATGTGAGCAAAATGGAGAAACCTGTACCTTCCAGGTAAAAAACAGGCAGTAAAAAAAATAAACCTATCCATTCGTGACTGACTAACTCCTGGTTGGATAAAAATTTGGATCTTAAAAATGAGGGAATTCTTTTTCGCCATGCACACACCAATGAATGCTAGATCGTCAGAAGCACAACACATTCTGCCATGCTTAGTCGACTCACTAGCTAAGTAGTCTCTATGGTAGACTATTAATTTGATCTATCCACTCATCACAACAATAGTTTGTTTGACTGCTGTATTGCAATGGGCCCTCCAACTCCTTCCGTAGAGCAGAAAACACTATTGGATAGAACAGCCACACCCCCGACGACGACAACCAACACACCTGCTTATCATGATCCATCGGCGGCCCCCAGTCTGGCGACTACTTCCGTCAATGTGGTGCTCTACGTCCTCTCTGGATGCACCCAACCCATTCTCATGACCGTACTACGAACATCGGGACTGGCCGATCCATCCTGTCAATTGTACATGCTGTGGTATTACATGGGAACAGCTTCCGCATTGGTGTTGTTGTTACGAGATCCGAATGGTGTTTCCTGGCCATCTCTGAGAACCATGGCCAAAGCCAGTGGCATTGCCTTGTGGGATATTGGAGCACAGACCATGAATTATACCGGTGCCGCCATGACGGGACCTGCCATTTTTGCCATTATCTATGCCAGTGTCACGGTATGGGCCGCACTGTACTCGCAATTGTTTTTGAAACGTCGCATGGATGGCTGGCAATGGATGGCCGTCGTGACCGTCTTTGCTGGATTGGCCTTGACGGCGACGGATTCTTTGGAATTGGGATCCGGTGTCAAGCAGGGTTTGATCCTTGTGATTTTGGGATCCAGTATGCACGGATTGTTTTATGTCATGAGTGAAGCCGTCATGACGAGGGGCGACGAAAAGTTATCAGTGCCCCAGAACTGTGCTATACAAGGATTGACAGCATCGGCTTCCTTTTTAGTGTGGCAATGCCTTTACACCCTTCCCCATTTGGAGGAGAAATTGCGACAACCTATGCGGGCGGCAGGAACGAGTGTGGGAAAAGCAGTCTTTCTGTTGGCTGTCTTTGCCTTGGTTAGTTTTATTCATTCCATTACGTTTTACCACACGCTCCGTCATCTGCCCGGTGGGTCTACTAGTGCAGGTGTCTTTAAAGGCCTGCAAGCCGTGCTGGTGTTTCTGGCGACACACTTGATTTACTGTGGTCATGTGGGAGGTGCCGAAATGTGTTTTACCGTCACGAAATTCATCTCGCTCTTGACTGTCTCCAGTGGGGTACTTGCTTACGGCTATGCCACTTCCAAAAGCAACAGTAGTATTTCTGACGCAATAAAAAAGAACGATAGCCTTGAGGAGGATGACGACCACCACGATGCGATCGAAACAGAACCTGCCATAGAGATTGGATCCATTCGGGTGGTATAAGTGCAGACTTTTGGCCACAGTATGGTTCGTGACATTGGACATCAAGAATTGGGGGTGGGTTTGAGGCGCAACAACAGTATATTAAGAAAGATAATTCCTGCAATCTGCGTTGATGACTGGGGCCTCCTTGGGCCTATGCTCCAGCTTGTCGAAGGTTCTAGATCTTAGAGATATGGGAGACGGGTGGTGTCGCCCCCGTGGTGGCTTGCTTTTTCTCGGGCCGAAACAAACCAAGACGACAACCGAAGTGGTGGAGGCAAGCCACGCTCCTTCTACTGTAAATCAGTCTCCAATGGTAGCCATTCCCTGCATTCGAATGACTCTACGATCCAAACTTGGATCGTTGGTGGTTGCAACCAACTTTCCAAGCGTCAATCTACGGAATGAATTCAACGTGTTGCACGCTAAGTTACTGTTAGCACCAAGCTAGATACATGCACTTTACTGGGCAGTGGTATTCCAATTAGTAGTCCTCCATAAAATTGAAGAACCAGCTAGCTGGATAGCTCTTTTTTGTCGCCGTACACGGTGAGAATTGAAATGTTGATTGAGAGAGCCAGTGTGCGGTCCACAAGTCCCCTTCGTCTGCCCTACGCCCGGTTTTGTATCCAACCGCCACCAAATCCGCTCACGATTTTGAGTTCAGAAATGAAACTATTCATGAGCCAACAACTTTCTCGGAAACAATAGACACTACACAGTACTTTACCATCTCTCTATACCGAAATCAGAGATGGCGTCTTCTTCACCATCAAAGCATTTTTTGTTGGGGTTTGCAAGTGCCCTCGCGACTGTTTGGGCGGTCAACAAATTCGTCTCATCGTCGTCGTCGTCAAAGAAGCAGAGAAGAAACAATGATCGAAGCGCCAGTGCCAAGCCCAAACATCTTAGTGGTAACAACAATAGCAACAAGAATGCGTTGTCCTCAGCAGCAGGAGTCATCATGGACAGTCCGGAATTGGATCAACGCATCATTCGCAAAGCTGAAGCTGTCATTCGGTGGCGAACGTCTCGCATCACAGTTGTCGTCGAACGGTGCACCAACGATCACAATTATTCCGCCATTTTAAGGACCGCCGAAGCCTTGGGCATTCAAAATGTCTGGCTGATTGATCCACCACCTCCTCCTACCATTCTTGCTGTCGACAACAACAAGAATGATGATGACGGAGATGCCGATGCTGTCGAAAGGGTGACGACGCCCGTGGAAACTTGGGCGAGTGGCAAACCGATTGGGAAGGGCGGAACAAGCACGAGAACAACGAGCTTTGCACCATCTCTTTGCGCAAAAAGCCAATGAATGGTTGACCCTGCGGGACTTTTCCACCACCACGGAATGTGTGCAAGAATTGCGCAAGACAGGCCATGACATTTGGGTGACAGATCTCAGTCAACTTGCCGTTTGTTTGACACCCGAGGAACTAATGGAGAACGGTACTTCGAATACTACGAATGGTAGTAGCTTCTCGTTGCCGCCCAAACTGGCAATTGTGTTTGGAACAGAATCAGTGGGAGCTACGGATGAAATGTTACAAGCAGCCGACAAGCGAGTGTATCTTCCGCTTCGTGGTTTTGCGGACTCTTTGAATTTAGGCGTTGCCACTGCGTTGGTGTTGCAGCAACTCTTTTTGTTGGATCCCACCGTTGTTGGGGGAATGCCAGAAGAAGAGCGTCGAGAACTGCGACAGGCATGGTATGTAAAATTGTGTCAACAACGACTGTTGACGCCAGCGCAAAAACGACAACGACACCGTGTCCTGGCCTCTATTAAAAAGTGCGAAAAAATCCAAAGCAAGATTGGAACCAACAGTCGAATGCAACCCGGAGAACTGGAAAAGCTGAACGAACTAGAGGGGTACCAACGACAATTACAGGAATTTGAAGAGACGGCTCTATTTCAAGAAAGCAAAGACGGTAAAAGCAGCGTATTGCATCAAGCCATTCAAGATTTGATTGATTGTCCCCCGAGTCCCTTGACGGATTTACGACGTGCCGACGTCCATCGAGTGTGCTTTGTGGGGAAGAACACCAAAAAGCAAAACGAGTCCAACTGGAAAAATATGGTGGCCACGTCCAACTATGATACCACTGCGGCACGCAACACTACTAGCAGTTTCTTTCGGGATCGAGTCCAACAAGCGGCGGCATCTGCATCTGCATCCACATCTACAGAGACGGCCAGCTAGCTGCTGGTGGAAAGGATAGTGATACAAGAGGGGATTTACCAGGAGCACGCAAGCCCCCTGGACGGGGATGACTGTGCCAAGTCTCGTGGTTAATATTATGGGGCGATGGATCGTTCTTTTTAGGTAGATGACCTAATTCCAGATTATTTTAGTCCTTGAAAGATTAGGCTATGTTTTGTATAGCGATCCTAGTAGTAGTATAGAGAGGGTTGCTCCTCGTACCTGTAAGTAAGCGCCCCCATTCGCAACCAAGCCAATCCTAAATAAATTCCCACGCAGAGGCAGAATAGGGGAGGAAAGAGAGTCAGCTACAAGTTTGATCAGACTACAGGACCAGTTTGGATCATGAGACCGAGTTACTAGCTATCGCCGGCTTTTGCGCTGGCATCCACCATTGACTTTGAAGTGCACAGAAAAAAAGTGCTCCAACCAATTTTCAATAAATTTCTGCTACCGTACTAAGGGTTGGTACACTGTTGGCACTATACTGTATGTACTAGCTGCTGTAGTCCTGTCACAGCAGGCATGTTACATTGTGCCACGCGATCAGATTAACTGACGGCCGGTATTGTACCGTATGGTTACCGGCGGTCAGCATTGGCCTTGCTGTCTTACGCTTAGAATGCCATTTCCGACGCGCATTAGCTCCAATGGGTTAAGGAAACAACAACCACGGAAAACTAGTGAGTGAAAGCAGCTGCAACCACGATCTCAAGTTTTTTATTCATCATGCAGTGATTGAGATTTAAAGACAACGATCGCGTTGCTATACTGGTTGTTAGCTCTAGCTAGCTAGTTGGATACCATTACATGCTCCGCTGTTTGTAGCAATAAGAGTATTCAGTCGTTAAGAGGAGAGAAAAGGATCAGCTCTCCGGTCCATAGTCGTTGACACCATTAAGCACTTTTGCGTGCTGCGGAGTTCGTGTTTTGGACAGCAAACAACATTGAGAAAAAGTCAACCCAAATAGTTGCGCGCGCAGGTACGAGCGATCAACGCTTTGAGAGTCCTTTTCTTTGGCTGCGATAATTGCAGCAATTTCTTATATATTCTTGAATTCGTTCGTTAGAGTTAAGCAAGCACTATGACGACACGGCGAAGTGGACGCACGTGGGATGAAAATTTCTTGGTGTTGTTGCGCTTCAAGAAGAAGTATGGAACAGCGCATGTTCCTTTCACTTTTCCAGACCGTCAATTGGCAAGCTGGGTGTTTAAAAATCGTACCAATAAGGGCGGCCTCTCATCTGAACAGCTCAACAAACTCGAAGATGTCGGTTTTGATTTTCAATTAATGCAAGAGCGCAATATTATTAATTGGAATAACAAGTACGAAGCTCTCAAGGGCTACGCCAGACTGCACGGAACTTGCGTCGTTCCGACAAGTGTCATGGTGGGAGACGAATCTCTAGGGCATTGGGTGACAAGACAGCGTTGTCGGAAAAAGAAAGGTTTATTGAACGAATATCGTTTTGAGAAACTCGATGCCGTCGGCTTCGCATGGCAGTTATCCAAGCCACGCAAGAAGAAGAGCAACAAAAAGAGGCAACGCGCAGAAGGCAGCAGTAGCAAGAGAAAGAGCAAGTTACGCACCAGCAGAAAGAGGACTGTAGATGGCGCTGCTGTTTCAGCGAAGTCAATGCGAAACGGTGGCCGGCGAATGAAACGTACAAATGAAGATCGCCATGATGGCACAGCAAAGTATCATGGCAGTGCTCAGCGCATGTCTACGGCTAGTGCTTTTGACGAAAAACAACGCTTTCATTTCGATGACCTTTCATCATCTGATAGTTCCGCTAGCGACGAAGACGACTACGATGATTCAGATGATGACGAAATCCCCGACCTGAACGCCTGGGCCGAGCAGGTGCTTCGTCGTACAAGTCTCGGTTCTTCTCTGTTTGATGATAACCGGACAAGCGAGTCATACATGTATACAACAGGGACTCTTCTGGATACTGAGTTTATCACGGAAGATCCACATGAAATTCAGTGGCAGTTTATGTATCGACAGCTAGTGCGATTCCTTCTGATGAACGGGCACTGTGTTGTGCCTTCCGGCTACAAGTATCCGGACTCAGTCTCTTCCGCAGATTTTGCAAAGCCTGTTTCTCTCCCAGAGTGGGTGTCGGAACAGCGTCTGAAAACAAAACAAGGAAAGCTTAAGAAATGTCATCGGCAGTTGTTGGATCAGGTCGGGTTTGTCTGGAGGATGGATGCAGGGGCAGCGCAAATCCTACAGGAAATGGAAAGCCGAAAGAAAACTAAAACGGCAGAACCCCAACCTAGCATTTGCATCAACACGAACACAGTGGCGACTCCAAATGCAAAGCCCCCGAAGCCCGCGTGTGTCACTCCTTTAGCGTCCGATGACGAACCTCCTCACATGTCTCGGCGTCGAACTAAAGGCTCAGCTCTGTTTCACGATGGCGCCACCTGCCAGGTTTCGTTAGGGAAAGAGCACGAAGCTATGCTTGACTCGTATTTGACAATTTGAATATGTATTATTGTCTGCTATGTCGCGCTATTACAGATTAGTCTATTAGAGATGTATACGTTATCTAAAATTGTGTAAGGTCTACTTAACTACTGTAGACATGTGCTATGCCGAGCAAAATGCTGAGGCTGGTTCTCCTGTGATTCGTAAGCGAAACAAGCAGCCGCACGATCGAGCAAGATGCTTTAACTTTGGCTTCCCTTATACTGCGTACCACACATGTTCTGCTGCGGCGATAACCTCGCCCGCCAGTTCTATCAACCACTCAGACAAATCCCACTTCCTCCAGGCGCACTACTTTCTAAATTATGCGCGCTGACGTCTTGACTTTCTGGGTCCTGGTCTTCGTACTTTCACAACCGGGAGATCCGAAATCGCATAGAGAACATTCTCGTCGTGACAATGGCGACGCTTGGCATGGAAAAAAGCAATAAGGTCATCCATTCCGTGGTTATAAATCTTGGCTACCTTGTGTTCCATTTCGGTAGCATGGGCCGTCTTGACGAGTTGGTCCTGCAGGTGCAATTCTTCTTTCTGGCATGCTTCGAATTTGTCCGACAGTTTTTGGTTGGTTTCAAAGGCTTCCATGAAATCACCGCGTCTCAACTCACGAACAAACTGCCGTGTCTTTAATGTGGCAATCTCCAATCGCTTGTTCACTTGGTCGAGGGCCACCAACTGATAATTCAGATTTTGACTTTCCTTGCGTCGGGCATCGTTTCCCGCCTGCAGAGTATCCAGCATGTCTAGTCGCTGTTCCTCTGTGGTTTCGGGCATGAGGGATGCCCAACTGAAGGACTCGTTTCCAGCCTTGTTAATGTCCTCTTGACGGATCATCTGTTCTACGGCCTCCTTGGTGGTCCAACACTTGGCTCGTTCTTCCTGGATTTGCTTCTCTTCCTCCTGTTGTGTGGTTTCTAATTGGCCCTGCAACATTTGAATCTTTTCTTGAAGGAGTCTGATCGATTCCTCTTCTTCTGCTGTCGAGTCCAGGATTGAATTCGAATGGACATTCACGTGGTCGTCTTCGTTTCTGGTAGTGGAATCTACCGTGGCCGCTGTACTGCCATCTTGATCCTGAACAGGAACAACTTTCTTCCCCTCCTGTTTCTCCAGCATTTTGGATAGTGGAATCACTTTCGAAGCAGGTGCAGGCACAGCTGGGTCGTTGGCTTTCTTGGCGCCCTTATAACTGGGAGCTGGAGAAGCCAAGGATACCAAGGTCGGCAGATCCAAGTTCTCTGCTTTACGGTTCAAGCGGCGATGATCATGATGATAGTCATCTTCTTCACCTTCCACGAGGGAGCATGTACTGATGGTACTGATGGTATGAGGGGTTGCAGGAAGACTGCGACTCATTTGTTCTTCTTCCATTTGGAGCCGTTGAATGGTCGTGACGACATCTCCCGAAGTGGTTCGCCGCTTCATGGCTTTAGGTGCTGGGACCGACACCAAGGACTTGGAGGACGACCGCGAGTACTCGGCAGCAGAGGCTCGGCGCAATCGAACTGCTCGCGCCTTTTCTCTTCGCATGGCTTCTTCGGTCTTTGGCACACCCATACCGCCAAGAGCCTGTTGATGACGAAAGGACTTCTCTTGCAACTTTTGGAGTGTCTTGAGTTCGCGTTTCAGATCCTTTTTGGACTTGTAGTGTTCGGAGTCGTCAAGACCGAATAGGCTACTTCGACTACTGTAATCTAAACTACGAGCACTTGAATCGGAAAACAAAGATTTGTCACTACTATGGGAATCGACAAGGCGGAGGGGAATACTCGAAGCCGCATCCACCAACCGCTTGCTAACCATCTTGACAGGATTTGTGCGGCTCCTGCGTTTCGACATGCCTTCGTAGATGACTACTAACTTAGTTCCTAGTGGAGAGGAGAGTAACAATACTGATCCCAAGTTCAGCTGTCTAGAATAGAAGTGAGGGTGGTTGTCGTATGGGAGCACTTTTGTCTACTTGTTATTTAGTAGTCGAGTGGGCTAGCGCTAGGTTATCTATCTATCTGTGCATGCAGTCTGAGGATTTTGGTTCTTTGTGAGAGGTTTCCGGGCTTCATCGATAAAATTAAGGGCAAACTACTAGTAACTACTATTACTAGTAGCTAAGCAAGAGTAAGACACTTGACTGGTAGCGGTACATAAAAGTCTGGTGTATTCATGCACCCCGCTAATTATGATAATGATGGTGATATAGTACCACTCAATACCGCATGGTTCAACGACTAAAAATGTCGTACTGTTAAATACAAGGTGTCGGAGTTTCTTAACTAATAATAGACTCATAGTACGTGGTATAGTACATTAGTAC
>Ga0163148_10006517_pt1 | contig 11244 bp, 9 predicted proteins | sample OliLakLV19MP7P2_FD_148606 | JGI IMG/M metagenome (GOLD analysis project Ga0163148, IMG submission 148606) | Freshwater microbial mat bacterial communities from Lake Vanda, McMurdo Dry Valleys, Antarctica- Oligotrophic Lake LV.19.MP7.P2 | ecosystem: Environmental > Aquatic > Freshwater > Lake >... | reverse complement strand
AAATTTTTGCAGCAGAAAACTCGCCTGAACGATTTGCTGCCGTTATTTTTCAGAATTTGTAATTTCTAGTCTGAGAGGGTTGAGTAAACTAAGTTTGGTTAGCGGGGATGGTTCTGTGTAGCAACTATTTTTCCGAAGGTAATATAAGGTAATATCTTGTGAAGCGAACAGAAAATCTCAAAGTTGCCTGGTTGTTCCCGTCTCTTGAACGGGGCAATTACTGGCATCCGATCTGGAGCGAGTTCTGCAACGTCTTTCCGCAGACCATCATCTATACAGGATTTTGGGCTGGCTATTCTCCTGGTTTTGAGGGTCAGTTTAAGGTTGAGGTGGTCGGTAAAACCAGATTCTTTGCAACTGACAAACCAGATACGGGCTATCACCGCAGTTTTATCCTGCCCTCAATGGGGATTGTGAAGTCGCTGTTGCAGTTTCGCCCAGATGTGATTTTCACCAGTGCGTTTTCCCTCTGGACTGCGATCGCCCTATTGCTAAAGCCCATCCTGCGCTGGCGAGTCATCATCATCTTTGATGGCGTCTCTCCTGGCGTGGATTACCTCAACTCTGGCTCTCGCATCTATGCCCGTCGAGCCATGGTGCCATTGATTGATGGGTTCATCACCAATAGCCAGGTGTCCAAAAAATATTTAGTTGAGGATCTGGGCACAAAGCCAGAGCGGGTTTTTGTCCGTCCTTACCTGGTTCCTGATGTTGATGCCTTACTTAAACAGGCAGATAGCGTAACGCTGGAAAGTGATCAGTTCCAACATCCAATTTTTCTCTACGTCGGACAGTTGATTTCTCGTAAAGGTGTGAAATACCTGCTGGAAGCCTGTAAGTTGCTGAAGCAAACGAGCGATCGCCCATTCACTTTATTGTTGGTCGGTGATGGTGAACAACGTCCAGAATTAGAGGCTTTTGTTCAAAAACATGGACTGTCCAATCAAGTCAAGTTTGTGGGGCAAGTAGAATATGCAAAGCTAGGATTTTACTTCCGCAGTTCTGATGTATTTGTGTTCCCCACGTTAGAAGATATTTGGGGGATGGTCGTTTTAGAAGCAATGGCATTTGGCAAACCCATTTTGTGTTCTAATGGTGCGGGCACGGCAGAAATGTTGGAAGAGGGAAAGAATGGTTACGTTTTTAACCCTTATGAGCCTGGAGAGTTAGCCAAAACTATGTTGAAATTAATCGATAACCCAGATTCTATAATTTTTATGGGGAAACAATCCCAAACCCTAATGACTCAACATACTTCTGAAGAAGCGGGAAAATTTTTAATTGAAGTTACATCATTAATGTTCCAGCATTAAAAATGTATCAACTCATGCAACCCTGATTGACTGACAAAACTCCGATCCCCCCAACCCCCCTCCCAGAGCGGGAGAGGGGCTTCGAGCCAAGACTTCACCTCTAGCTCCCCTTATCCCTCTGTAGGAGAAGAGGTATAGCCCAAGGGGCATTCAAGAAAGGGGGATGTAGCTTGCTTCTGCGAAGCAGTGGGGTAAAAGATTTGTCAGTCAACCAGCATACAACCTTAGCAGCCGTATTTGGAGAATAAGTTATGGAATCGAAAGGCTCACAACGTTTTCAATTAAGTCTCCCGAATTCTAAGTGGAAACATTTAACTAGTAGAGCAGTACAGGCACTGAAAGATCCAAGAATTATCCGAGCTTCTTTGATTTATCGTCTGGCTCAAACTAAATTTCGATTCTGGATTTATCCATCCTATTGGAAGTATCTTGGAAAATCCGTATTAAGTCCTTCGTGGAAACAAGATGCTTCTACAAAACCATTAGTATCGAATCTTCCAGATACTGACTCTAGAAGATATATCGCAGCTATTCCTAATCAGTGGGCTGGAATTGGACATCAATTCACAATTTTGAATACCGCATTAATTTTCGCCCAGCGGTACAATCTTCAATTTGTTTACTACCCTTTGAGCGGTGGGTGGGATCAAGTTTTTGGGCTGGGTGAAGGTGAAACTCAATACCTTGACTTAATGGTTCCTTTCAGCCAAGTTCTTAAAGACAGCTCACTCCAACTGGTGAATTTGCCTCGTACTAATACCAACGATGATGTTGAAAATTCTAATATGATCCGTAAGGATGATCCAGAAGGTGACAAAGTTTTAGACGGAATTATTAACGCTGTTTGTACTGAAAACAACATTCTGTTTCATTTGCAGGAAGAGCAGAATATTTGTGACCAAACGCTTTCTGCAGATATTTTAAGAAAGAAATATCGGGATCAGCGGAATAAGTATCCCATCAAAAACGACTTTGATTTTGAAAAAATTAACGTTGCGGTTCACATTCGACGAGGTGATGTTGTGAAGTGGAAGCAAGAGAAAACAGCTAACTGGAAAGCCCGTTGGCTAGAAAACTCTTATTTTATCGAAGTCCTTAAAAAAGTTTATCAAGGCATTCAAAGTAAACCGATTGCAGTTCACGTTTACTCTCAAGGTTCAATAGAAGAATTTGAGGAGTTTAAACAGTTCCCCGAAGTTATATTCCACTTAGATGAAGATGCCTTTCAAACTTTTCACGGCATGGTTCTTTCTGACATCCTGGTAACTAGTCCAAGTGATTTCTCTTACATTGCAGGAATCCTTTCTAAGGGTATCAAGATTGCTAAGATGCCTTACTGGCACTTTGTACCTCAAAATCAGGAGTGGGTTCATGCCGATCAAGACAGTAACTTTGATTTCGCTCCTCTCATGAGTCGATTTTGCAATTAATTCAAAAAAGGCTTTCAAAGCCTCTTCCCACCTCTGAAGTCATCAACAACCATGATTAAGAACTTTCCTCTGCTCGGCTGTATCGTGATAACGCTTGTGCTTATAGAATGGATAGCTATTTGCTTTTTCGGTTTTGGGGGCTATGGTTCTAGAGGTGGTTGGTATGACTTTGCGTACTTCTTTGCGGCTGGAAAATGTTGGCTCGCTAAGCAAGATCCCTATAATTTCGAGACTTTTTCAACTGCCTTTAGATCTGTTCTACCAGCGGCAAAGCCTGATCCGTTTCCCTACCCACCGATGTTTGCGCCATTTTGTATGATCTTTGCGTCAATCGATTGGCAGTATGCAATGAATTTTTCGATACTACTGAACTTTATTGCTGCTGGGTGTCTAGCATTTATAGCGGTCAAAGCTGTCCTTGATGCGAAAGCGCCTCGTCCTGCCAGCGACATGTTTTTGACTCGCTGGCTACTTCCCTGTATAGTCATGGGCTTACCATTTACCATTCATCAAGCCTGGTTGGGGCAAGTGACTCTCATGGCAGGAGTCTTTATATTTGGCAGCTGGTACTTGGCGCAGCGAAATCAAACCATTCTTGCAGGTGTTTTACTAGGAATGGCTTTTTTCAAGCCTCAGTATGTTCTGCTACCAGCGGTATATCTAATCTTGGAGCGACGATGGAAGCTGTTAGGAGTGGCGATCGCGACATCTTTGTTGCTTGCGATCTACCCCCTAAGCCTTTTCGGTCCCATCTCGGCTATGCGCTCATGGTTGAGCGCACTTGCTCAGTATCAGGCAAACATGGCAGCGAACGCTTTAGGTTCTGAGAATGTTATGGGTTTACCCAGTACTTTGGCAAGTCTTGGGATTAAAGTGCCTAGTGCGTTCGTTTTAGTTTTAGGAGGAGCTATCTTAGTCGTTTTACTATGGAAGTACAAAGCCTACTTTTGTCCTGATGACTTACTACCAATTATCATTCTGATTCAGTTCTGTTTAGTTTATGCAAAGTACGTCGATTTAGCTTTACTAGCTCCTGTGTTCGCTGCTATCTGGTTACATATTGCTCATCGCAAAAAGCTCTGGATCGGTCCGGCGATCGCCTTAGTTGCTCTCTTTATCCCTCGTAGGCTTTATACTTCTTTTTCGATTCCTGTACTCCTACATTTTCGTTCTTTTGTTGTATTGGGTTTATTTATATTTCTACTTGTATTAAGTTGGCAGTTTGTAAAATCTAAACAGTTGAGATATGTCGAAGAGCAGCCTTAGGTTTATTTTGACGGTATGGGAGGCACTGCCTATTACGGCAAAATTTTTACATTTCCATTAAGCAAGACTAAAGCAGCAGGAGAAATTTTGTGCCCCGATTCAAAGTAGGAATTGTTATCCTTTTCATTAGTTGTGCTATTGCAACCGTAATTGCGGGACGCGCGTTAGGAGGGATTCAGCCAGAACGCATTAGATCTTGGCTTCTCTTGGCGGATAGCTGGGCACCGATCGCCTATATTTTCTTGTATGTGATGGCAACGGTTCTAGTGTTTCCATCCACTCCTCTCAACCTAATGGGAGGTGCCTTTTTTGGTCTCTGGCTGGGTTTATTGTGGACAAGTATTGCAGCCATCGTTGCCGCGATCGCGTCATTCGTTTTTGCCCGCACAGTTGGGCGAGAAGCCGTAGTCAAGCGATTAGGTGGGCGTTGGCAGACAGTAGATGCAGGTGTACAGCAAGGCGGGGCATTCTACATTTTTGTGATTCGGTTGGTTCCCATGATTCCCTATGGACTGCTTAACTTCGCTGCTGGTTTAACCTCTGTGCGTTTTCAGGATTACGTCGTAGGCACGGTTTTGGGAACGGTGCCAAGCATTTTCCCCTACGTTCTGCTGGGTAGTTATGGTGTGAAAGCATTACAAACCGGGGAATTGTTACCTTTAACGCTTGTTCTAGCGTTAGTTGGTCTATTACTTGCTGCTTCCACTTGGTATCGTCGTCACCGGGTTCTGCCAAAGCATCCAAAAAAATCGTTGTTTGCACTCATCTTTAAACGGAATAGGTCTCGTGATTCCTGATGCATTTTCCATTTAAAATATTTGGGAAATTTCTGTCTAGTTGCACTTCTAATCCAAACCATCACCCTCCTAATCTATGTATCCCAAATATTCCTTCGTCGTCCCAATGTATAACGAAGAGGCAATCATCCCAGAGCTATATCAGCGAGTTACAACTGTCATGGATCGAATGGATGGAGCCGTTGAACTGATTCTGGTGAATGATGGCAGCCGCGATCGCTCTCTTCAGATGATGCGAGAATTACACCAGAAAGATCCGCGCGTCTGTTACATCAGTTTGGCACGAAACTTCGGACATCAGATTGCCGTAACAGCAGGGTTGAAGTTTACGCGAGGGGAGGTCGTAGTTATCCTGGACGCCGACCTGCAAGATCCACCAGAGCTGATTCCTGACATGGTGGACTTATGGCAGCAGGGTTATCAAGTCATTTACGCTCAACGGATTCAGAGACGGAAAGAGGGTTGGTTTAAGCGCTTTACAGCGTATGCCTTTTACCGAATTCTCAAACAGATGGCAGATGTAGATATTCCCACAGATACTGGAGATTTTTGCTTGTTAGATCGACAGGTCGTTGATGTGCTGAATGCAATGCCGGAGCGGAATCGTTACTTGCGCGGTTTGAGATCCTGGGTTGGCTTCTCGCAAACTGCGATCAAATTTGAACGAGATCCTCGATTTGCGGGTGAGGTTAAGTATACCTTTCAAAAATCTCTCGCATTAGCCATTAACGGATTAGTATCATTCTCTAAAGTACCGTTACGCCTTTCAACCTACCTAGGTCTGCTTGCTGCTGCAATTTCTTTGGTAATGGCATTATTGGTATTGTACTGGCGAATTTCTGAACCCAATTCCCCTTTAACAGGTATTGCAGCCATCATTATGGCGGTCTTCTTTTTAGGAGCAGTGCAATTGATAACCATCGGCATTCTAGGCGAATATATTGGGCGTATCTATGAAGAAGTTAAGGGTAGACCCATGTACACCCTGGGTGAGATCGCTGGTTTTTCTTATCGGTCTGCACCTGAACGCCCCCTTGACTCTCACTCGATTTCAGAAACGCACCAATTCCCAGCTAGATAAACAGTTGTTTTGAATCATTCCATCATGAAAATCTGGCACGTTGGGGCTTCACCTTCACCTCAATCAGTAGATGGGGTTAATACCGTGATTTGGTTGACAGCAAAGGAGCAAGCTTTGCTGGGGCATCAGGTCACTCTGATCCTTGATGCCCCACCTGATGAGTCTGCCTCCAACTTAGCCCAGCAGGTTGGCATTGAGTTAATTCATGTACCCGCTAATATCTGGGGCTACAACCCTGAAGTTCTAAAGTCACTATTTCAAGCTGTCCCGCCCCAACTTGTGCATGTACATTCTGTGTTTCTACCTCGATTAGCTAGCTTAGGAAAGTTGCTGGGTAAATATCAGATCCCGTGTGTTATTACGCCTCATGCCATGCATTCCAAAATGCTGCAACGGGGACGATTGAAGAAACTCATTTATAGCTGGCTGCTGGAAAAGCCCCGGTTTCGTGCTGCTGCTGCTGTCTCAGTGGTGACTCCAGCTGAAGAGACTGCGGTTCGGGCATTTGTACCTGGCTATCAAGGAATCATTCGTTGGGTGCCGAATCCTATCGATATGGATAGTCTGAGCCAAAATACCTGGAAGGGAGATATTGACGCTCAAAAAATTGTTTACCTGGGACGATTTGATGTTTTGCATAAGGGGATCGATCTTTTAATTGACATTGCCCGAAGACTGCCAGATTGGCAGTTCCATTTACACGGTAGCGAGGATGCTAAAACCAAGCCTTGGCTGGAGCAACTGAAAGCTGATCTGCCTGCGAATGTTACTCTCCATCCCCCGGTTTTTGGAGCCGCAAAAATTGAGGCGTTAGTCGGTGCTAGTCTTTATATTCAAATGTCTCGGTGGGAAGTATTTGGCATTTCCATTGCCGAGGCGATGGCATTAGGGGTGCCCTGCGCGATCGCCGATACACTGAATCTGGCAGAAGTTTTTCAGCAACACGATATTGGAGCTGTCCTGCCATCTGACCCACAAACCGCCGCGATCGCCTTACAAAAAATGCTCGACCAACCGGAGTTACTCCAAGCCTGGTCGCAAAAGTCACGAGCTTTTGTGCAACAACATCTGCATCCGATTGCGGTGGCTAAAGCCTATCTCAACCTTTACGAGGAGGTGCTCTCTCCATGAAAATTCTGCTATCTGCTTATGCCTGTGAACCGAATCGCGGCACAGAACCGGGTGTCGGATGGAATACGGCGGTGGCCTTGGCTCAGTCGCAGCAAGTTTGGGTGTTTACGTCGAACACGCATCGGACTGAGATCGAAGCCGAGTTAGCCATCCGTCCGGTTGAAAATCTCCAGTTCGTTTATGTCGATCCGTTGGGTTGGGTATACGACTGGTCGCAGGAGGGCAAAAAGGCGCACTGGGACGTACATTTACATTACTATCTCTGGCAAATTTGGGCCTATTTTGTGGGGCGATCGCTCCATCCCACCCTTGGCTTTGACCTAGTTCACCACATCACCTACGGCAAATATTCTGCTCCTAGTTTCCTCTCCTTACTGCCTATTCCATTCTTCTGGGGACCTCTGGGTGGAGCCGAAAATGCTCCTGCTCCTTTCTGGCAGGACTTCAGCCTACGGGCTCGTACTTACGAAGTATTTCGCCGGGTTTCCCAGTGGGTCGGGGAGCTGGATCCGTTTGTGCGGTTGACGGCCATGCGGAGTCGCATTGCCTGGTGTAAAGCTGCAGATACGGCTCAGCGCATTCAAGGGTTGGGAGCGAAACATGTGGCGATTTTGGTAGAGTCGGGTTTGCGGCCAGAAGAAATTGCCGACCTGTCCAACTATCCCATGCCCATCGCTGCCCCGGTGCGATTCATTAGTATGGGCCGGTTGTTGCACTGGAAAGGCTTTTATTTGGGTGTCAGAGCCTTCGCTCAGGCAAATTTACCAGAGGCAGAGTACTGGATTTTAGGCGACGGACCGGAGCGCGATCGCCTGCAAGCCCTGGCAGAAGATCTGGGTGTGGCTCACCAGATTAAGTTTTGGGGCAACTTGCCTCGCGCCGAGGGACTGGCAAAACTGGGGGCATCTCATGTCCTTGTGCATCCCAGTTTGCATGACTCCGGCGGTTGGGTGTGCCCTGAGGCCATGGCTGTGGGTCGCCCGATTGTTTGTCTAGATTTGGGGGGGCCAGGGGTGCAGGTGACGCCAGAAACGGGCTTCAAAATTCCTGCCCACGACCCAGAACAAGCCGTGCAGGGATTAGCCGATGCCATGACTCAGCTAGCGCACGATGCCGAATTGCGGCAACGCATGGGAACGGCTGGGCAACTTCAGGTGCAACAAGCTTACACTTGGACAGCCAAAGCGAAAGCGTTAATTGAAGTGTATGAACAAGTTTTGCCCCAGTCGATTGCTACAGCACAAATGGATCCTAATTTAGTTAGCAAAGGTGTTCTAAAATGAACATTTTGATGGCTCACAATTACTATCAGCAAAGCGGTGGCGAAGATCAGGTCTTTGCGGATGAGTCCCAGCTGCTAGAACAGTATGGGCATCAGGTTCATCGGTTTACCATGCACAATGACCAGATTGACGGGACGTCACAATTGGCACTGTTGGGCAAAACAATCTGGAATCGGGAGGTATACGCTGAGTTGAGATCGCTGATTCGGCAGCACAAAATTCAGGTTGTCCATTTCCATAACACTTTTCCCCTCATTTCTCCCGCAGCCTACTATGCCGCCAAAGCCGAAAAGGTTGCTGTGATACAAACCTTGCACAACTATCGGTTGTTCTGTCTCAATGCTTTATTCCTGCGGGATGGCAAGGTCTGCGAGGATTGCTTAGGCCAACCAGTGCCCTGGCAGGGCGTACGACATAGCTGCTATCGCGACAACACAGCAGCGAGTGCCGCTGTGGCAACGATGCTGACGACTCATCGCCTCTTACAAACCTGGAATCAGCAGGTCGATGCCTACATCGCCTTAACTGAGTTCGCGCGCGACAAATTGATTCAAGGGGGATTACCCGCCACCAAAGTGATTGTCAAGCCCAACTTTGTGAATCCCGATCCAGGATTTGGGCAAGGAGAAGGGAATTATGCCTTGTTCGTGGGGCGCTTGTCGGTTGAGAAGGGGATTGATGTGTTGTTGACAGCCTGGGAACGGCTGGGGCAAAAAATACCCCTCAAAATTTTGGGCGATGGTACGTTGGCACCTCAGGTCAGTGATGCCGCACAAAAATGGGTCGGTGTAGAATGGTTAGGCCGACAACCGATGGAGCAGGTTTATGCCCTAATGAAAAGTGCTCAGTTTCTAATTTTCCCCTCCAAGTGGTATGAAGGTTTGCCGCGCACCTTAATCGAGGCGTTTGCGTGTGGGACTCCTGTCATTGCCGCTAACTTAGGAGCCATGTCTAGCTTCGTTACAGCTTACGAAACTGGGTTACATTTTCAGCCAGGGAATGCGGATGATCTGGTGACTCAAGTCGAGTGGGCGATCGCGCATCCCCAAAAGCTGCAACAGATGCGACGAAATGCGCGATCGGTGTTTGAAAAACACTACACACCAATAGAGAGCCATCAAACATTAGTCAACATATATCAACAATCTATTGCTAAAGCAGGCTAATCAAAGTGGACGCACACATTAACACCCAAGCCAGTCTAAACCAGAAAGAAAAGCCCCACGGGTATATCTCAAGTTCTAACTTGGTAATCCTGGCACTGGCAGCAGCTTTTTTCCCCCGCGTGCTGATGATGTTGAAAATACCATCAGCAATTAACTTTCTGCACTTTGTTGTAGTACCTTTAGCCTGGGTCGTGGCAATGGCAACCACTCGTACCAGAGACGTAAAACAACTGGCACTGGCGCGATCTATTGTGACGGCTCTCTGGATTTTACTGCTGGTTGAGTTTGCCAGTGCCATCCTTAATGAAGCAGGATGGATTAATGCCGTTTTGCACTTTTTACTATTTGCTGAACCGTTCATGTTGATTGTGGCAATTATCTGCATTCCTACCACAGAGAAGCGAGTCGAGCATCTCCGTTTCTGGATCTTAGGCTTTGGATTTGTCCACCTGGGGTTTGCCTTAATCCAAAAATTTGTCTTGAAGTGGGATACCTGTGGCTGCTCCCCTGGAGGTTGGGGAGATGGTGATGCGATTAAAGGAGTATTCATTGGTCAAGGTTCTGGGCATGTGGTGGGTGGTTCAGTTTCGGCATCATTAGCAGTCTATTACTATGTCACCGCTACCAATCGCCCTCTTTGGATGCGCATAGGAGTCGTATTTTTAACATTCGTCTATATTATAGTTTCCGATACAAAACAGGTTTTGTCAGTCTGCATGGTCGCATTTATTTTCCTTGCACTGTCAAATGTCAAAGATATAGTAAAAGTAATTTTGTACTTGACTGGGATTGGTATTTTTACAGCCGTATTTAGTTGGGCTGTGGCAAATTTTGAGTTTCTTGCTGCCTATCTAACCTGGGCAAGACCAGAGCTATACGGTCCCGATGGTCAGGTAACCGAGTTTAAGCAATTTGGTATCGCAACAATTTTGGAGCATATGCATTCCCCCTTAAATTTGTGGCTTGGGCTTGGCCCTGGGCACACGATTGATCGACTGGGTGGGTGGATGATACGTGACTACAGTGACTTGCTTGTGCCATTAGGGGTAACTCAAACCACCATTGCCAGCGAAACCTGGACGAAGGTTGGGGCAAGTTGGCTGGGTAACTCAAGTTCCATGTTTTCCCCGTTTTTTGGCTGGGCAGCCATATGGGGCGATTTGGGATTCCTCGGTTTAGGAGCTTTTCTCTATCTTTGGCTCTTAACCTGGCGATTTAGTGATGAAATGTCCCGCTTTCAACTACTCACCGTGTTTGTTAATGGTTTGATTTTTACTCAAATGCAAGAACCGGGCTATATGCTGTACGTCGCGGCTCTGGTGGGCTTACGCTGGCAGGAATTAAAGCGTGACAAGCTGCTGAAGCAGCAATCTGTCTGTTTAGCCTCTCAACCTACCGCAACTTTAACCATACCTTACTGAGGACTAAGACTATGAAGGTTTTACATATCAGCTTTTCGGACTTGTTAGGTGGAGCTGCGATTGGAACATATAGACAACATCTGGGTTTACTCAAACAGGGGATCCACTCCAAGCTACTGGTCGGTAAAAAGGCGAGTGACAGTGATCTGGTCGCTACTGTGCAACGCTCAGAGACCTTAGAGACATTCATTAAGGTGTTTACCAAGACACTGGGTTTCAACTACATTAATCACATTTCTTCCTTCAATATTCTTAAACATCAGTTCTATCAGGAAGCAGACATTCTCAACTTCCACAATCTGCATCCGGGCTACTTCAGTTATCTTGCCATTCCCGCTCTGACTGAGAAGAAGCCT
>Ga0163148_10006514_pt1 | contig 11248 bp, 4 predicted proteins | sample OliLakLV19MP7P2_FD_148606 | JGI IMG/M metagenome (GOLD analysis project Ga0163148, IMG submission 148606) | Freshwater microbial mat bacterial communities from Lake Vanda, McMurdo Dry Valleys, Antarctica- Oligotrophic Lake LV.19.MP7.P2 | ecosystem: Environmental > Aquatic > Freshwater > Lake >... | reverse complement strand
GTGTTTCCACCTAATCTCCCGGAGATTCGCATCACCCAAGCCGCTGGAAAGACCATTCCCCTAGACCAGAAGGAGCCCGTGTTCGTGCTGCTCCCGCCAGGCTCTCCAGCTACACAAACCGTTCAGGTGCAAGTGAAGAATTTTAACGGAATCGTCCCCTTATCCGCTGTGGTGACACCAGAGTCGGGAGCAAAAAGCCTCTATGATTTCCAGATCGACAATACCAATGGCCAGCCGACTTCCGGGACGGTTCAGGTGCAGATTCCGGCAGGTGTTTCCACACGCCTGGATGTGTGGTCCCGTTGAGGACCGCGTCACTCTAAAACTCCAAGACCCAAGCGATGCGTTTTTCCAAAGCGTTCAGAGCAGCCCTGCTGGCTCTTGCCATGCTCCTTCCTTTACTGGGAGTGGCTGCGGATCGCGATGGAGATTCCTATTCGGATGATGCCGAGATTTTATCCGGCTCAAATCCCGATAACCCAAATAGCCGTCCAATCGGATTCGTGGCAAATACAGTAAGGGTGGAAATCCTGCGTCAAGACACAAAAGCAGTGGTGATGTCGCGTCCCAACGTGAATGTCTTGCGTCTTGGAACTGGTGCAGATGGCTCTGGAGGAGCTTCAGTGATTGCCAAACCGCAAATCAATCTGCTCCGAATGAGCACTAGCTCGACGGATGGCAACGGATACGCGAGTGTGATCGGCAGCCCTGCCGTTTTCTACAAGCGAAGCGATGCGGATTTCGAGTCGAGTCTCGATCCTTTTGTGGGCTACAGCCGGTCGTCATCGAAAGATTGGGCCGCTGGTTTGCTGGGAGGTCAAAACGCAGCCACGATCAGCAACATCGGAGGTGGCAATGCGGCGGACGATTGGCTGATCAGCCCTCCGCGAAGCGTCGATAATGGTGACCGGGTGGCCATCAATTTCGATTATTTCCAGCAGGGTCAGGATAACCCCTTAAATCAGGGAGCTGCGACACCGACGCTACAGGTGCTTGTATCGACCAATTACACTTCCGGCGATCCGCTCGGGGCAACCTGGACGAATATCACGCCACCTGGATTGGATGCCCTACCCAGCGGGGTCTGGAACTCTTTGAGGGAAGCAACATTTTCCGGCGTATCCGGCACCAATGTCAGAATTGCCTTTCGCTACCGATCATCCGGTTTCATTGATGGGCAGGCCAAAACGATTGGTGTCGATAACATTTACATCTTGGACAAGCTCTACCAGCCCCCGGCGATCCTCGGCTTTCTCGCAGACGGGGTGGAGATCCAGAACGGGGTGGAATTTCGCACCCAACCGCTGCTCTCCGTCACTTCTGCGAATCTAAACCGGGCGGACAAGGCACAGTTTCTCCAACGACCTGCTGGCACAACCGTCTATAGCTTGATCGGAGAGGATGCCAATCTTTCCGATGGCGCAAGTCTGTCTTGGCGATTGGGCGGGCTGGCGGTGGGAGGATATGATGTCGCCGCGAGACTCTGGAGCGGCCCCAATTATACCGAGGTGGTCCGTAGCGTTACGGTATCTTACACTGACAGCACCGGGCCGCAGATTTCCAATTGGCTCTGGAATGGTAGCCCATTCAGCAATGGTTTGGTGGTCGATGGCGCTGGGACGGTGGGAGTCACTGCCTCAGACCCAGCCGATGTGAGTCGGGTGGAGTTTTTTGCGAAGAAAGTGGGGGAGACGGTCGAAACACCCATCGGCTCCGACTCGAATGCCGCAAACGGATTTACTGCGACATGGGGTATAGCCGGATCAACCACCGACGGCGACTATACAATCGTCGCTAAAGCCTACGATTCGCTCGGGAATGAAAGCACCGATTCGAGAAATCTCCGCTTGATGCAACTGAAGGCTCCGGCGTTCACCACGCAACCAGCCAGCCAGACGATTTTGAATGGAGCCACCGCCACACTCAGCGTAGCGGCAACTGGCTTTCCCTTACCTAGCTTCCAATGGTATCGCGGTGCCAGAGGCGACACCTCCGCTCCGGTAAGCGATGCGATAGGAGCCAGTTTCACCACACCTTCCCTCGCCGCATCCACGAGTTATTGGGTCAGGGCATCCAACACCAAGGGAAGCGCAGATAGCGACACAGCGGCGATCACCGTAACCAACCCCGCCCCTGTCCTACGCCTGTCTTTTTCGCCTCTAAGCATTGAGGAAGGGAAGTCAACCACCGGCACCATCACACTTCAAGAATCTCGGAATGAGGATTTGTTGGTCATCTTGGGAACCACGCAACCGGGTCGGGTCACTTTTCCGGGGACGGTCACCATTCCAGCCCGGACCTTATCAGCAACTTTTTCTGTGCAATCGACCCAGAACGACAATTTTGGCGATTCCACCACCGCGACGTTGATCGCATCGGCAACCGGTGCTTCTGCGGCTTCTGCGTCCGTGCAGATTGCGGATGATGATACCCCAAATGTAGGCTTTGTTCTGAGCAGAACGAGCGTTGCTGAAGGAGAAGAGCGCAATAGTGTATCGGGGCGGCTTTCCGTAAACCGGGCTTCGGCCAGCGCCATCAAAGTTGTCTTTGCAGCGAGTCCCACTGGACAGGTCACTTTCCCTCCCGAAGTTTCCATTCCTGCGAATGCCCAGTTCGTAGATGTTCCGATCTCGGTGAACGATAATGATTCGTTGGATGGAAATCGTGTTGTTTCAATTACTGCAAGTTTGACCAGCCAAAACATCACGATTGCGTCCGCGTCGCCTGTGGACTTGGCGATAACCGACGATGAAGCTCCTTCGATTTTCCTCGCATTCGACCGCAGTCTCTTTGTGGAAGGGACAAATCCTAGTGGCACAGGCTACGTCTCCCGTAATACTGGTAGTGGCCAAGCTCTGACGGTTACGCTTACATCAGATAAACCTGCAAAGGTTGTCGTGCCCGAGACGGTAACGATTCCAGCGGGAAAGGATTCCGCAAGCTTTCCGATCCAAGCGCTGGACGATGGGATACCGCAGAACCCCGAGAATATCGGCCTGACAGCTACGGCTTCGGACCACAATTCCGGAACGGCACTCCTCAGCATCACAGATGTCCGGAAGCCGGATTTGGTTGTTGATTTCCTCAACCCACCCACGGGAGCTGAATCAAATTCTTGGATCGATGTGCCTGTGGTCATCATGAACCAAGGAAGTGTGGACGCCAGCGGGCCATTTACGCAGAGAGTCCTCCTTTCGAAAGATGATGCGATTGGTGATGATGAGCTTTTGGCCGAGGCCAACTTTTCAGGAATCATCAAAGCCGGGTTGACGACGCAGCAGAGTCTAAGGGTCAAACTTCCCGATAAATCTGGACGCTTCTGGCTGGTTGCACAGACGGATGCCAAGTCTGTTGTGAGCGAGGCTCTTGAGGAGAACAATACAACTGTCGCCGCTGTTCCGTTGGATATTGCGCCAGCCTACAATGCTACGCTCTCGGTAGCCCAGACGAGAGTGGCATCGGGAGTTCCGATATCGATTGTGGGCACCGCGATTCTCGCCAGAGGTGGTGCGGCAGCAAATATGCCTGTAAAGATTCACATTACAAATGGACCAGTAAGGCGGGTCATCTCTACCCTCACCGATGGTGCTGGATCATTTACAGCCACATTCACCCCGCTCCCGGGAGAGGGTGGCCTATTCCTGTTTGGCGCGGCACATCCGAGTGCAGTCGGTGCGCCAGTGCAGGATCAGGTGGAAGTCTATGGAATTGCGGTGGAACCATCACCTTTGGCATTCTACCTCGCCGAAAATGATACCCAAACGGGCACCTTGACGATTCGTAATCTCACCAACCTGCCCGTGACCGGCATTGTTGCGGTGGCTTCCAATCTGCCTTCGGGCATCGGATTTACCGCGATTCCTGCGGCATCCAGTATTGCTTCTTCCGGTAGCTTGGCTGTCAATTTCACCATCACGTCTCAAACGCGCATCGACCCGGCAGATTTCACTCTTAACGTGACGTCGGCGGAAGGCGCGACAGTGACCGTGCCGGTTACGGTTATTGTTGAGGCTAATGCTCCGAAACTGGTGGTTGAGCCTGCTCGAATTGAGGCTGGCATGGTGCGCGGCGGTCAGCAGATCGTCACATTCGTTCAACGCAACGAAGGAAATACAAACTCCGGCCCCGTGAACGTGCGCCTTCCGGCGAGTGCCAGTTGGATGCGGCTTTCAACTCCAATGCCACTGGCACCGTTGGCACCCGGCGACGAGATACCAATCACACTTCAACTCATTCCTGATGCCAATCTACCTTTGGGTGAGTATGCGGGAAGTCTCGTGGCGACAGATGGAGTTGGAGCTTCGGTGGCCATACCATTTTCGTTCCTTTCGCTTTCGGATCGGACCGGGCAACTGACGGTCCGCGCGGAGGATGAATATACTTATTACGCGTCGGGAAATCCTTACCTTGCGAACGCAACTGTTAGAGTCAGTAACGTGGTCACAAATCAAATATTGGAACCTATTGTGACCGGAATGGACGGAGTGGCAAATTTTGGCCAAGTGCCAGAGGGATATTATGATATAGAAGTTTATGCAAGTAAGCATACTGGCTTCAAGAAACGTTTGCTGATTCGAAGTGGTGTCACTAACTCGATAGCCGCGTTTCTATCAAGGCAGACAGTGACTTACAAATGGTCTGTCGTTCCCATCTTTGTTGAAGATCGATATCAGCTGACTGTTGAAACTCAGTTTGAAGCTTTTATACCTATTCCAGTAGTAACGGTGGAACCCTCGGTGATTGACGTGTCACTAATTACTGCGGATGAGAGCGTGGTGGATGTCGTCATTACCAACCATGGCTTGATCGCAGCTGAGGCAACTCAAATCAATTTTCCGGATCATCCCTTGTGGCAGTTCACGCCAGCGATTAAGGATGTCGGTTTGATTCCGGCAAATAGCTCGGTGACGGTGCCAGTCACAGTTCGGCGTGTTGCTCGAAAAGCGAGACAAAGTGCGGCAGTATTTGTGGCGAAAAATACTGCCAGTGCTGCAGCTTCGGATTCGGAGGGGGACGGCCCTTGTTTTGCCGAGGCTTCTGTTTGTTGGGAACTAAAGTGCGGCGGACGGGTCGTAACCTACTGCGTGCCAGTCCCCATCCCCAATCTTCGGTCTGATTGTTGGGGCGAACCACCTCCTTCGACACCACCATGCGTGCAATGCGTCAGGCTGCCGGACACGCCTCGGTATGATAAAATCCCCTACTTGACCGACAGTCCTTGGCCTCGCATCCCGACTACACCTTGTCCAGATTGGGTCCCAGCTTACCTATGCAGCAGCAATGGAGACACCGAAGAAACCGAGTTATACGTGCCGCCAATCGAGGGGACATCGGTCTGCGAGTTGGCAACCTTTGGATATTGCGATACTTGCTTAGGCCAAGTTGCGATTGCAGCCTGTGAGTGCGCCTTTAAGCTTGTTCCAGGCTTAAATCCTTTTGCAAAGTGTGGGAAAGGGGCATGGGACTGCGCGGCCAGCAACGGCAACGGATGGACATGCGTCAAAGCAAATTACTCCTGCGCTAAAGCGCTGGGAGTCGAGTTTGCAGAATGGCTTTCAGCTATGAAAAAAGCTATCGATCTGTTGGAATGCGGAGCTGGGATTGTAAAGGTAGCAACCTTTTGCCTAAATCCCAAGCCGTTTGAAGAACCAACCATAGAAAGCCTGACAAGAAAAAGTCTTAGTGCGCAGCTCGCAGGGAATGCAGAACTTCCCCCGAGCGTATTATCACTAGTTGAGAGTTACGAGCAATTGGCCTCTCAATTGGAATATTCTCGCTATATGTATGGAAGTTTCAATTGGTTCGATACGGGTGGTGGAGACTTTGGGGTGTGGTTGAGTGCATTCGATACCGCCAGCGAGGATGGAAGCGCTGGTGGCAGACTTGTTGCGGTGGAAGAGCGGGCCGAGGTTCTCGCCCTGCCGCTTCCAGGCTCGGTAACTCGCGGCGAAGCGGAACTCTTTATTGATCGCTACAACCGTTCCATCCAGTATTGGGAAGCTAGGATTTTTGTCACCGCCGATGTTCCCGCAGGTCAAAGCACCGATTTTCTGGATCAAGGTAAAATGGCAGATCTTGCGAAAGCTGCCTTGGCGGCATCGAATGCTGTGGAGGCTGGAGGTTACGAATCAAGTTTTGAGGCAATTCGAGTAGCGACGGAGAACTTTTTGGCGGAAATCGCAAATACACCGCCAAGTCCAGGAGTCTGCGCCAAGGTTCGATTGAAGATCGACCAAGAGGCAGTTTTTGCACGAGATGCATTTCGAGCGAGTTTGAATTTGGAGAACACAGGCGATGCCCCGCTGGAGAATGTCGAGATTCAGATCAATGTTAGAACTGCCGACGGAGTTTCTTCGTCAAATCTGTTTAGTATCCAACAAAATCGCCGCGAAGGAATTTCAGCAGTGGATGGATCAAGTGTGCTTGATCCTTCAACTGCTGCATTGCTCGAATGGACAATTATCCCCACTCTGGATGCTGCACCGCAGAACCCAACAGACTATCTCGTCAGTGGAACGATGAGCTACATAGTGGAGGGGCAGGCCATCACAATTCCCTTTGCAGACCAGCCGATTACCGTGCTCCCCATTCCACAACTGACCTTAAAATACTTCCATCAACGAGATGTTTTAGCGGACGATCCTTTTACGTCTGCAATCGAGCCATCACAGCCTTACGCTTTGGCGGTGATGGTGCAAAACAACGGGGCGGGAACAGCACGCGATTTTAGGATCACTTCCGCCCAACCAACAATCATCGAAAACGAAAAGGGTTTACTGGCAGATTTCAAAATCATCGCTACCCAGGTTGACACGACCCCCGTGCAGCCATCCCTTACAGTAAATTTTGGTGATGTCGAGCCGGGACAGATCAAAATTGGTCAATGGCTCTTCACATCCACCTTGCAGGGCTTGTTCACGGACTACAGTGCAGATTTCAAGCACATTGACGATGCTGGCATTGAGCGTTTCTCACTCATTAGCGATGTAGAGATCCACGAAATGATTAGCCAAGTGCGAGCGCTGGGTGTGGCGGACGACGGTCTGCCAGACTTTCTAGTGAATGATATTCCTGATTCACACGACCTGCCGGATACGATCTACCTGAGCGATGGCACGATTGAGCCTGTCACTGTGGTCGAAACTGCTCAGACGACCGGGCAACTGACAAAGACCCTTACCACCACGCTACTCGCAGGCTGGGCGTATCTCCGCGTCCCGGAACCCTCGAACGGGCAATACGAATTAACTAAAGTGGTGCGTTCCGATGGCCTCGACATTCCGCTTGATGTGAATGCATGGGTGACGGACCGCACCTTTGTCGGACTTGGCTTGAGACCGGTTTCCGAATACATTCTGCATTTGGTTGATCACGACAGTACAGGCTCCTACACGCTAACCTACCAATCGAGGCTTCTCGCTGACACGGCCACGCCAACCAGCCAAGTAAATGCGCTGCCCGGCCAGAGTGGTGCTGAGTTTGAAGTGATCTGGGCCTCTTCAGACGACCGGCGTGTCGCGCATGTAGACGTTTATGTTTCTGTTGACAGCGGCCCATATTCACTCTGGGCCCAAAGATCTATCGAATCTGGTGCGGTATTTCAGGGCGAACTAGGTCGGGCGTACCGATTTTACAGCCGAGCCACGGATGCGGCTGGCAATACCGAACTCGTGCCGAGCGTTGCGGACGCCGAAACAACAGTAGCATTTGGCAACCTCGCGCCGACTCTGACTGAGATCCTTGATCAACAAGTATCCGAAGGAGAAGTTTTGGGAATTGCTCTCAATGCGAATGATCCGGACGGACGGAAGGACTTGCTCAGCTTCCGTTTTAGCGGATCAGTCCCGACCGGGCTGACGATCAATTCCCGGACCGGCTTTATCCAATGGGCCACGGGCGAAACTGATGGTGGACGAATCGAAACCGTTGAGGTGAAGGCAACCGACGCTGGTAGTCCGTCGCTTTCGGTCACCCGTTCGTTCCGAATCAGCGTGATTGAAAACAACTTGGCACCTGTAATTGAAAGCGTTTCTCCTCAACGTTCGACCGTGGGCGGATTGTTTTCTCTTCAGGTTAAAGCAAGAGATAATGATCTACCCACCCAATCCCTTGTCTATGCGTTTGTATCGAGCCCGCCTGAGGGAATGACAATTAGCCTACACACCGGGCTTATCCTCTGGCAACCCTCAAGCTTGCAATCAGATTCCACTTTTCCAATCACCGTGACTGTAAGTGACACTGGAAACCCGCCTCGAACCTCACTTTTGAGGTTCCCAATTACAGTGGAGCCACTGCTATTGGACCGTGCACCAGTCTTCGACTTGAAGCCCCTCGATTTGCTGCTGGCCGGGTTACAATACACAACAGAGATAACAGCCTATGATCCTGACGGAGATGCGTTAACTCTCGAGCTTGCCACTTCCGGCCTTCCCGGCATACTTGATTTGCAAACTGTCGTGGGCACTGGTCGCGGATTGCTCTCATGGAACACAACAGGTGTTGCTTCCGGCCTTTATGGCCTGGTCGTCCAGGCAACCGCTGGAGGAGCAATAACAGAATACACGAAAGAAGTGAAACTTGTTCCTAACAACGCATATTGGAAATGGGCTGTGGAAAACTTCAAAGGATTGAATGATCCGGCGGCGTCCGATCCCGGTAGCAATATCGACGGCGACAATGAATCCAACCTCTTCGAGTGGGCGCATCTGCGCGATCCGCTGAACTACGACACGACGAAGGTGGATTTCAGCCTGGAAGGTCCCTATGCAGGGGGCTGGTATGCAGCCCGACTCGATCTTTTCCGCCGCCGAGGGTCGAATCAATTTGTAACTCTCGCCCCGCAAGGCGCGGAAGATCTAAGAGAAGCTTGGCGCACAATTCCGAGCACTGACTTTGAAGTCTCCCTTGATCCAGACGGAGACAGCGACGGCAAACCCGAAACCGAGGAAATCCGCTTCCGCATCTGGTTGAATCCAGACGATCCGGCTGTGAAAGCAAAATTCTTCCGCATCCAATCCAAAGCGCGGTCCAAATCGCCTTAATACGAAAAATATGAAATTAAACTTTAGCAATTCTATAATGCCGTCTTATTCCTTAAACATGAAGTCGTCTTTGGTAATTTTGATTATGCTTTTTTTATCAACCACGAACCAATCCAAAGCCTCTGTAATAACTGACTGGCTGCAATACACGCCCGGAGCCGACCGTTTTCATTTTTCCTACGTCAATGACCTCGGTGTAACTGTGGCACAGGCAGAACTAACCATTACCAACGGCTCATTCCCGCCCTTTTCACCCTCCGGCGGAACCTTGCAGTCAGAATTCTGGATGGCTCCCCTGAGTTATACCGATAGCGTTTTCGGAAATAGCTCGGTGGCAACAACGAAAATCCAAGTCGCGCCAGTCGCTGGGTTGGCGAAGTTCAAACTAGCGCTTTCAGGAGCCGATTTATCGGGTTTGGTATTCTCGGTGGGGCAACTTTTCAGTTCGACTACTGGCGGCACCGGAGCCATTGGCATTACTGCCACATTGGCTGGCGGTGGTTCGGCGGCGGTGAATTTCTTAGGGACCGAAAACTGGGACGATGGCATTCGTTTTTACTCCCAGCCGCTTAACTGGGGGCCGGGAGCATTTCTTTCCTCCGCAGCGGGAGCCGACGGTGAGTCCGCCTTCGCTTTCTTCAATGTGCCAACAGACCTGGGTGTTGTCACCAATTTGGTATTGGATGTACCGAATGCCTATGCATTCGGCTCCGGCGATGCCATGGAATTTGCCTTTGCCACCATCCCTGAACCGCAAACCTATGTATTAGCTTTTGGCGGAATGCTACTCCTTTGGAAGAGGATTAACAATAATCGTAGTCAAATACTACGCAGGAGAATTTAAGCGGTGGCTTGGGTCTGCGTCAACCCCTGCACGATCTTCCGGTATTTTTTTAAATCTTATAAACATGACGACAGGTATAAAGTTTACCGAAGCGGATGAGCGGTAAGCGTCACGCCGGGTGCCTCTGGATGTTGGTGCCAGAGCCGTCGTAGGTTATCCGCCTATGACACCTACACCCCTGACCGAAGCTCCCTGCCATCTTTTAAAAACCGACCGCCTGGGCCGGGTCCGCACTGATCGCGCCCGGCGGGAGGCGATCCTGGACGAGTTTGAGCGCAGCGGTGGGAGTGGGGCGCAATTTGCCGCCCTGCTAGGTATCAAGTATCAGACTTTTGCCTCCTGGGTGCAGAGGCGCCGCCGGGAGCGGGGCGGGGAAAGCCCAGTCAAAAACGGGACATTGCCCGCACCAGCCCGGCGTTGGATGGAAGCTGTGATCGATGGCCTCGAAAATCCGCTGCCGGCATTACCGCAGGAAAATTCTTTGCGCATCAGTCTGCCCGGAGGTGCCCAAGTGGAGATGACCCGGGCCGGACAGGCTCCCCTGGTCGCGGAGTTGCTGCGTCATCTCACTGGAAAGGGACAATAAGCCATGCTTGGTTTTACTGGCGGTCTCAAAGTATTCCTCGCCGTGGAACCTTGCGACATGCGCAAAAGCTTCAATGGCTTGCACGGGTTGGTGGTGGAAAAGTTGGGGGAGGATCCGCGCACCGGGGCACTCTTTGTCTTTTGCAACCGGCGGCGGACGCGGCTCAAAGTGCTTTACTTTGACGGCACGGGGTTGTGGGTCCTAACCAAACGCCTGGAGCAAGGCACCTTTAGCTGGCCGCAGGCTGCGGAGTCGCAGAGTGCCAAGCTCAAGCTCACGCCGGAAGCCTTTGCCATGCTCACCGATGGGATTGATCTGCGGGGGGCGAGGTTGCGCCCGTGGTATGAGCGGGAATGAAAAAAAGGTGCTGATAAATTGCAAATAAAGCTTGCTAGATAATCAGAAAGCTAACACAGTATTAGCAGTGCTGGATCAACCTGATAAAAAAGACGGAATCATTTCAGATTTACGGTTGCGTTTAGCAACTAGGGATACTGAAAACGCGTTGCTGCGTCAGAAGATCGACCTGCTCATCCGGCAGATTTTTGGGAGTAAAAGCGAGCGGCTCGATCCGGCGCAACTGGAGTTGCTCTTGGAAGGGTTTGCAAGCGAGGACGAGTCAAAAAAAGACGAGGCCTCCCCGGATCCACTGGAGTTGGAGGAGGCCGTCCCCGCATCCTGCAAGGCCCCATCTCCTCGCTCTGGGAGGAATAACCCACGCTGGCCTGCGGACTTGCCCGTGGAGGAGACCATCATCGAGCCGGAATTAGTATTAGC
>Ga0163148_10006505_pt1 | contig 11261 bp, 11 predicted proteins | sample OliLakLV19MP7P2_FD_148606 | JGI IMG/M metagenome (GOLD analysis project Ga0163148, IMG submission 148606) | Freshwater microbial mat bacterial communities from Lake Vanda, McMurdo Dry Valleys, Antarctica- Oligotrophic Lake LV.19.MP7.P2 | ecosystem: Environmental > Aquatic > Freshwater > Lake >... | reverse complement strand
GGAAGAGGAACTGGCGGTCAATCAGAGCGGCGAAATCTGGTTCAAAGGCCCGAACATTTTCGGCGGTTACCTGAAAGACCCGGCCAAGAGTGCGCTGGTGTTGAGTGATGGTTGGTATAAGACGGGTGACATCGGCCATCTCGATGGCGATGGCTTCCTGCATATCGAAGGCCGGCTGAGCCGTTTTTCGAAGATTGCCGGAGAAATGGTGCCCCACGGAACAGTAGAGCAACATTTGATGGATGTTTTAAAGACGGGGCCGGAGGATGAGCTGGGGGTGGTGATCGTCGGCGTGACGGACGTCCAGAAGGGCGAAGCTCTGGTGGCATTGGTTACGCGGGAGGTGGATAAGGAGGTGGTTCGGAAAGGATTTGCTTCCAAAGGCCTGCCTAACCTCTGGGTGCCAAGACAGTATGTGTTGATCGCGCAGGTGCCACTCCTGGCCAGCGGAAAGTTGGATCTGAAGAATTGTCAGAAACTTGCCGCAGATTCTTTGTAGGGCGTTTCGGTGAAATGATGCGGCGGCACACCGTGCCGCCGTGCAGTTAAATAGAAGGGGACAGGTCTCTCCTTTCAAAACAACCCACGTAGAATAAAGGCAGAATATCTTCAGTCATCAGGATATTACGAAGGTGGACACTTACCTAGTCGGCCTGGAGGCCTAAAGCCTCCCGACTTTTATCAGGCATCCTAACACTAATTTGATGAAAGCCGACAGGTTGGTCGCCATTTTACTTTAAATGTCCCGTTCAGGCCTTACCTTATCCCCAAACAAATGAAATTCATGAGAGGAACTGGGGGCGGCAACGGTAGAGAGCAGGACAGGTGGCATGGATTCCGGGGGCTATTTTCTTGATATCACTATTCTTATGCGTCTGATCATCCTCCACCACGATTACACTGACCTTCGGGACAAAGATGCCTATTTCATTTATTCCTTGATTCCACACTGGGAGAGACGTGGGATTGAAGTAAAACACTGGACAGGAACCCGTGATCTGCCCGAAGGCGATGCGGTGTTGGTTCATGTGGACCTGAGCGTGGTTCCCAGTCGTTTTCTGAAGGCCGCCCTCCGGTATCCTTTGGCTTTCAACAGCCGTATGGAGGACATCCGCAAAAGTGCCTTGCCCGGCAGAAACCTATGCCTGGCAGCCTCCTCCGCGTTCCCGGGTGCCGTCGTGGTCAAGACCGAATTGAATCATGGAGGCATCCCCGAGAAACTTTTCTTTCAAAAAAGACGTCTGAGCCTGCCTCTTGTTGAAAGTTGGGATCTCTTCCGGGCCAGCCGTCTCGTGGAACCGCTCACGTATCCTGTCTATGGCTCCGCCGCAGAAGTGCCCGGCAACATTTGGAAAGACCCCAGGTATGTGGTGGAGAAATTTCTGCCTGAAATGGAAGGGAACAATTATGTGCTCCGCTATGCCTATTTTCTGGGAAAGGCCCGGATCGGATATCGTATCCTCGGCAAAAACCCTATTCTACGTTGGGCGGGAAAAGTGGCTGAGGAGCTTTCGCCTATTCCCCCGGAAGTGTCTGCTTTCCGTGAAAAAATCGGACTTGATTATGGGAAAATTGATTTTGTTGTACATCAGGGCGGGGCGGTGATTTTGGATGTCAACAAAACCATCGGAGGACCTGCAGCCAGCCTGGTTGAAGAACCGCTGGCGGCAGCTCTGGCGGAAGGATTGCCTTTTTGAGGAAAGGAACAAACTTTAAAGCCTGCCGATGCTGCCCCGACAATGAGCCGCGCCGCAATGACAGACAAAAGGGGAACTGATTTCGTCTTCCGTTTCCATATAATCAAAAGTGATTTCTTCGCCCTGCTTGATGGGATTCAATACCAGCAGTTCTTTCCCACCCCAGCGGCTATTGGGTGAACAGGAATGGTTGATGAAACGAAGGGGCGGCTTGGTGTCATAGTGCTCGTTGTCATACCGGATGCTGAAGCGTGTTGCGCTCGGCAGGATGGCCCCGTCAAGGTGGGCAATGACTTCGCCGCGAGTGAAAGCCCTCATGGCCCTGACAGCCAGACCCTTGGGGTGAAAGGTGCTGACTTCCAAATGACCCACGGCGTTTTCCTGACCAGGTAGCTTTGCTTCCATAAGAGAAACTTAACTTGTGAATCTGAGAGCAAAGAAGCAAGCAGATCTTTCTTAAGAATAGCCAAAAGGCGGGAGTTCGTTTATTAAAAAAAGGTATGAATTCTGGATCCAAAAACAAACAACAACGTGGTGGTGTTCTTAAAGTAATTCTTATCATCATGGGTTCCCTGGCCCTCCTCTTCGTCGTGGGGGCTGTCGGGATAGGCTTTTACACAAAAAAGAAAATTGATGAGGCCGGCGGCATGCAGGGTTTCGCTTCCAAGATGATGGCCAAGGGCATCGACGCACTGAAACCTGAGCTGGAAAAAGTTTTGTCAGCGAACGATATCCAACGCCTCAACCAGGATATTACCGCCCTGAAGGAACAGGCGACCAATCTCAGCCAGGCACAGATCGAAGCTGTGGCCAACTCCCTTCAGAAGTTGGCGGAGAAAATGCAGAGTGGGGCACTGACCGAAGCAGACGCCAAAACCTTTGTCGATGAATTGTCCGCCGTCTTGAAGGAGCCAGCCCCGGCTGCTGTGGAGTAAAGAATGGCTGTCGTGGCATCGGCAAACCCTACCATGATTGCGCCGTAGCAGCATTCAAGCCGGATAAGACGGGCGCAATGAGCGAAACCCTTGCCGCCCAAGCGCCGTTGAAAAGCAGCGAGGCGATTCTGTTTGCTGCTTTATCGGACGCAAATCAGGTTTGGATGCCTTCCAAGGAAAGAGGCCTGCGCGGCCGGTTGCGGCGTTGAGCCGGAGGTAGTTGGCTTTCGGCCCAGGCATGGTTTTCTGGATGGCCAGCCATCGCTCGCGGGCATCCCAAGCCTTGTCCCGTTTTGCTTCTTCGCGGTTTTTGTCAGTTGCCGACATACTTCCATCTTGCAAAGAGTTTTTCAAAGAGTCATTGGCCTCTACTAACACTTGGATACGCGCCTGCTTTTGTTCTGCGGAAGGCAAAGCCAGTTGACATTCCAGCATATGACGATCACTCAGACTCAGATACGGAACTCCTGAGCCGGTTGTTTTGGCGGCAGCACTTTTCCTGCACTCCTCATAGCGGTTATCGAGGCCGAGAACCTGCCGGAAAATGTCGGAAGCCCCGGACGAAGAAGTAAGACAAAACAGGCTTTGCGTTTTCAGCCATGCGGGGTTTTCCGGAACAGGGTTCCAGGTCGTTTCGCTTGCTCCCCAGGAAGCCTGCAGATTCCGAAGGGCCTGATTCAACCGGCCTAGATTGTTGTTCTCGTCCCTGACCCAGACGTCCACATCGAAAGTCAATTCCGGGCGGTGGTTGAGAAGAAAATTCATGCCACCGATCATAAGGTAGTCCACCCCGGTCTCATTCAAGGTCTCCAGGATGTGGTCGACGTTCATGGGTTCAGGCTGCCACTCTCCGGGATGATCAACAATGGGAAAAGAAGCTGTGAATCCCCGGCTTTAAACGTAGGATAAGAAAGATTTGAAGCTGGAAGCATGCAACGCACAACCGGAATTTACCGCTGCAGCGTCCCGCCTTTGCGCGGCATGCGGGATGTGCTGCAATGGTGTTCTTTTTCAGTCGGTCGTTCTTCAACCAGCTGATCCGGTCAAGGAACTGAAGGCTCTGGGATTCCGGTTCAAAACCAAGCGTGAACAGACGTCCTTTGCCCAGCCCTGCACCGCTTTTCGAGGTTCGAGCTGCGCTGTTTACGACAAGCGACCCCAGCGTTGCCGTCTTTTCAATTGTCGACAATTATTGAAGGTGGAGTCCGCTGAAATAACGGAAGAAACGGCGTTGGGAAAAATCGAAGAAGCCCGTAAGCGAAGCGATTGCGTGAAAGAACTCCTACTGAAAGCTGGCTCGACCAACCTGAAACGTCCGCTCGCCACACGTTATGAACTCGTCATGGCCCAGCCAGTTGAGAGTTTGACGGATCCCCTTGCTGAAATCCGTCAGAAACTGACGGATGCCATGGCGGGGTTGGAAGAATTCCTAAGAAAAGAGTTTCGGATTGAGCCCGCTAAAAACGCGAAAAGTCGCGAATAAAGGAGTGCTTTTCAGGGTGTAGGCCCACTGACCTCAGCGGGCGGGGACTTCTTGTGTAGGGGAAGCGCTCCCCGCTTCCCAGGATGAATAAATAGGGAGTCGAAAGAGTGCTTCCCCTACAATCCATAAGTAGAAATTTCCTTAGACCAACTTTACCAATTCCTTGGGCATAGGAGAAATAAAGGCCATGTCTTTTCCGGTCTTGGGATGGGGAAAAGTCAGGCCAGTGGCATGCAGGGCCAGACGACTGGCCGAATCGGTTTTGGCTCCGTATTTTCCATCGCCGATAATCGGGCACCCTGCCTCGGAGAGATGAAAGCGCGCCTGATGGCGGCAGGAGGTTTTCATGCTCAATTCAACCAGTGTGCGCTTTAGGGCTGTGGCGAGAACGTGGTAATAAGTCAGGGCATGGGTGCCTGCGCCCTTGCGGGTCACGGCATAGACTTTGAAGGGATTGCTTTCGTCGAGGAATGAATCAAAAGAACCTGTCTCGGCAGGAAGGCGACCTTCGACGACCGCTTCGTATTTCTTTTCCGTGTTGTCCCAGGTTGCGAGGACTTTTTCTTTGGCTTCCAGAGTTTTGGCAAAAACCATCAGGCCCGAGGTTTCCTTATCCAAGCGGTGGATGACAAAGATGCGTCCAGGTTGCCCGCTTGGCGATTCAAGGTATTCGCAGAGTTGGATGTAAACGGTTTTCTCCTGTTCGCCGATATTGGCCGTGCTGAGCAGGCCGGATGGTTTATCAATGACGATGAGCTGGGAGTCTTCGAACCAGATCTTCAGAATTCCGCCGGGCATCTTCTGCGGCACGGCATGGGGGTCGGAACGGATGGCGACGACATCGCCGGGGGACAGAGGATGATCGAATTGCGTGACGGGACGGCCATTGACCAACACTGCCTGAAATTTGAGCCAGGTGCGGATTTGTTTTTTCTTCAGGTCGGGCCAGGAAGCAAAAAGATGTTCGAGCAACTTGGCCGGCTCGGAGATCGTGATCGGTTTGGGCATCTTTAAGTTTATGAAATAAACTCAAAGAGAACAACAACCTTTGGTCGTTGGATTTTTAAGTTTTAAGAGTCGCCGTGGAGACCTGACTGCTGCCTTGGACGTCCCGCCCAGGGCTCTTGATTTGAGCGTAAACTATTTGATCATCCGCAGGTCATTTGCAGGCCCTCTGTGCCTGCCTCGATCCTTGCCGGGGTGAGACGGCGGCATTTAAAGCGGCGTCTCACAGAGACGTCCCACAAAATAAAGCAGGTGATTCAATCCTTCAGCGCAAGATTCCGCATCGGTTTCCACGCTACATCGAGATTCTTGAGTTCCATGACCAGATCCTTCAAAGGCCAGACAGTAACGCGTGCGCCGAGGGTTTGAATCTGGATGACGTGGCCACCCACGCGCGATTCCTTTTCATATCCATGAAGGTGAAGGGGCAGCCCTTCCACCGAAATGATGTTTTGAATGGTGGGGTTGGCGGCGTAGATGCCGCCAACGCACCAGTCGCCTTTTTCGTGCTCGGCCAGTTTGAGATTGTTTTTGGCGTTATAACCGTCGACAAGTTTCAGCCCTTCGAGAGGAAGATAAAAAGCGGAGGCGTATTTCACATAAGTGCAGGGTCCGCTGATCAGGACGGCGGCGAGCCCGACATTTTCCTGCACCATCTTTTCCTGGATCCAGAGATGGACATTTTCAGTGGCCGGGCACTCCCATTGAAGAGCTGTCTCGGGTTGGCAGACCGCTACGGCAAGAAAAGGATAGGCCGCTGCTGACTCTTTGCCTTCGACCGAGGGGCTGATCAGTTCGGGGCCTTTGAGGCAGGGACCCTGTTCATGTAAGTCAATAATATGCATGGGATTTTCGCCCTCGGGATCCGACCATAAGACACGGGGTTCTTTCACGGTTCCTTGGATAATGGTTTCGCCATTCCGTTTGAACCAGTTGGTCGTGCCGATACCGATCAACGGCCAGTCGCCAGGAAAACGGGCCAGTTCCGCAGAGACGGATTCCCAGTCCACCGTGTGGTAGAAATCGCCACGAAGCAAACGTTCCACGGTGTTGTAGGAAAAGAGAATGGGACGGGAGGCTTTGGGCATGCGTTTAGAGCTTTGGGTTTTGCGTTTTAAGTGAAAGAAAAATCTTTTTTAACCACGGATTTCAGGTTTTAAAATCTCATCTATTCAGCCGTTGGCAACGTGGAGGGACGAGCGCAGTCTACCCGCCTCAGGTGGGTCTCGTCTGTGGTCGGAATGGAGCCGGGCCCTCCAAATACAATTTCATGGGCGGATGACAATTTCGGGCTAGATGTTTTTGGATGCGTTTTGTCAAAGGCCAGCGATGGATGAGCACGGCGGAACCGGAACTGGGCCTGGGCCTGGTTCAGGAAGCAGACCGTCGCCAGATCCGACTCTTTTTCCCGGCTTCCGAGGAAACACGCATTTATTCCTTGGACTCGGCCCCCATTGAGCGTGTGCTTTTCAAGACCGGCGACCGCGTTCGCACGCAGGAGGGCTTGGAATTTCTCGTGGCCAGGAGTGCGGAAATCGATGGGCTGCTGCATTACAGCAACGGAAGCAACCATACCTCGGAAGCCGACCTGGCCGACACCATCAACCTGGCCACGGCGGATAGACGATTGCTGGATGCCCGACCTGATCCGGGACAGCTTTTCAATCTTCGCCGCCAAGCCCTCCATTATCGCAGTTGGATCCAGCGTCATCCCTCCCACGGCTATCTTGGGGCACGCATGGACCTGATCCCGCATCAGATGTATATCGCCCACGAAGTCGCGGAACGCCGGAGTCCGCGTGTGTTGTTATCGGACGAAGTGGGTCTGGGAAAAACCATCGAAGCCTGCCTGATTCTGCATCGCCTCTATGTCCGGGGCCAGAGTGGCCGGGTCTTGATTCTGGTCCCGGAGCCCTTGATCCATCAATGGTTTGTGGAGCTGTATCGCCGTTTCAATTTGACCTGTGCAATTTTCGACGAAGCCCGCTGCGCCGCCATTCACAAAGAGGGCGGCCTGGGGGTGGAGGCGAATCCTTTTCTGGATGAACATCTGGTTCTGACCAGCACTACGCTCTTTACTAAATATCCCGAACGGCTGCAGCAGGCTTTGGCGGCGGACTGGGGTCTGGTCATTGTGGACGAGGCTCACCATCTGAAATGGTCGCCGGTGCCGGAAGAGGTCAGTGCCGAATATAGGATGGTCGAAGCGTTTGGGAAAATTTCTCGTGGATTGTTGCTCCTGACCGGAACGCCGGAACAATTTGGGGTGGAAGGACACTTTGCCCGGCTGCATTTATTGGACCCGCAGCGTTTCCATGACCTTGAGACCTTCCGGAAGGAAACCGAGCGTTATCATGAAACCGCCGAAGTGGTGGACAAATTGATCGCCGGACATGCTCCAAGTGCGTCGGAAATCAAAGCCATCCAAAAACTGTTTGCCGGAAGAGACGACATCAAGGCCCAGCTCTCACTGATTGGGAAGGAAACGGCTGAATCGGAAGAAGCCCGCGAGCAACTGATTGATGACCTTCTGGACAGGCATGGCACGGGGCGGGCGGTTTACCGCAACACCCGCGCGGCCGTTCCGGGTTTTCCGAAACGGAAGATTCATCCTGCACCCTTGAGTTTTCCGGCGGCTGATGCCGGTGCGGCGGAGGTGGCCGCGAACGAAATTGTTTTTGAGCTGGGTCTGGTGGAAAAGCTTTTCCGTAAAACCATCGACAAAGATCCACGGGTGGAGTGGCTGGTCAAACTGTTGAAGAAACATCCCGACGAAAAATTCCTGCTCATCTGCCGTTATAAAAAAAGGGCGGAACAGCTGTATGAGGCGGTGAAGGCCAAGGTCGGTGTTTCCATGACCATCTTCCACGAAGACCAGACCATCATCGAGCGCGACCGAAACGCGGCCTGGTTCAGTCGCCCGGCACCGGATGGGGCCAGGCTCCTGATTTGTTCGGAGATCGGCAGCGAAGGCCGCAACTTCCAATTCGCCCATCATCTCGTCCTTTATGATCTGCCCGTGGATCCGGAGTTGTTGGAACAACGTATCGGTCGACTGGACCGTATCGGCCAGCGCGAGACCATTCATCTGCATGTTCCTTTTTTTAAGGGCTCGGGGGCAGAGGCTCTGTTCCGTTGGTTCCATGAAGGGATCGACGCTTTTTCGCATCCCATCCAGGGCGGATCGCTTTACCTTGACGAATTCCTGTCGCGTTTGAAAAAGCTTCTGCAAAAAGAACAGGTTGAACAGGCCGGGCTGGAGAAACTGATTGCGGATACCGTGGTCTTTCGGAAAGTGCTTTTGAAGAAATTCGAAAGTGGCCGCGACCGTTTGCTGGAATGGCACTCCTGCCGGCCGGATAAGGTGTCTTCTCTGATTGCGGATATTCGTGAACTGGATCAAAAGCCGGAACTGGCGGATTTCTTGTTGGAAGCCTTGGATCATTTCGGGGTGCATGTGGAAAAGCTGGGAGAGCGTGAAGGCCCCGGAGGAAAAGGAAACCGGAGCTGGCTGCTCATGCCTGGGCACCTGATGACGGATCAACTAACCGTTATTCCTCCCGAAGGCAAGATGATCACCTTTGATCGAGCCGTGGCCCTCGACAGGGACGATGTGGATTTCATGACCTTGGACCACCCGTTGGTTGTCTCGCTGATGGACCTCTTGTTAGGTTCCGAGGCAGGTAACGCCGCCTTCTCCGAGGTCAAGGCATCAAAGGACCTACCGTCCGGATTGTATGTCGAAATGATCCATCTGCTGGAAGGCTCCTGTCCCGCCCGTTTTGATCTGGCGCGCTTCTTGCCCGTGACACCGATACGGGTTTTGTTGGATGCCAAAGGTCAGATATACGAGGAAGCTTCGTTGAAAGCCTTGGATTCGGTAACGGCAGCGGACGCCGCCCGACATGCCCTGAGCGGACAAGGAGAGGCTCTGAAACCCCTCATGGACAAATGGAAAATTCTGGCGGAGAAAGAAGCGGAAAGCCGGGCGGAACAGCTTCGTTTACAGGTTCAAAAAACCATGAGCCAGGCTTTGGGTCGTGAGATGGAGAGAGCCCTGGATCTCCAGAAGAAAAATGGAAAAAGCGGGGCCAGTGAAATGACTCTATTAAAACAGGAGCAGGCAGCCTTGGCTCATTCCATCAAAGAAAGCCGTCTTCGACTTGATGCCGTGCGATTGATTCGGGTGACTTAAGCCGGAACCATTCAGGCGTCTTCCCTTAAAACACACGTGCAAACGCAAAATTAAGAGAGACTTTGTCCGAGGAGTGTCCTTAAGCAGGTTCAGCGAAAAGAGGCGTTGATTGTCAAAGAATGTTCAACCCCGTCGCCCCGAGTTTTAGCGTCTTTTAGCGTGTTTCGCGGGCAATCAACTCAATACTTACGGCCTAACTACAACGCGTGTAGCAACGTTATCCTTCGTCAGATGCTGCCTTATTGATATCAAACTTTAAGCGCTTACACTGTGACTATGGTTCGCACTCAAATCCAGCTACCGGAACCGCTTTATCGGGAAATCAAGAGGCTTGCCTTGCAGCAGGACTGGAGTATTGCCGAAGTGATTCGGCGTGGAGCCGTGAACGTTGTTCGCCATTATCCCCATGAGAAGCTGACTCCGGGAGAGGATTTTCGTTTTCCGGCCCCGATACGGGCGCGCTTGAAAGTATCCGATCCTGAGCGGTTAAAGGAACTTCTGCGTTCAGGTCAGGAGCTGACCCTGTGATTGGCCTGGATACAAATCTTCTTCTATACGCAAGATTGGAAGGAATTCCCTTTTATAAAAAAGGCCGTGCGTTTTTGGAAGAATTAAACAATAACACAGAAGTTGTTATTGCGGAGCTGGTTTTGGTGGAACTCTATGTGGCACTTCGCAATCCGGCGATCATGGATCCGGTTCTGAGTCCTGCGGAAGCGGTGGCCGGGTGTCAGATTTTTCGCCGTCACCCTCGCGGGACACCTGTCGAAAATGCCGGGGTTATGTCGGCGGTTTGGGAAGTGGCATCCATGCCAGACTTAGCCCGTCGAAAGATTTTTGATTTGCGTCTGGCAAGAACACTTCTTGCCCACGGGGTCACCCGTTTCGCCACCGTCAACACCCAGGATTTTGCCGGGGCGGGTTTCCAGGAAGTCTGGAATCCTCTGGAGTAAAAGCCTCTCCCAAGCGCATTTAAAAATGTGTGAAAATGATCATAAAAATATTTTTCATTTCGTGAACCGGTCAGTCAGGAACAATCAACTGACCCACCAATATTCTGTTAATTGTCAAGAACTGACCCGGTGGACTTGCTTAAAGTCAAGAAGCGTGAGTTGGGCTAGAGCGAAGCTGGACTTTTGGCAAGGAAGAATCGTTCTTTCCCTGTGGAGAAAGTTCGGCGAAGAAAAGGATAAGCGACTACGCATTTGACTATGAGATTGACTATTAGGGGAGAAGTGCCCAGCTTTAATCAAAACTAGGCTATTAAAGCAGTGCGGGAATCCAGGAAACAGTAAGAAGACTTGATGAACAACGCCACAAGAATTAAGCACTTAGCCAAAAACTTAGTCAATGAAGCAAAGTGTGCAATGTAGTAGACTGACCCCATTTAATGACCCCATTTAATGTTAGGCGCTGAACCACATCCCTTATGAAAAGCCTCATTCCTGTATCGTTCGCTTTAGCCGGAGCATACCTCATTGGATTACCGCTCCAATCTCATATTAAAGCAGTGGACATACTTACCCAATTTATAAACCCCCAAGGTGCCGGATCGACATTCAGCAGTTTCCCGTTCGCGCCTTATGCTCATATGCTACTCCCTTGGATCTCCGGGACGATTCTTATCGTTTTTGCCATTGTTCTCGCCCTCAAAGATTACAAATCCACTATACGTTCCTAGCTAATCGATGCAGCTAACACTCCGAGTCAATGGGGTCAGTCTACTACATTAAACATAATTCTTGTTAAAGGGGTTAGCCATTTAATATTGACATCCTTGTAAAGCTTTCCATGCTCTTTTGCAGTTTGCGGTCACTTTTGAGGCTTCGCCGCATTTCACTCGCAAGCCGACATGTTCCCGACCGCGTTCCCGTGCTCAACTGTTCGCTGATCCAATCCAGCCTCATTGTTGTTTCGCCCTGGATCATGGCCGCAAGTAGACCTTT
>Ga0163148_10006502_pt1 | contig 11263 bp, 11 predicted proteins | sample OliLakLV19MP7P2_FD_148606 | JGI IMG/M metagenome (GOLD analysis project Ga0163148, IMG submission 148606) | Freshwater microbial mat bacterial communities from Lake Vanda, McMurdo Dry Valleys, Antarctica- Oligotrophic Lake LV.19.MP7.P2 | ecosystem: Environmental > Aquatic > Freshwater > Lake >... | reverse complement strand
CCATCAACCCCATCAACCCCATCAACCCAACCAACCCCATCAACCCAACCAACCCCATCAACCCTATCAACAAACTACCCAACCACCGGGTGCCGCTTAAACGCTTTCGTTCTGTCAAATAAATATCGGTAGGTAGCAAGGTTACGGCTTCTGTAAGTATCGCCAAAGTTTTCAGCTACATTGATCATTTTTGGGTTAAAGTCGCCAATCCATTGCATTTCATACTCAGTATAAGGTTGGGAGGGTACTTGTACAATTTTCTGAGATTCACCTATCAGGTAAGCATCCAATCCTTTGCCCTGCCATTCGGGTACTATGCCAAATACGAGGCCGGTAAACTTTTTGACGGGTTTAAATTTTTGCAGATATAGAAAATAGAGTTTTTGAAACAGTCCGAACTGTCCATTCATGTGTTTAAAATATTGATTAAGATCGGGCAGGTTCAGGAATATCCCGATGGGGTCGCTTTTGTGGTAGGCAAAATAAACGATGCGTTCATCAATTACCGGCTTCATTTTTTTAAACAGGAGGATGGTTTGCTCCACACTCATTTGTTTTAGTCCACCATGACCAGCCCATGCTTTGTTGTACACAGTGGTAAAATCAGCTGCAAATTTTTCCAGTTCATTTTTTTTGATGGTTGTAAAGCTAAAGTCCGGGTCTTTAGCCAGTGCAGCATGCCGTTCAAAAATTTTGGGTGAGAGTGCTTTTTGCGGGTCGATTCCAAAACAAACCTGGTTAAAAAAAAGTTGAAAGCCATAGTTTTCAAAAAGAGTAACGTAGTAGGGCGGATTGTAGTTCATGCAATACAGCGGTTCACTAAATCCATCTGTTAATAGTCCCCACCATTTATCCCTTTCTCCAAAATTAATGGGACCATCCATGGCCTCGATTTCTTTTTGCTGAAGCCAGTCTTTTGCTGTATTGAATAAAATATCCGCAGCTTCCTGTTGGTTGATGCATTCAAAAAATCCGATGCCACCAACGGCTACATCATCGCCTTTGTTTTTATATTTTTTGTTTATAAATGCAGCAATGCGGCCGATGATTTCCCCCTTGTTATCTTGCAAAATCCATCTTACTGCTTCTCCAAAACGAAAGGCTTTGTTTTTGCCGGGATCAAAAACTTCATCTATATCCTTATCCAGCGGACGAATCCAATTGGCATCGTTTTTATATAACTCCACTGCCACCTGCAAAAATTGTTTGCCGGTAGTTGTATCATTTACGGGTATTATTTGCATAGCTGATGTTGAAGTGACAAATGTACTTGGAAAGGATGAAAGGAGGGTTGCTGATTAAAAGCAAAAAATGAGTTTTGATGGGGAGTTATTTTGGGGTGTTTGCCCCCATCCCCTAAAGGGGAGTTATTTGAAGAGTTTATTTATTTCTCCCACATATTGCAAGTTTTAACATCACGGATCAAACATCTTGCCCCCATCCCCTAAAGGGGAGTTATTTGACGTGTATAATACTATCATAGCCATTTACCCCCATCCCCTAAAGGGGAGTTATTTGACGTGTATAATACTATCATAGCTATTCATACATCAATAAATCATGCATCGCAAACCATGCATCACAAACCATGTATCACAAATCATACATCACAAATCATAAATCACAGATCACAAATCTCAGATGTTTATTCTGAAATGGTTATGATGCTTTAACCCTATTTTATCAACCGGAAATTTATCGGGTAACGGTACATTTTATTTTCATTTGCTTTGATGGTTGCAATAATTACCAGCACCAGGTTGGCAATTGATAATAGCCAGATTAATAAAAATCCAATCAACACCAGCATCAGGACAAATGAAATCATAAATAAGATGAACATGGTAATCTGAAAATTCAATGATTCTTTTGCATGTTCGGAAACAAATGCTGATTCATCTTTTTTAAGTAGATAAATAACCAGTGGTGCGATAAAAGAGGAAACAATGGTGAGGATGTGTGCTAAAATTGCAAATGTCTTTTCATCCGATGTAGGAGGAACAGCGGGCGTGAAGTCTTCGCCCATTAAATTTTTTGTGTCCATGTAAAGTTTTTTTAGTTATTAAGATGATAATTAATTTTTCAAATACCAACATATAAGTCTTTAACTGCATTGTATTATTCCACTTCAACAATCATCTCCACTTCCACAGCAATATTCATTGGTAGCGAAGCCACACCTATAGCAGATCTTGCATGCCGGCCCTTTTCTCCAAATACAGCTACCATTAAATCTGAGAATCCGTTAATTACTTTTGGGTGATCTGTAAAATTGCTGTCGCTGTTTACCATACCCAATACTTTTACAATCCGTTTTACTTTGCTTAAACTACCCAATTCGTTTTTTAAAACAGAAATTTGTATAATAGCAGTAAGCCTGGCTGCCTCGTATCCCTGATCAATTGAAAGGTCTTTGCCTACTTTACCTGTAATATATATGCCATTTTTTTGCAAAGGACCCTTACCGGAAAGGTACAACAGATTACCCACCCTCACCACATTTACATAATTGGCAACTGGTGGAGGAATTACTGAAAACTCAATCTCTTTGGCTTTTAATATTTCTTCGGGTGATTGTGCTGAACAATGAATACAGGATATTGCAAAAAGTAAAATAAAAATGTTTTTCATTGTATTTTTTTTATTGATAAAAATAACAAAAGCAGTATAAGTAAATTTAATCTGCACTATTACTAACAAAGGCAATTCGTTTACTATCCGGGCTCCAGGAGGGTGTGTTGATAGTACCCTGCCCACCAAACAAATACGCAATTACTTTTGGTACACCGCCACTTACCGACATTAACCGAAGCATCACTCTTTTATAAAAAGGATGATCTCCCGGGGGAACAGTTGGTTGAAAAGAAAGAATGGTCATCCACTTTCCATCAGGAGAAATATGAGGAAACCAATTATTGAATTCATCAAATGTTATCTGCTCCTGGCCGCTGCCATCGGGTTTCATCCGCCATATCTGCATGATACCCGTTTGTGTAGAATTGTAATAAATAAATTTCCCATCGGGCGAAAATTCTGGTCCGTCTGCCAAGCCTTTTTTATTAAAAGTTAATTGTACTTCAGGCCCGCCTGCAATTGGTTTTTTATAAATATTATAAGCAGTACTGTTGCTTAACCGTTGTGCTGTGTAAACCAGTTCTTTTCCATTCGGATTCCATCCATGCAAATAAGATGGAGTACTGTCTGTAACCATTGTTGGTTCACCACCGGTTATGGGCAAATAATAAATAGTAGAACCACCGCCTGGCAATCCTTGCCGGTGAGATGAAATAGCCAGCCATTTTCCATCGAAAGAAATTACATGATCATTGTTGTTGCTGTTGGCGCTTCCGGTATTTAATTTTTCCGGCCTGCCACCTTCTATCGGAATGGTATAAATAGAACCTCCCTGGTTGAACAATAATTTTTTCCCATCAGCCATCCAGTTAGGGGCTTCAAATCTGCCGGAGTCCTGATGAATAATTATACGTTTACCATCAAATACATTTATAATCTCCAGCCTGCTTCCTAAAATTCCATCTTTGTATCCATTGTACGTATCCTGCACTGGTTTTTCTATTCTTACATTCCATGCCATTCCGGTTTCCGCTGCCTCCGCATTATGACTGCAAACGAATAAGCCACCCAGCACTTCATCGGGCATATCAATCATATCGGTTCTGCCAATTTCCTGTAAAGGCTCACCAGCGTTAGCTATTCGCATAATGAACATTTTACCAATGCGTTCCAGTTGTATTATTTCCGCATTCTTTTTAATACCAAATATTTCATCCTCCGGATCTCTCATATAGGCCCCACGCAATCTGCGCCATTGCAAAACAGTTAATCCATCACCATGCAAAACGGCACTCATATGTGCTGCATCTTCCTGCACACCTGCCCTTACCATCCAGCCTATTTTACGATGTGGATCTTTACCTTCGTCCAGTAATTTTACGTTGGCAGTTAAAATAAAATCGCCTTTTAATTTATTATAAGCATACTGAAATTCATCCCGGTTAAACCAAACATTATAGCCCCCACCTTTAATCGTGTACGCTTGTGTAGCATCATCATACAGTACATCTCCTATAATTTTAGGACTGCCAATATCGTCATGGTTTTTAAAAATTCCGATGGGGTTTGTTTGTGCCATAGCTAAATTGGTTGCAATCAAGAATAGAAAGAATAATTTAAATTTCATAGCAAGTTATTTTGATGATTAATACTCCTTACTACAATGCAAAACGAAAACTTTACAGACTATTGTATTATCATGATTCTTCAAATCACCCCTATACGGCCTGCCTGCAAAAATGGGGATTACAACGCTCCATTCTTTAATAACGCTATCGCATTATTTGCTGCTCTTGCAGTTATTGCCATGTAAGTAAGCGATGGGTTTTGGGTAGAGGTGGATGTCATACAGGCACCATCGGTTACAAATACATTTTTACAGGTATGCAACTGGTTCCATTCATTTAATAGAGATGTTTTTGGGTCTTTACCCATACGCACGCCACCCATTTCGTGTATATCCAATCCCGGAGCCTGCTTGCTGTCGGTTGTTTTAATATCTGTGAATCCGGCCTTGCTATACATCTCCGTCATTTGTTCAAAAAAATCCTTGATCATCTTCTCATCATTTTCATCATAGTCGATGGAGATTTTTAACAACGGTATGCCCCACTCATCTTTTTTCTCCTTATCAAGCGTTACATAATTTGTTTCTTTAGGAATGGTTTCACCCATGCATTGAGAGCCAACATTCCACGGGCCCAACTTTGGGCCGGCCATTAAATTATTTTTAAGCTCATCGCCAAATCCATCCTTGTTTGTGTTGGATGAACGGCCGGCATTAAACGTTACAGCATACCCCCTTAAAAAATCGGTCTCCTGTTTTCGTACGTTTCTAAAGCGGGGTATATAGGCACCGGAGGCTCGGCCATTTTCTGTGGTGGATTCCAGCATGCCTTCATACTTTGCATTAATCCTTGCACGGTAATGATGAAAAGCAATATATTTTCCTAATAACCCATTGTCATTTCCCAATCCGTTTGGAAAGCGTTTGGAGGTTGAGTTTAATAAAATTAAATTGGTATTAATTGCTCCGGCATTTACAAATATTACAGGTGCAAAATAATCAGTTGATTTTTTAGTAATGGCATCAATCACCCGTACACCGGTTGCCTTGCCTTTTATTTCATCATAAATTATAGAATGTACTACAGCGTTGGTTTGTAAGGTAAGGTTGCCGGTTTTGGCAGCCCAGGGAATGGTGGTAGAATTTGAATTGTAATATCCACCAAAAGGACAGCCACGCTGGCATAAATTTCTTGCCTGGCATTGGCCCCTGCCTTGCTCAAGATGTATGGGCTGCGGTTCTGTTAAATGTGCACAACGGGCATAAATTACGTGGCGTTGGTCATAATTTTTTGCGACAGTTTCTTTAAAATGATTCTCTACACAGGTTAGTTCCCATGCTGGTAAAAATTCTCCATCGGGTAATTCATCCAACCCATCTTTGTTGCCACTGATGCCGGCAAATTTTTCTACATAGCTGTACCAGGGTGCAAGGTCTTTGTAGCGAATGGGCCAGTCAACAGCAAAACCATCTCTTGCCGGACCTTCAAAATCAAAGTTACTCCAGCGCTGTGTTTGCCTTGCCCACATGATGCTTTTTCCACCTACCTGGTAACCACGTATCCAGTCAAAAGGCTTGTCCTGCACATAAGGATGCTCAGTATCTTTTACAAAAAAATGCATAGCATCTTCTTTAAATGCATAGCAACGGGTAATTACCGGGTTGTCTTTGGCAATGGCATAAGGAACTTGTCCACGGTGTTTAAACTCCCATGGAAGCATATTGGTGGTGGGATAATCCTTTAAATGTTTTACATCCCGGCCACGTTCAAGCAATAAGGTCTTCAATCCTTTTTCACAAAATTCTTTGGCAGCCCAGCCACCACTCATACCGCTGCCAATTACAATGGCATCAAAACTGTTGTTAGTATCACCCATAATTAGTATTGAATTATTTTTTTAAAATTTAAGCCTGCTTCACCGGCACACAACCTTTAAAATTACTGCCAGGTACCATTTTGTATTTACTTACATCTGTAAGGTATTCTTTGGAAGACATAAAGGCCTGCAACGTGTATGCTTTGGAAGTGGCATAAAACTGTGCTACGTTTTCAGGTATATCTTTTTTTGATTCTATAGCTGTAAGTAATTCTTTTTGTATGGCAGGAGAGCAGTCCACAAAAGATTTGCCATACTTTTCTTTTGAAAATTTATCAAATTGTACCAGGCCATCTTTAAATAATTGTTGTTTATCCGGCGGGTTGCAATCATCCATCATCGTAAGCGTAAATTCGGTTGCCTTTACATCTGTTGCTCCAATAAAATTTGTTTTGGGAATAAGCAGATCGGTCAGTTGCATCAGTATTTTTTCTTCTGCACCTGTTAGCGAAATATTTTTTAAAGGAATAGTGGCGCTTTGCTGTTGCCCGCAGGATGGTAAAAGCATTACACCTGCTGATATCAAAACAAAATTATAAATGGCTTCTCTTCTTTTCATATAGTTTTAGGAATTGAATGTATTAATTGGAGTTTATAATACAGCTTTTGCTTTTTTTAGTTGATAAAAAATAATATTACATTGTTGTCCAAATAAGTGTGCTAAACCCATGCTAAGTCCGTATGACCTCACCTCAACCCCTCTCCAAAGCAGAGGGGCTAGAACCCTTAACCCGTAGGTGTTTTAACGTTACGGCAGGAACTTAATAGGAACGTGGTGATAAAATTATTATCCTTTTATTTTTTTAAGATAAGCCATATTTTGTTGCATGCTTTCCAATGCTGTGCTGGTATATTCTTCCTGCTCTATAAAATAATATTCCATTCCCGATTGTTTGGCATTGTCAAACATTTGCTGAATGTTGAGCCCGCCCTTGCCAAATTCTGTACTGTGTTTTTTTACCAGGTCCATATCTTTCAGGTGCCATAATTTAAACCTGCCGGGATGTTTACTAAAATAATCAAGCGGATTAAAGCCAGCCACTACCACCCAGCCAAGGTCCATTTCCATGCAAACAAATTCGGGATCTGTTTCTTCCAGCATCACATCATACAATACTTTTCCGTTTTCTTTTTCAAATTCAACATCATGATTGTGGTACCCAAATTTAATGTTTAGTTTTTTACATTGTTCCCCTGCCTTATTAAATTGCTTGGATACTTTTTTATAATTTTCAACTGTTTGTCCTTCGGTAGGCATGGACGAACAAATAAGATATTCCTGTCCGGATGCTACTGCTTCATTCATCGTTTGCTCCCATTTATCATCAAGATGAATATGGCCGCTGCGAAGTGTTATACCCAGACTTTTACAAGTGTCTTTCATTTCTTTTGGAGTAAGTCCGTAGTAATTTCCTTTCGCACTTCCTGCCGATTCAATTTGTTTAATACCCAATGCAGCCAGTTGTTTCAACGTGCCTGCAGCATCTGCCAGCATTTCGTTTCGTACGGTATATAATTGTATGCCCGGATTGTTGATTTTACCGCCCGATGCAACACACGAGGGTAATATCATTGAGCCAATTGCCAGGCTACCGGAGCTGATTAAAAAATCTCGTCTTGTTAGCATATTTTGTTTTTTTTTTAGATTTAAAAATTAGTAATTATTTTTTTAGGATTAAAAAAAATTATAACCAGACAGATGGGCTCATTTTTTATTGAGCTGGATTTGATCAGACAAACCAACTATAAATCACTGTTATTATTTCTTTATCAACCAGCCATTATCGGCCAGCCATTCTGCCATACGTTGAGGCCAGTTTTTTAAGCCGATAATAGTTGACCTTGTTCCCATATTAAATGCATGTTTACCTTGTGCATACAAATGCAATTCAACCGGCACTTTTGCCTGCCGATGCAGTTGCACCAATTTTAGCAAAGGTTCCGAACAACATTCATCTTCATTGGCGGCCAATAAAAATGTGGACGGTGCAGCAACAGGCATTTTTTCCGGAACTGCTAATGGCCCGGGGTAAATTAATATTTGAAATGCCGGCCTTGCACTCAGCAAATCGATTGCATCAGGCTTTTTAAAATATTGGTCGGTGTATTTATAAGACACCCAGCCTGCTACTTCGCCTCCGGCAGAAAATCCCATTACACCAATTCTGCCGGTATCAACCCCATATTCATTTGCCATACTCCGCACAAGGCGCATGGCTCTGAAAATATCCTGCCGGGGATGCTGGTCTGTATAGGATGAATTGTCTTCCCGGAATAACCGGTATTTTAAAACAAAGGCGGCTACACCGATGCTGTTTAAATAAAGCGCCGCTTCTTTTCCCTCCGCATTAAAAACAAGATTGCGGTGACCACCACCGGGGCAAATAACAACTGCAACGCCGTTAGCTTTTTCTTTTGCCGGCAGGTAAACGCTGAGTGATGGATTGTGTATATTTTTTACCCACCAGTCTTTGGCTTGCTCGGGTTCATCTTTTTTTTGCTCAAAACCAGGTGCGCCATTTTTCCATAAATGAATCTGAATAGAACTATCCTGCGCCATAAGTAGATTTGGTGCGCTTAACGCAATTAGTACAAAGGCAACCTGTAAAAATTTGCATGTCATTCTATTAAATTTTTAATAATGTAAGATGCTGGTAATACTGAATTTTCGGATTTTCAAATACAAAGGCATAAAAAGAAAGTATAATTTAAAAGCAATAGTAGAGCGTAAGCTACATATTTTAGAAATGGTAAAGGTTATCAGCTTGTAAAGTGAAAAGAATGGCTAAAATAGTATCACCCTTTATATACTAAGTTTTTCATCAGCAAAACTTTTTATAGGATTAAGTACTTAGTTCGCAAAGCCTTTTTGGTATTGAGTCAGACCCGATTTACTTTTTTGCGTCCCGATTTTTTCGGGACAGGTTGATGAAAAAAGGTAACAAAAAAGATTAAGCCCGCCCGGCTGAAGCCAGTCGGACGGGGCTGTAAATAAAAAGGCTCCAGATTTGCCATCGGGACAGGTGAAATTTTCCACATCAACCTAAAATCAAGGATCCCGATAGCTATCGCATATGCGTCAAGCTAATTTATTAATTGAATCGCTATAACATTTATGTGGAAAAGGTTTCATGGGGTTTTAGTATTGGTATTTTTACGCCAGCGGCATAACCTGTTTGTAGAAAATTATAACATAAACCGCCTTTGCCCCGGCGGCGCAACCTTGCGTTTTTCTATATTTCTCAAATTAACAGGCTGCGCCGCTGGCGCAGGGTTTGCATTGATTTTTGGCGAAGCTACAAACAGGTTACGCCGCTGGCGTAAATACAGTTGCACTAATTTTAAATATGAATTTAATGTAGTAAAAAATGAGGGTTAATATCCTTAGCTTAACGCATATGTCATAGCTATCGGGACGCCGGAAGAGTTAAATAATTTATAGATTGTGCTGGCTCAATCCGCCGCCGCGGATGATTTTTTAACGGCTGATGTGGAAAATTTCCAGCACTTTTTATTCAAGGCCACAACCATTCGTCACTTAAAGCAAATATGCGTAATCCTTTTTTTTAATAACAATTGCGAGCATGCAATTGCAATAATTGGTTGATGAAAAGTTGATACCTGCTGTGGGATTATTTTTCTTCAATATTTAAATTCCTTCTACCAAAATCATGTTTGTATTGGCCGTCCTTTGCCGGATAGCTTTGGCTGTGGCATATGCTGCAGATGCCCACCAGGTTTTAGCCTGTTGGGTTGTGGGGAATTCCAGCACTACAATTCTGCCATGATGCCAATCGCCTTCTAATGTTTCTGTAGCGCCACCACGTATAATGAAGCGGCCGCCGTAGGCTGTAATTGAAGCAGGCGTTAGCAATTTATAAGCTTCATATTCTTCAGGATCGGTAATGGTAACATCAACGATAATGTAGGCTGGCATTGTTGTGTTGGTTTAAATTGTTAGGAAGTAAAATTAATGATTGATGTCCGACTAAATGCCTTAAACCTTTACTTTGCCTGCTTGACCTCACCCCAACCCCTCTCCAAAGGAGAGGGGCTTAGCATTCTTTAGGAGCAAGCGTTTCATAAGAATTTAAGAATTTTATCCGGACAACAGTGAAAATTAATAATTGATCCAGTCTTTTTTTTCAATTTTATAAATCAGGTTGCTTTTTACCGGTTCACCAAAATAAGCTACTTCCAGTTCGCCTGCTTTTACGGCGCCTAATTTTTCCATGGCTTTTTGTGAGCGGTTATTGGTGGCCCCTACATGAAAGAATACAGTATCCACAAATTGAAAGGCATGGTGTAGCATGAGCGATTTTAATGCAGGGTTGTATTTGCCACCCCAATGACTTTTTGCAATAAATGTATAACCAATTAAAATGCTTTTTTCTAATTCGTTAAAATCATAAAACCGGCTGCTGCCGATTATTTGGCATGTGTTACTATCGCTGATTAAAAATGCGCCACCGGATTCTATGGCTCCCTTAAAATAGTTTTCAAACTCCGCCCGCAGGTATCTGTTTTTATTGGGATGCTGTTCCCATATAAGCGGATCGCTGGCCACAGCAAACAATATTTCAAAATCTGTTGCAGCTAACGGCTCAATTTTTATTAAATCATTTTGAATAGTTGGTTGAAGATTGAATTGCATGCGATATTTTTTTAGCAGTAAAAGTAAGTAAGAATGGATACAGGAGAAAGTCGTTTAAATAAAAGCAGTAGGTTCAATAGCACAAGCGCACTTAAATTCGGAAGTAGAATAGCTCAAGGTTTTTTTTTAAACCGGGGGTGATGAATGTGTATTTATTTTTATAAAAAAAGGGCCGGATTTAATCCGGCCCTGCTTCAATTGCTGAGATTGATGTTTTAATTTCCTTTCTTGACGGAACTATCCGGAGTGCATTCGCTATGATGATGCCAATGGTGATTCGGAAAGTGTTTAGGTCCGGCAACGGCGAATAAAATACCAAAGGTTGTTGCAGCTGCTACTAACCAGGTGATTAATTGTTGTTTTCTTTTCATGATTTAAATTTTAGCGGTTGATTACACTATGGTTGATTTTGTTTCTTTTGCTTGAGCATGTTTACCACAATTTTGTTGAGCTTTTTGCTTAAACTGGTTGTACTCTTCATCGCTCATGCTGCGGATTTTATCTGCAAAAGCTGGCCGCACACCCGGACCAAAGCCACGCCTTAAACCACGCCCGATAAAGAACCTGAAGAATGTGCCTGCAATTAAAAAG
>Ga0163148_10006501_pt1 | contig 11267 bp, 9 predicted proteins | sample OliLakLV19MP7P2_FD_148606 | JGI IMG/M metagenome (GOLD analysis project Ga0163148, IMG submission 148606) | Freshwater microbial mat bacterial communities from Lake Vanda, McMurdo Dry Valleys, Antarctica- Oligotrophic Lake LV.19.MP7.P2 | ecosystem: Environmental > Aquatic > Freshwater > Lake >... | reverse complement strand
TGGTGACGCTGCAGCCGGGCGAACGGGGGTCTCGGCGGCGAGGTCGAGGGTGCGGATCGGCGCGGTGTAGGCGACGATCCGGCGCTGGATGCGCGCCGGGTGCGCGGCGGGGTCGTAGCCCTCTTCGGCGGGGACGAGCGCGGCGAGGAGCAGCAACGGCAGGAAGGCGCGGATCATCACGGGTTCTCCACGGCGAGGATAGCGAGGATGGCGGCGGCGACGCGCCTGGCGCCCCGGACGACGCCTCGTCGCACCGGAAAAGCTAGGAGCCCGTCGGGGATAGCGAGCGAGGATGGCGACGCGGATCGGATGGCAGATCCAAGGCGGCGAAACGGCCCAAGGTAGCACCGCTACCTGGTCGTTTCGCCAAAACGAGGAGATGCCGTCCGAGACCGAGCCAGCCGAAGCTGGCGGACCCCGGCTGCCACCGCTCCCACCAAACGGTGCAATCTTCCGCCACAAACGCGCCGGCCCTGCCTGCGACCGGTAGCATGCAATCCATGTCACCCACCAGCAAACCCATCTTCACCACCCGCGAGAGCGCGCTCCTGCGGGCCGCCGGGAAGGCGACCGGGGCGAAAGAGCTGCGCGCCCTGAGAAAGCGGCTCCGCACGCAACGCGACACCTTCCGCGACCGCGCCGAGCGGCAGCAGCGGGAAAGCCGGGGCAAGCAGGCTCCGCGCGCCAGCCAACCCTCGGCCACCAACGCCAATACCACCGCCAAGGCCGCGGCCTTCGCCGAGGCTCTGGCAGCGGTCGACGCCAAGCTCGAAACCGCGGCCGCGCCCGGTCGCGACGCCGGTAAGGCGGAGTCGTCGCCGAGCGGATCGGCTGCGGCGCGGCCGACGCGCAGCCGCTCGGCATCGCGGGTCGACGACGACCCCGCGCACCAGCCGGGCAAGCGGCGACGCGCACTGCCGCCAGTGGCGGCGGGACGGGCGGCCGGCGCCGGGCAGTCGCCCTCCGTCGCGCACACCCGCGCCAAGCACGGCGCCATCCAGGCGCATGGCAAGCGCAACCAGGCGCGGCGCGACGCGCGCTGAAGCGAAGGCCCCCGATGCGCCCACACCCGGCGCACCGCTTGCGCGAGCTCGCGCTGCGACGCAACTGGTCGCATCCGGCGTTGCGCATCCTGCAGGCGGATGCTCCTCGTGATCCTGGCGGTTTCGACACGTTCACCCGCTCGATGATCGATTGGTCCGATGACGTCGCGCCCGTGCTGGGCAGGAACCTGCCGACCATGCTGATGCTGTCGGTCTTCGGCGTGGCCGAACTGGTCGCCGGGATCCTCGTGGCCACCGCGCCCCGGCTCGGTGAGTAGGTCGCCGCCGGGTATTTCACCCGCTAGGCGATCAACGCCATCGGCTGCGCGGCGGCCACTGCGACGCCGGCTTGTAGACCCTGGGCCTGGGCTTCGCCTGCCTGGCGCTGGCCCGCCTCGCTCCATCGCGCCGGGTGGTGGCGCCCGACCGGCCGATCGCCCGATCAGCGCCGGGCCTGGGTGCGCGCGCGGCGCTGCTGTTCGCGCCAGGCGGCGATGCGTGCGTGGTCGCCGGACATCAGCGCCTCGGGCACGTCGAGGCCGCGGAATTCGCGCGGCCGCGTATAGCACGGGTGATCGAGTTCGTCCCCCTGCTGGAAGCTGTCCTCGGCGGCGCTGCGCTCGTTGCCGAGCGCCCCGGGCTGCAGGCGGGTGACGGCGTCGGTCAACGCCAGCGCCGCGAGCTCGCCGCCCGACAGCACCAGATCGCCGACCGAGAACGGCTCGGGGTGATAGAGTTCGACGATGCGTTCGTCGATGCCTTCATAGTGGCCGCACACGACAACGACGTGCGGCGTGCGGGCCAACTCGCCGATCCACGGCTGGTCGAGGCGCCTGCCCTGCGGGCTGGTGATCAGCAGGCGCGGCGCCGCGCTGCGCGTCAGCACCCAGTCGAGACATCCAGCCAGCGGCGGCGCGGCGAGCACCATGCCCGGCCCGCCACCAAAGGGACGATCGTCGACCGTCTTGTGTCGTCCGCCCGCCCAGGCGCGCGGATCGATCAGCTCGATCTCGATCAGTCCGCGCCGCCGCGCGCGGCCGACGATGCTGGCATCGAGGTAGCCGGCGCAGGCTTCGGGAAACGGGGTGACGATGTCGATCAGCACGCGTGCAGCGTCTGCGCAGGAAAACGGCGTCCAGCGCTCACCACTCGATCGCCCCGGGAACGGTAGCGTAGGCGATGGTGCCGACCCCAGCCTTGCGCAGGGTGTCGACCACGCCCACGACCGTCCCGTGCGCGACCTTGGCATCGGCGTAAATGGTGGCCAGGCGCGCGCCCTTGGCGGCGAGGGCGAGGTCGGCCGGGGTGACATCGCGGCCGGCGACGCGCACCTGGCCGCCGCGATCGATGTACACGGCCAGCGCCTGGGCGGGGGCCGCGGTCGAACTGCCGGCTTTGGGCAGGGCCACGGGCAGGGCGCGGGCGGGCTCCTTGCCGCCGTCGACGCAGGCGATGAGGAACACCACCAGCACCAGGGACACGTCGACCAGCGGCGTGATCGGCAGCACGGTGAGGAAGAGCAGGATGTTGGTCTGCCCATGCCGGCGACGGAGGGTCATCGGCTACGCGCCACCACCGGCAGGTCGGTAGCGGCGTGCTCCAACTGCTCGGCCAGGCGACCGACCAGTCCGGCGATGGCGGCATAGGCGAGGAAGGCGGGGATGGCGACCAGCAGGCCGGCGACGGTGGCGCTGAGCGCCTTGTAGACGCCGCCGGCGAGGATCTTGACCGTGACCTGGTCGGCGAGGCTGGCGGCCTGGAAGGCCTCGATCAGACCGACCACGGTGCCGAGCAGCCCGAAGAGCGGCGCCACCTGGGTGGTGGCGAGCAGCACGCCCAAGCCGCGTTCTAATCCGGGGACCTCGCGCTGGGCAGCGTCGAGCGCCGACAGGCGCATGAGTTCAGGGCCGCCGTCGCGCACGCGCAGGCCGGCGCGCAGGACGCGCGCCATCGGTGTCAGCTCATCGAGCCCGGCCTCGGCCTGGGCGGCACCGCCGTGCAGCAGGTCGGTATGGAAGGCGGTGCGCACGCTGGCGAACGAGCGACGCAGGGGCATCAGACGCCACAGCCGCTCGATGACGATGGTCAGCGCGGCGATCGAGGTCAGCGCGATCGGCAGCAGGACCCAGCCGCCGGTCTCCAGAATCAGTTTCAGCATGACATCCACCGATCTTCCGGGCCGAAGCCCGCTGGGCGTGGGTCGGGAACGTCCCGGAATAAACGCAGGCCCTCGCCAGCCGCCGACTTTGCACGAGATTGCACGGTCATGACCTATCCTGTTGTCTCCAAACGGGCAATAGAGTAGCCTCCCTGGCAGCGGTAGTGCGACCGCAGGGAAAGGACCTGATGGCGGAACTCGTTCCGGTGCTGCTTGGCACCAGCGGCTTCGTGGTCGGAGAGTGCTATGTCCTGCCCGACGGCGCCGATGTGGTGGTCGGACGCAGCCGCTCGTGCGATATCAGCCTGCGCCGCGCCGCCGCCTACCTGAAGGCCGCGCCCCAGAGCCGGGACGACGACCACGAGTTCAACACCGTCAGCCGGCGTCATCTGCGTCTGCAATTGCAGGCGTCGACCCTGCGCATCAACGATCTGTCGACCAACGGCACCTTCCTCAATGACGAGCCGGTGCACCAGGCGCGCGAGGTCGATCTCGCCAGCGGCTCGTACAGCTTGCGGCTGGGCACGCGCGAGTCCTTCCGCGTGACCCGCCTGCCCAAGGACGACCCTCGCGTGATCGCTGCCGGCGGGCCGGTGCAGCCGGCTCCGGCGGGCGTGGGCGATTGATCTAAGCCGATTCCAGATCGCCACCTGCATAGGTCAGCAGGGATCTCGGCCGAGCCCGCGCCTTTTGGCGCGACGTGTGCGTTGTAGGGGACAAGAGGTCTCTCTGCCATGAGCACCGCCAACGCGATCGCCCTGTTGTCACCCTCCGCCAGCGAACCGGTCCGCGGCAGCGAGGGACGCGGGGATGGCAAGGACTTCGACCGCCACCTCGATGTCGCCGAAGCCGGTTCACCGAGCAAGACAGCGCCGGCGAACACCCGGCCGCAGCCGGCGGGCAAGCCGGGGACGACGCGCGGCGAGGTCACCGCCGAGAACAAGCCCGTCACTGCAACTCTGGCGCCTGACGCCCCCCCGCCGGACGAGACCGATCCGACGGTCGCCGCTGAACTGCTAGCGATGACCGCCTCAGCCGTGGTGATCGTCGTGCCGCCGCCGATCGCCGATCCGCTGGCCCTGGCGGCGACCCCGGTGCTGGCGACCGCACCAGACGCCGCGGTGACCGACGCAGCCGCCCTGGCGACGACGTCCTCGGCGATCGCCGACCTGGCCAACGACACCCGCTTGGCCAGCGCCAATGCCGATGCCGCGGTGACCCATGCGCGCACGGCGCAAGCGCACGCCGAGGCGCAGAGCGAGCGCGCGCAGGGTCAGGACGTCATCGCCACCGCCCCTGCCGATGCGCAACCGACGACCAGTGCCGCCGTCGTGCCGGCGATGGCTGCGGCCACCGACGACAGCGAGACGACGGACCCGACCCAGGCCGCGGTCGATCCCACCTCTGCCGCTGCGGCGACGGCTGCCGGCACCAGCGCACCACCGATCGCCACCGTCCGGCCGGCCCACAGCCGCATCGAACGCGAGACCGCCCCCGATGTCCTCGCTGAAGGCGTCACGCCGAAGGCGACCCCCGCTGTGGATACCACGAGCACCGTGCGCAACGGCGACACGGTGCCGGCTCTTGGCCCGGTCAGCGGCGAGCGCGGTCAGGCGAAGATCGAAGCGCCCGTGGTGCCACCCGGCGAGTCAGCGCGCGCCGCCAACGCCATGGACCGCGCGGTCGCCGGCCAGGTGTCGCGCGCCATCCTGACGCGTGGCGCCGACGGCGAGCGCATGCTGGTGCTGCGCCTGACCCCGCCCGAACTGGGCACGGTGCGCATCGAGATCGTCGAGCGCGCTGGGGTGATGACCGCGCGCATCCACGCCGAGGACGATGCCGTGCGCAGCGCCCTCGAACGTTCGCTGCCGCAACTGCGCCAGGATCTGCGCGCCAACGATGCGCCGGTGCGCGACGTGTCGCTCGCCGATGCCTGGAACGGATTCGCCAATCGCCAGGGCCGCAACGACACCGCGGGCGAGCGCGAGCGCCGTCAGCGCGATGACGATGCGCCCGCCTTCTCCATCGATGGCGCCGCGCCCGTGCGCGCGACGCCGCGTCAGACCATCGGCCTGGGCGGTCTCGCCAATGCCAACGGCGTCGACGCCCGCGCCTAATTTGGCACGCCGTGGGCGTACTGACCCACGGGACCCTCTCCCAACCCTCGTCCAGCCAGGAAGCCAACCATGCAACGCGCCCTCTCCAGCGGTGTCTCCGGAATGCTCAACCACCAGCTCGTGCTGGACGTGACGGCGAACAACCTCGCCAACGTGAACACTCCGGGCTTCAAGTCCTCGCGCGTCAGCTTCTCGACCGCGCTGGTGCAGACCCAGTTCGCCGGTTCGGCGCCGGGCTCGTCGATCGGTGGTCAAAACCCACGCCAGGCCGGCCTCGGCATGGAGGCGACCTCGATCGACCTCGACATGCGCCAGGGCGCGATCCAGACCACCGGGCGCAATCTCGATCTCGCCGTGCAGGGCGAAGGCTTCTTCGAGGTCACCGACGGCACCATTTCGCGCTTCACCCGCGTCGGCAACTTCGGCTTCGACAGCCTGGACAACCTGGTCGACCAGGGCACTGGCTTCAAGATGATCGGCAACACCTACAACCTGCGCCCGAATCCGGATGGCTCGCAGAGCATCACCGCGGTCGGCGTACCGCTGCAGATCGACCGCTCCGAAGCCTTCCCGCCCAAACAGACCGAAGCGGTCACCTTCCAGGGCAACCTCAGCTCGCAGACCAAGGCGCTGCGCGGCTTCTCGCTGCAGTCGACCTTCGCCCTGATCAACACCGTCACCGGCAAGGTCGCCACCGAAGACACCAAGCTTTCCGACCTGTCGCTGCTCGATCCGTCGATCACTGCCGGCGCCGCCGGCACCACCCTCCCCATCTACGTCTACGGCACCACGCCCCAGGGCGTCGCCTATGGCGCATCGTTCGATATCCATCCCTGGGATGTACCGACCAGCAGCAACGGCCAGATCGGTTCGCTGGGCGAACTGATCACCAACCTCAACAGCGCTCTGACCCAGGGTAACAACCGCTTCGGCACCGTGCGCCTCGATAACGGCAACATCCTCGCCAGCGGCGTTGGCGATGGCGACGGCTTCTCGATGTTCATCGGTGAACAGAATCCGTTCCCAAGCACGGGCGCGATCGCCGGCCTGACCAACGCCGGCGGCGTCGTCTACACCGGCACGCCCGCCACGGGTGTCGCCACCCATACCGTCACCGCGCCGGAAGCTGGCCTGCTCGATCCGGCTTTCGTCGTTCCCGCGGTCGACTACTCGGGCCAGCCGGGCGCGGTACTGCGTATCTCGCTGCGCCTGAATGGGGCTGAGCGTGGAACCATCACCATTCCCGCCGCAAATTACTCGGCAAGCACCGCCGCCCAGCGCACCTTCCAACTCACCAATTTCCCGCACGTCGACGCTGGCGATGTGGTCAGCTTCGATCTGTCCGGAAATCTCAATCTGGGCGCCGGAAACCCACTCACCTATTCGACCACCAGCATCATCGACAGCTCGAACCTGAACATGACGGCCGATCTCGACGCCAACGGCTTCGCCGACATGTTCGAGGAAGGCAGCTCGACCGACGCCAATGCCTGGGTGTACCAGAACCAGACCAACACCACGTTCAACTGGTACCGCGCGCGCATGGTGCCCGAGACGGTGGCGAGTTCGATCGAGGTGTACGACGCCCAGGGCGGCAAGCACACGGTCGACACCCGTTTCTTCCGTGCGGGCACACGCACCGACCCGATCACCGGCGCCCGCATCAATAACTGGGACATGATCGTCGGCACCCGCCCGGGCGAAGGCACCATCGTCAACGATGTGGTCGCCGGGGTCGAATTCGATCAGAACGGGCGCTTCACCGGCGGCCTGGGCACCTCGACACACGGCACCACCTTCAATGACACCCTCTACGTCGGCAACCCCTCCGCCGGTTCGGTGCAGATCGACTGGAACACCACCGGTCCGACTGATCCCGCCACCATCCGCATGAACTTCGGCGCCGCCAACAGCGTCAACGGCCTGACCGGATTCGGCGGCACCAGCACCGCGGCCGCCGTGGTCCAGGACGGCTACGCGGACGGCAAGCTCGACACCATCTCGGTCTCGGCCGAGGGCGACATCACCGGCCTCTACACCAACGGTGTCAGCCGGAAGCTGGCGCAGCTGCAGCTCGCCACCTTCCGCAACCCGGGCGGCCTGACCATATCGGGCAGCAACCTGTTCTCGGCCTCGGTCAACTCCGGCACCGCCACCCGCCGCTTCGCCGGGGAAGGCGCCGGTTTCATCACCGCGGGCGCCCTCGAAGGTGGCAATGTCGATATCGCGACCGAGTTCACCCGCATCATCACCGCCCAGCGCGGCTTCCAGGTGAACGCCCGCGTCATCCAGACCACCGACAGCATCCTTGAGGAGCTGGCGAACCTCATCCGCTGAGGGCTGGTCCCGCTGAAGCGCCTGGGCGCATCGTTCGCACCACTTCGCGGACTGGTATTTGCCAGTCCGTGTCGTTTGGTCTAGGGTTCCGTGTTGTCAGGTTCGACACCATCTTGCGAACCGACGCAATCTTCCCCCTCGGAAACCCATGCCGTCAGCTCCGACCCGCATCCTCATCGTCGACGACGAACCGCATGGCCTGCAGGCGGCGGCGTCGCTGCTGCGCGTCAACGGTTTCGCCGATGTGCGGATCTTCACCGATCCGCGCGCGATGATGCCGACGCTGGCCGACAATATCCCCAGCGTGCTGCTGCTCGATCTGACCATGCCCGGGCGCGATGGGCAGGCGGTGCTGGCCGACGTGGTTGAGCACCATCCCGAGGTGCCGGTCATCATCCTCACCGGCTGCAACGACGTGCCCACCGCGGTCGCCTGCATGCGCGGCGGGGCGATGGACTTCCTCGTCAAACCGATCGAAGAGCCGCTGCTGGTGGCTGCCGTCCGCCGCGCGGTAGAGCGCGCCGACCTGCAGCGCGAGAACGAGGCCCTGCGCGAACGCTTGGTCAGCCCCGGGATCGCCCAGCCCACCGCCTTCGCCCGCTTCACCACCCGCGATCCGCGCATGCATGGGCTGTTCCAATACATCGAAGTGGTCGCGCCCACCGCGCATCCGGTGCTGATCACCGGCGAGACCGGCACCGGCAAAGAACTGGTCGCCCGCACCCTGCACGAGTTGAGCGGCCGCACTGGGGCCTTCGTGGCCGTCAATGTCGCCGGCCTCGATGATGCCATGCTGACCGACACCCTCTTCGGCCATCGTCGGGGCGCCTTCACCGGCGCCGATGTGGCCCGGGCCGGCCTGATCGAGCGCGCGGCGCATGGGACCCTGTTCCTCGACGAGATCGGCGACCTCGGCATCTCCTCCCAGGTCAAACTGTTGCGCCTGCTGCAAGAGCACGAGTACCTGCCACTGGGAGAGGACGTGCCGCGCGCCACCGATGCGCGCTTCGTGGTCGCCACCAGCCGGTCGCTGACCGAGTTGCAGGACGACAGCCGCTTCCGTCGGGACTTGTTCTACCGGCTGCGTGGGCACCACGTGCATCTGCCGCCCCTGCGCGAACGGCGGGCGGACATTCCCGCCCTGGCCGCGCGGGTCCTGGCCGATGAGTCCGGTGAGAAACCGGCGAAGCGCCTGGTGCCCTCGGCGGTGGCGTTGCTCATGGCGCAACCCTTCCCCGGCAACGTGCGCGAACTGCAGGCCGCGGTCCGCGATGCCGCGACCCGCGCCCCCGGAAGCGACATCGGTGTCGCTGACATCGCCGCCGCCCTGGGTGTCGCCGCCGATCCGCCGACCGCCACCTTCGTCCTAGGCGATGCCTTTCCCACCCTGCGCGAGGCGCAGGATCGCCTCGTCGAGGAGGCCCTCACGCGCTCGGCGGGCAATCACAGCGAGGCTGCGCGCCTGCTCGGCATCACCCGCCAGGGCTTGTGGAAACGGCTGCGCCGGGATGCGGAGGCGTGAAGCTGCTGAGCGCGATTGCCAACGGGCATGACGGCGATCAACGCTGGTTGGCGGCCCTCGGCGGCATCGCTCCTCGCCTGCGCCGGATCTGCCCACTGATCTCGGCATAGAGGGACAAAAACTTGCGTCCCCAGCGTGCCCAAACCCTGCTTGCCATGCTGTCGGTTGTGAGTTCGCTGTTCTGACGAGACCGATACGGGATGGAGTCTGTCATGAATCCGGTAGACCTGCAGAACTCCCATGCCGGCGGATTGGGCGATGATGACCAGGCATCGTTCGCGGCCGGGGTTCGCCAGGAAGCGTGGCCGTGCGGATCCTTGACCGGTATGGGTCAGGCAATGTCGGCCATGCGCGGCGCAGGCATCCTCATCCTAGCCGTCATCTTCTTGGCCGGGCTTCATGCCGCCGAGCCGGCCACGGCCACACCTCAGCCGCCAATTCTCTCGGGCTGCGAATACGACTATCCACCGTACTACGTAGCCAAGGACGGCAAGGCGGACGGCTTCTCGGTAGAACTGCTGCGCGCCGCGCTCACGGCGGTGGGGCAGACGGTCTCATTCAAGGTCGCTGACGTGGACGAGATCACGCAGGATCTGGCCGCGGGACGGCTGCAGGTGCTGTCCATGGTCAACCGGACCTCGGAACGCGAGGCGCTCTACGACTTCACCTCCCCTTATCTCACCATGCACGGCTGTATCGTCGTCCGCGAGGACAACGCGGACATCCATTCCACGGCCGACCTGAGGGGCAGGCAGGTTGCGACGGCGCGCGAGAAATACGCCGAGGATTACCTGCGTCGCGCCAACCTCGGGGCGGTCATCGTCCCGCTCCCGTCGTTCGCGGCCGCCCTCCAGGAACTCTCCGGCGGGAAGCATGACGCGGTCATCGTCCAGAAGATGGTGGCGCTGCGATTCATGCGCCAAGCCGGTATCCACAACCTCAGGATCATCGATCCGCCGATACCCGATTTTTTACAGGCCATCTGCTTCGCCGTCAGCAAAGGTGATAGCGCCAGGCTGGCCTTGCTGAACGAGGGATTGGCGATCGTGATGGCGGATGGCACGTATCAGCAGTTATACACCAAATGGTTTTCCGTCATCGCCATGGCAGCGCGGAGTCGTCCGTTGATCGTCGGCAGCGGACTGGATTTCCAGCCCTTCACGCTTGGTCAAACGGATGCGACCGCTGATGGCTTCGCGGTCGCGTTGTGGAAGGCGGTGGCGAAGGAGCAGGGCCTGCCCTTCCAGATGCGGGTCCGGCCCTGGGGCCAGCTCCTGGAGGAGTTCAAGGCCGGGCAGGTCGATGTCCTGGTCTGCGCCGCCTCGTCGGATGAACGTCGCCAGTTCGCGCGCTTTTCCGTGGTTCATTCGACCGATTCCGGTGCCCTCTTCGTACGCACGGATGACACGCACATCCGTTCAGAGGCGGACCTGGTCGGGAAGTCGATCATCGTCGTCAAAGGGGATCTGGCCCACGAGTATTCCATCGCCCACGGCTGGCAGCAGCAACTGGTGCTGGTCGATCAGGCGGCTGACGGTTTCCGCTTGCTCGCCTCTGGCCAGCACGACGCCGTGTTGATCAGCAGGATCGTCGGGGCGCAGACGCTGAAGAAGTTAGCGATAACCACGGTTCAGGCATTGCCGGCCAAGGCCGGAGCCGGTCGGGCATTCTCCTTTGCGGTCCAACGCGATGACGTTGATCTGCTAGCGACGCTCAATGAAGGACTCGCCGTCTGCAAGGCGAACGGGACCTATGACGCGATCTATGACCAATGGCTTCGGGTGTATGACGAGAAGGATCTCTCCCTCCTGATGGTCATGCGGCATATCTGGCCCTATATGGCAGTCAGTCTCATCGCGTTCCTCGGCTTGGTGATCGGGCTTCAGTATCGGCGCCAGACCGAGCGCAAAAATGCTGATGCGGCACTGGCTGCGAGTGAAGCACAGCTGCGGCATCTGATGCAGAACCTCAGAGTGGGGATTGTGGTTCACGGACCCGATACGCGGATTCTCCTGCACAACCAAACAGCGCTGGCCCTGTTGGGGTTTTCGGGCGAGCAGATGTTGGGCAAAGTGGCCCTGGACCTGGCC
>Ga0163148_10006499_pt1 | contig 11268 bp, 4 predicted proteins | sample OliLakLV19MP7P2_FD_148606 | JGI IMG/M metagenome (GOLD analysis project Ga0163148, IMG submission 148606) | Freshwater microbial mat bacterial communities from Lake Vanda, McMurdo Dry Valleys, Antarctica- Oligotrophic Lake LV.19.MP7.P2 | ecosystem: Environmental > Aquatic > Freshwater > Lake >... | reverse complement strand
GTGTTGGACAAGATTTGTTACTTGTCTGCACTTGTCGCTTCCTTTCCTGTAAGGCCTGAAGAGATCTTTCCTCTCTCCTTCTTTGTTGCTCAAGATTTCGTCCAACGCGTGTGGGTGGCTCTTGTCAAATTCGTGAAGACCGCCTTGGTCTTGTATGTCACCGGCAACAAGTGCTTTCACAGGATCAGGAACTCCTCGTTCCTTCTTTGTTGATTTAGATTTGAGTTTTGTGTTGCTCGGCATTGTGAGTTGAAAAGATGAGCCTTCCTTGAGCAACAACTGAATACAAAAGTCAGCAGTAAGCGATAAGCACGACGCAGCACGAATAAAAGCACGACCAATTTTGGGACTGCTTTCAGCGACTCGATAGCAACAGCCGACTGAATGTAGGAAACAAGCATCCGTGTCTTCAGTTGCGCTGGTGTAACCAGCAGCATAGCTTTAAGGTAAAACGGGTCAACTAGCATTGGATTCTTTAGAACCTGTTCCGCTTTGCAAGACAATGTGGGAATCACTTGTACGACCGGCAGCGGCACGACGAAAAAGCAACGCTCTAGGGTCGATTGTGTTGCTACCATAGATCAACATCATGGGCATTGGAAGCCATTGTGAAGAGGGCTTGCCGCCTAACAAACCAGTGGATGTACCCAAGAAAGTTTTGGCAAAGTTAATTGTGGCTGAAATAAAGGAAGAACTGCGAGGCCGCGCTGTGCATTTTCCTTCCAATCACAAGAAACAGCAGCTGCTAGATCAACTAAAAGCATGCCTAGACTTGCCGGTTGCAGTGTTTGTGAAAAGACGAAAGAAAGACAAACACAATAAACCAACAGACAAAGCAAGAGATGAAACGGAAACGGTAGAGGTCGAGAAGGAACTTCCCTGGGATCAACATCATCCTGCGCGGAAGCTGCTCATTGATGAGCTCATGGATGGTGGGATGCCTCTTGATTCAGAATCAATGGGGCCAGCTGAGGTGCACTACAAGTGTCACAAAACTTTGGAGTTCCAGTGCAAGGGTATGGAACATGGAAACAAGTTTACTAATCACCTTAGGAGCTTACGTGAGACAGTCACACTGGACAAGAAACGTGCCAAGAGAGACAAAAAAGCCTTGGCGATGGCATTGAAATGCCACCCCGTGTCAAGTTTAAACCATCGTGGGCAGCCCCAGTGGAACGGATCCGTAGCGCAAACTCTTCTGAAATGCGACATTGTGCTAGGTAGGCACAAAGCATATGAAACGCCATCAGAACTGTGGTTGTCTAGACCTCAACACCAGGCCGCAGCTACATCAGATCAATTCCACTGGAAGGTCCACCAAGAGATCGGAACAAAGAAACATCTGTGCACTCTAAAGTTTGATGCGGAGCAAAAGCCAAAACAAAACATTGAAAAATGTCACACGAAGAAGACTCGAAAGGCAAAGGAGTCGAAATCAACAAGTGTTGACGAATGACGCAAACAAGTAAATCAGTCATGATCAACGAGTTTCACTATCCGATTAACTCTAACTAGGCAACATAACAGTTTTCCCAAAAGCTGCCAAACCCATTGCCGTAGAACAGAGAACCATCTCATGCGCTCGTAAGTCCATAACATCAAAGCAACACTGCTTTCCGTCCGATGCATCATTGTCACTTCTACTCTTAGCTAGCAGTGCTGAACTAGAATTGACACGTGTCAGCTGCGCATGCATGCTTTTCGTCGACATTGTGAGGCATCGCTGTGTTGTTTGTAGTTCTGCTCGCTCTCTGCTCGCTGATTGTCTTTTAAGCCTTTCGCCATAAACATGAGTCGTTGTTCAGGCATTCGGTCTGATAAGAAGCTAGGTCTTAAGATGAAGGATCTTATAAGATTTTCTATCTGAAGATAAACATTTTGTTATCCGAAATGACCGTAGGCTCGAATCAAAAAGAAATGCTTAGTTTTGGGTCATTAGCGAGGCTTAAAACAGGGTGTCGGGCGGGCGACACTTAGCGGGCCCAGCGGAAACGGCCGGCTTGTAGAGTCACTAAAGTCATCAACGACTTAATGAAAAATATCAAACACGATTAAATGGGTCATTTACCGCGAGGTGCAGCGGCTGGCTAGCAACTACTACTACTAGCTAGCTCTTGTTGCAGTGTACTTCGTACCTGTCCTTGGAAATAAGGTCCCTGACCGGCTAGCCAAGAGAAGGGACAGGAGTAGGAAGCTTTTTGATAGGCCAGGATGCGATGCCGATGCCAAAATCGAACCTGAGCAAAGAAACCCTACCAGTACTGTACGGCTAGTTTACAAAAGGTATTATCGGTAATATTTACAGTGCACCTACCCAAGTCAAAAGGACCATAGTTCTCGTCCCATTGGTTGTGTGGTTCCATCTCTTGATACTATGTCCTAGCTAGTAACAATTGGCTATGCTTTGGAGGCGCTCACTTGAAATGTCATAAGCAGCTTTCTCAATCTTGGATGGGACACCATCACCAAGAACAGTAAAGATGGCCCTGGTTCTTTCTTCAAGTTCTTCATCAAAAGGACGCAACTCTGCTTGCTGAAAGTTTGTAACTAGTCGCTGGTAGAGTTTGTATCGTTCTCCCTCTGTGTGAAGATGAGGACAAAGATTTGCAAACAACCTCACAGTGTTTTCAAAGTTCAAAGGACCCAATTGAATAGGAGACTCCACTTGACCCCCCAAGGAAGGAATACCAAGCTGCCGCCTTCCTGTCATGAGAACCTTAACATTTTTGGTCCCCCGGAAAAGGCTGCTCAAAAACATAGGGAATTCTTGTGCATCATCCGAATTCTCAAGCAGTTCCATTCTGTCAAAAACAAGCAGAGCCTTCTCATTCTTCAGTGCTGAGCAAATGAATTCAAACATATCTTCCATGTCAGCACCTCGTTCTGGTGTTTCTCCTTTTCCGCCCTCTGACTCCACTAGCTTGCGCTGGAGCTGTTCCAGTAGACTGCGACAACAGTCACCACGTCGACTCTGCTTTGCTTTCACAAAGTAAATCTTTTCAATGGCAATGATTGTGCTTGCCCTTTCATTGATGTAATGACAAACAGCACACACAATAGAAGATCTCCCAACTCCTGATTCACCAACAACACTAACCAGTCGTTTAGCAAGAATAGACTTGAGGACAAAGTACATTTCAACTTCCCTCCCCAGGAAGAACTGTGGCGGGGTTGGGGATGGGTCCTCTTGCATCATATTGCGCACACCAAGTTCCGATTGCTTTGTTCCTGCTCCATACATGCTCCTGCCCCGTGGAGCTGCAGCCTTACTTTTACGGTAGGACCTTCGCTGGTTTTCAGAAGTTTTGAGCTTGGGCCACTCAGGTACCGAAGAAGCATTGAAGATGGGGACATTGTGATTGCCATCTTTGGGGAGCAGTAAAAACTTCTTCATTTCACTCTCGGCATCTCTAAGATTTGGAGTTGCTCTGACAGCTCTGCACCCTTGCTCAAAAGATTCTTGAACAGTATGCCCAATGGCCAATGAAAGGTAGAATTGGCGTGTGAAGGCCAGAGCTGCAGTGTCCTTAAGTTCGAACTCTTGTTGGCAACAGACAACATGGGGAACACCTGCAGATGCAAATGTCTCTCCTGCCAACCCAGAGTGGCAAGCTGACACAAAAACAAACTTGAAGGGGGCAGCACCTTCTCGAACAATCAGGCGCCTAATGTCTTCCACCCTAAACCAATTAGGGCCTCCACTTCCATCTTCAAATGGAAGGTACATTTGATGGCCGTGCCCAGAGTAGTGAAGACAGCTACACCTCTTTGTCATGGCAGCAAGGAGTCGGTCATGTGTTGCATTGTCGAATGACAGTTCAATATCTCGCGACGCTTCTTTCATACACTGCCACATGAGCTCACGTTCCATGTCAAAATCCAGTTTTTTGAATGGACGAAGCTGCTTCCTGTCATCTGTGAACACCAAAGGAGCTGAGAAAAGGACAGTGATCATATTGTCACCACGAGGTCCTGAGTCCAAATTGTTGGATCCATCCAAAGTGGGCCTGTTTTCTACGAGAGTGACACTCTTCCGAACCGGCTTCTTGTCGGCCTGCTGGGCTTCGTCGTCAAACTTCAGCTCGTCAAGCCAATCATCATCGTCGTCCAGGTTGTCCTTGAACACTGACAAATCAGACGTCGCCTTTTGCAGAGTAGACGCACGTGTCCTTGTGACAAAGCTCTCTAAAGCGCTTCTCTGGAACTGGGTCAGTGAAGGAGTGTTGTCGTCGAGGCCCAAGAAGGACAAATGTGACTCCCCGGGCTTATTTAGGAGCCTTTCCATTACATCATCTATTACCTGACTTCCTAGCTTGTTTTTCGACAGGTTCAGGTGGCAAAGACTGGTATTCTTCCGAAGCGAAGAAGCCATGAGATGGCTAAAATGATAGTCGTCGTTGCCGTGGTACATCCCATTGTCAGATAGGTCCAATGATCTGAGGCTCAACGCGTTGTATTTCAGTAGAGAAATGATTTCTGCTGCTGCTGTTCCAACTCCCATTTTATTCGAAGATAAATTGAGAGTATGCAACCGAGAACCCCATCCTTTTCGATTCAAAATTGGTATGAAGCGATGCTTATCCACGTAAGCTCGCAAGACTTTAATTACTTTGGATCCTTTCTCGATGCGATTACCCGACAAGTCGAGCTGTTCCAAGTTGCAGCCAGACTCACAGTCATGTACCAACTCAAGTACAAGCGCACACCCAGCATCTCCAAGATCGTTGAAACTGAGGTCCAGAAACATGAGGGATGACAAAGGCGATATGGAGGTTCGGTTTGGTATGGTTGGCGTTCGACCAAGTAAGCTGAAGAATGATTGCCACACTTTACCAGTGATATGAGCAGAGTGAGTGATGCTGAAGCTCCAAAAACGACCTTTTCCTCTTGAAGACGTGACATCCTCCAATGAAGCACTATCCTGGTCTGCGGATAGTTTCCCCATCGTCTCAATAATTGCAATCAAGGTACGCAATTCACGGTCATAAAAAATATTCTTGAATGTAAGAAAATCAATCCAGGGAGGAAGTGAGCCGACAAGCTTCGCAAGTAAGACACTCCCGTCTTCACCGTCAGCATCTTCCACAGAATCAACCGGTTGGAAGTCGATATCTCTAGCAAATGACAGGGCTCGGATTGTCGGACAAAGATACAGTCCCTGGACCAGCGATTCAGAGAATTCACCAGCAAATGTACTGTTCGTAAAGCCAAGAGACCAGTGCACATCATCGAAAGCAAGTACCTCGGGCTGCAGGTCGCACAGACGGGAGACCATCTGTCCTTCGCGTCTAAAGGAAAAGTATTGTCTTTGAGGCATCATAATTGCTCTGAAATTAAAGGATGCTTCGGGACGAAAGCTGAATACCGGCAGGATGTGATTTCTCAGCAGCTTTGAGGGCAGGCAGCAATCTAAGAAATTCTCCACGTGCTGCGGCAGAGACAGCGAGATATTAAGTGTCTCCGTCGGGTCGGGACCGTCATATAGTGATCTTTCGTGATTTAGGATCCAATCAATTTCGTCGCGCGTATCATTGAATGGGTATACTTGTTTTGAAAGGAGACCCGCACCACCTCGAGTGACATCGAACTCTTCATCGAAGTCCCGGACGGCAGCAGGATCGCAAGTGCCTCCGGCGTCATAAACGTCACGATATTGGTGAACCATCATTTCTCTCTCGTCAAGGGTGTCTTCGTCGTCAGCAAAGTTGTCGAATAAGTCTAATTCAGACAAGGCGTCAATTGGACCATTTTCATCGTATGCCCCCCCCGCCGGTCCTCTTTCAGCTTTATCGAGCCCTGCATAAGGACGACACCAAATGGACGCTAGCGTATTTCTCGCCTCAGCCCGAACCATGGCCTGGATGACGAGCGAACGCCTGAGGCAAAACCAATCTGCTAAAAGGTTCGGGTTACTACCAGCCACCTGAACTGCAATTTCATCTTCAGCAAATCCAAGTGAGTAAAACACTTGAGCGGCTACATTAGCCAGATCACTTTCGTCCGCCTGGGAATTCTTAAGTTGCACAACGTAGGATAAGGTCTGGTCGACGATTCGTATCTTGAGCGGCTCTGAACATGCCAGGGCGTCGAGACCGCAAAGCACGCTGTACAACTCTTGTCTCTGTACTAGCTCTTCCACTCCTTCCGCAACAGCTTCTGCCAAAATTTTGTTGAATGCGTTGAGAATAGATGCCGCCCATCTAGCGTATCCTTCTTCGGCTGCCCCACCTGTGAGGAGCAGCGGAGAAAGGGAGGAAAGCGAGCGACACGCCTCGCGCAACAATATTCTGCCACGTGCGGCCAATTCAGAACCGCCCAAAATTTTGGGAAATGTCAGGGACATTGTAGATATTCGTAGAAGACTGATGAGGCCGCCGCTTACGGCTGTCTCCATGCACCCCTGGTTCAGTATTACCTGTGGTGATACGTAAGTTGAGGCGTTGCGGTGAAGATCCGGCATAGTCATTTTTCGTTCTTCAATGGGCTCAAGTATGTTGGCCAGCCCGCATAAAGCATCGTGAACCTCCATGAAAACAGTTTCAAGCAGCGATGCAAAATCATTCGCGGATTCACTTGCGGCACCCTGGGCTGACACAGATATTAGAGCGCCCCGCAATCTAGTTACGTCATCTTGCAATGCTCGCCCAAGGGCTTTGGCGGCTCCATCTTCCACAAACTGCAACCTTGTCCGTCTGTTGGGATTTCTATCTTCACTTAGCACTCGAATCGCTTCAATCGACATCGCTCGCAGCTCACCATCGTTTTCCAGGGCAATAGCAATGAAGGAACCGATGGCTCCACTGTTGACAATGTCTCTGTGGAACGAAAGAAAGCACAAATGTTGTTAGCAACCAAACCAAGCTAATAATATCAAGCGTCATAGCTGGCCACAGGATACCACATACTCTACCAAAGAATCTCGTTTGTCAGGGGAAACGAAATCCAAAATCTCAGTGTCACCTCCTCCAAAAACGCTCGCCCTGGTGATAGCCCCAGCAGCAAGTTGTGTGATTGCACGGCCCGCAAATAAGGCCACTTCCTCTGATGCTTGATCGGAGTGGTCATAAAGGAAGCCGATGAGGTATAACATGCATCTCGCTTCCACAACTGCAGCACGAGTGTGGGGGGCCACACAGAGCGACGCAAGGATTTGAGCCACCGCTAGACGAACATCATGACCCGCATTGTAGTCATCTGCGAGCTTTATGACCTCTGCCAAGGCTCCCTCGTTAACCATTTGCGAGTGGATCCAACCTGCCATATACTTATCCTTAATTGACGTCAAATATCGAAGAGCCGAAACTGCGGGGCGAATTTTGTCTTTGTCATTTGACTTGATCCACTCCACAAGAATAGGAAGAAGGCCTTCGCGAACAGCGATTGGGCGAGCAACATCGACTGTGCACACCTGTTCGACGTTTGTATATCGCCACATGGCCATTGCAGCACTCTCTTGGGGGTTGTTGCCCATCATTGACTCAGACTCACAGTTCTTTTCAATGTGAACAATAAGCGAAACGGTCATTTCGAGGAGTTCCTGCAATTCAAGTGTCTGATGGCCTTGGTCAAAGATGCCGCCAGCTGCAAATCCCGCTACGCTAGAATTCATCATATGAAGATCAGACCGCTCTGATGAGATATCGTCTACAGGTGTTCCAGACTGGAGCATCGGCTCGAGCGCGTTCATCCAAAATGCGGTGACCCCCATGGCGGACGCTTTGAACATCATTTCCTTGGAGATTCTGACGCCATTTGGGGTGACATCCCTCGATATACTCAAGAACCGAAGGCATTCCATGATTTTCAGTCCCACACTGGGAGATGACTCGACGAAAGACGGCAAGACGTACGCCACCGCCATGCCAGCCACGACGCGAAGCTCATAGCTGGTACCTTTCGCACGAAATACCTGTAGAAGCGAGTGCATTCCGCCTGATGATCGAATTTCGTCCCTGAGGCTGATCCCACCTTCCTCTGGTCTTTCGCCATCCTTGGCGAATTCCATCAGCGCAAGAGCTGCATCGAGCCTTTGCTCGCTCTGGGCGCGCAAGATGCAAATCAAACTGAAAACGTCCTTTTTTCGAATGAGACCATTTATATCCAAATCCAAGTTATTGCTCGATTTCGGCTGCTGGGGGGGCGGTTCTGCCGCCACCGCCACTGCAGGTAAAGGCGTAGGAGGAGCTGCGGCTTCAGCTTTCTGCATTGTTGATTTAATCGTTTCTTCTCCCAGCTGAACTGCTTCCAGGACTAGCTCATTTAACCCAATTAACTCCATGAGATCGACATCGGGGTCTTCGTTTGTCATAGCCTTATCCAACGCAACCTTTAACGTCTGCTGGTCTGCTCTGCAACAGTCCAACAAACTTTCGAGAAACGATGCCTCGACAGCCGTGTCGTCGCGGCAGACAGACCGCAACATCCTAACATTTTCTCGCATTCCCTCGGTTTCATCAGGAGTCAGCGCTCCTCCAGCACCACTGGGTCCTACCATATCTGATTCTCCGATAGCAGTTTTCTCCTCTTCAGGGTAGTTTCGAAGCCCAGTGGTGAAGTCGGTTACGGGGGCTTGCGCAGCGAAAGGATCACCCAAATCTTCGTTCTCGTTGATAGCAGAAAACTCCATACCTGGCCTACCGGCGGAAGTAGTCGATAGAAATGCCGACTCATCGTCATGCCCATTTTGCCAATCCGAATCAAAATGCGGAAGTGACGAATGCATGCGATCAATCTCTGATGCCCTTCTATCATGTTCATGCATGCCGCCATTGACAGGCTTTCCGGGCGTGTGCCCTCCTTCGGAATCGCTTAAATCTTGGTCATCCGTTGATAAAGTTGGTGCATCCCGCCTCTGACCAGGCCTCCTTTGTCTGCCGTATATCCCTAATGCGGGCGAAAGTGACGTTGCATTTCGACTATCAATTTGTCTAGCAGGTCGATTTGCTTGATGAGGCGAACGAGCTGCTTCATACTGAGTGGGAGTAGCAGGAGCCGATTGTTGTCGATTCGGAGTTTTCTTATTGGGCCTCACCGGAAAAGAACGATTTCGGGGAGTGCTACCCATGGGTGGTTTTGGCTCGCCAGCCTTGTGCGCCAGAAAACCAGTGTACGCCCAGATGAAAGGTCGATTCGTTTCAACGCCAAAGTTTCCTGTCGCCATAAACTCCTGATTGCGACCCACTTTCGCTCCAAAGGCGGGGGCGTACAAATTCTTTTTTAAGTCAAGCTCACCAAACCGAGTTGGAGGTACGATTATTCTCCCATTCTTGGTGAAGAAAACTCGACGTGGTCCAGACACTTCCACACCACAGCCAACGATATCTCCTTCCCCGAACCCTTCAATCTTGCCGCCTCGAAATCGAAAAGAGTCTGATTGCAGAGCTTCCGTTTCGATTATTCTACCACCGACTCGCAGAGTACCAGTAGAGTCAAGCCCTATTGAATCTCGGGTCTCTCCTGGTATGAACTCTCCGGCCGAGGCCCCAACTTTGTCGAGCACCAAGCCGACACAGGCATCGCAGCCTGCTGGAAGGCAACAAGTTGTAACTTCAAAAAAGTAGAGTGAATCTTTGGACAGCTTACTAAGAACACTCTCTTCTTGCTCTCTATCCATGGGATTGATGTTTCTCGCCGATGGCATAATTGTTGGGTACAGACCACCACCGCCGGGGGATGCCATGGATGCGGACCGAGAAGGCCCGGGCGGGGCCCCAAAGAGATTTGATATATCTGGAGTGGCACCCATCGACGTCGGTAACGGACCACTACTAACAGCTGTATGTAAGGCTGGCATTGTATGAGAGTGCTTCGTTGTCGACAGTTTCTTCAGCTGCGCCGCCGGAATGGGCTGGTTGGCTACCACCGTTATCCTTGACAAGGACGAAGTGTTGCGTATAGTTACAGACGTTGGATCATGTTTTTCGAGATTAAGACGCAAACTGCTATTTCGAAAGCTTTCCTTGAGGTCCCAGCTTGAAGGAAGCAGCGCCTCTATGCCTTCATCAAAGGAAATACTGTTGGAGGGCGATTGGGAGTGATCGTCCGAGCAGCTCGATCTCCCGCCGCCGGAGGACCTCGATCTCCCCTTTTTGTTTCTAGTCAAGAAGTTCATGCTGGATCTTTTGATCGTAGATAAATAGAGTGTTGAGCAGGCGTGTAGGTATTGTAATCTTTGTCGCGCTCAACTGTATTGTCGTTTAATGCAAGACTAAGACAGGCAGGAGAATAGATTTCCAACAAGATCGATTCCAGCGCTACTAACAGGACCCCCCAAAATTGTTTTATAGGCAAGTTGTTGTTGCGTCTTTCTTCATAAGCAGTAAGCTTCCGCTGAAGCTGATTCGGGAAGAGGGTGACCTCTCCAATGGAAGCGCGCGAAGCTCTGCAGAGGAGGTTTGTTGTTGGTTGGGTGTCTTCCCTTACGGCTGTTGCCAAAAGTATCCAACACTTCTACTACTATAGCTAGCTATGGATTGGTGTCGCGATCGAATAGTCTCGCCATGTATTAGATAGATAGTCTTAACAGTTCACTATTAGCCATGCTCAGTATTGGCTTCTACTCTCTTATGGTAAAGCTAGATCCCTCTTGTTGGGAGGGGTCTTGTCTCGAATGAAGCACTCCATTCAATACACTGAAATGAATCAAACCCAGTGAAAAAGCAGCGGTACCAAGTGCTCTAGTACTGTGGCTACGCTGCGGCTAGTCTACTACGACGTACCGATAGTAGGTACTAGAGTGCTACTACTAGTAGCTAGCTAGAACTCAACTCAGCTAAATGCAGGGCTACTAGTAGTACATACAAGTGGTAGCTAGTAGCTACGAGTACTACTAGCTAGCTAGAGTAGCTACTCTAAGTAGTAGCTAGGTAGCACAACCTATTCCAGGAATTATAGTACTGGTACTAGTACGACGTACTGGACTGTTACGGTACCTCCCCAACTACTCGAGTAGCTACAACCTAGCTAGCTAGTAGCTAGAGCTAGCGTAGAAGTATTGCTTACCGTATTATTATTAGTACAATGGTACTGGTGGTACTACTAGTTTGGTAGAAGTAAATAATAGTATCATAATATGTTACCGTAGGACATGGTACTAGATGTACACAGCTATGATACTATCAGTAGTACCATCTCACAAGTACGTACGAGAGGTGCTTCGCGCACCGACGGCGCGAACTTCGGCCGACTTTACGCGAAGACAGAAGTGGTGCAGAACAAATGTCAAAAAAATACAAGTTGGCAAAAACTACTATTTTTACTAGTAATTAG
>Ga0163148_10006490_pt1 | contig 11273 bp, 9 predicted proteins | sample OliLakLV19MP7P2_FD_148606 | JGI IMG/M metagenome (GOLD analysis project Ga0163148, IMG submission 148606) | Freshwater microbial mat bacterial communities from Lake Vanda, McMurdo Dry Valleys, Antarctica- Oligotrophic Lake LV.19.MP7.P2 | ecosystem: Environmental > Aquatic > Freshwater > Lake >... | reverse complement strand
TTTTTACCCCCTCAAATTTCCGCAATTCTTCTGAGTAATAATGAAAAATTTCGCGTTTTCGCTGCACAAGTTCACTAATTCGTTCTAGCTGTCCACACCCGATAGCCGCCTGAATATTTGACATTTTATATTTAAAACCAATTTCGTCAGGCCAAAACATTTTCTTTTGTTGTTTTGCCCGGCCGTGATTTGAAAGTGTTAAGACCCTCTCGTAGAGGGCATCATCACTGGTGATAAACATTCCACCTTCACCAGTTGTGATTGTTTTTGTCCCGTGAAATGAAAATGTCCCAAAGGAGCCCATAGTCCCTGCATGTTTCCCTTTCCAAAATGAGCCAATTGCTTCGGCAGAATCCTCAATTACTGGAATATTGTATTTCCTACCTAATTCCAAAAGCTTATCCATTTCACATAGGTTCCCATATAGATGAACTGCTATAATTGCTTTTGTCTTTGACGTAATTGCTTTTTCTACTTTTTCAGGATCTAAACACCATGTATCAGGGAGTATATCGACAAATACGGGAGTGGCATCCAGATATGTAATAGGAGCGGCAGATGCGATCCAATTTGTATCAGCTAATATGACTTCATCACCTCTGGAAACCCCCACTGCTGCAAGCCCCATGTGTAATGCTCCTGTACAGCTTGATGTCGCGATAGCATGTCTAGCCCCCGTAAATTTACAGAACAATGACTCAAACCGTGATATATACTCATAACAACGTTCACCCCATCCATTCTTTGCTGCATCATGGGCATACTCTACCTCCAGATCAGTAATAGATGGTTTAGTGTAGTGTATAGGGGAACTCATAGAATCTCCAACTTTGGAACCGCAATCAAAAATTTTCCATCCCATTGCCTTATATACTCAAGTTGGTTGATAACTTCAGACTTAATATTCCATGGCAATATCACAATATAATCAGGTTTCTCAATTTTAAGAATGCTTTCTTCAACAATCGGAATTCTGCTGCCGGGCATCCACTTACCTTGTTTTGCAGGGTTTCGATCAATGACAAATTTAATCAGGTCGGGGCGGATTCCAGCATAATTCATGAGTGTATTGCCTTTGGCAGCAGCACCATAAGCCGCGACGGCTTTATTTTCTTTCTTTGCAGTTAGAAGAAATGAAAGCAAATCATCTTTGACCTTTTCAGCATTCTTTTGAAAACCAGTATAATAGGCCGTCGTTTTCATCCCTGTAGATGCTTCTTCTTCGATTAAATCTGCTACGTCTTTACTGGCAGGATTGATTCCTGTATCTTTTCTTTGTGCAAAAACCCTCAGGCTCCCCCCATGGGTAGGCAACTCTTCCACATCGAAAACACTTAATCCATTAGTATCGAATATATTCACTACGGTACTAAAAGACAGATACGAGAAATGTTCATGATAAATGGTGTCAAACTGATTTTGCTCAATAAGCTGCATCACATGAGGAAATTCAAAAGTAGCCACCCCATGCGGTTTTAGGATGATAGAAAATGATTTTACAAAATCATTAATATCAGGAACGTGGGCTAATACATTATTGGCAACGGTTAAATCCGCTGCTTTCCCGTCATCTACTAGCTTCTGAGCTAAACCAACATTAAAAAAATCCTCTATAATATTTATACCCTTTGCCCGAGCTGCGGTAGCCGTACTGCCTGTTGGTTCGATGCCTGTACACGGTATATTCAGAGCTTTTACATATTGAAGTAGGTAACCGTCATTAGCCGCCACCTCCAATACATGGCTATTCTGATTTAAGCCAAATCTCTCCACCATTTTGGACACGTATTCTTTTGCGTGCGTCAGCCAAATATCAGAAAATGAACTGAAATAGGCATATTCCTCATTAAATAATTCTGCTGCCCTCGAGTATGCTTCCGCCTGAACCAACCAACACGACTCACAAACTAAAACTTTTAGTGGGAACCATTTCTCTGGACGTCGCATGGTGATCTTTGTCAGGTAGGCATTTGACGGCGGAGCACTGCCTAGATTCATCAGCGGTAAAGAAACATCGGCATTACAGTGTCTACATTTCATAGGGTTATTCCATTAAAGTACTGATCGATCATCGGGTGATTTTTATCCCGAATAGATTGTTCGTCTATCGATAATGGCCAAGAAATTGAAAGTTTTGGATCCAAGGCATTCAAAGTACCTTCGGAATGTGACTGATAAGGTGCCGTATGGAAATAAATCAACTCACAGTGATCGGTTAATGTCTGAAAACCATGGGCAAATCCCTCCGGTATCAAAAAGGTATTATGTTTATCTGGACTTAATACCTCAGCATGCCACCGGAGAAATGTCGGAGAATTGAAACGTAAATCAACGGCAACATCAAAAACCTCACCCCTAGTGCACATTACAAATTTCGCTTCGGAATAAGGTGGATACTGGAAGTGCATACCTCGGATACTTCCACATTTTTCTGTCAATGTATGGTTGATTTGGATGATCTTTTTATCAGGAATTATTTGTTCAAACTCTTCTGCACAAAAGAGTCTTTCCAGATACCCACGGCTGTCACAGATAGGTTTACGCTGGATTATTTTTAAACCCTTTATTTCTACATCAATAATGTCGAACCTCTCACTCATACATTAGTCTTATAAACTTGGGACTTCAAATGAACTCTCCCATTGTAATTTGGGCCTCACAACACCAGAGATTCCCTGCTTAAAATCATTATCACGCTGATTTACGTCTACATTAACATCAAATGCCAGAGCATCCACGGCATTAAAATGGTAATCACCGGTGATAATGTCGAAAGGGCTATGTTAATTTGAAGTTACTGTCCACTTTAGGTAGGGACGTATTGTTCCTGGAATAGGTCCATAATAACCATGACGTGAGGTAATACCCTCTATAGGGTCAATGATTGTAAACGACAGGATATCTTTTTCAAAAAAATGAACCTCTGTATCATTTTCAAAATTACTTAAGGCTAAGCTAATAGAATATTTACCCTCATTAAGAAAACTTTCAGGAATATTACATACGGCTGTATAATTACCTGTATCAAGAGGTCGGCAATCTGACGGGCTGGAAATAAAGACACACGTACCATCTTCACGGTAAAAATGAAAATTAGGAATATACTTCACTCCACCCCACATGACTTCAAAAACCATAGAAATTGACACGGGACTGTCGATCATTATATCACCCGATTTTTGGTCAGTATCAGAAAACACCTTTCCTTCAATTAATTTTGCTTTCTCATCACCGCAAGGTGTATCTGTATTTTTAAAATTAAATGATACATTATTTTTTGCTTTCTCGGTGATTTGGGCAGTGGGTCCTGAAGGAGGGGCGAAATATCTCATAATAATTTCTTCTGATGGGCCTATGTCCACCAGTCGGCCTTTTTCCAATAGGATAGCACGATGACAAATGGAAGTAATGGTGGACATACTGTGACTGACAAAAAGGAGAGTTTGGCCTGATTGGCTAATTTCCTTCATTTTTGTAATACATTTTTTTTGAAACTTGGCGTCGCCCACTGCTAAGACCTCGTCGAGGATTAGAATTTCAGGTTCCAAATGTGCGGCCACAGAGAATGCTAACCGGACATACATGCCGCTTGAGTAACGTTTCACTGGCGTATCGATAAAATCTGAAACTTCAGAAAAATCAATAATCTCATCCAAACGTTGGGTTATCTCATGTCTTTTCATGCCGAGAATTGCCCCATTAAGATAAATATTTTCACGCCCTGTTAGTTCAGGATGAAAACCCGTTCCTACTTCCAAGAGGCTTGAAATACGGCCATTAAGTCTGATGCTTCCTTTTGTGGGCGTGGTGACCCCAGTGATCAATTTTAACAGGGTGGATTTTCCTGCCCCATTAAGTCCGATAATTCCAAGTCTTTCCCCTGTTTTAACTTCAAAGGAAATATCCCGAAGAGCCCACAGCCGGTCGCCGTCGACATTCTCACGTACCTGTAGGGCTTCATCATCTGAAATTTTCGCATGAGGATCATCTTTACCCCTAGCTTTAGCCATAAAGCTCTGTATATCCTTGTAAAGCATACCGTGCCCATAATGGCCAAGACGGTATTGCTTCCAAAGGTTATCAACTTTTATTGCTAGAGATGACATATAATTATTTAAATGGTATCAACAAAGTTTTTTTCACTCAGGTGGAAGAGATATAACCCTCCGAAAAAAACAATTAATATGACGACTATTCCTTGACCGAACTGAGACATTGTCACATTTCCCGCCCCTAAAAAACTCAAGCGGAAAAGCTCCATAATCGGGGCTAGAGGATTAAGCATCCATATCCACTGTTTACTTTCAGGGATTCTTGAAATGGGATAAATAATCGGTGTGGCATACATAAAAAGTCCAGTGAAAAACCCCAACAGCATGGAAATATCCTTATATTTTGTCGATACGCTGGCAAAAACACAACCAAGTCCGAAAGCAAACATGGCAATCATTAATGCAAAAACCGGCAACAGGAGTAATGTCAGATGTACCTCAGGTCGGAAACCGAAAAAGGCAACAAACACTCCAAAACAAATCAATAGGATGACTAATTGGAAACAAAACTTGACCATTTCCGTTATGACCGACGCGATTGGTGCGGTTAATCGCGGAAAATAGACTTTTCCAAAAATCGCAGCATTTGTAGTAAAAACATTACTTGATTGATTCAAGACCCCCGTGAAAAGGTTCCAAAAAACAATTCCTGAAAGATAAAAAAGTAGAGGGGGAGTCCCGTTAGTTGGCACCTTAGCCACATAATGGAAGATAATGACAAATAATATTGTCGTGAGTAGCGGATTGATAAAATGCCATAACGGACCAAGAATCGTCTGCTTATAATTTGCAGCCATATCCCTGTTAACAAACAAGGCAATCAAATCCTTGTAAGCCCATATTTCTTTCAGATTCAGAAAACGAGAATGATGTACGGATGTAATCACCTTGGTCCAGTGTTGTTCCTCGGGATTTAATATATCTGTTGGATTATTTTTCATTTTTTAAATTAAATCACGGAGGAATGAGGCGTAAGCCGATTTCCCCAAAAGTTTAATGGATACTTCTAACTGCTCGTTATCAAGCCACCCTTGTTTCCATGCGATTTCTTCCAGACAAGATATGATCAAACCCTGCCTTTCCTGGATTGCCCGGACAAAGTCTGTGGCTTCAGCTAGTGAAGCGTGGGTGCCGGTATCCAGCCAGGCGGTTCCACGCCCGAGCATTTCCACTTTCAAAGTTTTTTTCTCCAGATAAATCCGGTTCAAATCGGTGATTTCGAGTTCACCACGTGCTGAGGGTTTTAAGTTTTTGGCATAAGCCACGACATTATTGTCATAAAAATAAATTCCGGGAACCGCATAATTAGATTTTGGTTTGGCGGGTTTTTCTTCGAGGGAGACTACCGTGCCGTCATTCGTGAACTCCACAACACCGTACCGCTCGGGGTCACGGACATGATACGCAAAAACAGTGGCTCCAGTCTGGCGGGAGTCTGCATTGTCTAAGAGGGTTGTCAGGTTATTGGAATAAAAGAAGTTATCACCTAGTATCAATGCGGATGGTGAGTCTCCGATAAAATCGGCGCCAATAATAAAAGCTTGTGCGAGACCGTCGGGACTGGGTTGCACAGCATAACTCAGGGAAATGCCAAAGCGGGATCCGTCCCCGAGCAAGCGTTCAAAGGATGGCAAATCCTGTGGTGTGGAGATAATCAATATCTCCCTGATCCCGGCTAACATCAGCACCGACAAGGGATAATAGATCATCGGCTTATCGTAAATGGGCAAGAGCTGTTTGCTCATGGCCAGCGTGGATGGATACAGGCGTGTGCCCGATCCACCGGCGAGAATAATCCCCTTGCGTGCAGTGGCTTTTGTTTTCATTAATTTCCCCCCAGTCGCTCAAGTTGATAGCGGTTCGATAAAATATCCCCGGTCCATTCAGAATGGTTCAGATACCAACGGATCGTTTCTTCTAGCCCGGAAGCAAATTCATGGCGTGGGCTCCAGCCAAGTTCTTGGTTAATCTTGTCGCAATTGATGGAATACCGTTTGTCATGGCCTGGCCGGTCGGTGACAAATACTTTTTGAGAGGCGTAAGATTTCCCGTCATGACGGGGTTGCAGTCTGTCGAGGATTTGGCAGAGGCGGTCGACGACCTCGATATTTGGCACTTCACAAAGCCCGCCAATATTATAAGTCTCCCCCATACGTCCTTTTACAAAAACCTGGGCAATCGCCTCACAGTGGTCTTCCACAAAAAGCCAGTCACGGACATTCATTCCATCCCCGTAAATCGGCAGATTTTTCCCAGTCAATGCATTCAGGATCATGAGCGGGATTAATTTTTCGGGGAACTGGTAAGGGCCATAGTTATTCGAGCAATTTGTCACGAGGACGGGAAATTTATAGGTGTGAAAGTAGGCCCGTGCGATAAAATCACTGGCCGCTTTACTGGCGGAATAGGGGCTATTCGGCTGATAGGGTGTTTGCTCCGTAAATGAAGGATCTTCTGCTCCCAAAGAACCATATACTTCGTCAGTTGAGACATGGAGAAAACGGTAATTTCCTTGATCATTTTCAGGTAATTGGCGGTAATAGGCCAGATTCTCATGAAAAAAACGTTGTGTACCGAGAACATTTGTCTGGAAGAATGGTTCGGGAGAATCAATCGAACGATCCACATGGGATTCCGCCGCAAAATTGATCACGCCATTAATCTGGTTTTCCAAGAGCAATTTGCCCACGAGATCGCGGTCGCCCAAGTCGCCTTGCACAAATTGATATCGGGCATCATTTTCAATATCTCGGAGATTATGGGGGTTACCCGCGTAAGTGAGTTTATCCAAATTAACCAAGTGCTCCAATTCCCCGCCTAATGCCAAGCTGGGCTTTTCAAAGCACATTCGTATAAAATTAGAACCGATGAAGCCGGCCCCACCCGTGACAAGAATCCGATGTTTTTTTGGTGTCATTTATGTCTCGTTTTTTGGTTTAATGTCAATGCCTTCCAGGCGGTGGTTGTTGTATTATTTCCAAGCACGGCTTCGCCCCGTGGATGGCACAACCCACATTTCAAATATGATTTTTTTTAGGTACAACATCCTTAAGATGTTTGATTTACCGATTTATTACGTTTTCCAACAGGCTAAACCTTCAGAAATCGATGATTGAGCCTTCACTTCAAAACCTAGGGTAATTTTCCCCTGTGTTTTATCATCGAAAATACCGGCCACTTTTAGTCCCACTTGTAAACAAGCTAGATAAGCGAGTTCAAGCTTTGGCCCATTGCCCACCAAGGCGACTTCTGTATTTCCTTCCCGGAGGAAATTCTGCGCATGTGTGTCGGCCAATCCACGGGCTTGGGTGTAGGCATGAATGGAGTTTTCGAAAACCCCGATCGCAATTTGCGCTTTTTCAGCGATGCCTTGGGGTGTCAGATAATAGGCATACCTTTGCCGAGGAACCTGATGGGCCCGGATCCATCCGCGATGGATGAGGTCTTTGAGTACAGCATTGACCACCCCAAGAGATATCTCCGTTCGTTCGGAAATATCCCTTTGAGAGACTTCCGAAGAAGTTTCAATCGCATCCATTACAGGTAAACGATATTTTTCAATTGAGAGTAAGGACATTAAAGTGCGAGTGTTCAAAAAATGAACGATAATGTCAAGTGTAGAATCTTATCTCGATTAAAAGGGATCAGAAAGATTTATAAGTGATTTAATTACATTACATTATATGAATTAATTTAGAAATGTTCCCGCGTATTAATCTATTAATTCAAAAGATAAAATCACTGATAAAACATATAATTCATTAGACAATTTGCCTGATATCAAAATCTTCACCTATTGATAGCTAAAGGTGATCTCCCCTTATTGATAAAACTTCCGGAGGGTTTCTTCTTCCTCGGGGCGGTATTGATAACGCCAGACGGCTTCCCCGCCATCACCAGTTGAGCCGATCGCTCCGGCCGATTGATTTTGGAGGGCTTGGTTTTTATCGATCTTGTGTTCACCCGTGCTGACGCCGAGGGAATCACCGAGAGCCGCATTACGCATATCGTCATTGGTGAGATTTTCGGATTGATTAATGTCCACCTGTGATTTTTCTTCCCCCAGTGTCAATGGAGCATCGCCACGGCCGCGATTGACTCCCCCTTGACCGGGTTGATCACCATTCCCATCTTTCCCACGCCCATTGCCTTGCCCTTTACTGGCTTCGGCATCATATTGGAGTTCAGCTGATTGACCTTTATTTCCGAGGATTGATTTTGTTTTGGATTGCGCGCTTTTCAGGGCCTGTTGGAGTTGCTTCATTTTTTCCGGGGAAATTTGTTTTGCGGATGATGGATCCATTTTTGAAAGTTTATCCGCTAACTCCTTATTCAGAGGCATATTACCCATCTTGAGCCCGTCGAGGGATTGGTTCAGGGCCGAGGAGAGTTCCTCCATTTGGGTTTGGTTGAGGTGGTCTTTATTATCGGACAATGTGCCAAGGGCATCTTGTGCACTCTGCAGGTTGCGTTCGAGCGAACTCATCGACTGGTCCATGCGGTTACGTAAATTGTCCCCGGCCTCCAAGCTGTTGTGGGAATACCAGTCGCGGGGGTCTTGTTTTTTGAGTTGTTCAAGTTGCGACTCGAATTGCTGTAAAGCCTCGGGCTGAACGACTTGCGCTTCCTTGAGTTCATCCAGCCATTCATCCACCTGTGCCCAGGACGCTGGAGGAGTCGTGGGGGCTGGCACTGGGCTAAAAGCCTGGCCTACAGGAATCCACGCCGCTAAAAATGGGAGGGCCAGCGAGACGACCAACGTGGTAGAGATCAGCCGGACATTCCAGCGGAATGACTTTTTCACCTTGGACAATGGGGCGGGCCATTTCCCCACTCCCGCGAGGGCACTACTTAAGCGGTTGTAAAGGTGATTGGCTTCATCGAGGTGAATCAAGGCGCTTTGCTCATGGATATATTTTTGCCGGGTCCGCCAGTAACCCCAGACACCCATGACCAAAAGAGCCAGTCCTAATCCCCACCACAAATGAGGAAGGTCCATGGCATAACGGCGTTTGACCACTAGCAGTATCGATAGGGCACAACAGATAAAAAAATTCCCCACAAGGAATGTTTGGAGCCACCACGCAAAATTGTGTTCCGCCGCAAATTGTTTTGCTTTTCCCCGCCAGTATTTTTCGGATTCACTCATATCTGGGATGCGTCATCCTAAATGCAAAATACTTTTTCTGAAAGCAATTTTCTCATACCCAGAGCATGAAAAAGCAGGATGACCCCGCTCGGGGGAATGGAAAGAGGGGGGTCTTAACCCGATTTTTTAGGCGGCGGCCAGATTTTGGACATTATCCATGAAATCGTTAGTCCCATGATACATCCCAGCATGACTTCACCGACGCGGCGTAAACCCAGCTCAAGACCGGTTAATTTCGAATGGCGTTCGAGCTCGGAAGCAATGACCAAGGCAGCTGTAATCGGGGCTTGTCTCCACATGGTCGTGATTTTTACCACGTAGGTCGAAAGCAAAACCGTGATCATCAAAGCCAGCGGCATTTTCCAGGCATTTTCACCGCCTATCATTAAAAAGATGAGTCCGATCGAACACCCCACCGAGGCATTAATAATCCTCGCCCAGAATGATTTGATCGCCGTTTCCACGGTCGGGTCACTGGCCGCTATCATCGAGCTGATCGCCCAAATGGGATTCAGGCCGGCATAAGTTTTCAGGATGATCGAAAGAATAACCGTGGCAATCCCCACATTGACCGCAAAATGCACGCCTAACCAATCATTCTTTTGCCATAATGACGTATACCATCGATTGATTTTTTCTCGGGATGAATTCATAGATTCGGGGCGTTTTAGTTTCCCCCGCACTATCAGCAAGAGTTTCCTCGATGGCAATTCGAAAATAGACCTTCTTAGGACCTTGTACGGAATCCGGAATTTGCCCGTGCGGGGATGGTCGAAAATTATTCCTATCGTCACGGGGATGGAAATGACTTAAAGGTATTCCTATGAGAATTACTCTTTTGGGGGCGGCTGGCGGCGATGTGACCGGTTCAGCTTACTTAATCGAAACCAGCCAAGCGCGTGTGTTACTGGACTTCGGCATTTTCCAAGGACGCGGGGCTTACGAGAAAAATATCCTTCCGCAGCAACTTGCTCCTGGTCAACTCGATGCGGTGATCCTCACCCATGCGCACCTTGATCATACGGGGAGGTTGCCCCTATTAGCAAAGGCGGGATATTCGGGAAAAATCTTTTGCACCCCGGCCACGATCGAAATGGCTGCACTTGTCCTCAAAGACTCCGCTAAGGTGCAAGCCCAGGATATCCAGAGGCTCAACCGTAAACGTGAACGTGCCGGCGAGGACCGGCTCGATCCGCTGTATTCAGCTCAAGACGTTCAAAACACACTGACTCTCTTCCGTCCGCTGGAGTATAAGAGCCCGCAGCAAATCGCCCCGGGTATCGTCGTGCGCATGCGTGAGGCGGGACACATGCTCGGGAGTGCGAGTATCGAGATCCGGGCTGACGGGAAAACAGTCGTTTTTTCCGGTGATCTCGGGCCTCGCGGCGCGGCCATCCTCCAGGACCCCGATCCCTTTGAATGTGCCGACTTGGTCTTTCTTGAAAGTACTTATGGTGACAGGAACCATAAACCTTTACGCGAAACCCTGGCCGAATTCGAGGCTATATTGAATGAGGTCATCGAACGCAAAGGCAAAATCATGGTTCCTTCCTTCGCCATCGGACGTACCCAACAAATCCTTTACTATCTGGGGGAATTTTTCCTTAACGGAAAGATCAAACCTTTCCCGGTCTATATCGATAGCCCCATGGCGATTCAAGCCACGTCCATTTACCAAAAACATCCCGAGCTCTTCGACGAGGAATCAAAACAATTTGCGGGTGAAGGCGCGATGGATGAGCTCCTCCGCCACGTCCATATGAGCGAAACTCCGGATGATTCCCGAGGGATTAACTTTATTGATGGTCCTTGCCTGATCATGGCCGGGGCCGGCATGTGTAATGCGGGGCGCATTTTGCACCACCTGAAAAACAACCTTTGGAAACGGGAAAACGCCGTCGTGATCGTCGGTTACCAAGCGGAAGGTTCACTCGGCCGCCAGCTCGTCGATGGCCATAAATATGTGAATATCTTTGGTGAACGGATCTCGGTACAGGCTTCGGTTCACACCCTCGGCGGATTCAGTGCCCATGCCGGACAGGGTGAATTACTCGACTGGTTCGCCCATACTC
>Ga0163148_10006488_pt1 | contig 11275 bp, 7 predicted proteins | sample OliLakLV19MP7P2_FD_148606 | JGI IMG/M metagenome (GOLD analysis project Ga0163148, IMG submission 148606) | Freshwater microbial mat bacterial communities from Lake Vanda, McMurdo Dry Valleys, Antarctica- Oligotrophic Lake LV.19.MP7.P2 | ecosystem: Environmental > Aquatic > Freshwater > Lake >... | reverse complement strand
CCACCCGCTCGAGACCGCCGACCCCGCGACCTGGCGCTGGACCGAGGCCGACCGCTACCTGCTCGACGTCGTGCTGCCAGAAGCCAAGGCCCGTGGCTTGCGTGTCGTGCTCGACGGCGTGTGGAACCACGTCGGCACCCAGCACTGGGCGTTCGCCGATGTCCAGCGCAACGGGCGCAGTTCGCCCTACGCCGACTGGTTCCGCTGCGACTTCACCGACGATGGCCGCCTGCTCTCCTGGGTCGGCTGGCCAAGCCGCATGAACGGAGACTTGCCGCAGTTCCGCCAGACCGCCGAGCGGAACCTGGCGCCCGGCCCCAAGGCCCACGTCTTCGCCGTCACACGCCGCTGGATGGACCCCAACGCCGACGGCGACCCGTCGGACGGCATCGACGGCTGGCGCCTCGACGTCGCCCCCGACATGGGCATCCCTTTCTGGCAAGACTGGCAGGCCCACGTCAAATCCATCAACCCCGACGCGGTCACGATCGGCGAGATCTGGATGCCCGCCGGGCGATGGATCGACGCTGGCTGCTTTGATGCTCAGATGAACTACCCGCTGGCGATGGCGCTGGTCGACTGGCTCCGCGGCAACCAAGACGCCGCGTGGCTCGCACGCCGGATCGAGACCACCCTTGACAACATCGGCGACCCGGCACCGACCCTTGGCGAAGCCAACCCGACAACCGATGCACCGCCACGCACCATCACGCCCGATGCCCACGACCTGGCGCAGATGAACCTGCTCACGGGGCACGACACCGAGCGCATCGCCTCGATGCTCGAGAATCCGGGCACCGAGTACGACCCCGGACGGGGCTCGCTGGGACGCGACGGCTATCGCGCGGGCCGGGCGTCGCCCGAGACGTATGACCGTGTGGTGCTCGCCTACGCGATCCTGACCGCACTGCCCGGCAGCCCGATGGTCTTCCAGGGCGATGAGTATGCCATGACCGGCGGCGACGACCCCGAATGCCGGAAGCCCGTCGCCTGGCCTGACCTGGGACCCTACGCCAGCCCCGACGACGCCCCCAACCCCACGTTCCGCGGCCTCGTGCGCGGCTGGCTGCGTCTCCGCACCGACCCCGACCTGGCCGACGTGCTCCGATTCGGGACGGTGCGTGTCTCGCACGCGGATGATGGCAACGTGCTCACCATCAAACGTGAATGGGAAGATCGGACTGTGTTCGTCATCGCGAACCGGGGCGACTCAGTTTTTAGCGCGGCCCACATTCTGGGTGAGGCCGGTGTACGGTCAGTGGGGGAGGTTCAGGTTCCGCCTCGGTCAGCGCTGGCGTGGGAACTCCCCTGAACAGGTGGTTGGCGCGCGCGTAATTACGCAACTTATGACCCGAAATCAGGTTATCGAGGCGCGCGCCCCGCATCCGACCGCGTGCTCGGCACGAACCCGGGCTGGGTGCGCTGTGGTTGCGGGCGCTTGGGCGCTCACCGCGCAAGATTGGCTCGAATCCGAAGTCGAAAGTCTCTAGGATGTCGGGTTACGCGGCTTGGTGATTTGCAAGCGCGGCGCGCGAAAGTGTGCGGATGACGGTGCGATAGTCGCGTTGGCTGACGTGTGGTCGGCCACGCAAGAAATCAGGTGTCCCGCGTGCCTGAACCGCGGAAACCAATGCAGAGAGGGAGTTCCATGAATCGGACGGCGATGTGCGGAGTGGCGTTGCTCGCGGCGATCGCGGGCCAGGCGATGGCCCAGGTCGATGGCAAGCTGCAGGGCGAGGAATCGCTCTACGGCCCGATCATCTTCGTTCAGAATCAGCCGACCTCGTTCGGCGACAACCATCCCTCAAACGTCCCGCCCGCCGGCAACGCGCTCACCGCGACGAAGGGCACCGAGATCCGGATCCCGCTTTCGGCCATCGGCGGCTCGGGCAACTTCCGCATCGCCGGGTGGATCACCTCGGCCGATCACACGTTCATGTCCAATCAGGTCATCGGCGGGCTGCCCAACGTCGGCAACCTGGGCGGCGGTGTCAACTTCACGACCCAGGCCGGCCAGCAGTGGATCACCGTCAGCGCTGCCGCCGCCGGCACCGCCCCCACGATCGATGGCACGCTGGACGCGGCCATCTACGGCGGAAACCAGGCGGGCTGGGCCCAGAACAACTACACGGGCTTCGGCGACAACAACACCGCGACCGCCACCGGCGGCGGCGGGTCGGAGATCAACGCGGTCTACGCCGTGACCAACGGCGGGTTCCTGTATCTCATGATCACCGGCAACGTCGAGGCCAACGGCAACGGGCTGGCCCTGTTCATCGATTCGAGCGTGGGCGTCGGCCAGAACGTGCTCTCGGCCTCCAACCCCAGTGTGAACAATCCCTCCGGCAACGGCGCGACCAACATCCTCAACGCGATGGCCAACACCACGTTCGACGCGGGCTTCACCGCCGATTACTTCATCGACGTGGCCGGTCGTGACACGGGCGGCGCTGTGTTCCTCGTCGGCGCGGCGTTCGCCGACCTCAACGCCGCCACCTCCAACTTCTCGGGCTCGGGCGCCTACGCCAGCGTGGGCGGCGCGCTCTCGGGCGGCACCGGCGGGCCCGCGATCAGCATGACGGTGGACAACTCCAACATCGCTGGCATCGCCGGCTCGCCCCCGGTCAGCATCCCGAGCCGGGATGACGCCGTCGGCTCCGAGATCGACGGGTTCTACGGCGTGATCGACCAGGCCAACAACGACCTGCGCATCCTGCTCACCGGAAACATCCAGACCAACTCCAACAAGATCGTCATCTTCTTCGACGTTGACGGCGACACCACCAACGAGGGCCAGAACCCCCTTCGCGGCGACAACATGGACATCTCCTTCAACGGGCTCAACCGCATGGGCGGCGACGGTGTCAGCCCGGGGCTCACCTTCGAGTCCGACTTCTTCGCCGATTACTGGGTCGCGTACAACACGTTCTCCACCGCCCCGGTCCAGCACTTTTCCGAAGCCGCGGTCCTTCGCACCAACGGGCCCCTCAAGGGCGCGGGCGGCGGCAACATCGACTACGGCTCTTACTCCGGCGGGTCCAAGGTCGATCAGTTCCCCATCGTGTTTGATGGACCCACGCTGAACGCCAGCAACGGCACCCTGGCCAACCTCTACTCCGAGTACGCTCCGCGCACGTCGACCGCGGCCCTGCTGCAGGCGATCGCCGTCAACCCCGAGTTCCCCGATCCCGCCGCCTTCATCAACATCAGCCCGATGATCGAGGCCACCAGCGACCAGAGCAACATCGCGGGCGTGAACAGCACCTCCGCGGCCGGAGCCGCCGCCGTCACCACCGGCATCGAGTACCGCATCGACCTCGATGAGCTGGGCTGGGACGGCGTGTCCGACATCAAGGTCGCCGGGTGGGTCGCCAACGCCGGGTACGACTTCATCTCCAACCAGGTGCTGGGCGGCCTGCCCGGGCCCGACCAGTTGGGCGAGCCCCGCGTGCTCAACTTCCAGACCATCGCCGGCACGCAGTACGTCATCGTCGCCGCCAGCGGCGGGTGCATCCCCGACCTCACCACCACCGCCATCCCGGGCACCCCGGGCTATGGCGTGCCGAACGGCGTGCTGAACAACGACGACTTCTTCTATTACCTCTCGCAGTTCGCCGCCGGCAACATCGCCGTGGCCGACCTGACCACCACCGCCATCCCCGGCTCCGCCGGCTACGGCGTGCCGAACGGCATCATCAACAACGACGACTTCTTCTTCTACCTCAGCCAGTTCGCCGCTGGCTGCTGAGAGATCCGAGTCCATCGCAGTGCAGGGGCGGGCCATCAGGCCCGCCCTTTTTTCATGCACGCCCCGCACCCGGCGTGGTATGCTCTTGGTCTCCAACACGGGCCGCTCGGCCCGAATGGAATCCTGATGAGAAAGGGGAATGAGCGATGAAGAGAGCATGTGCATTGGCGTGCGTGGCGGGTCTGGCGTCGGCCGCTTCGGCCCAGTTCGTCAACGGCGACTTCCAGACCGGCGACTTCACCGGCTGGTCGATCGCGTTCACGCCCAACGGGGCGACCAACACCCAGACGGTCGAGACCTACGACATCGACGGACCCGGGCCGCTCGGTGACTCGCTGGCGGCCAAGTTCCAGGTCGGACGCGCCACGACAGCCGGCGCGGCCGCGGGGGGCATCGAGCTCACCCAAGCGCTCACGCTCACGGGCGGCACCGCGTACACCTTCGACTTCGACTGGTCGGTCATCCGCACGACCACCACCAACAACGCCTCGGGCGGCAACTTCGACCTCATCGTCGACGGCACCACCATCGGCGCCGGCGGCGTGGGCTCGGTCACGGGCCTGATCCCGGTCTACGGGCATGTCACCGGCGCCTATACCGCGCCCGCCAACGGCGTGTACGTCGTGGGCGTTCGCATCACACGCAACTTCCTCGTCGCCGGCTCGCTCTTCCAGTACGTGGACAACTTCGTCCAGGCCGGCGGCACCCCCGCCTGCCGGCCCGACCTGACCACCGGGGCCATCCCGGGCCAGCCGGGTTACGGCGTGCCCAACGGCGTGCTGAACAACGACGACTTCTTCTATTACCTCTCGCAGTTCGCCGCCGGCAACATCGCCGTGGCCGACCTGACCACCACCGCCATCCCCGGCTCCGCTGGCTACGGCGTGCCGAACGGCATCATCAACAACGACGACTTCTTCTTCTACCTCACCATCTTCTCCGCCGGGTGCTGAACCGCAACCTCGGCTGATTCATCGACCTGAACGGGGCGGGCCAACGGGCCCGCCCCGTTTGCTTCCATACGCTGTGGTCCATGCGAGTCCTCGGCATCGATCCCGGCCTGCGACTCACCGGCTATGCCGCGCTCGAAGCCCGCCAGCCCACCGACTTCGCGGCCATCCCCGCGATCCTGGAGGCCGGCGTGATCCGGCTCCGCGCCGACTCCACGGATGCCGAGGGCAACGCCCGCCCCGCGGCCGCGTCCATTTCCGATCGGCTGCTCGAGCTCGAGCGCGACCTGACGGACATCATCCAGCGCCTTCGCCCGGACCTGATCGCCGTCGAGGCGGTCTTTGCCCATGTCAAGCACCCCGCGACCGCGATCGTGATGGCCCACGCCCGCGGCGTGGTGCTCCTGACGATCCGGCGAGCGGGGGTGCCGCTGGCCGAGTTGAAGCCGGCGGAGGTCAAGAAGTCGCTGACGGGCTCCGGGCGGGCGACCAAGGAGCAGATGCAGCGGGCGGTTCTGTTGGCGCACGGCCTTCCGGCGCGGCACCCCGTACCATCCTGCCTTGACCCCGCCGACCAACCCAACCCGCCTGGTGCTTCCCCGTCTGGCCGCCGCCTGGTGCCGGGCCGACCTGCCCGGAAAGACCACGGTGGCGCGTCGCCTGGCTCGCGTCGATCAGGACGCGTACTGGGCGGGCGCCCCGACGGTCGACATCCGCGACCGCTGGGGCCGCCACACACTGCGGCTCGAACCCCGCGAGTACTTTCAGCGGTGGGCGTGGCTGCTGGGGCGATACCACGAGTGGCCGTTGCAGCTGCTGCTGCAGCACGCCCTGCGGCCCGGCGACACGTTCATCGACGTCGGGGCCAACTTCGGGCTGGTGACGCTGCGGGCCGCCGCGCTGGTCGGGCCGTCCGGGCGCGTCGTCGCCTTCGAGCCCAACCCCGATGTGTTCAAGCGGCTGGCGTGGCACGTTGAGTCCAACGGGCTGCGCCAGGTCATCTGCGAGCCGGTCGCGCTGGGTCGCAAGCGCGGCACCGCGACGCTCCGCCTCGCCTCGGCCAATACCGGGGCCGCCTCACTCGTTGACTTCCCTTGGGCCCGCGATGCCGCGATCACGCACGACTGCCCGGTCGTGCGGGGCGACTCGCGCCTGACCGGGCTGCCGCCCGCCTCGGCGAGCCCACTGTTCATCAAGATCGACGTCGAGGGGTTTGAGTGCGAGGCTCTGGGCGGGCTGTCGCGGACCATCAACGCCCACCTGCCGGCCGTGGCGTGCGAGGTGAATCGCCGGTGCCTGCGGGCCGCGGGCGCGGGTCTGAGGCGGATTCGCCGGATCATGGAACGGCGGGGATATCAGCCCTTCCTGTTCGAGGCGAGCCGCGGACTGGTGCGGCTTTCGCGGCTCACGATCACGCCCATGCAGCGCCCGCCGCGCGGGCTGTTTGACGTGCTGTTCCTGCATCCGGCGGGCGTGCATCTGAGACGCCTCGCTCCGTTCATCACGGGCTCCGCAGGAACCGAGCCCGCGCCGCCCCCACCACGTTCAGCGCCCGCTTCAACACTTGAGTTCAAACCAGCCATGTCGCACACGGGCGCCTGATCATCGCCTCGCGTGCTCCACGAACGCTCGCAGTCGCTTCCTTCGTCCCTTCGCCACTCAATCACTTCGTTACTTCATCACTCCCCCATGACCACCGACCCCACACGCCCACCACCCCGCGCCCAGGTCCTCATCGTCGAGGACGAGCCCGATCACGCCGACGTGATGGCCGACGCGCTGCGCAAGCCCGGGCACGTCTGCACGATCGTCAACTCCGTCTCGGCCGCCCTGGATGAACTCAAGGGTGGGGCGTTCGACGTCATCATCACCGATCTTCGCATGCCATCGTCGGCCGGTCACGCCGGGGTCAACGCCGCCGGCGTCGCCCACGACGGCGCGGACGCGGGGCTCATCGTGCTCCAGGCCGCCCGCGCCCTGCAACCCGGCGCCGAGACCGTCATGGTCACCGCGCATGGCGACGTGCCCACCGCCCGGGCCGCCTTCAAGCACGGCGTGTACGACTTCATCGAAAAGCCGCTCGATCTAGAGGTCTTCCGCAACCTCATCAACCGGGCCGCCGAGACCGTCCTGCTGCGGCACCAGAATCAGAAGCTCCAGGACGCGCTCGACACCGCGGCCATGCCGGGCATGGTGGCGGCCAGCGAGCCGATGCGGCGCGTGCTGGCGAGTGTGCGCACGGTGGCCAAGAGCAGCATCCCCGTGCTCATCACGGGCCAGTCGGGCACGGGCAAGGAGCTGATCGCCCAGGGGGTTCACCTCAACAGCCGACGGGCGGGGGCGCGGTACGTCACGTTCAACTGCGCCGGACAGTCCGAATCGCTGCTCGAAGATCAACTGTTCGGGCATGTCCGCGGGGCCTTCACCGGGGCCGACAAGGACCGCGAGGGCGTGTTCGAGTACGCCGACGGCGGCACGCTGTTTCTGGATGAGATCGGCGACATGCCGCTGACCATGCAGGCCAAACTGCTCCGCGTGCTGGAATCCGGCGAGGTCGTGCGCCTTGGCTCCAACGAGCCCCGCAAGGCCGACGTGCGCTTCGTCTCGGCCACCAACCGCGACCTGAAGAAGATGGTCGACGACGGCACGTTCCGCGGCGACCTGTATTTTCGCATCAACGGGGCGCAGATCACCATCCCCCCGCTGCGCGAGCGGCGAGAGGACGTCCCCCCGCTGGTTCGCCACGCCATCGACCGCTTCGCCGCCCAGATGACCACCGACGGCGCGCCCCCGCCGCAGATCACCGTGACCGACGCGGCCCTGCTCCGCCTCACCAGCGCGCCCTGGCCCGGCAACGTGCGGCAACTCCTGAACGTCGTGCAGAACATGGTCGTCACCGCGATCGGTGAGGCCGAGGGACACGGGCGGGCCCACGAGCCCATCGTCATCGACACCCGCCACATCCCCGACGACATCCGCGCCACCGACGACGACGACAACGGCGGATCGGGCGCCAGCGGCCCCAACGGCTCGCTGGCCGGCACCAGCCTCGAACAGATTGAGAAACGCGCCATCCGCGAGACGCTCCGCCTCACGGCGGGCAACCGCGAGCAGGCGGCGGCGCTGCTGGGCATCGGCGAGCGCACGCTGTACCGGAAGTTGAAGGAGTACGGCCTGCGGTGAGAGCCAGACGGGGCGCCCTCGGCGGCGGGTTCACTCGTGTCCAATAATACGAACCCGCGATGGAACTCGGGCGTCGTCGTGCCGCGGATCGCTGCGTTGAGCGATCGGTGCCGCGGTCACAACCGGCCAACCCGCACCGATCGTCCAGAGCCACGACCGGTGGCACGTCCGAGTCGCAACGACGATCCGTATAACCCCCGTGCGATCGCCCAGCCTCAAGCCATCCGCCCCTTCAGCCGATCCAAACCCCAGCCGTCCGCGTACACTTGCACAGATGTCCCCTCGCCTGGCCCAACTCGTCGCCGCCCTCTTGGCCGTCGCCTTCGCGGCGTCCATGTGGCACAAGGTGCCCGTGTGCGCGGGCCAGAACTGCGTCGTCGCCACCGTCGCCTCAACCACCGTCCCGACCGATGCGGGCTCCGCCCCGACCGATTCCTGCTGCCCGAAGCACGTCTCGGATCGGGCCGCGGAAAGCCGGGACTTCTCGGACTCCGTCGCCCTCCGAACCCACGACGTGCCCAACTCCCCCGCGGCACCCGCGAACCCACCCGGCGAGCCGCCCCATGACGACTGCACCTGCGGCCTGGGCTGCTGCTCCTCACCCCGCCTCTGCCTGCTCTCGCGCCTCGCCATGCCCTCGCTCGTCCAGTTCAGTGAGCCACCGGCGACGCGAAGCACGTTGGTCATGGCCGCGCCCCTGAGCGCGTTCCACTTCCATCTCCTCCGCCCTCCCCGGGCCTGACCCACGCCGCATCCCACGCGTGTAGACGCCGCGACCGCTCGCGGCCGACTGGTCAATCCCCTTGGGAGTCTCCCCATGTCCGATTCGATCCCCGCGCCCGCACGGGCGACAGCGGCTCCGGCACCGAGCGCCGGCTGGATTGCCGCACCCCGCCGCTCGCGCTTGGGCCTCATCCTCGTCGCCAGCGTCGCGCTGGCGATGCTGCTCGCGCTGGGCGTGGCCGCTCGCGCCTCGCTCATGCCCTCGCGCCATGTCAGCGTCCGCCAGGTGATCTTCGACCGTGCCGCCCCCGACGCGCCCGCCGCGATCGCCCCACAGCCCGGCAACGCTCCGCAACCCGCCAACGCCCCACCTCCCACAAGCCCGGCCCGCCGTGCGAACACGCCGACGGTCCAGGCCGCCGGCTGGCTCGAGGCCGATCCGTTCGTCACCGCCTGTGCCGCGCTGGCTGAGGGCACCGTGAGCCAGGTCCTCGTCCAGGAGGGCGACCAGGTTCAGGTCGGCGACGCCGTCGCCACGCTCGTGCCCGACGACGCGCAGCTCGCGCTGCGCACCGCACACGCCGAACTGGAAGCCGCCCACGCCCGCGCCCAATCCGTCGCCGCCGAACTGACGGCCGCCCAAGCGAACTGGGACCAGCCCGTGGACCGCGAGCGCGAGGTGGCGGTCGCCGCGGCCACGCTCGCCCGCGCCCAGGCCGAGCAGGTGCAACTGGTCGCGCTGGTGGCCGCGGAGCAGGCCCGCCTCGAACAACTCGAGGCCCAACTCTCCCGCGCCCGCACCGCGATGGCCAGCGGCGGCGCGACGGAGATCGAGACGATCATCCTTGAGAAGCAGGCCGCCGCCCAGGCCGCCACCGTGGACGCGATGCGTCTGCGCGAGGCGATCCTGGCCGCGGAAATCGACCGCGCCAGCGGGGAGCACTCCGCGGCCCAGCGTGCCGCCCGCCTGCGCATCGCCGAACGCCGCGCCCTGGACATGGCCTCCGCCGACGCGCTGGAAGCGGGCGCCGACGCCCGCCTCGCCGGGGTCCGCGCCGATGAAGCCGCCCTCCGGCTCGACCGCATGACCATTCGCTCGCCGATCACGGGCGTCGTGCAGCGACGCCGGATCGTGCCCGGCACGCGCCTCATGGTCGCCGGCGACAACCCCGACGCCGCCATCGTCGCCTACCTCTATGACCCGGCGAGCCTCCAGGTCCGCGTCGATGTGCCGCTCGCCGACGCGGCCAACATCTCGGTCGGGCAGCCCTGCGAGGTCGTCGTCGAGATCCTGCCCGACCAGACCTTCACCGGCGTGGTCACGCGGATCGCGCACGAGGCCGACCTCCAGAAGAACACGCTGCAGGTGAAGGTCCGCGTGCAGGACCCCTCACCGATGCTGAGGCCCGAAATGCTCACCCGGGTTCGCTTCCTCGGGTCGGACTCGACGGGATCGACACGCCGGTCCGACGCCTCCCCCGCTGGATCGAACTCGGCGTCAGGCTCGCATGTTCACGCCCCGGCGCACCAGCCCGCGGACACGTCCTCGCCCTCAACCCCCGACGCCGACCACGCACCCGCGCCCGCCTTCGCCGACTCCGCCGTCCTCATCCACCCCTCCACTCTCGACCCCGACGCCGCCTCCCCCACCGTCTGGGTCGTCCGCGACCGTCGCGGCTCGCGCGGCCACGCCAGGGCCGTCCGCATCACCCTCACCGGTACGCACGGCGACTACCAGCGCGCCCTCGCCCCGCTGAGTCCCGGCGACCTGCTGATCGACTCGCCCCGCGCGCTCTCCCAGGGCACCCTCGTCACCTTCACGCTCGACGCCCCCACCCTCGCCGCCCGGCCAACGACCACGGGAGCACGCCCATGACCCTCATCAAGGCCCGCGCCCTCGTCCGCGAATACCAGAAGGGCCAAGCCAGCATCCGCCCCCTCGACGGCCTCGATCTGGATGTCCAGTCCGGCGAGTTCCTCGCCCTCATGGGCCCCAGCGGCAGCGGAAAGACCACCCTGCTCAACTGCATCGCGGGCATCGATACGCCCACCAGCGGCACCCTCGATATCGACGGGCAGGACATCACCAAACTCTCGCGCTCGCGCCTGGCCACCTGGCGGGCCAGCCACGTCGGATACGTCTTCCAGCTCTACAACCTCGTCCCGGTCCTCACCGCCTACGAGAACATCGAACTTCCGCTGCTGCTCCACCCACTCTCGCGACGCCAACGCCACGAGCGCGTGGCCGAGGCTCTCAATCTTGTCGGCCTCGAGGATCGCCACGACCACTTCCCCCGCCAGCTCTCCGGCGGCCAGGAACAGCGCGTCGCCATCGCCCGCGCCATCGTCGCACGCCCGCCCATCCTCGTCGCCGATGAGCCCACCGGCGACCTGGACCGCGACTCGGCCTCCCGAATCATGGGACTCCTCCGCTCGCTCAACCGCGACCTGGGCAAGACCATCCTCATGGTCACGCATGACCCGAAGACCGCCGCCTTCGCTACCCGCACGCTGCACCTCGATCACGGGCGGCTCGTGCGCGACCGCGCGGCATCTGGAACGCCCGGCACGCCGGGCGCTCCGGGCACGCCGCCAACGACCGACGAAGCAGGCTCGAGTCCGCGCGAACTTCCGTCTGCCGATGCACGATCACCCCGCGCCGCGAACTTTG
>Ga0163148_10006487_pt1 | contig 11278 bp, 8 predicted proteins | sample OliLakLV19MP7P2_FD_148606 | JGI IMG/M metagenome (GOLD analysis project Ga0163148, IMG submission 148606) | Freshwater microbial mat bacterial communities from Lake Vanda, McMurdo Dry Valleys, Antarctica- Oligotrophic Lake LV.19.MP7.P2 | ecosystem: Environmental > Aquatic > Freshwater > Lake >... | reverse complement strand
GCGTACCCAGCGCGGTGGCGATCACGTGCGAACCAGTTGCCTGCGCGACGCGATCAGTTTCAACCAGCGGACCCTGCGGCGTGCTGACCTGCGTCATCAGGGGCGTGCCCGTCGAGGCATCGATGCCCAGAGGCAGCAGGGCTACTGCGATGGGGTCCTTGCCGCCAGCGACGGGAATGATCGAAGGATTGAGATTGACGAGGACATTCTCGCCTTGTTCGAGCAGGCGTGAAAGGACATCGCCCATTTTTTGTGCGCGCTGCGAGCCAGTCTGACCGCCCGCGTCCGAAAGCGTTTCGGGTGTCAGGAAGACATACACACGCGGGCGCGAAGCCTTGGGGTCGAGCGTGGTCAGGAGGGCTGTATCGGGCGCGTCCGTCTTTGCGACTTGCCACTGCACCATAGCCATTCCGCGACGCGAGAGACGCTGTTCGAGTGCCCGGAAAAACGGCGCATCGGCGAGGTACGGACTGGGATCGGGCGTGACAAGTATGATCAACGGACGGTCAGGGGAGAGCAGCGTCGCGAGGGATGTGCTGAGAACTTCCTCGGCCCGCCCTCGCAGGTCGCGTCGAGCGACTTCGCCCTGGTCGATCCACGCGCGGGCGGGGAGCAACTGGGGAAGGTCGAGGGCAACGAGTGGAGAAGGGGCGTTGGCGACAGCAGCGGGAGGCCCGATCAGCACAGCGCCGTCGCTCTGCGACAGGGCACGCGAGAGGCGCAGAATATCAGGACGTGGGAGCGTGGCGAGCGACTCGATGCGAGAGGAGAGTTCTTCACGAACTCGATCGAGCGAAGCAGCAGCGATGGCGAGGGGATCGCGGAACGAACCGGGCGTGTCAGAGCCCTGGGACTTGCTCCGAAGATCGCGGGCAAGCAGCGAGAGATCCGAAGCGGCGGCGCGGAAACGAGTCGCGAGGAGTGCCGCCGCCTGATCGGTCGCGGGGATGAATGCGACATCACTGCTCGCTGGTGAGTTGACTTGCTCGCGAGCGCGGGCGATTGCTTCGTTCAATTCGTCGGCACGAACGCGACAAAGCGAGGCAGCCTGCTGCAGGACCGCACGAAGGGAGAGTTCGATCTGTGACGATGCCGGAGCATTCGCGGCGCTGGACTCGAGAGACTTGGCAATGTTCTCGCGTAGCGTGCTGGTCGCGCGAAGGCCCGCGTCGAGAGATTGAGTGATGGTGGCGACGTTGGCATCAAGTGCCGGGCGCTCGCGCTCGCGGAGCGTTTCGAGCAGACGGGCATAGTCGCGGGCACCGGAAGGGCTCGTGGTGTCGATAAGCGTGCGCTCGAGGAGCGGCTGGGCAGCGAGCATTTCATCAAGGACGTCGTTGAGGTTTCGCAGCGCTCGGGGGTCCGCGGCCTGAAGATTGGTCGCGATGACCAGACGTGTGGGACCGCTCAAGGAAGCGAGCAGTTGTTTGGTGCGGGGTGAAAGTTGCTGCTGGCCAGTTGCGGTGACATCGAACCGACGCGAAAACTTGTCGGCTAGGAGGTTTACCAGCAGTGTCGAGGTTGTGAGGGCAACGAGGGTGATGAGGCCCAGCAAAAGCGTCCTGCGACGACGCGACTTGTCGGGGCGGACGGGGGCAACTGCGGGAGTGAAGGAGGGGTGCATCAGCGTTCCCTCCAACGTTTCCATCCCAGCAACGACGCAGCAAAGGTCCAGCACAGAGCGCTCAGGGAGACAAAGTACACGATGTGTCGTGTGTCGATCACGCCCTTGGCGAAGTCATTGAGTCGGGGTGGCAGAGCGATGGCAAAGCATAATTGCTGCCAGGGCGCGGGCAACTGACGACCTAGTGTGCCCATAAGCAGGAGAGTCAGAACCAGAAACAAAGTAGCAATGAAGGCGAGCGTTGCGTTGGTGGTCGCAGCAGACGCGACCAGACCAACCGAGAGGTAGAGCAAGCCCAGCAACAGGAGGGAGAAGTATCCCGCGATGATCGGGCCAACATCCGGCGCGGGATCGCTCAGCGTCCAGAGGACTGCGGGTAGCACCAACGTGGGAAGGACCATCACCAGTAGAAAAAGGCATGCGCCCAGCAGCTTTCCCAGCGTGAGAGCCATGCTACCCAGTGGGCTTGTCATGAGTGTTTCGAGCGAGCCCGCGCGAGCCTCTTCAGCAATAAGCCTCATGGAGACTGCCGGCGCCAGCGGCAGCAGGAGCCACCCGCAGGCCTCGAAGAAAGATCGCATCGTGGCAGGGCGACCTGGCGCAAGGGCGGAGAGGGCAAAGACGGTGCTCGTGAGCAGCAGGAAGAGGACGATGATGATCCATCCAGAAGGGGTGCGGAGATAGGAGGCAAGTTCGCGCCGCGCGATGGTCCAAGTGCCTGAGAACGCACCAGACCAGATTCCAATTTTGGCTCCAACCGAGGCATGCGTTGAGACAGTGGTCATGCCCGATCCTCCGCGCTGCTTTCGAGGATTCTCATGAAAAGTTGTTCGAGGCTGCGAGTCTGACTGCGAAGTTCGCGGATCACGATGCCGCTCGTCATCGCGGCGTGGGCAATGGCCTCTCGCGGATCAGCCGAAAACAATGCGTCATGCGGGGCCGCATCCAGCGGAGCGAAGTCGAGTTGCCAGGTGCGCCAGTTGCCGCGATGGCGAGCAAGCGCGGGCGCCGGTTCGCGAGTCAGACCGTCGCCCCGGACTTGTTCAAGGCCCGGGATGCTGCGCCAGCGATCGGTCAGGAGTTTTAAAGTCGCATCATCGGCGTCGCGAGTCTCGACGTAGTACGTGCGATTGCCCGTGCCCAGCAGCGTGGCCATTGAGCCATCCGCGCGAACTTTCCCACCTGCAAAGATAATCACGCGCGAGCAGAGCTGTTCAACTTCGGGAAGGACGTGCGAGGAAATGAGCACGGTGCGACGCTGCGAGAGGCCCTTGATAAGCTCACGAGTTTCGCGCACTTGCGCGGGATCCAGACCACTCGTCGGTTCGTCCAGAATAAGCACTCGGGGTTCATGGACCAATGCAGCAGCAAGGCCGACGCGTTGCTTGTAGCCCTTGCTCAGAGCGCCGATCCTGCGTCGTCGGACATCCTTCAGCCAGCATTGTTCGACCACGCGGGCAACACGCGTGGCACGATCGCGACGAGGAACATCGCAAAGGCGGGCACGAAACGAGATGTAATCCTCTGCGGGCATCTCGGAATAGAGCGGCGTGGATTCTGGCAGGTATCCAAGCGTGCGGGTGGCGCGGACGCGATCTTCGGCAACATCGATGCCGTCGATGGTGACATGGCCAAGGTCCGGCGCGGCGTATCCGGTCATCATGCGGATCGTGGTAGACTTGCCAGCGCCATTGTGGCCTAACAGCCCAACGACCTCCCCCTCGCCCAGCGTGAAACTCACGCCGCAGACGGCATGGACGCTTTTGTACCACTTGTGGAGTTGATGAACTTCGACCATGGCTGTGTCGTTCTTCGCGGGAACGTCCAATAAAACAGATGTCCCGAACAAACCGCGAGCGACAGGCATCCCATGTGTTGTCGCTGTCGTATCGTCGGGTAGGGGCTGGACAAGCCCCTAAAGTTTCGTCGCTTGAGAGGATAGCAGGATGGGGGCGAGTCTGGATCAGGCTGGCTTCTGAACAGTTCTCAGACTTGCTGATGGCGTTGACTGGAGTTGGACCGATGTATTGTGCTTGCAGTGCAGGTCATCGAGGCGGTTACTTTTTTGGTTCCCTCGCGAGGCTAGTGTGCATCCAATGATTGGAAGGTTCCGGCTGCTCGTAGTCTGTTTAACGGGCAGTGCCGTGTAGTAGATGACCATGAGGACCATCGACGTGCGATGTGACGCGGCAACCGACGGGCGATCAACCCCTGCTATGGCAGAAGCACCTATGCAACCTCGATCTGATGCAACACCTGGCGGGACAGCCCCGATGGCTGGTTCGCCAGGCGTGGGCGGTGCAGAACTCAAACCGGGGCAGTCCCACCGACATCTGATTGCGGACAATACGTGTACAAGTAATGATCCGCACCAGCAACTCTTCGATCCGACAACCGAACCCGATCATGAAGCCGCCCTCGCGACTTTGGCCCTCACCCTTCTTTCGGCCATTGGCGAGGGCGTTGGCTTTGCAACCCGAGAGGGCCAGATCGTTTGGGCCAACCACATGCTGGCGCGATCGGGATCGACACTGCAGGAGAGAATCGCGGTCGCATGTCGCCAGTTTGAGTTGGATTATCCCCTTCCCCCTTCGAGCGTAAAGGTGCCTGCGGGTTGGTTGCCGCCCCGCGCGGAGTTGACCCTTGCGGAGAACGGAAAATTCTATGAGTTGGTGCTGACACCGGTGTCACGGGAGACCATCGACGCGATCGGGTCGGGCGTGACGCGATGGGCCAAGTGCTTGGTTGTCATTCTGCGGGACGTGACAGCGGCGAAGCGGCTTCAGCAGCGCATCAACGCGATTGACCAGGCAGGCAGCGAGTTGGTGCGGTTTGAGCGCGACCTGGTTCGCAGACTCAACAGCGTTGAGCGGCTCAAACTGCTCGAAGACAAGATCACGAGGTTTGCCAAGGACCTGCTGCACTTTGATCACTTCGCGGTGCGATTGCTCGACGAGCGCAGCGGGAAGCTGGAGTTGGTGATCGGATATGGCCTGCCGCCCGAGTTTGATAGTTTCATGATCAAGCCCGCCCTGGAGGGGCATGGCATCTCGGGATATGTCGCGGCGAGCGGGCGGAGCTACGTCTGCGACGATACGAGTCTGGATCCGCTGTACTTGCCAGGTATTGTGGATGCTAAGAGCAGCTTGACGGTACCCTTGCGTATCCATGACAAGGTCATCGGGATCATGAATGTCGAGAGCCAGCGGGCAAGGGCCTTCACCGAAGAAGATCGACAACTTGGAGAAATCTTCGCGCGATACATCGCTGTGGCCCTGCACATGCTGGACTTGTTGGTGGTTGAGCGAACGGTCGTCAACCAGAGCGTGTCGGGGCGGGTGGAACTGGAACTGAAGGAGCCTCTGGAAGACATCGCGCACGAGGTGGAAATCCTTGAGCACGAGACGATGAGCAATGCGGAAGCGCACACGCACCTGGAGCGGATCAAGAAGGACCTGGTTTCGATCAAGAACCGTCTGGCGCAGTGCATGGCTGGGCCGGCGGGGCTGCTGGGTGTCGAGCAGGCCATGAACGTTCAGGCGCAGGCCCCGATTCTGGTCGGGAAGCGGGTCCTGATCGCGGACGACGAGCGACGCATCAGGACCATCATTTCCTGCGTGCTCGAGCGGCGCGGGTGCGTGGTCATGGTGTGCGACACCGGCTCTGCGGCGATGGAACTGCTGCAGAACGTGCCGGTGGGAGCGACGGGAAGCACGGGCGGCTTTGACCTCATGATCAGCGACATTCGCATGCCAGGATTCAACGGGTATGAACTTTTCGCAGCGGCACGCAAGACCATGTCGACGATTCCCGTCATCCTGATGACCGGCTTTGGCTATGACCCGCATCACAGCATCGTGCGAGCGAGCCAGGAAGGCTTGCAGAGCGTGCTGTTCAAGCCTTTCCAGGTTGAGCGGCTGATTGATGAGGTCAAGAAGGCACTGACCAAGTAAGCAGTGAAGCATCGAGGCGAGACCTTCTTGGTAGTGGCCCTCGCCTTCTGTCTTACTTTGGAACCAGGGTAAAGGGAATGGTGCGTTCGCTGCCTTCGCGGCGAAGGCTGATCGTTACGCGCTGGCCTGGCGTGTAACTTCCTAGCACGCGAATCAGTTCCGCTATGTCACGCGTTGCCTGATCGTCGAGCGCGAGGATGATGTCGCCGACGCGCAGTGGCGTGAGGCCAGCACCGCTGCGAGCGGGAACATCGACGACGATCACGCCATCGCCATTGCCCGATTCGATGCTGATGCCCAGACTCGCCTGACCGGGCTTGATTTCCTCCGAGACTTCGGGCAGTTCCCGTAGCCAGGCGCGAAAGTCCTTGTCGATAGTCGCGATGCTCTTGCTAGCGACGTGCTCAAGAGCCCGCGTGCCGCTCGGGTCGGCTGCATAGCCCAGCGTGCGATCGGTGCAGTATGTCTTCAAGAATGGTTGGAGCAGGGCACGATCATGGAGAAACAGAAAGAATGCCCGGGCTTGGGCATACTTGGCGAGCGGGCGCTGGCCGTTGAACTTGTCCGATGTGATGGCGATGAACTGGTCCAGGGGCAACAGGCCCGAGCCGGTGCCGATGCGCAGCATGCGTCGGGCGGTGTTGGTGCGCCAACTGGGCACGGGTCGAAGCGGGCCACTGCTGTCCATGTCCTCAACAAGCGATGCAAGGCCTTCGAGCAGCCAGATGGGATGACGCTGTCCCAGGCGATTGGCGATGCGCCAGTGCAGAGCGTGGAAAAACTCGTGGCGGAGGGATGCGCCCAGATCCATCGAAACCAGGCGAATGTGCAAGTGTTCATAAGCGCCCGCGACCGTCGTCAAGGACTGGCCGTCCACATCGCCAAAGCGTGCTGCGATCCAGCGGTTGAAGCGGTTGCGGGGCGGCAGCGCGACGACGACAATCGGATCGAGGGCGGGATCAAACTGGGCAGGATCATCAGCGATGCCCATGAAGAGTTCGCTGTCGGCCCACTCAGCAAGGCGGCGCAACTCCGCGTGGGCACGAGCAAACGAGCGTTCGTCGGCCCAGTTGGCGTAGATGAAGCGTTGGTCTTCATCGCGCGTGATGGTCGCGCCAGGACCAAGTGTTGCCTCCAGCGACGCGAGCGTGCGGTCGGCTTGGCGAGAAAGAACCGCGGGCCAGTCGGCGATCAGCGCGGCGATCCCGGCATCTTGGCGCTGGGCAGCGAGACTGGGATCTGCCTTGAGAAAACGCAGGTCGTAGAAACCCAGATCGATGGCTTCTTGAAGTTGTGCCCGGGCATCATCGCCCCGACCTGCGCGGGCGAGGGCACTCGCGAGGTTGTAGCGGGGAATCCAACTTTCGGGTTCAAGTCTTGCCTGCTCAAGCAGGAGTTGCTCGGCTTTGGCCAGGTCGTTGGCCTGCAGCGCGGCCTGAGCATCTCTCGCCAAGGCGTCGGCGCGTTGCTGGCGGACCATTGGGGTTGGCTCGGCGGCCGGTAGTGGGGAGCGTGCGGGGTGAGTAGTGCGCGTGGGGCGTGAAGGTGGGGATTGCTGTGCCAACACTGGGAGCGCGACAATCGAACCGAGCACGCATGTGAGCAGGAATGTGGTAAAGCGTCTCGACATGCAAGGTTGTTCGGCTAGAGGGGCTGATTGTGACGAAAACGCGATTGGTCTTGTGTTGAGTTCTGGTGCTCAGTCGAGGCATTCATGTGGTTTCAAGGCCGGACCGATCCTCGCTCGCTTGCAAAGACCTGATGATGCGGGCGGGATTACCAACGGCGACCACGTTTGTCGGCAGGTCCTTGACGACCACCGAGCCCGCCCCAATCACACAGTTCGCACCAATTGTAACTCCAGGGCAGACAATCACGCCGCCGCCCAGCCAGACGTTGTCGGCAATGGTGATGGGTTTGGAACTTTCCCACTTCTGGCGGCGGGGCTCAGGCTCGATGGGGTGCGTGGCGGTCAGGAGTTGGACGTTTGGCCCGATGAGCACATCGTCTCCGATGCTGATCCGCGCTACATCAATGGCGACAAGGCCCCAGTTGACGTGCGTTCGAGCGCCGATGCTGATCTGAGAGCCGTAGTCGCAGCGAAAAGGAGGGCGAATGAACGAATCGTCACCGATGCGGGCGAAAAGTCTCTCCAGTATCGCAAAGCGTGCGGCATGCTCTTGTGCCGGCACCGCGTTGAATTGCGCGACGAGGTCGGCGGCCCGATCCATATCGCGGATGAGTTGTGGATCAGAGGCGAGATAGTGATCGCCAGCCAACATGCGCTGCTGTTGGGAGCGATGGTCCTGTAGGAAACGCTTGTCCATCAACGAGTGTTGGCAGCCAAGCGCAGTGCTGTTTCGTGGTTCAACAAACTACTGAAAATGAATCCATGTGCCTTAGCGCCGGTCGCCATCGTCCCACGTCTCAGGGTCGAGCAGGTCCTCTGGCAGGATGTTGGCAGCATGGCCATCCATGTACATGGCATTGGCGACCCGGCCATGGCGATTGGGAGCGGTGCGTCGCCAATCGGTGGGCAATCCGCCAGCAGTGGGGCCATTGATATTGGTCAGCCGCCGGATGTCATAAAAAATCGACAGGTGCATATCGCTCTGGGCCTGGTTGTTGTAATTAGCGCTGCGCAGATTGCCGGGATCGTCGGCAAAGTCGGTGAGATACAGCGTCGCGACAGGGCGATAGATACGGAAGAGTTGCATAGGGGGCTTGGTGAAGTCCTCATCGATGATAATGTTGTTGCCTTGACGCCGAAAACGAATGCCGTTGTTTACATATGTGATGTTATGATCGTCGCGCGGGCGGCTGGGGCAGCGGTAGAAAGCGCTGGAGCGGTAGCGGTCGGCGTTATTACCATCGTTGTCATTGCTGTGGGATTGCGGGTCCAGAAATGGGCGGAGGTTGAAGGCCCAGGAAAGGTTGTACTGGGCACGCTGGCCTGGAGTCCAGGAACGATACCACGCGGGAATCTTGGGAATGCGTGCCGCGGTCTCTTCGCTGTTGCCGCTCTCGCGTGGAATCCAATCCTTGAACGAGTTTGCATAGCCCATAAGGGCGATGCCGATCTGTCGCTGGTTGGAGAGGCAAACGACGGTGCGGCCCGCAGCCCGAGCCTTCCCCAATGCGGGGAGGAGCAGACCGATGAGCAAAGCGATGATGGCGATCACTATGAGGAGTTCGATGAGGGTGAATGCAGGGCGATGAGGGAGGCCAATACGGCGACTGATCATCATGCGAACATACCATAAAAACCATATGAAGACAAGTTATTTTATTGGAAAATGTGACCAGAGGGGTTGAACTTTTTTTTCCAGTATGATTTCTCCATGAACCTCCAAGAAATCACCAATGCGCGAAGCGTGCGACTGGCCAAGGGGTTCAGTTTGGTCGAGGTCTTGGTCTGCCTGGGAATCCTGGCGGTGCTGGTTTCGCTGATTCTGCCTCGACTCAGCCGAACAAGAGCATTGGCTCGGCAAACTATCTCACTGGCCGGTGTCAGTCATGGCGCAGCAGCGATCAATATTTATCTCTCAGACAACAAAGGTATTTACCCGTTGCGAGAGAAAAATCCGTTCAACGCTGCTGTGCTCTGGGAGAGATTCATGGAGGATACTGGCTATCTCCGGCGAGCGACGGATGTCGATCCAATCCACGCGAAGTCGCCTGGTGTGAGTCTTGTCGACATGTCTGTGTGCATGTTGTATGACGCTGATAAAATGGTCCTGGGACAAACAATTAATACTGACACCGCAGTATCGCAAGGAGTAGGAGAGCATCAAGTTGTATATCCATCGTACAAGGGCTTGCTGCTCCAGCGATGTACTGATGCCGTGCCCGGTTCAGGGAATTGTTTCTGTTGCGTTCGAGTCATTCCGCTGCCAGTTGCTCTGGCGGATTCCTCAGCCCGCATCGCGAGTCGCATGGATTTCGAGGGTGGCGCAAATCCCTTGATTGTCGATTTGATTGGTACGCCGGTGTTCAGCGCTTGGAATGGCTGGAAGGCGAAAGAACTGATTGTGAAGTAGTATACAAGTAGAATTTGATGAAATTTTTTGTTATTAAATGTTTGTTCATCCTATTGATTTCTAGTTCGGTATTTGCTGGTGTATTTTACTGCTGCACGAATAAGTATCAGTGGCAGGGAGGGACAGATTGTTCAGGTCCTGCACGCAAAATATGCGACTTGGACATCGTCACGGTGAGCTGTCCCGATACAAGTGGTAGGGGCAGACGAGGGGGCGATTACCGTCCGAAGGGATGCACAAATTACTGCAATGGCAGTTTCTCGATTGGCTTGTGCTCTACTCCACCTCAAGGAGATGGATGGATGAAATTGCCAGGATACTACGGAGAGCCTGCCTCGTGCTGCTGGTTTAATGGTGACTTTCAGTTCACACAAAATGGGTCGGACATGATACAGATCTGTGAGCAAAATTGTAATTGCCCGCGATAGTTGGGCAATATCTGGAGAATTTCTCAATGGCGTTTTCGCGATTGATTGGTTGTTCGGCGCTGATACTCGCGACATCGGTACGTTTCTGCTTTGGCAACGAGGATGATCCAGCATCCATTGCCGCGAATGTATTACCCAAGCAAGGCGCGTTCGAGGCAGTCTTTGTGCCCAAGGAACAGCGCAGTATCGCACGCTACCAACTAGCCTACGACTTTGCGAGCAACGCATGTTATCGCATCGGACTTGAGACGTTCTATCTGCGAACACCAGAAGGAACATGCTACTGGGGTGATCCGCTGAAGATGGGGCAAATGACTATGGTATCAGCCTGCGATACCGAGCATAATTCCAAGATGGACACGATGACTCCAGCCGCATTTCTCGCGCATGTCATCGAGAAAAAGCAGTCCTATAGACTTGCAGAGCATGGACAAGAGTTGGCGATTATTGGAGAATTTCCGCTGGGAAGCCGAGACATCGCCGTTAGCAAGGATCCGCAATGGAAGGATCGTGAGAAGGCTTCCGTCTGGCTTGCCTTTTCACGCACTGGCGGCAATCCCATTGCGCGTGTCAAGGGATGGCCTGACGTGGAGTGGCGAGTCGAATACATGTGGGGAAACGATCCGGTTCGCAGACGGGCATTGGTCCCGGATGAAGCCGTCTCGGTTAGTTCGCATTGGATTCTAACCTCGTTTGTCTGGCATGAGAACCCACCCGCTGACTTGTTCAGCCCCGAACGAGTCCTGCCTTTGGCCACTCAAATAGCCGCTCGGGTGGGATCAGAGAAAATGCAGGGGCGTCGAGATGGGAAGACGAGTCTGGTCGCCGGTGCCACTTCGCCGGTGGTAGTCGTTGATGATGGTGTCGTCGACAAAACGCAGGTCGCCTCCGCCAATCCCTCATCCACCCAAACCAGGAAGCAGGTCGAATGGCCTTTCCTAGTTGTCGGCGGACTTTTGATCGCATCCGGAGGGCTTGCGTGGTGGCATCGCCGATCAACCAAGTTGGCCTGAATAAAGCCGCGGTTCTCGCAAGGCCACGGCCACGTTTGTCCCACCGGCTTGTGGTGTGCGCTGCCTTGCTCCTGGCGATGTGGTTGATTCTGGCCGGGACCTCCAAACTGGTATCCCCAACCACTGGCCAGACAATCGCAGATCATGGTGTCGTCCCCCGCTCTTTGGCAGGAGTCGTGACACTTGCAGTCGCGACGGTCGAGATCGGTACCGGTGGGAC
>Ga0163148_10006486_pt1 | contig 11280 bp, 9 predicted proteins | sample OliLakLV19MP7P2_FD_148606 | JGI IMG/M metagenome (GOLD analysis project Ga0163148, IMG submission 148606) | Freshwater microbial mat bacterial communities from Lake Vanda, McMurdo Dry Valleys, Antarctica- Oligotrophic Lake LV.19.MP7.P2 | ecosystem: Environmental > Aquatic > Freshwater > Lake >... | reverse complement strand
CAATTAAAGTTTGCAGCTTAAAAATAGCACGCTGCTAAAGGTCTAAAATTAATTAGAATACGATTTTACGGGCCTGATATTTAATTTGAAATGGAAAAGTGGAGTTTTTTCACAGCCTGACGTTTTGGCGCTTGGCGAAGGTGGCGATTTTCACCACAAATGGTGATGCGGAGAACCAATGTTTGATTAACTACAATTGTGTCTGCGGAGCACTGAACCGCCACTTTTGCCAAACCCGTGTGCATGTTGCACAACTCCTCAAATGTACACATTTTCGTGTTCAAAACCACTTTTTTCTGCTCAAACGAAGTATTTAACTTAGCGTATGCAAGGCAAAAAACAATACACCGAAAAATTATTTGTTCAATTTCAATTAAGTGACCGCATTCCGGAAGATAATTTTTACCGATTGCTCGATAATGTGTTGGATTTGCAATTTTTGTATAAAGCCACTAATTCATTTTATGGTGAACAAGGACAACAAAGTATTGATCCTGTTGTATTCTTTAAATTAATGATGGTAGGGTATTTTGAAAACGTGTGCAGTGATCGGAAAATAATTGCAATGGCTGCAATGCGCCTTGATGTATTGTTTTTTATTGGTTATGATATTGATGAACCATTGCCTTGGCACAGCACACTGAGCCGCACGCGACAGTTATATGGTGAAGAAGTGTTTTTACAATTATTTCAAAAAGTATTATCACTTTGTATTCATAAAGGCATGGTACGCGGAAAACGGCAGGCAATTGACTCTGCATTTATAAAAGCGAATGCAAGTTTAGATTCTTTAATGGAAAAAGAAATTATAGATGATGCAGCAGATTATATTCAAGCGTTGGTGGAGGAAACAACGGAAAAACCGCATGATGATGCCAATCAAAAAGAAGTAAATAAAAATCAAACCGTAAAAGCTTCTACAAAAAAATGGGTAGATAAACATCATGCATGGAAAGAAAAAGAATATAAAGACCAACCCGGAAAAGGAAATACCACAGGGCAAACTAATAAAATAGATAACCTGGATGAACACGGGGATATTATTCGTCCGAAGTTTTTATCTAATCACACACACTATAGTCCAACAGACCCCGATGCACGCGTATCGGTAAAGCCTGGAAAGGCCCGCCAACTTAACTATTTTGGGCAATTGGCTGTTGATGACGCCCATCATGTAATAACCGGAGCCATGGCAGATTTTGCAGATAAACGCGATAGTCAATGTTTATCGGCAATATTAAATCAGGCAATAAACAATTTGGATTACCATGATATAAGGATAGAAGAAATATGTGCAGATACGGGATATAGTAGCGGAACATCATTAAATTATATAGAACAAAATAATATTACTGCCTACATTCCCAACCATGGACAATACCGAAATAGTAGAGAAGGATTTGTTTATAATAAATTACTCGACAGGTATGAATGTCAGCGCGGTAATAAAGCAATATTACCATTTAAAGGCATACGAACCGACAGCAAAGGTTATGATAAAAAAACATATCGCAGCAGTGAAACAGATTGCAAAAATTGTCAATTAAGAAAAAGTTGTGCGGAAAAAAAAACAAAATTTAAGAAACTTGATGATAGTGTTGATAAACCCTATTACGATAGAATGCATGACCGCATGCAAACCGATTATGCAAAAACGATGGGGCGTATCAGAAGTAAAACTGTGGAGCCGGTATTAGGAACACTACTCAACTTTATGGGTATGCGAAGAGTTTATACACGCGGAATTAAACAAGCAAATAAACATGTAGTGATGGCATCATTATGTTACAATATTAAGAAATATTTAAAATTTATACGCTTAAATCCGATTGCAAATAAAAATTACAAAGTAATAACTTCCGAACAAGCACACAATTTTTTAAATACAACCTTTTGGACGCATTTTAAGTCCATTTGCGGTATACAAATTTCAGCAAATAATTAGTATCAAAAAGAAAAACATCCGTTAAAACACCCTAAAACATTGCGTTTTTGTATGTTTGGCGTTGAAACTGATTTAAATTTGGAGTTGTGCAACAGGCACCCGTGTTACAGGCTGGCGTTCTGTCGTCCGTGACCCCGTTCAATGTCCGCAAATATAGAGCAGTCAAGCGTCTACCGTGTATGTTCGTGTCTGTCTGTCGTGGGCTGTGCGGTTGCAAAGTTTTATTTTTTTGAAGGGAAGGAAATTTTTTGTTTTTAAATTTTTTCGGGGTGGGAAAAGCACACTCTTTTGCAAGCTTTGGTCTGTGCGGCTGACTTGAGCGGCTTGCAAATGTGTGTGATTTTGTGCGGTTGATTTCATTAGTTTGGGGCAAGTGTTCTGTTAATATCTTCACTCATTTTATCAATGCTGTTAAATAGAGTTTCTGCTGAAATATCTTTTATGTTTTTTAGAGAATTTCTCAATTCCGGAAATATTGAACTTGGTATTGTCAGCTTGGTTAAAATATCACTATTCTTTTCTTGTTTGTCAAAAGGTAAAGAATAATCCACCTCATCAAAGTAGTGTGCTGTAAACCAGCTTTTCTGATTATACACTCGTCCGTTACCTTTAACTTTTGGTTGAAACACAATTGTTTTTCTAATTCCAAAAGGATTATTTGGCAAAGAAGTATAATCCATTATTTTGTTCTTTTCGGCTTTATAAATCCATACTACACCATAACCATTATTTTCTAAATCAAGACTTGTCGCAAACCACAAAGCTACAAAGGGACTGCTACTCCAGTCAAGTAACCGTGTCTTTAGCCCAAAATGTTGTGCAGTAACTAAAAAATCCCAGTCAGTTTTTGGTTGAAATAATTTATTCTCTTTTTTAAAAAATGGAAATCTCTCTTTGAAATTCATAAAAACTAAATTTTCAACTTGCAGTAAATTTTTTCTATTTCGTTGTCTCGCAATACTAGGTTTCAAATCATAATCTTTATTTTGTCCTCTATACAAAGCGAAATCAGAGGAATCTGAAATTTTGCGGTAGTGTTCAAAAGATTGTATTGATATGGATTTATATTCCTTCATTTTTATTCATTGGTGAATTTTGAAAAGTCAACTGTCACAAGGTCTTTAAATTCAGGAATTGCAATTGAAGCAAACAAGTCGTCATGCGTTTCAGATTTTATAATGTCCTGTGAATAATCTTTGTCAAACAAATATTGAACTACTCCAAACCTGTCACGAATTACTTCATCGTGAACTTTAAGTTTAGAACGCAAGAAGCGAAGAAACTTTTTTTCATTCTCGTCAACTTTCTCGTCTGCATGAACAAGGCGAAATGAAACTTCAAGCATCAATAATTCTTGAATAATAGAAGCATCAAGTTTTGTAAGTGTGTCAAATAGTTCGTCAACTAAGTGCTTACCTCTTTCTTTCAAGTCAGCAAGCAGTTCTTCTAACTCGTCTGAAAGGTCAATGCCATTAAAATATGCTGATGATTTATTCATCAACTTAATTTCATTGACTTCTCTCTCGTCAATGTGTCCGTCACACGCCATTAAACAAAATGCTGTGCGAAATAATAAGCGTTGAAAATCTGGTCTTTCTAATGTCATCGTTTTTGAAATTATTATTTGAAACCTATTGGAGTTCTATCGTTATCATCTTTACCGCCTTTTTCATTGTCCCACTTTTGTTTTAGTGCAACATATTTATTTATTTCTTTTAAGGTTACAGATGGTTTGTTGTCCTTTATAACTGTTTCTAAAATTGTCATTGTAATTCTTTCGTTGGTGGTTTTCTCTGCTTTCTTAGCAGCTTCAATTATTATTTCTTTCAAATCCCTTGAAACATAATTTGGGGTTAAGTCAGATAATTTTTCAAAGTCAACAGCAAGGTCAGTTGGTCGGGTTTTAAGATAAAGTTTGAACATTGCTTCCCTTGCAATTTTATCTGGTGGTGGCAAATAAATTACTTTATCAATCCTACCCGTTCTAAGAACGGCTTTATCAATTTTTTCTGGACGGTTAGTAGCAGCAATAATGAAAATCCCCTTTGCACCGCATTCTGTCATTTGTGCAAGCATCTCATTTACTTCGGCAGCGTAGTGATGTGAAATATCGGCTTCTCTGCTTGGAACAACTGCATCAATCTCATCAATAAAAATAATGCAAGGTGATTTTTCACTTGCTTCCTTAAATAATTTTCCGATTTTCTCTTGCCCTCCATGAACATAAGGACTTGCTAAATCCGAAGGTTTAACAGAAATAAAATTAAACCCAACTTCTTCTGCAAATTTTTCTGCGATAAAAGTTTTTCCGCATCCGGGTGGTCCGTAAAGCAACATCCCATTGAGCATAGGAATGCCAAATTTTTCAAACCTTTCTTTTTCTGTTATTGGTCTTATAACTTCATTGAATAAAATATTTTTCAATTCTTCCATTCCCGCAATCTGGTCAAAGCCACTTCCTTTTTTCTTTTCTTTCTTCTCAACTTTCTTGTCAAATGATTTTTCGACTTCTTGTTTCTCCAACATCACTTCACGCTTCAACGCTTTTGAAAAATCTTCTGCTGTTTGAAATCTTTTTTCAATGTCAACGGAAAGTGCTTTTGTCAAAGTGTATTTCAGTTGGACGTCAATTTCATCTTCGTCTGCAAAATCAAAACTCAATTTCTTTTCTCTTGCTTGTTCAATCAAACCTTTCACTTTGTTTAAAGGGTGGTTCAAAATATTTTCGTTATACCAAGGTGCAACTCCAAAAAGTAAATGATGCAACAATGCACCAACTGAAAACAAATCACTCTGCGGAATAAAAACACCGTTCAATAATTCGGGTGCAGCATGAAAAAATGAAAGTCCTTTTATTGAAACACTTTGGTTACTGTTCTCTAAAGTTCTTGCTTGTTCAAATCCTGTCAAAACTGGCTTCTCTCTTTTAGTTGAAAGGTCAAGCAAAACAGAAATTGGAGAAATGCCGTTGTGAATTATGGGTTCGGGTTGGTTGTGTAAATATTCAATTGCTTCTAACAACTCTGTAATTATCGGCACTGCTTCATAAGGAGAAAGTTTTGCTTCTCGTTTTAATTTCTCTGCAAGTGTTTCACCGCTGATAAAATCAAAAGTTAGGTAAGCGAATTTCTGTTTGTCAATTATCGTTACGCCTTCTTCTTTCAATGCTGAAATATTTGTGTGCTTTATTTTTTTCAGCAAAGAAATCTGAATGAGTTTTCCTTCCTCAAAAAATGATGATGGGAGTGAAGCAAGATTTATCAAGTCAAGCCGAATAATATTTCCGCTTTTGTTTTTGGCTCTGTATGACTGAACAAAAGAATTGCCTCCGATTGGAAATTGAATTTCGTATCGGTCTGCAATTACAGTTCCTTTTGGAAATATGTTTTGCTTGCTTTCCATTAGTCAGTTAAGACGCTGTCGTCACCTGCAAATATTGGTTTATCGCTTTTCGGTAACAGTTTATAAAGTTCAATTACAATCGGTCTTAATTTCGCTTTTGTAGGTGTGCTTGCTGCAATACTCAAACCTTGTTGGATTAACATTTTTGCTTTGTTTCTGTCACTCCATTCATTGATGTCAAACTCATCATTAAACTCTTTCAAGATTTGAATTTCCATTTGTGCTCCCATTGCTGCATCAACCAACATAAAATCAAGTCCTCTCATTTGGTCAATCAATTCTTTCGCAACTTTTACATTCTTCTCTTTTATCACTTGCGGAATTTGTTCTTTGAATTGTGCTATTGCTGCTCTTACTCCTTCGTCATTTATTTCTTCAACCTTGCCTTCAACTTTTTTGAAAGTTTCTTCTAAACGGTAAAAAGCATTTTTCAATTCTTCTTCTGTCTTTGGAAACTCTGCTGCATCTTGAACATCATCTATCTTTCTTAAACTTCTGCGAAGATTATCCAACACTTGTTTCTTCCTGTCGTAATCGCTTCTGCCTTGTTCTAAAAGTTTTTCAAGTTCTGCAACTTCTGCATTTAGTTTTTCAAGTTCTTCTTTGTTGTTTCCGTTGCTCTCTTGCTTAATGATGTGCAATGATTGTTTTGCTTTTGCAATTTCTGTTTCCAACCAATCAGCATCAATTTCTTTTTGTGTTGTGTTGCTCGGAACTGAAATATCTTCTGTGAAATTCAAGTATGGGAAAAATGCTGATAGTGAAATTCTGCCTGACTTGTCAACCTTAATTGTCAAATCAACATCACTACCTTCGGGTAATAGTGCTGGCAATTGTTCGCCTGTAATTATTGCATCATAAACATGCTCATTGTAGATAGCTCTTGAACCTCTTGTTCCATAATCCCCTTGATAGATGGGAATTTTAATAAAGTCCGTTTTCATTCCTGGCTTGATTTGTTTTTGAGTTTTCAAACCATTTGCTACTCCTGTTGCAGGAGTTGTTTCATTTTTTTCAAGTCCTTTTACTGGATGGAATACTATGTTATTGTTTGCTGCCTTGCTTTTAATTTCTATTCCAATGTTGTAAGGCAAAGGAGCATTACCAATTTTAGAACCCTGAATAATTGTAAATTCGTTTGGCTCACTCGGTAATAAATCGCCTTGTTCGTTGTAAACAAGAACACTGAATGAGTTTGCTTTCCCTCCGTTCAATTTTGCTTCAATTACTTCACCTGCTTCATCAATTTGAACTTTTCCACTTGCCCAAGCTTTGTCAGAACGAACGACTTCAGCAAAAGCTTTATCAGGGATTTTCCCTTCCGTTTTTTCTCTTAAAATTTTTATGGTTACAAACTCTTCCATTTCGACTGTGGTAGGTTCGTAGCCAAGTCCTAATTGAATTTTTGTTCTGTCTCTGTTCTGTTCAATAAGTTCTTCCGAAACATTTATTGTTGAAGCAAACAATGCTGCACCTTCTGCAACTGCTGTCATAGGGTCAATACTGGTGTCAACCTTTTCTGTGATTTGTTCCTTCAACATTTTGCGGAGGATAGGAGAGAAAGTAGGTCCTCCCACTAAAATTAAAGCACCTAAATTTTTTCCTGTAAGATTATTTCTTTTCAATAATTCATTACAACTATTAATTGCCTTTTGAAAGATTGGCTGAACAACCTTTTCCATTTGACTTTGAGTGATTGTTAAATTCAATTCAAGTGGATTCCCTTTATCATCTTCTCCGTAATCAGCACCTAAATCAGTTTCAACAATGTAATTGTCTTTAAATGATAATTGAATTTTTGCTTCCTCTGCTTTTGCTTTCCATGCAATTCGGAAAGTTTCTTTCTTATCAGGGTCGCTTAAAATATTTTCAACTGAAAAATTATTTTGAAAGTGAGGAATGAAAACTTCATCAATCAAAGCAAGGTCAATATTTTTTCCTCCTAAATAATTGTCGCCTTCGGTGTCAATTACTTTCATAATTCCGTCAACAACTTTTAAAATTGCTGCATCAAAAGTTCCTCCGCCAAAATCAAACACTAACCAAAGTCCGTCTTTACTTCCTGCATCAAGTCCGTAAGCCATTGATGCTGCAATAGGTTCTTGCAAAAGTTCGCAATGTTCAAACCCTGCAAGTTTTGCTGCTCTGCTCGTTGCATCATTTTGGTTGATTGTAAATTTTGCAGGGACTGTAATTACAATTGATTTTAGTTCTTCGTCTGTTATAAAAGATTTCAATCTTTTAAGAACTTCGGCTGATAAATCTTCTGACGAATACGCAACTTCCATATTAGAACTGTTGTATGTTTTATCAGTTCCCATTGTTCTTTTAAACTCAATGAAAGTATTGGATTTGTAATTATGGTCTTTCAAGGATAGGCGATTATCACTTTCAAGTTGTGTGTATGCTCTATCTCCAACCATTATCACTTTCTTTTTGCTAAAAGAAATGCAAGATGGCAATGTGTCCTTTAGTGTGTCAGTTTTTTTAATAACCGCTTTGCCGTTTTCCATTCTTGCAATAGCAGAATTGGTTGTTCCCAAGTCAATACCGTAATCAATTTTTGTTCTTGTCATTTTGTAAAATATTTATTTTGTTATTCACCATACGCAACAACTACTTGTGCTGCTTGTATCATTTCACCTTTGAAATTTATTTGAGGTTTAATAATTCGTTTTATTATTTGCTTGCCTGTTTCCAAATTTTCATCAGGTTCCATTGTTGCAACCAAATTCATTCCTTGGTCATAAGGTTTGTTTAGTAAATCAACAATTTCATAACCGTTTGCAAGGAAATTATCCATGATAGCTGTCACTCGGTTTTTTAAATTAGAAACACCTTTTACATTCTCATCCATATTTGTAAGGTTCATTTGAATTCTAACAACTTCGTCAGCAATTTTTAAAGCAAGTGAATGGTCGGGTTTGTCTGTTCCTATTGAGATTGATTTTCTTTCTTCTTTTATTAATTGCATTTGACTTGCAAGTAACTCAATCAATTTGCTGTCTAATTTTATTCCTTCTTCTTCCAATGCTTTTTTCGTTTGCTGAATGTTAGCGGTTATGTCCGTCTTATCTTTTGTAAGTTGTTTGCGAAGCAAAACGAAAAGTAAAACTGAAAGTAAGGCAATTGCCAAAACTGCAATTATCCAATAGAGTGTGTTCTTGCTTACCGTGTTCTCAACATTTTTTATTTGTGTTTCTGCTGTGGTTTTGTTGTCTTGAATTTTAACTCCTAAATCTTTGCTAAGAGTTTGAATGTTCGTTTTGCTGTTCTCTATTTCTGCTCTTAAATTTTTGATGCTGTCTTTAGCGTTGTCAAGTTGTTTTGAAAAATCAGTTTTCTGATTTTTCAATTCTTTAGTCAATGTTGAATTTGATTGCTTCAACTCTTTGATGTCTTGTTGCAGTTGTGTTACTGCTGCATCGTTGTTTGATTGTGCAAGTGAAACTTGCACTGTGAAAAGCAAAAGCAAACCAGTTGCTATGTGTAAAAGTGATTTTCTCATTTATTTCCTGTTAGATTATTTAATTCTCTATTCTTAATAATGATTTGCTCCTCAGTTTTTGCTACTTCTTTTTTCCTCTCGCTTTCACCCTTTGATTTTAATCGTTGAATTTTTTCCTGTTGTTCAGTGATTTGTTGTTCTTTAGTTTCTCTTGACCTGAACAATTGCCATTCATTAATACTTGCCATTTCAGTTTCTAATGTTTGCAGTTCGGAAGCATACATTTTTTTGCTTTTAGTATTTGACAACTCTTTTTGAAGTTTGCTTATTTCTCCCTCTAATTTTGATTTTTCAAAATTGAATTTGATGCTGTTGTTAATTGGGAGGAAAGATAGAAAAGTTGACTTTTTCTTACTAAAGAAATCAGAATTTTTGTAAGATATTTTTGCCAATAGTTTATCCAATGAGGTGTAAAAATTCTTGATTAAATCCTCCTTTCCCGACTTGGCAACTTTTTCAATCATGCCGTTATCAAGTAATGGTCTTGCTGCTTCCATTATCTTGTCTTCATTAACTACGCTTCGCCTTCCACTAATAATAGCATCAATACCAGAGTTTTCTTTTTCAACTTCCGCATAGACATCAATTACTTGGTTTAGAAATGCTATTACTTGATTAGCATCTCTATAACGCATTTCTTCAAGAGTGCCAAGTGCTTCATCAATTCTATTTTTCACTTGTCCATTCGCTCCAATTCCCTTAGCGTATTTTGTAATCTTTAAGGCATCTTCAAATGGGTTAAAATCAGTGTCATTATCTGAGTTGTAATAGTTAAAAAAATCAATAGAGCATTGAAGTAATTCGTTTGCAACTTTGTTTACTATAACTTGGTAATTCACATTGCTTGCACCCAATACATTTTTAAGAAATGCCAAATCTGTCTTGGTCTGTTTGTAAAGTTCTTCACCATATTCTTCTGCATCACTTGCATCATCTGTTCTGCTTTTTTTTGCTTTCTCAACTTGGCTTTCAATACTGCTGATTGGTCTGTCAGTAAATTTTGCAGCTACATATTGTTTTGTTTCTGTCGGGAAACTGCTGAAAGCATCAATCAATTGCGCTGATGTAATTCCGTTTGATTTATTCAAATACGGTTTTAGAATTTGTAAAATTTCGTCAACAAATTCTTTTCTGATTGTTTCCTTGCTTACGCTTGTGTTGTCGCCTGCAACTGTTTGAACGAAGTTCAAAAAAGCATCTGATGAAATGATGTGTCCTTTGAGTTCAACACACTTTTTTAATTGTGTAGGATTGAATGAGCCGTTAAGCGTTGTCATACCTAATTGAAGAGTTGAAAGATTTAATGCTGCCGAATAATTCTTTGCAGTAATCGTGTTGTCCTTGATTAGCTTCTCCCAAATTTCAGTTGCCTTGTCAATGTTGGCTTCTTTCAAATGGTTTAGTGCCGCCTCGTCAATGTGGTTTGTGTTTAGAAACCAAAATAAAGAAAAGTGAACTTTGTTCTTCGCTTGTTCAATTCTGCTTGCAGCTTTTTGAACTTCCGCTTCTTCTCGTTTGAAGTCGCCAAGAAAAGGAAAGTCAAAGTCAAAAGCTTTTGTCTTGCCAACTTCTGCATAGCGTTTAATTGTCGCAATCTGTTTTTGCAATTCCTTTTCGGTTGCATTACCGAAAAGTCCTAAAGTTCTGTATGGATTTTCTCTTACTGCGTTCATGATATAAAGGTAGTTTCAAATGTAACGGAATTATTTGAGCGTTGGGAAATTTGGCTCTTTGACTTTTGCCCTCTTGTCTGGCTTGTGCGGTTGCGGGCAAAAGGCAATGTGCCAAATGTGCGGCTGGCGTAAAATTTAAAGAACAAAAAATGTGCGGTGGGAAAAAATAAAACTTCTTCGGGTCGGCTTGAGTGTTTGCCTGTCCGCTGTGCTGTATTTGTCCTGATGTCGGTCATTGTCTGCTCGTCTGTTGTCATATTGCACGGTCTTTTTACGCTTGCCTGTAATGGCCGGCGGCTATGCGATGGCGTGCTTTTGCATAGCCGTTTGTTGTGCGAGGTCGCATAGGAGCCGGCCATTGTGCGAGATCGCAGCGATCTTGCACAACGTTTTGCAGCTACAAGAAGTTGGCGATTTTTACCACAAATGTTGATGCGGAGAACCAATGTTTGATTAACCACAAATGTGTCTGCGGAGCACTGAACCGCCAATTTTTTGTAGCACCCATGTAAAAGCAGTAAATTGAGTTCCATTTTTTCATTCATATGTGGTACGGCAATTAAAGTTGTCGTCCACCCAAAAAAAACATTAGATATGGTAACACAACTTACTGCTACGCCAAAGCTATACATTGGTATGGACATTCACAAAAAAAGTTGGAGCATTCACATGCGCACCGACATCGGCGACCACAAATCGTTTACCATGCCACCTGATTGTGAAGCCCTTTATAACTATGTGGAATCTAATTT
>Ga0163148_10006485_pt1 | contig 11281 bp, 11 predicted proteins | sample OliLakLV19MP7P2_FD_148606 | JGI IMG/M metagenome (GOLD analysis project Ga0163148, IMG submission 148606) | Freshwater microbial mat bacterial communities from Lake Vanda, McMurdo Dry Valleys, Antarctica- Oligotrophic Lake LV.19.MP7.P2 | ecosystem: Environmental > Aquatic > Freshwater > Lake >... | reverse complement strand
ATATAATAGAACAGGGGGATTATTTGAAGGAAAATTTAAATCTGTTCGTATTGAAAACGATAGACAATCTAAATATCTTTTTTCTTATATACACCTTAATTGTATAAAGCTTATTCAAAAAGATTGGAAAGAGAATGGTATAAAAGATATGGATAAAGCAATTGAATTTCTAAAAAATTATAAACGGAGTAGTTATCAAGATTATTGTGGAATAATTCGACCAGAGAATAAAATTCTAGATATAGATTCTTTTCCTAAATATTTTTCTAATATTAAAGACTTCAACAAAGAAATACTAGAATGGTTAAATTACGGAAAAGAAATATAAATAAAATTCCCCACCAGTCCGACTGGTGGAGGATTTTATTTATCATTAGAAATTCTTACTTTTCCTCTATTACTATCTTCTTGCCATCTTCTAGATAAACAAGAGTCATTCTCTGGTCCTTTGGTTCAAAGAGAGTTATTTGGAAGTCGTATGACTTACCAAGTTCGAGAGTTTTCTTAAGCTTTTCTTCAGAACCGAAGCTTGAGTTGTGGACAAGTCCAGCCACACCCTGCTTTATAGATATAAGTGCTCCGTGTTTGTTGAACTTTATAACTACACCTGAGACGATATCACCTTTTTTTAATTTATCTTCAAACTCATTCCAAGGACTTTCTTTTAGAGCTTTGATTGAAAGAGAAATTTTGTCATCTTTTATCTCGATTATTTTAGCGCGTACTTTGTCTCCAACTTTGAAGAGTAATCTTGGGTCTTCTACTAGACCCCAATCAATCTCAGAGATGTGAACCAAGCCTTCAAGACCTTCTTCAATCTTCAAGAATACACCGAAGTCTACTATACCAGCGACCGTACAATCTAGCTCACTGCCAACTGTGTACTTGCCGATAATTTCTTGTCTCTCTTCTGGATTGTTATCCTTTTCAGAGAATATAAGTTTACCTTCTTTTGGTAATGCAGAGATCATAACGACAGTGATATGTTTGCCGACAAGCATCTTAAGAGCTTTCAGTATTTTATCCTTATCAGAATCTTCAACTCTTGGATAGTGCTCGCTTTTTAGCTGTGAAGCGGGGAGGAAACCAGCAATACCTTGCCACTCAAGAATAAGTCCACCCTTGTTGGCTTCTTTGACGATAAGATCAAGTGGGGTCTTGCCTTTAATAGCCTTATCAGCTTCATTCCAGATAAGAGCTTGCTTTGCTTCTTTGAGTGAAAGTTCTATATAACCATCTTCATTGTCACTTGCGACAACTTTAGCTTTGACTGTGTCACCGATACTTACCTTTTTGATAATATCTTTGGCATTGATAAATTCACGGCCATAAATGATACCCGTACCGAATGGTGCAAGGTTAATAAAAACTGATGACTTTTGTAAAGAAATAACTTGACCTTCAACAAGAGCATCTACCTCTGGTGGAAGCTCTGTCTTATCAAGCATTTTACCGATACTTGAGAGTTCGATCTTTGCGTGCTCCGCAATACTATCTACTACGTCTGTATCTATATTTTTATCTACTTTTTTCATAATAATTTTTATCTTCCCCTAAGCCGAGCTTCGGGGAAATTATTTTTAGTCTTGGACTAAAAAAGCCGCACTTTATCCCGACCAACGTGGAGGGATTTGCGGCACAGTCGAGAATCTACTCGATATTTGAACTCCAAATAGGGGACAAATAGAGAATAGGGTTAATCTCGTCTGGGCTTATAACTTATGTACTATACTATAGATAAAAGTCTTTTGCAAGGATATTTAAGAGTTAAAAAGCTTTCACTTTTCTCTAAAATTTGCTACAATATAATTATGATTATCACTTATCTTGGCAAGCAATTCTTCAAAATTCAGCAAGGAGATTTAGTTTTAGCGTTTAATCCTATTGGTAAAGATTCCCAATTCTCCGGTAAGGCTTCTCGCTTCGGATCTGTGATTGCTCTTTCTACCACGAACCATCCTGACTACAATGGTCTTGATATGGTATCCCACGGCGAAACTGTTCCTTTCGAAATTCGTGGTCCTGGTGACTATGAAATCAAAGATATTTTTATTAAAGGTATAATGACAGAGACACTATTGGGTGGTAATAAATATATCAACACCATATATTCTCTTTCCATTGAAAATATTTCTATTTGTTTCCTTGGGGCAGTAAATAATGCTAAACTTAATGCGTCGATAATAGAGGAGATTACTGGATCTGATATACTATTTGTTCCCATTGGTAATGGTGATTTGTTAAATCCAGAAGATGCGTATAAACTAGCAGTATCACTTGAGCCAAAAGTTATCATTCCTATGGACTATGATGAAAAGACTCTTAAAGCTTTTCTAAAAGAAGCTGGCCAAGAGAAAGTCATACCAGTAGATAAGCTGACCATTAAAGCGAAAGAGCTTCTTGGTCGTGAAGGTGAGATTATTATATGCAATCCTATATAAAAAATTTACAAGAGAAGCCTGAATCTACTCGTAAGCAGATACTTATCGGCTCTTTAATTTTTTGCATGCTGGTTGTCGGAGTTATCTGGATATATAGTGTGAGTGATAAAATTCAAACTGCTAAAAATAATTCAGTCAAACATGATAAAGAACAAGGACCGTTTAATTTGTTAGTAGGCTCTGTCTCCGGTGCTTGGCAGAATATATCTGCTAGTGTTGGTAATATTTCGTCTACAAATTATTCTGCAGACAGAATAGAAAGTAAAGGCAGAAAACAGATTGATTTAATAGTTGTAGACCCCGCCAATAATTAAAATATGCCAAAGAAAGAAGAAGAATTAATTATAGAACATAAAAATGTTATTTCGGTTGAGATAGGCACTGAAATGAAAGAATCGTTTATCGATTACGCGATGAGTGTTATTACTGACCGTGCTTTGCCGGATGTGCGTGATGGCTTGAAGCCAGTTCACAGGCGTATCCTTTATGCTATGCATGAAATGGGACTTACAGCAGGTGGGCGTTTTCGTAAAAGTGCGGCTGTAGTCGGAGATGTGCTCGGAAAGTATCATCCCCATGGTGATGTCGCAGTTTATGATTCTATGGTTAATATGGCTCAAGAATTTTCCTATCGTTACCCTCTAATTCATGGTCAAGGTAACTTCGGTTCTATAGATGGTGATGGTGCTGCTGCGATGCGTTACACTGAAGCTAAAATGTCTCGTCTCTCATCACTACTGCTTTTAGGTTTAGAAAAGGAGACAGTGGATTTTATTCCAAACTATGACCAGACTCGCAAGGAGCCGAAAGTTCTACCTACATCCATTCCTAGTTTACTCTTGAATGGTACGCTCGGTATCGCTGTCGGTATGGCGACCAATATTCCACCGCATAATCTCGCTGAGACTATAGATGCGACATTACACTTGATTGATAACAAGGAAGCGACAGTTGAAGACTTGATGCAATTCATAAAAGGTCCTGACTTTCCAACTGGTGGGATTGTTTATGGGCAAGCTGATTTACTTCACGCTTATTCGACTGGCCGTGGTGGAGTTGTCACTCGTGGAGAAGCTCTGATTGTCGAGACTAAGAGTGGTATGTTCCAAATTATTATCACTTCTATTCCTTACCGTGTAAATAAATCTGCTCTTATAGAGGCTATCGCTTTACTTGTCCAAGAGAAAAAGCTTGAAGGAGTAAAGGGTCTTCGCGATGAGTCCGCAAAGGATATTCGCATCGCTATCGACCTAAAGAATGGAGTTATACCAGAAAAGGTTCTTAACTATATCTACAAGCACACTCAGCTTGAGCAATCATTTAACTTCAATATTGTTGCTCTTGTCGACGGTGTGCCACAAACCCTACCGCTCAAAAGTTTACTTACAGAATTCATCAGTCACAGGGTTGTAGTTGTTCGCCGACGTACGGAGTATGATTTAAGAAAAACAAAAGAGAGAGAGCATATTTTGCTCGGGCTGAAAAAAGCGCTTGATCATATCGACCGCGTTATCTCTGTCATTCGCGCTTCGAAAGATACTCAAATTGCCAAATTTAATTTGATGAAAGAATTTAAATTCTCCGAATTGCAAGCTGTAGCAATTCTCGAGATGAAGCTTTCTCGCCTGGCTGGACTTGAGAGAAAGAATGTAGAACTCGAACTCAAAGAGAAACAAGAATTAATAAAAGAGCTTGAAGCATTACTTGCAAGCCCTAAGAAGATGCTCGGAGTTATTGCTTCTGAGTTAAAAGAAATTAGAGAAAAATACGCTGACTTAAGACGCACAAGAATAGTAAAAGGTGGAGTTAAAGCTATTAATGAAGAGGATTTAATACCTGATAAAGAATCTGTGCTTGTCTATACTTCTGGTGGCTATGTGAAGCGAACTGACCCTTCCGAATATCGTTCTCAGAAGCGAGGTGGTGTGGGTGTGATAGATATTGAGCCAAAAGAAGAAGATTTTGTGACAATGCTTCTGTCTTGTAGCACACACAGTGACTTACTATTCTTCACCAATCGTGGAAAAGCTTATCAGATAAAGATGTACGACATACCTGAAGGTAAACGTGCGACAAAAGGGAAATCTATAATGAATTTCTTGTCGCTTGAGTCTGATGAGAAAGTCACTTCAATTCTGCCTATTGATAAAGAAGTTAAAAAGACTGTTGAGCACTTAATGCTTGTAACAAGTAAGGGTGTCGTAAAGAAGGTTTCAGCCGAAAGCTTTAAAGATGTGAGACGAAGTGGTCTGATTGCCATATCTCTTGATAGCGATGATGAATTAAAATCAGTACTTGCGATTGTAAAGGACGACGACGTAATGCTTGCTACAACTTCTGGTCAATCTATAAGATTTAAAGAATCTGATGTTCGTGAAATGGGCAGACAGGCTGGTGGTGTCAGAGCGATAAAGCTCGGGAAAGGAGATTTCGTTATTGGAGTGGATTGTATTCCAAAAAATTCCGAAACAGAACTCACCATCCTGACGCTTTCTTCTAATGGTTTTGGGAAGAAGACTGACATTAAAGAATATAAAACTCAAAAGCGGGGAGGTTCAGGTATTAAGACTGCTAAAGTCACAGCGAAAACTGGTAAGCTTATTGTGGCTAAAATAATCGGTACTGAAACTGAGATCATTGCTGTATCACAAAAGGGTCAAGTTATTCGCGTAGACTTAAAATCCATTCCCACACATGGTCGCCAAACTCAAGGTGTCACCATAATGAAACTTCGTTCAGGCGACAACATCGCTTCTATTACGTGTTTGTAAAGTTTTATCAAAATAATATTTTTAAAAATAATTTTGGTTTACCTATTGTAGATAATACCCCTGTGGGTCAAATAGAAATGCAGGGGGAATTTTTATTGTGGTCTTTTTGCTAGTAAAAACCCGGCATTAAATTTATAAAATATATATTTATTTTATTTTTCATCTTTATTTTAAGCATACTTATTTATACAGTTGTGGTATAATACTATCATGTTTGCAAATCCAGATAAAAATGTTGCCAGCCTATTATTACTAGAGAGTAGTAATGTTGCTGAGTTTGGTTCTGGTAATGGATTTCTTACTAAATCTCTTGCAAAGCGAGTGGGCCACACTGGCCACGTCTTTGCGATAGAAGTTCAAAAAGAATTAGTTAAAAAACTCGAGCAAGATTTGAAAGAATTGCATATTTATAATGCTTCAGTCATCTGGGGTGATGCTGAGGTGGCCGGTGGGACAAAGCTTTCGGCTCACATTATGGATGCAGTCATCATTTCAAATATTTTATTCCAAGTTGAGGACAGGCTCGGTCTTATAGATGAAGCAAAGCGCATATTAAAGCCTAGTGGAAGAGTTTTGTTTATAGATTGGAGTGAATTCCCAAATGGTAGCCATAGGTCTGACCTATGGCTAAATCCATCTGCCATAGGTCAGACCTATGGCGCTAATATTATCTCTCCTAAGAAAGCCAAAGATCTATTTCTGAAACGCGGATTTAAATTTGTGGAAAACATATTGGGCAGTGACCATCATTATGGTATAATTTTTAAATACGAATAAAGTACAAAAAGCATGAATAATCTTCAGACAATTTTAGTCGCAGTCTTCCTATCTTTTTTCGTTTTTGCTGTCTTGATATTCTCTGGACTTATTAAACTTGGTGGAGATACTGCTAATACAACTACTCCTAAAGGTAAGGTTGTTATTTGGGGAACATTTTCCAATTCAGATCTTGCTCACGCTTTTGATAGTATTACCGAAGCCAATAGAGATTTAAATATTAGCTATGTTAGAAAAGATGAATCAACATACCAAAGTGCATTGATAGAATCTTTTGCAAGTGGTACTGGGCCCGACATTTTCTTAATATCCGCTGATATGGCAGCAAAAAATGATCCATTTATATATAAAATTCCCTATGCTAGCTACTCCGAGAAAGCTTTCAGGGATTCTTTTATAGAAGGATCGAGTGTCTATCTTTCTCCTTTAGGGTCTGTTGGTTTTCCGATTATTGTTGACCCAGTAGTCCTTTATTACAACAAAGATATGTTTGCGAATGAAGGTATTGCCTCACCACCCACTTATTGGGATGAGCTTTCTAATCTGAATTCTAGACTAACAAAAAGTCAAAACAATGGAGCAATCATGCAAAGTATGATTGCTCTGGGGCGATTTGATAATGTAAATCACGCCAAAGATATCCTGTCTACAATTTTAATCCAAAGTGGTAATAATATTATAAATAGAACAGATACCGGATACACGGTCACTTTAAATACCAATTCTTCATCTCATATAAGACCAGAAGATATTTTAAATTTCTTTATTCAATTCTCTAATCCATCAAATGGTAGTTATTCTTGGAACAGCGCAATGCCGAACTCTCTGGATGCTTTTACTGGGGGTAAGCTTGCTATGTATATAGGACGAGCAAGTGAATTGTTTAGAATACAGTCCACTAATCCAAACTTAAGCTTTGATGTCACAGAAATTTTACAAACCAGAAACACAAACACCAAGCGTACTTATGGTAAAATATATGCGTTAGCTGTCAATAAGAACTCAAAGAATATAGGTGGAGCCTTTGGTGCAGCTGCTCTGCTTTCAACTGGTGATAATGCTAAAAGTTTTGCCAACGCTCTGTCACTGCCTCCATCTTTAAAGTCTTTGCTTTCTGTTAAGCCCGATAGTCCTTATATGCATACATTCTTTAATTCTGCTATTTTCACTCGTACATGGCTTGATCCTGATAATAAATCTAGTGACAACATCTTTGCTGAAATGATGCAGAATATATTGTCCAACAAGCTGTCCGTGGGAGATGCACTTTCAAAAGCCCAGAGTCAGCTTGAGCTTATCACTAAGAAATAAATCCGCCAAAATAAAATGAAAATACATAACAAATATTTAGCTTCCATCTTAGCATTCGCGATTATTGCAGTTCCTTTTATCGCAGGAGCTGCTGGAATGTTGACGGTGGACTGTAACGTTGGTGATACAGTTAATGGTTCAAAAACCGGCCTAGGCACAGCTTGTGACTTCAATGCCTTGATGGGTTTGGTGAATAAGATCATTGATTTCTTACTGTTCATTATCGCTACTCCACTCGCGGCTCTCGCTATTGCTTATGCTGGGTGGCTAATGATATCTTCTGGTGGTAGCTCAGAGAAAGTTACCAAAGCTAAGAATATAATGTTCAACTTGGTTATTGGCTATATTATCGCCCTTGCAGCTTGGCTGATAGTTCACACCATACTCATTCAGCTTGGATTCAATGGCGAAATGTATTTAAAGTGATTATTATTAAAGTTTAATTTTTTGTATGAAAATTTTTAGGAAGAATAAATATAGTATACTGTCGAACTTTTTAAAATATAGCTTTTTATTAGTGATAGCTTTTAGTTTATTTGCATCAGTTAATTTTGTGAGCGCTGATAAAAATTGTGGTGATACTGGTCAAAGTCCTTGTGTTAATACAACTCCTACCCAAACTAAAGTAAATATTACCATCGAGAACCCACTCGGCCCCAAACTTACTAGCTTACCAGCATTCATAGAAGCAATCTTAAACATTGTCCTTATTATTGGTGTCCCTATTGTTACTCTAGCCATTATTTACGCTGGCTTTCTTTTTGTCCAAGCACAAGGTAATACTGAGAAGATTACGAAAGCTAAAATGACACTACTTTATACCATCATCGGTGCAGCCCTACTCCTCGGTGCTTTTGTTGTGGCTAATGCCATTAAAGGAACGGTCGATGATATCAAAAGCACGACATTAGAAACACAACAACACAATTATTTATGATATTTAACATAATCAACATAGCCCAAGCTGCGACAAAACCAACTACAGATATGTGTGCTGGTATTTCTTTGAAAAGTATTGGTGGGATTTTCAACTTTTTTAGTTGTACGCTTATAAAAAGCATTGTGCCATTTCTGTTCTCTCTAGCCACCGTTGCATTCATCTGGGGCATTATCCAATACTTTCTAAACCCTGAGAATGAAGAGAATCGCAAGAAAGGTAAAAGCTTTATGCTGTGGGGAATTATTGCTTTGTTCGTCATGATCAGCATGTGGGGGCTAGTCGGCGTCCTTTCAAATACCTTCGGAGTCAAGACTCTTCTCCCACAGCTTTCACAGTAGAGAGTATTAGCATTATAAGTTGTTTATTGGTATAATGTTTTGTAGATTAGCTTATAGCAAGGTCGGTGAAGTTATAGGCGAGAAGAAAGATTATCAAAGTCGCTTAATTATAAAATTAAAATTAATTTATTTATGAAGAAAATTATTTCATTTGGTGCTGTTGCTAGTTTGTTCCCAATGTTGGCTTTCGCAGCTAATGCATTTACTATCCTTACTGTTATCAATCAAATATTGTCCACTCTTATTCCAATTTTTATTACTCTTGCTGTTGTTTACTTTATCTGGGGTGTTATTCAGTACACTGTATCTACAGATGAAGAAGCTAAAAAGGGTGCTGTAAGTAAGATCATTCAAGGTCTTATCGGTTTATTTATTATCGTTGCTTTCTGGGGTGTTATCCGTCTAGTTACCAATACTTTCGGTGTAGGCCCTGAACAGCTTAACGAAGGTTCTATCCCTTGTATTCCTGGTCCTGGTGTTGAGTGTTAATCTAATAACTATTGAAAAGCAAGACCAAGAGTCTTGCTTTTCAATACTTAGGCTATGCAATTCGAAATCATACCAATAGCTGAAGCAAGCGTTACTACGCTTATGAAGAGTATTAATAGGGTTGTCCTCAACCCTATTATATTCTTCTTATTTGCGTTGGCGTTGGTTTACTTTTTATATGGACTTGTTCAATACTTAATATCACCTGACAATGAAGAGGTAAGGAAATCAAGCAAAAGTCATATGATTTGGGGAATTCTCGGCTTGTTTATAATGGTGGCTGTTTTCGGAATTATGAATTTGATTCTAACCACAATAGGAGAAACTAAAATTAAGATAAATAATAATGGTGATTATACTGTCGATAGGGTAGAGCTTAATAGTGATGGTAGTCAAGCTGTTGTGGGTACTGATTCTTTTTTAAGCACACCCGAGAGTAAGAGATCTATTAATCAAGGACAGATAGGTAACCCTGATGACCCCACAAAGACAACTACTACTGGGTTGCAAAACTCTAGTAACGCTCTTGTCAATCAAGATAAAAATTTTGACCCTACTAAGAGTCCGTTTCCAGATTACATAATCAATGATTCTGTGTGCTGGCGTAAGGTTGTAAACTTTTCTGCGAATACGGAATATGAAGCCACTCATCCCAAAGATGCAAAAAACCAAGAGTATACCAATTTGCAAAATTATGCTAGAAGTATATTCTTGTCTGATACGGGTCAGAAAGATAAAGATGTAAGCATTGGTTTGCCCACCAGTTATGGTTATGAAGCCCTAGTTAAAAACACCGGGACTAAAGAGAAGCCTATTTATAAGTATTATGTCTGGGGTGATTACAGAGCTCCGAAAAAGGGAAGTAGTCAATCAAATTGCAATCTTAAAATAAATCCAGACCAAAGTTCTCTTAATTATACATATCTAGATAGTTATAAATCTAGCAACTTAAACGTAAGTAATTCTATTTCTTCAGATAAAAAGCTTGATCCGACCAAAAGTCCATTTCCTGTATATATAGAGAAGAAATCTGTCTGCTGGCGTGATACTACTAGCTTTAAGGGTGATACTGAAAATGAGGCAACTAGCCTAGTTTATAAACGCAAATCTTATAGTAATTTACAATCTTACTTCAGAGATGTTTACTTAGATTGGATAGGTAAAGCGGATAAAGATGTAAGTCCCAATCTACCCGTTAATTATGGTTATGAAGCTTTGTATAATTCAGCTGACAAAAAGTATTATGTTTGGGTAGATTATCGAGCCCCCGTAGGTAATGGTACTATGGCAGATTGTAGTTTGAAATTAAGCTTAGATCAAATTTCTGATAATTATAAATATGCGAATGCTTATCTTTCTAGTAATATAAATATAAGCAATGGTCAAACTAGTAAGACTCTAGATTTTACTAAGAGTCCATTCCCTGAATATTTGCCGAATGCTACTTGCTGGCGCAAGGAATTACTTTTGAAGGATAAGACAGAGTACAAAGCTCTTCAAAATGTAGACATAGAAGCTAGAAAAGTTTATTTATCTTCTACTGGACAGATTGATTCTGAAGCGGATAAGTTTTTACCTAAAAAGTATGGTATGCAGACTGCTCTGAACCCTGCTGATCAGAATTATTACGTCTGGGTAGATTTAAGAGCCCCTATCGGAGTGAATGGGAACTGTAATCTAATTGCCAAGCAAATTTTACCTAAGCCCGACTTTAGAAGTACTAAGGCAAGCTCGCTTATCGGCTCAGTTTCAAATGATATCTTATACTATCGCGTAGTAGATTCTGGAGTAGCGAGCACTTTAGGTGAAGCTAGAAGTATAGCTATCAATAATGCTCTTATACAGATAGCGATACAGAAAGGTGTAGATAATATTATGATTATTCCATATAGAGTTATTCCACCTGAAAGATATTTTCCACAGGATTCAGCAACAGGGAACTATGATTACTTTGTGGCGATAGAATCTGCGAAGTAGCACATCTAGTTGACTTATTTGTGGACAATAAGATATAGTATCTATATGGATGCATTATCGAAAAAATTTAATATATTTGAACAAGATATGGTGATTTTGCGATCTCTAGCTATTAGTCTTGCTGGAAAAGATAAAGAAGGTTCTTATAATTCTTCATTTATTAAAAGAATTTTAAGTAATTCTCGTATAAATCCATCTTTTGAATTTAAAAATAAAAAGGATTTTTTAAAATTAGTT
>Ga0163148_10006484_pt1 | contig 11282 bp, 7 predicted proteins | sample OliLakLV19MP7P2_FD_148606 | JGI IMG/M metagenome (GOLD analysis project Ga0163148, IMG submission 148606) | Freshwater microbial mat bacterial communities from Lake Vanda, McMurdo Dry Valleys, Antarctica- Oligotrophic Lake LV.19.MP7.P2 | ecosystem: Environmental > Aquatic > Freshwater > Lake >... | reverse complement strand
TTCCTGTACCTCCAAAGCGGCGCTGTCGAAACCGCGTGGTGTGCCGCCGATCCGCCGGGAGTAAAAAATATTACCTTTGCCGAACAGTTCAGTGCCCTCCGTGAAAAGCTGCCGCCGCTCTTCATACAGCACCTCGAACGGCGACAGGTTGCGGACCCGGTTATCGCTTTGGGCTTCGCCAAAATTGGGTACCAACGTAGCATCCAGCGTAAAACTTTCGGAAAGCCCCCATTTCACATCTAGGCCGCCGCTCACTGTGCGCGCGTTGGCATATTCCACCGGATCGTTGCTCACCGGCGAACGCTGGACCGACGCAGCGAGATAAGGGGAGAAAGCCAGGCGCAACGGCGGATGTATGTCTCGCAGCCCTTCCAAGTTCCCCCATTGAGGCATGGCCCCACCGCCTGCCGGATCTACCGGACTCCAACTACTGAATTCGTTGACATCCTGAATTTGTCGCGCGAATTGTAATCCCCAATGCTGCTCCGACTGCTTTGAAAAACGGACGGCGCTGAATGGGATGCGCAACTCCGCTGACCATCCATCGTCGTGGAGTTGCACTTTGCTGTCCCACACTGCATCCCAGTTCGGATCAATGTTGTCAGAAGACATTCGGAAATCGGAGTGTACGTTACCAGCAGTCACTTGGAACCGGAGAGCGTTTTGCCGATCGCGGTAGGTGTCCAGTCCGACGTGCAACTGATCTGCCCCGCTTGCTCCATCGCGCTTGCTCAGATCGCTGCGGATCGCATTGCGGGGCTGGTAGAGGTAAGCGCCGATGTAAATCGCTTCATCGGTATACACCATGCGCACCTCTGTTTTGTATGCGGCAGGTTTGCCAAAAAACGGCTGATTGGTCACAAAATCAGTCATCACAGGCGCGGCTTTCCAGCAATCATCCAATAGGTCGCCATCCATTTTGGGGGCACGATCAGTGCGGACAGCGGTACCGGTTTTGCGGGTAGCATCGGTGGTCGGGCCCAATTGGGCAAACAACAGAATGGGTATCAGGCACAATGCTGCGCAGGCGGAGGTAAGTTTTGCTTTCATAGTATTCCAAAAGAACGGCATGTCCTTTTGGGCGGAAACAAAACTCTACGATGGCTTTTAAGTGCCATGCGAACGACCAGTTGTGCGGAGGTAATGTCATTTTTGCCTGAATCTGGCGAAGCAAAAGATTTAACATGGTTAGGTATTGCAAGTACAACCATCGTTCATAAATTTGCATCTTCGAGTCATTACCCCGTTAGAAACAAACACTTTTGTGATACTGCGATTGCAGCCTTTCGTTGCCAAGGCATTTTCATCGCCCAATTGACCAGTGCGTGGTTCGCGACCATCACTTTTACCTTACTGTTTTTATCCTTTCTTTTTCTCTGTCGGCGGTTCAGTCCGCTGATAGACACAATCCCTATTCTTCACCGATTCATTTCATTACTCAACTTTTTTTACCTGTTATGACAAAGAAAACATGGCTTTCGGCCTGTATGGCCGCGCATTGCCCGAAAACACCGAGATTAATCATACGGAGGGGTGCATATCTGATAGCAGCCTGCGTGTTGCTCCTTGGCTTGATACTGCCTCTTGCTCCATTATCGGCACAGGGATGCACGAACCCAGAGGCCGGATTTACTGCCACGGTTGATCCCAATAACAACTGCCAAGGCACAGTTGGTACTGTGCAACATACTATCACAGTATTACTCAATGGTCAGACAGTTACCTACACCTGCAGCCAAACACTAACTTTGTCTTGTACAACTGGCAGATTAGTGGAGGAAACTGCGCATTCTTTGGCAAACCGGGCACTTCTAATGAAATAACCTGCCTGCAACTGACGAGTATCAACACTGTGCTGACACCTTCTATTGAAGTTACACATATCTTCACCTGCCCCAATGGACAGACTCAGACTCTGACTCGGACCATCGCCATGCCAGCACAAGGCATCTTCATCGGCGCACGAGGCCAGGTCAAGAATTTAAGCGATTACGAATGTGTACTACCCGGCAATACTTACGCAGGTGGAACACCTGTTTATGTGAGCGGAAGAATTACAGTTGACAAAAAATCCTTCGCCTTTTCTGGGACTGAGATTTTTGTTCAACCAGGTGATGTAGGTTTTGATGTGCCATATTGAAAAACCTTAAGGCTACAGCAAAATGCCCTAAGTACCAGAACGGTGATGCATGGCTCGCCGGGTGCTGCTTGTAACTGCCTCTGGCGTGGCAACGAGGCAAATCCTGGCACAATTGTTATGGATGGAGCCACAATTGAAGATGCACTGTTTGCTGCCCGATTATATGGGGGCAGTACACTGAGTGCAAAAAATGTTCATTTCAACAATAATTTTGTAGGGGTCCGAGCTACCAATGGAGCATTTACATTGTCTGGATTTGATAGAAATATTTTTGATGCTTCAGGTCCACTTAGAGATGCCTGCACACTTTTACCGCGTACATCAGAGATTACTTGGGCAAATGGCACACCCGTTACTTATTCTACAGCAAGAGGTTACAGTGGAATTTATGTCAACAACATAGGGGCATTGAACTTGACAACTTTAGTGCCTGCCCGACAAAACTTGTTTAGGAATCTTGTAGTGGGGATACAATCTTTCAACACTAACTTGAAAGTTGAGAGAAACAGCAGGTTTGTCAATATTGAAGCGGTGGGATATCCTCAACCAACGCCTATCCCGCTACCAGGCTATGTTGGTGGAGCAGCAGCCGTTCGGTTCATTGATTCGCCTTTAGCAGGCAGCAACTCATGTCGAGTAATAGGCAATATTGCTCAACCATTCCTACCTCCTATAGTTGATTTTGATGATTGCGCCATTGGTGTTCACCTTATATCCAGTGTACAGGGAGATGGAGCAACTGGTACTCGAATTCACATTGCCAACTGCACGATGACTGATATGCAAACAGGTATACTTCTGCTGACTGGCGAAGCAAGCGGTACGCTTGCTGGCGGTGGAACAGGAAGTTCAAGAGGTGTTTTTTCTAATAGAATCAATTCCAACAGGACATTCACTAATCAATTAAGTGACATAACGGGTATTTTTATTGCCGATCAAAGCCCTACCACCAGTTCTTTGCAGATATATCAGAATACAGTCTCTGTAACAAATCCTTTGGGCAATGGTATAAGTATGGGCATTCGTATAGCCGGTAGTCTACAAAACTCGCTACCCGTAGTTCAAATTGATGTTCATCGGAATGCGGTCACTATTGAACAGTTTATTATTGCGGCTATTGGGGCAAGTGATTACCGAAGTGCGTGGATACATGATAACAGTTCGTCAGCAGCACAGGGAGCAGGAATTTTTATGAATGGTAACGGCGCGCTCAATTTCTCGGGTATACTTTTTAGGGGAGGAGAAGGGAATTTGGCAGGCTGTAATGACGTTACTACCTCAGGCAGCACCTCACAGACTTCAAACTTGTTGTTTAGTGCTGCACACACAGATGGCATTATCGTCAAGAACCACTTATTTGCTCAAGGCCCGACAATTAATGGTTTGATGCATTTTAACGCAAACAATGGTCTAGCGACCCAAATAATCTGCAACACGATGCAGGGAAATGGAGGCGATGGTCTTGAATACGATAATAATACTCAAACAGGCGATCAAGGACAAGGCCTGCCGAATCCTGCCACGAACGGGAATCGCTGGTTAGGTGCCTTCACTTGGGGTGCAGTAGGTCTTCTATCGGCTCCTATGAACTCTAGGTTTTTTGTTCGTCATGCTCCAACCTATCCGGAAGAGTCCCCTTCTGTACCGACACAAGCCAATGGCTGGTTTTCCGAATCAGTTCCTGACAATATTTTACCAGTAGCCTGCGATCACTACATTTGTCCGCTGACAGCCCCACTTTTACCACCGCCTGCAATTATAAGAGAACAAGAAACGGAAGTGGCTGCTGGCACACTCCAATATGACCACTATCCACTGGCTTACACTTGGTGGAACGAACACAACTTGTACCGAAAATTGTTGCGTACTCCTGCACTCTTGCAGGGTAATATCTTAAGGCAAAACTTTTTCGCCGCTAAGAGCGGAACAGCTTCTGGTCAGGTAGTAGGTGCGGTGAGCGCTGCTGACAACCTCTTCTTGATTAGCAATGTGCAGCAACCCAACATTGCGAACTTGCTGTCTCAGATAGATGTGCTGAACGATCAAGTTAGTTGGATAGACTCGACTTTGAATCAAACAGTTGATTCTTCACAATTAATGATATTGCAAGGACAACGCTCGCAGAAAATGGATTCGCTTCAGGTGAAGCAAGTCGCTTCTCAGATGATTTTTGAGCAAATTGCCCAACAGCACTTAAGTGCAACTCCCAGTGTTATTTCTCTAATTGGGGCTATCACTCCGACCAATGCCTTTGAGACCAATCTCAAGACCGTACTTGGCATTCAGGTTCGGTTTACGGCATTGGGTGCGTACCCATCTGCTGGAGAGCTAACGGACTTAGCAAATATTGGTAGTGAATGTCCTTTTGTAGCAGGGCCAGCTAAATACACTGCTCGCACCCTGTATACTCGCTTTACGGGAACTGAGTTGCCCGAAACGCCCTGCCCACCAGGCTTCACAAGTCCTGAGAATGAAGATCGGTCACAGCAATTGCAGCAGGCCACTGACTTTGCAATCTATCCCAATCCAGCCATTGACCGTTTAGAAGTGCGCTATGAATCCGGAGGTGCAAGCTGGCTAAACATTGAAAACAGTTTGGGGCAGCAAGTGATGCGTTTACAGATACAACAATCTGGACAAGCTGTTGATATTTCTGCGTTGATTCCCGGTTGCTATGTTGTACGCTTAGAAAAGGAAGAACAAAACTTCATTGACTCGTACGCTCATCATCCACCACTAATTTTTTCTTTCTCACCTTGCCGGGTGGTTGTTCCAGACGGCCGCCCGGCTTAGCTTATATATGGATATGAGGTTTCTCCTACTCACCAGCATCCTAATGGCAGGTATTCAAGCTTCTGCCCAAAAATACGACTACCTCTGGCGGCACGGCTCCTACTCCCAATTTTACCCGGACTTCCGAGACTTCGTTGTGGACTTTCACACATTTCCGCCAGCAATTATCCCCTTAGGAATGGATACGACGATTTTTTTACAAGGTTCTGGGATCACCATGTGTAACAAAGAGGGAAAAGTTGTTTTTTTCTCAAATGGCTGTTCACTTTTTACAGCAGATGATCATGTAATGGAAGATGGGGAAGTATTGAATCCAGGCAAGATATTCGACGTGTATTGCAAGCAGTATGGAGACTATCCAATCTATCAAGGAATGTTTGCAATTCACCTAAAACATAACCTTTACAGGGTCTTTCATCAAAGACAAGATGATAAAGGTTTGTCAGGCCGATGCACCTACCCGGACATTTTGTATTCTACTGTTGATATGGATCAAAACGGAGGTCAAGGGAAGGTGATAGAAAGCAATGTAGAGTTGTTTCATGGCTGTCCCCAGGTATTATGTGCCAACCGCCATGCAAATGGAAGGGACTGGTGGCTCCTGCTTGCAAGCAATGAGAGCGATGCCTATTACCGCTATTTACTGACCCCTGATACCATTCTGGGGCCTTGGATACAGCAAATAGAAAATCCGGCGAGGGACACTTCTGAATATTATGGTTGGAGCGATTTTTCTCAAGATGGACAGAAATTTGTCAACACACATTTTAGAGCGGGTATTGCAGTTTATGACTTTGATCGCTGTACAGGCTTGTTGTCTAATCTGCGGTATGTGCCTCGTGCATCGAATACGGTAGATTTTCGATTTGCAAGTATTTTTTCTCCAAACGGCCGTTTTTTATACTCTTCTGTAGGCTATCCAGCTAGAGTTGACCAATTCGATCTTACCGCTCCAGACTTAGTTGCTTCCCGCAAAACAGTGGAAGTCTGGGATGGTACAAAGGATGAATTCGGGCATAATATCTTGTTTCACTTTTTTCAACATGGCCCGGATGGAAAGATTTATATTTGGTCGTTCTCCCGATACATACATGTTATTGACTATCCTGATCGGGCAGGATTGGCCTGTCATGTTGGTCAAAGAGCAATCAAACTGCCTTCTCCGGCCTTTGATGCCAATTTCTACTACCCCCACTACCGCCTCGGCCCGCTTGATGGCTCCTCCTGTGACACCCTCGGCATCAATAACCTTCCCCATGCCGAGTATAGATACGATCTCAGCGACAGCACCCAAGCATGGGCATTGCAATTCACGGATGTCTCCTGGTATGAACCAGACCACTGGCATTGGGACTTCAATGATCCCGCTTCCGGTGGAAGCAACACCAGCCTTGAACAGAACCCTGTTCATACTTTCTCTCAATCAGGCACTTACACCGTCTGCCTGATCGCTAGCAACCAATATGCCGCCGACACGATTTGTAAGGAAGTAAAAGTAGGGATCAGCAGTTCATACGCTTTACCTGCGCTCCCGCAGGCACAGGTGTATCCGAACCCGGTTACGGATGCGCTCATGGTTTCACTGCCCGCGCTGTTGCCTGGTCATCAGTTGTATTTCACGCTTACTGATGCATTGGGACGAACTGTGCGTAAGATAACATTGTCGGATTTTGAGACGGAATTGAATATGGCTGATCTGCCCAAAGGAATTTACTTTTGGAAAATCAGAAGTGGATGGGATATTTTACAAACAGGGAAGGTGGTGAAAATGTGACCGGCCTACGGCTCTACATATCTGCTCCCCTTTTTTTCGTGTCCGTCCCCTCAAAAATTCACCAACTCAATCTCAAACACCAGCGGTGCATTGGGCGGAATGGAGCCTGATGATCCCTGTGGGCCGTACCCCAAAACCGAGGGCAACAAAAAAGTGCCTTTGCCCCCTTTTTTCAAAAGTGGAATGCCTTCCTGCCAACCCTTGATGAGGTTGGTGAGTGGGAACGTAGCGGTCTGGGCACCGGTGGTTTCATCAAACACCGTGCCGTCGAGCAAAATACCCTTTGTATTTCACCGTGACCGTGTTTTGAAGCGTCGGATGGCCGCCTGTTCCTTCCTGGGTGATGATATAATGCAGGCCCGAATCGGTGGTGGTAGCGGTCAATCCTTTGTCAGACAGGTATTTTTGTATTTCCTCGATGTCCTTTTGAAGTTGTTCTTCAGGGCTAAGGTCTTTGTTACAGGCAATTATCGAGAACAGGGCAAAAGCCAGAAGCGTTGTGAAAAAGCGCATATTGAACATAAGTTTGTGTTTATGCCGTAAAGGTAGCGCAAGATATTAAAGTAGGAGCAGCAGCATTCCCAAAGATCCGAAGAGTATGCTCAACATAGACAGCCCTTTTCCACCATAACGCTCTGGATCGGAAGTAACGCGAAAATAGGCGAGGCCTCCACATATTAATCCGACCAACGCCAATGGTAAGCTGGCAACACCGATTGCAAGGGCGATCAGTAGGGCTAGTGTTGAAAAGATAAATGATACCGTAGCCAGACTGGAGTCCTTTTTTAAGGGCTTGTTGTTGGCTTTGGTGTTTTTGCTGACACGCACTACTTTTTGGTTGTTGTGCAGTGCATCGCCATTGGAAGCCAGCACAGACCGCACATCTGCCCGCTCCAGCGTGAAGACCGGGTCATCGGGATAGCCGCAGCGACGGTATTTGACTTGTGTGCGATTGAGTTCGCTGAGTTCGACGGCGATGGTATCACCGCTTAGCAGCACAATCTTTCCACAAGGACGTGTGGAATCACCTTGTATTTCGGCCGCTCGCCGATAAGCCTTGCGCAGCTTCCGTTCAGCGGTTTTAAGAATCGTCTTCTCAAAAAAAGATAAATTTTTCTTTGTAAAAGATCTTGTACCAGAGTGTTCTACATCTAAAGTGGACATTTTAGAAATAGAGTTGGCGGTGGTACTTTCAGATTTTGCTGTATAGGAGAAGAAGAGCAAAAAAAGCAATAGTCGGGTATTGAACATGAGCGGGGCGAGGGAAGATTTTGAGCAAAAGTAAAAACCAAAAGTTGAAAGAGTGGAGTGATATATTACTGCACCGCTAAGTAAGGCAATACTTTTTCCAGCCACGCTCTGTCAATGAAGGCTGGAATCTTCAGTAGATCTTCCACTTTTTGATAATTTCCATTTTGACTGCGATGGGCTACAATCAAACTGGCCTGCTTGAATGAAATATAAGGATGGGCGTTTAGTTGCTCTGTTGTCGCGGCATTGATATTGAGTGTCTGAAGGGCTCCTGTTGGCAATGCCAGCGTCGAACGAATATACTGAAAAATACTATCAGGCAACCCACGGGTTTCAGCAACCTGCTCGACAGAAATAAAACCACCCAGTTTTTCGCGGAAATTGACAATCATTTGTGCCCTTTTTTCGCCAATCCCAGGTAGCATTTGCCAATGTTCTACTTGGGCACGATTAATATCCAGCGAACCAGCGGCGACGCTGGAACGTGGCTTGGGTTGATTGTTGACATTGTTGTTTTCAGAACTATATGCCTGTGGACGTGAAGTTTGTTCTACCCCAGCAATAGTGACGTAAGGTTCCAAACGATCATAATCATCTTGTGGAAAGCCATATATTTTTTCTAAATCCTCCTTATTACGGAATTTTCCACCTTTGGAACGGTAGTTCAGGATTCGCCCTGCGATCCATCTGGAAAGGCCAAGTTGCAGGAATTCAGATTCAGACGCCGTATTGGGGTCGAAATTAAATGGTTGTGAAACGGTAGATGGGGCGGACCCTTCTGAATGCTCATTGTCATATTTTGGTTCAGCCGTTGTTCCCAAACGTATATAAGGGAGCAGCCGCTTAAAATCCATTTCCGACAGGGTATAAATTTTTTTGAAATCTTCAGGTTTCCGAAATTGCCCGCCTTTATTCCGGTAGTTACAAATGCTTTGTGCCGTTTTTTCCGAAAGCCCAAGTCGCGTGAAGTCTTCGGGTGTAGCAGTATTAGGGTTGAAGAAAAATGCTTCGCTCGCTGTAGGGATGCTTCCAGCCTCCCCATGGTTTTCTGGATCAGAAGGGATCGCATTTTGAAGTTTTTCGATGTCTGCTTTAAAAGCCGAAAAATCAGTACTTGGCTTGGGGCTGCACCAACGATACAATATGGGCATCAACAACGCAACAGTACCGATCAGTATCAGGGATACGGCCCCCATGCGTTCCGGACGATTAAAATGCAGAACTTTTAGAAGAGTGTTTTTCATGGGAGATGAATGAGTGGTTATAGTTAAGATATAAGAAGCAATTCCTTATTCATGCAGCACCCAGGCGCCATGTTCCCGGACATCATGGAATGCAATCCCCATAGCCAGGCATTCTTTTTTCCAGGTTTCTACTTTCCGGTGGCTGTTGGTGTTGTCAAAAATGATTCGTTGGGTCGGGAAGATTTTTTGACACTCCAAGATGGATAGTTTGGGATTTTTTGAAATAAGGAGAAGGTCCACAGGAATCTGTATCCTCTCCCGGGTTCCATGCCTGACCCATTTGGGGTGGTCTATGATGGCGATTCGATAATTAAAAAATTGTGCAAGAGGTGGCTGGTAATAGAAGTTGGCGCTGGCAGAAATCAGATGTTGGGAGGAGGCGAAAAACAGGTTGGTATGATCCAGCATGCCTGCTGCCCAGCGATTGGACTGCGCTGCAAACATGATCTGTTTTTTGGTGAGTGTGTCAGAAAGAGAGAATACGGAGGTGCCGTCAAAAAAGTCAATGAGCCGACCTTTGTTGACACTGTATATGGCCATTTGCTTCTGATCATGTTGACGCATCGCGCGTAATTCCCGGGTCAGTAAAAGAACCATGAGAAGACTTATACCAATCCATAACGGTCTGTCCCGTTTTGCTTCCAAGCCAGCACTGATGCACACTATTGCTATATAGAGCAAGGTGGCTCCCCAAGCGGCCAGCCAGATTCCGCTCACTACACTGCCTGGTAAATGCTGAATTTTAAAGATGATCTGGTTCATGGCCCAGAGCATATAATACAGGCCAAGCCCCAGCCATTTTGCTAAAAAGGGACAAAGCAGATCGAACAGCACCAACAAGGCGCCACCTGCCATGAATACCGCTCCTCCAAACACTACGATCCATCCTGCCAACCAAAAATAGACGGGAAATTGATGAAAATAATATAAAGACAGCGGTAGGGTGCCCAATTGCGCTGCGAACCCTACCAGCAATACTTTCCAGCATTCATCCAGGTATTTGGGTAGCACCGGAGAGTGCTTATAAAACAACGGATAGAAATATACCATGCCCGCAACTGCGGCATAAGAAAGTTGAAACCCTGCATCGAACAATAAATAAGGATTGTAAACCAGTAAAATGAATGCGGAAGAACCAAGTGTATTCCACACGGAAGTATTTTTAAAAGCGGCCCGACCTACAAGAAAAATACTAAACATGACCGAGGCCCTCAATACGGAAGCGGTCGCTCCGGTGATGAACGTGAATCCCCAGATCAAGACTAATGCAATCAGAATTTCAATCAATCTGCCTTTCCGCCCGTACAAGGGCAATCGCAGCAGTAAGAACATAATGGCGGCATACAGCATGCTCACATGAGTGCCCGATACCGCCAATGCATGCATGGAGCCGGTTTCCGCATAAGCCGTCCGCAAATCTTCTGACAAGTCATCTTTGTATCCGACCAACAATGCAGACGCTACGGCGTACTCATCTTGATTGGGAAAGTGTTCCTGTAAAATGGAAAGCAACTGATCGCGCCAATTAAATGCCTGTCGCCAAATGCTGTAACCGTGTCCGGTTGAAAGCACAAAAAATGAATCCTCCTGGACAAATGCCTGGTGGTGGATATTCTGAAAGTGAAGGTATCGCTGATAGTCAAAAGCATGAGGGTTTTTTGGGGGCTCGGTAAGCCGGATCGTTGCTTGGATTCCAATACGGTCTCCATAGTGCAACTGTTCTGTTTGAGCAGTGCGGGGCAAAAACAGAATCAGATTGCCTGTTGATGGTCTGAGTGAATCAAAGTTGGTGCCAGTAGCCTCGACCCGTAGCGGCACTTTCAGGCGATTACCCCTTGATGGCGCATCGTAGATCGTGCCGACCGTGTATCCTGCAGTTGGAATAGAATCAGCGAAGTGTTCGGATTGATTCAGTTCATTGTGCCAGTTGGTATAGACAAATCCAAAAAGGACAAGAAAGATCGAACAGGCCGTGCCGAACACCCAGCGGTATCGAAACTCATACTTGTAAAAAGCGAGATAACACAACGCTGCCCCTCCACCGACCAATAGGTATTCTTCCAGACCGCATACCTTGTAC
>Ga0163148_10006477_pt1 | contig 11286 bp, 11 predicted proteins | sample OliLakLV19MP7P2_FD_148606 | JGI IMG/M metagenome (GOLD analysis project Ga0163148, IMG submission 148606) | Freshwater microbial mat bacterial communities from Lake Vanda, McMurdo Dry Valleys, Antarctica- Oligotrophic Lake LV.19.MP7.P2 | ecosystem: Environmental > Aquatic > Freshwater > Lake >... | reverse complement strand
CGCGTGAGCTTCATCGACACGCTGCGCTGGCTCCGGTCGGATCGAACCGTCCAAGCCATCCAACTCCTCATCAACCGCCCCCGCCCCGGCCGCTGTTGCCCGCGCGTCAAGAAACGCCGGCCGAAGGAGTACGACCTCATGACAAAAGCGAGATCCCAGTACATGCAACCACAATCAGATCAACAACTTGCGACTTAAGCGGATGGCATTCGGGGCACATGCGATTGCCCTGGGGCCGTATGGCGTTTTTCATCCAACCACGGTTACGCCTGCGATCACGTCTGCCTCCAACGCGCGCCAAGCTCCGATGGCGCGTTCTGCGAACAAACCGGCGCTGCTTAACGGTCGAGCCGGTCGCACAGCGGCCGGCGTGGCGTCGGCACGCGGTAAATCCGATGACGCCGGCAACGTCTTGCCGAACTGTGCGGCGAGGAGGGTGAAATCGTCGAGGTTCACCGCGTCGTCGTAGTTAAAATCGCCTTGGCTGAACACGCGGCCGGTTTGGCCGAAGTTGGGGGCGAGGAGGGTGAAATCGTCGAGGTTGACCGTGCGATCGAAGTTGGCATCGCCACGGTACAGAAAGAAATTGACAACCTGGTTCGCCGTCGATGGCCGCCCGGCGCGGTCGGTGATGGCGCCGGCGGGGATTGTGATGCGATAGTTGCCGTCGGGCAGCGCCGGGCCGAACGTGAGCCGGCCGATCGTCGACGCCCTTGAATAGACGAGCGTCGACGAAACACTGGCGCCGGTCGTCAGGTTTTGAGTTTGAACGTCGCTGCCGGAAAGGCTTGCGCCAACGTCTTTGCTGAACGTAAGATCGACCGATTGCGGCAACTGCTGCAAACTCGGCCGCGCGGCAAGAACGGCCGGCGGCTGGCCTTTATCAAACCCGTCCCAAAACCACGGGTTGATTGCGGCGGCGGTGTAGGCGGTGTTCCAGTTGGTTTTCTGCATGGCGCGCGCGGTGGCGATGAACGCATCAAACGATGCCGCCCCGCCGACCGATGCGTTGTAGTCGGCGATGCTGCGATTGGCGTTCGGATAGGCAAGCGTTTGATACCGCGCGTTGGTTTCGCTGGTGGAGCTGTTCCAGGTGCCAAGGCTTACGAGGTTGTTGCCGACTTTGTTCGCGGTGGCCGGCGTGCCGGAGGAATATACATTGTTGGCGAAAGCAAACGTGCTCGCCGGGGAGCTTGATCGCTGCGCCGCGGCGGCGGTGCTGGCGAAGACGGCCTGCAGATCGTTATCGCGAATGACCACCGACCCCGGCCCGTTGCCGGCGGCGGTGATCAATAGCCCGTTGCGCCAACTGTACACCGTGTTAAAATCGACCACGCCGCTGAACGCCACGCCGCCTTGGTTGAACAGTTGAATGCCCGCCACGCCCGAAGCATTCGTGCTCAGCACCTTGGTGATCAGATTGTGGCGTATCGTGGCCGACGGCGAACTTTGGGTGTTAATGCCCACGCCCCACGGCGTAACCGTTGGCACCGTGGGCGTGCGGTCAAGATCGACCGCTTCGGTAATCACGTTGCCTTCGGCGTGCGTGTGATTTTCCATGTAAACCGATTCGCTGTTGCGGGCAAAGAAGTTGCCGGTGACCGTCCCGCCGCTGTTCATTTTAGCGCCGTAGAAACTTGCCTGCGTGTCAATGTTGTCGCGAACGATGATATCGGTGGCGTTGTTGATGGCATAAATATTGTGGTTCATATCGGAGCGGTCGCCGGTGGTGTTGGCGCGCCAGCCGTTGTGATCGACCACGTTCTGTTCGATCGTCACGCGCTTGCCTGATGCGCCGACGTAAATCCCCTGCGACCGCCCGACGCTCGGCGCCGCGTGTGAATCAAGAATCTGGCTTCGGCGGATGACGACGTCGGTCATCTGAAACGAAGCGCTTTCGCCGGAGATGACGATGTTATCTTTGTAACCCGCCACCTTGCAATCTTCGATGAGAACGTTGCGCCCTTTGGCCGTGAACCGCAGCCCCGCAAGGTCGCCGCCACCGCTGGTATGGTTGTAAGTTTCGGGGAAGAAGCTGAGCGACGAGATGACGATGTTCTCGACGCCGTTCGCGTTCGTGCTCGTCACCGTGTTCAGCCCAAAGGTGTTGCCTGAATTGATCTGCGGCCGCGCGGCGAGGGGGTCGCCGAAAGCGGTGATGTAAAGCGGCTGCTGCGTGCTGCGGCCCCACTTGTTCCACGTGCCGAATGATCCGAACACGTCGCCGCGCTTCAGCAGCATCCAATCGGCAAACCCGTTGCGAACCAAGGCCTTGGCGCGGTTGAGTGTCGCCACCGCCAGCGCGGGCGAAGAGCCGTCTCGCGCATCATCCCCGCCGGAACTTGAGACGTAGACCAACCGCGTATCGGTCGCGGGCGTCACCACCGTCCACCCCGCCGCATCCTGTGTCACGGCGCACATGCGCCGATGCTCAAGCGGCTCCAGCCACGAGACCAGCGCACGCGCTCGGCGATCGCTCTTAACGTCAATCCTTCGAGAATTAGTTTTGCAGGCCGGCGCGGCGAAGGGTGTTCTGCTCATATCGATCGATCCACCTTACGATCGATGTAACACACTTCCCGGCGCGATTGCCAGCGGAACCTGCCGCGCGGGGCAAATTTTTTTCAACGATCACGCGCCTTCGACGGGCCACGCATTTTCTGCGCCATGCACCATGCATGCAACATGTTGGATCACCAACCTCAAACCAACACGGGAGCGTATCGGCCCTGCAGCGGGGCACATGCGATTGCCCTGGCCTGAGAGCCAAGTCGTGGCACCCGCGTTTCTCACTTTTCTTAACGAACCAACGCACGCCGCCTTTCCTGTCGTCCCGAGCGTACCCGCGTATTTCCTCGCCCCGCTGCGGTTCTTCTTGTGCCGCGATTCCTGTATAATCTCCCGGCTTTACAAAACGAAAGTATGCTCAAAAAACAAGAAATTGACGGCAAAGACTCGTGGCGGATTTTTCGGATCATGTCCGAGTTCGTCGAAGGCTTTGAAGTGATGTCCGAGGTGGGCCCGGCGGTATCAATCTTTGGTTCTGCCCGCACCGCGCCGGATGACAAATATTACAAAGCCGCCGAGGAAACCGCGCGGTTGCTCGCAAAGGCAGGCTTTGCCACCATCACCGGCGGCGGGCCGGGGATTATGGAGGCCGGCAATAAAGGCTGTTACGAAGCCGGCGGGCAGAGCATCGGGCTTAACATCACGCTGCCCCAGGAACAGGAAGGCAACCGCTACCAGTCGGTCAGCCTTGATTTTCACTATTTTTACGCCCGCAAGGTGATGTTTGTGAAGTACGCCGACGCATTCATCTGCTTCCCCGGCGGGTTTGGCACGCTGGATGAGTTTTTTGAGACGATGACTTTGATTCAAACCACCAAGGTCGAAGCGTTTCCGGTCATCCTTTATGGCAGCGATTTCTGGTCGGGCTTGGTCGATTGGATGAAGAAGACGCTGATCCCCAATTTTGTCGATCGCGAAGACGTGAACATCTTTCGCGTGGTTGATTCGCCCGAAGAAGCGGTGCGACTCGTGGTCCAGGGAACCAAAAAGCACTGGTGGATGCCGATCAACCAATCGGCCGAACCAGGCCCCGGGCCCATGCGCGTCCCCACGCCGCTCAGTGGTTACAAGACTCAAGACACCGGCGAAGGCACCCGCTACGGCAAGCGCCCGAAAATCACCACCAAAGAGCACATTAACCCGCCGAAAAACAAGGGATAGCAACACTCCCTCGCCCGGTACGCCGGGAGAGCGCCGGGGTGAGGGTTCTTCCAAAACAAGGACGGGCCGTCGTCGTGCCAGATGGTGAAGGATTGCACTACGACAGGCAGATTCCTCCGGCGTACCGTTCGGAATGACACACTTTGCACTCCGCTATCTGCACTCCGCTATCTGCTTTCCGCCCCTTGGCACACTCCTTGCAATACGTCCGACAACATGGTCATCGACCCGAATATCAGGCTGTCCACGCCGACCGACGCGCAATTGCTGCGCAATGGCGCGCTGCGTAAGCAAGCCGAAAAGTTCGTGGCCCAGGCGTTCTTCACGCCCATGTTCAAAGCCATGCGCTCCAGCCCCTTCAAAAGCGAAATACTCTCCGGCGGGCGCGGGGGCGAGGTGTTTCAATCGATGTTTGATGGCGTGCTCGCCGAACGAATGGGCCGCGGGTCGGGCAAGTCGCTGGTTGATGCGATGGTTGACCGACTTGATCCCGAAACATCACGGCTGCTTAAACGACTGACGGCACGAGGCTTTGCACCGGCTCTCTCCCCCTCCATGAACTCAGGGAGGGGGCTGGAGGGAGGGTCGACGGCGTATGGCGCTCCTCAAGCGGTACCCTCCCCCTCGCATCCTCTCGCCGTACCGGGTGGGGTGAGTTCAGAGCAGTTCAATTTACGAGGTTAACCATGTCCCGCTTCGCCCAAGACCTCGAAACGCTGCTCGATCAGATGATCGTCGAGCACCGCAAGCTGCTGCAATACGTGAACCAGCACGCCGCCGCCATGAAGTTGATGGATTTGCCGGCGATGGAGTCGTCGCGGTCGCAGCAGGAGGCCTGTCGGCTGCGCATTAAGGCGGTCGACACGCGCCGTAAAGCAACGGTCGGACAGTTAATGAAGCAGCACAAACTTACAACAGAGCCTACGCTATCAGCCATCGCCGAACTCCACCCGCCGCTGGCCGTGAGTCTGTTGGCCAAGCGCGACACGCTCCGCAAGATCGCCGGCGATTTAGCGCTGCGCACCAACGTCAGCAGCAAGCTGGCCGGCGCCGTGCTCGGCCACCTCAACACCGCCGTGAAGTTCATTGCGTCCGCAGTGCAGAACGCCGGCGTTTATACCAGGACTGGGATTCACAAAGTCGCTCCACGCATTGGCGCGATGGAGGCGGTGGGGTGAAGAGGGTGTTGGTTGTGGGTTGCAGGTTGTGGGTCGGTCGCCGAGCACGAGCCAGACACCTTCACCAATAGCCAACCACCAACCACCAACCAACAACAACCATGTCGTTAACTGGCACACTCAACATCGGCCGCACTGCGTTGGCGACTCATCAGGTCGCCATTCAGGTGACCAGCAACAACATCTCCAACGTCAACACGCCCGGCTATACGCGGCAGACGGCCAAGCTCAGGGCGCTGGCCGATAGGCAGATCGGGCCTGATTTGTTCGTGGGCACCGGCGTGGGCATCGACGCCATCACCCGCGCCATTGATGAATCGCTCAACGGCCGGCTGCGCGCCAGCGTGAGCGACGGCGAAAGCGCCGGTGTGGTCAAGCAGTGGCTCAGTCGCGTGGAAGCGACGTTTAACGAACTATCCGACGAAGACCTTTCGACCCGGCTCAGCAAGTTTTTCACGTCGTGGAGCAATCTTGCCAACAAGCCGCAGGATATCGGCCTGCGCCAGATTGTGTTGCAGGCCGGCGAATCGGTCGCCAACTGGGTCAAAGACGTTCGCGGCCAGCTTGCGGGGTTGAGCGACGACGTAGACGGCCGAATTAAGGCGCTCGCGGGCACCGCCGACAGCCTTGCACAGCAGGTGGCGGCGCTGAATGTTGAAATCATCAAATCCGAAGGCGGCGGGGCGGGGCAGGCCAACGGGCTGCGCGATCAGCGCGATCTACTGCTCAGCAAACTCTCGGAACTGGTGAACATCCAAACCCGGGATCAGCCCAGCGGGGCCATCAATGTCTATGTCAATTCTGAACCGCTGATAAGCGGCGGCGACAGCAAAGGCGTCGGCGTGCGCCAGGAGATCATCGACGGCGAAGTGGTGCGCACCATCATCTTCAAAGAATCCGACAGCGAACTAAACATCACCGCGGGGCAACTCGGCGGGCTGGCCAGCGCCAAGGCGACCATCAGCGATTCACTCGACGGCATCGACTCACTGGCCAACAACCTCATTTTCGAACTCAACAAAATCCACGCCTCCGGTCAGGGGTTAGAAGGTGTGGGCGGCGTGCAGTCGAGCTTCGCGGTCGAAGATTCTACGGTCTCGCTCAACTCCGACGAGGCGGGACTCGAGTTCACGCCGACCAACGGCAGCTTCGTCGTCCATGTGAAGAACAAACAAACCGGACTCACCACCAGCACGCTCGTGCAGGTAGACCTCGACGGCCTGAGCGCCAACGACACCACGCTCGACAGCTTGGCGGCCTCCATCAACGGCATTGCCAACATCGGCGCGACAAGCACCGGCGGGCGGCTCAACGTGTCGGCCGACAGCGACGCGGTTGAGCTGAGCTTTTCGCAGGATAGCTCGGGCATCCTTGCCGCCATCGGTGTGAACACGTTCTTCACCGGCAGCGATGCCAGCGATATCGCCGTCAACAACAATCTCAAATCGCGCCCGAGTTTGCTTGCAGCGGCAAAGAACGGCGAGCCGGCCGACAACCAGACCGCGTTGGCGATCGCGCGATTGGAATCGCAGAGCATCGCAGGCTTGAGCAATATCAGCATCAAAGACAGTTACGCCGGGCTTGTGAACGACATCGCCGGCAAAGCCTCAATCGCCCAAAGCGACGCCGAAGCCGCCGAAAGCATTCGTGAAACACTGGCGGCACAACGTGAAGCGTTGAGCGGCGTGAGCTTGGACGAGGAGGCCGTCAACCTGATTAAGAGCCAGCGGGCGTTTCAGGGCGCGGCGAGAGTCATTTCGACGGTGGATGAACTTCTGCAAACCGTTTTGAATCTGGTGAGGTAGCATGGCCGCGATTCCTTCCAATCTTGCCCGAGTCAGCAACGCCCTGCGAACGTCGATCGCCACTGGCAACATCACGCGTACGCAGGTCGATCTAATTAAGGTGCAGGACCAGCTCGCCACCGGCAAGCGCCTTAACACGCCCAGCGACGATCCCGGCTCGGCTGCCATTATTCAATCGATTCGCAAAACGCTCGAACAGCGCGACGCCTACCTGCAGAACCTCAAAGCCGCCGGCAATCATCTGGGCGCAGTGGATACGACGCTCGGCGACGTGACCGAACTGATTAACGAAGCCCAGCAAATCGCCGGCGCCAACGTTGGCTCGGACATCTCCCCCGACGCCCGAACGGCGGCGGCGGCGGTGGTGGATCGAATCTACTCGCAATTGCTGTCGCTGGGAAATCGGCAGTTCGAGGGGGTGTACCTCTTCGCCGGTGATCGCTCGACTGCACCGCCGTTTGTAGAAGCCGGTGGAGGGGTGAAGTTCGTCGCCACCCGAAACGTGCTGACGAACGACTTCGATGAAAATGCCACCCTGCCGTTTACAGTCGACGGCGATGCGGTCTTTGGCGCGCTCTCCACTCGCGTGAAAGGTTCGACGACCATCGCCCCAGCGGTCACGACCGCAGCGCGCCTGGCCGACCTCAATGGCGCGGCGGGCGAAGGCGTGCGGCTTGGACAGATCAGCCTCAGCAATGACACGACGACGGCCACCATCGATCTGAGCGGCGCCGATACAATTGGCGACGTAATCGACAAGATCAACGCCGCCGCCGTCGGGGCAATCACCGCTTCGATCGCCGGCGACGGCGTGAGCCTGGCGCTTAGCGGCGGCGCGGGGGATAATATCAGCGTCAACGAAGTGGGCGGCGGATCGACGGCGGCGGATCTGGGCATCCTTCAAACCACCGGCGCCGGCGCGGGAACTGCAATCGACGGCGGCGATGTGCGGGCCAAAGTCACGCTCCTCACCACCTTAGCCGACCTCCGCGGGGGCGCGGGTTTAAGCACGTCGGGCCTCATCATCACCAACGGCCTGGTGAGCAAGACGATCGATCTTTCCGCCGCCACAACCGTGCAGGATTTGCTCAACGCCATCAACGGCAGCGGGTCGAACGTGCTGGCCGAAATCAACGACGACGCCAGCGGCCTGAACCTGCTCAACCCCACGCAGGGCATCAACCTTACCATCGGCGAAAACGGCGGCAGCACCGCGTCGCAGCTTGGCCTGCGCAGCTTCACGACCACTTCGCCGCTGAGCGAACTCAACTTTGGCGCGGGCGTGCGAATGGTCGATGGGAACGACTTTACGATTACCGATTCAGCCGGCGTGAGCTTTGGTGTGGACCTCGACGGCGCGACCGATGTGCAGGACGTGCTCAACCAAATCACCACCGCCGCCGTCGCCGCCGGCGCGGGCGTGACGGCAACATTCCAATCCGCCGGCAACGGCCTGGTGCTCACCGATACGGCGGCGGGGGTTGGAACCATCACCATCGCCAACACGCCGTTCAGCAAAGCGTTGGATGACCTGGGCCTTGCCGCGCCCGCGAGCGCCGGCGTGATTACTGGCAGCGATGTGAACGCAGTTGAAAGCATTGGCGTGTTCGCCAACGTCATCGCGCTGCAAAAAGCCCTGCGCGGCAGCGACCAGAAAGCGATCACCGAAGCGAGCGAAAAACTCAAGAGCGATTATGACCGCATCGTCCGCGTGCGCGGCGAGGCGGGCGCGCGCTTGCAGGAACTGGAAAGCCGCCAGGAACGCATCGAAGACCAGAACGTGGCGACCAAGAAAATTCTTTCAGAAGTGGAAGACGTCGATTTCACCGAAGCGATTACACGATTCCAGACTTTGCAGACCGCGTTGCAGGCGTCGCTGCAAACCGCCGGGGCGACGCTGAACCTGTCGTTGCTCGATTTTCTGCGGTAGCCACTCCCCCCGCGTGATATTTGGGAGTGCGTCCGCCTGTGCGGTATACTCTTCTTCGTGCTCGAACTGATCGCAAAAAAAATCAATCACAATTGCTGGCGCGGTGTCAGAAGTACGATGTCCGAAGGCTGGATTTATTCGGCTCGGCGCTGCGCGGCAATTTTGATGTAGGGGAAAGCGATCTTGATTTTGTCGTCGAGTTCAATATTTTTGCTGTCAACCGCGCTTTCGACCGCTATTTCGTATTAATGGTCGACTTAGAAGACCTCTTCGGCCGGCCAATTGATCTGGTTTCGTACTCGGCCATCCGCAATCCCTATTTCAAGCAAGTCGTTGATCAGACGCGGGTCAAACTGTATGCCGCCTGAAATCGCCAAACTGCTTCTTCGACATGAAAAGCGCCGCCGAGCGGATTGGTCGGTTCGTCGCCGGAAAGAGTCTGGACGACTACCTCACCGATGAGTTGCTGCGCTCCGGTGTTGAACGTCAGTTTGAAATCATCGGTGAAGCCATGACCCGGCTGATCAAACGCGACAACAGCGCCGCCGCAAAAATCAGTGATTATCGGAAGATTGCCGGTTTTCGTAACGCCCTCATCCACGGGTATGACTCGATCGACGACCAGACGAGTTGGGAAATCATCAGCGTCAAGCTGGACGTGCTGCGCGCTGAATTGGATGAGTTGCTAAAAGGCGCATAATCAAAATGCCGCGCCGACGTTCTTTCGCGCCGCTGGGGCTTTGGTGATGCCCGCTGGTTCCTGGGGCTTGCGCCCCAGGCTACTCTCTTTCGCCGCTTCGCGGCGGGGCATCGGGGGCGCGTCAGTTGATCCCTCTTCGCTGCGCAGCATTATCCGCGGCTGACGCGGTGGCATCGTCAACGGGAACCCATCGGCCGACGACTTCGCCGCAAAGATTTCAGACGGTTCGACAGGAATCTCACCTGCCCGGCCCGCTCAGGTGGCTACACTTCACGAAAACCTAAATGCGGGCCGGGGCAGGTGCAGCGACTTGTTATGCCGCATCTATGGATGATCCTTCCGTTGAGCATCGATCTCTTTTGCTAATGCTTCGAGGCGTGTAAGAGCTTCGCTCTCGCGCGTTGTTGCGATATCGACAATCTCTTGCGGAAACCATTTCACAGGAGCCGGTAGCAGCCAACTAACGACAAGCGGGACAATTAGGACGGCCAAGACTCCAAGAAACACGCCGCCGGTGGCAAATCCTGCCGCGTCATTTTGCGTTTCCTGAGATTTGCGCAACTTGGGAACGATGTAGAACACAAGCAGACCAAGCAAGCCACCCGCAATCAGTTCGCCATACACCCAGTAGCGGTTGCGGTCCCGCATTCGGACATTGTGGTACTATTTAAGCTGTTCAAGTGAATTCTTGAATCCGGTCGGGCGCCATTCGGTTTTCATGCCGCCGTACCGATCTTCACCGGTTTCGATTTCGATCGCATCCGTAATTGCATCTTTATCCATTGGCAATGAGACAATAAAGATGGCTGACCATAGAGCACTTGCGAGATATGTGATGAGGCCGAGGGCGATGGCGAAGGTAATCACGTGTGCAGGCTTATTGAGTGACATTTTACCGCCCTCCGAGCCGGTCTTGTTCTCTGCGGCCTAACGCAAATCCGTTCAGTGGCTGGGGCCACGCCCCAGCGTCAATCAAGCTGCGAGAACTATATCCGCGGCCACGGTCCACTGCAGCGGGTGGCTAGGCGACATTCTGCCTATCTCGTTCAACGACTCGGAGGTATTCAGCGTGCTGTTCACGGAACAACCAATTCGTGTAGCCAATCAACGCAAAATTGGATGGAGCTAAAACAGCGATCACGCAGACGAGTGTAATGAGGCCGGTGAGAATGCCGCCGTGGATGGCGCCAAAAGGACCGGGCAATAAAGAAGGGAACCACGAGATTGGAGTTAACAGGATGCCGAGAGTCTGAACCACAAGGTTCGCCACGGCTAAGGGCAGTAATGACCAGCCGTGACTCCAGATAGTGACTGAAAGGAAGCAGTTCCGGAGAGTCCGAACCTGATACATGGTACCCGGAAGCACGAAAAACAGCCAGACGAGACCAAACAAGATCATATGGGAAGTGTTCCACGAAACAAAGGGGATCGTGCCGCAGAAAAAGGAGGTGTAGATGCCGAAAGCGGCCCAAAGTAAGACGATCAGAGCAATGAAATTGCCCAATGCAGCGGTTCCCGAGTTGCGCGGTTGGGGCTCCATTCATGTCGCCTAACGGACCAACGTTCAATGGCCGGCACCGCGCCGACCGGCTTTCACTTTACGATAACGCTCGACGCGGGGCCGGTCTATTGCGGAGGACCCATGCAAGCCGAGTACCTTTTCGTTGCTCGGTGCAGTCGTGATCAATTCACCAGCCGGGTCACAAGCTTTGCGATGTGCCGCGTGCTGGCGTGGCCGTCAGGTAGCTTTTGGTCGAAAAGCGCACTCGCCATGCAGGGGATCGATTGCGTTGCATCACATTCTATCACCATCACCCGGTTTCTGGCACGGTGATTGCATTGATTAACACGTCGAGCCGTTGAACCGCGGGAATCGTGGGAAATCAGCAGGCGACACGCAGCATCTGCGCGACGTAGGGCGCAAAGGATGCCCAGAGGTTTGGC
>Ga0163148_10006475_pt1 | contig 11287 bp, 8 predicted proteins | sample OliLakLV19MP7P2_FD_148606 | JGI IMG/M metagenome (GOLD analysis project Ga0163148, IMG submission 148606) | Freshwater microbial mat bacterial communities from Lake Vanda, McMurdo Dry Valleys, Antarctica- Oligotrophic Lake LV.19.MP7.P2 | ecosystem: Environmental > Aquatic > Freshwater > Lake >... | reverse complement strand
GGGGTCCGGGCCAAAATGGGCGCCATTTTCTCTGTTTGCCGACCTGGAAGTGCGCGAAGCCACTGAGGAAAATACCAAGTGCGCACCAAAACCCACGTCGAGGGGCGCATGAGTTCGCTTATACGCCCGTGGACCTCGAGGACGCGTATACGCCCCCGGACCTGGGGTTCAGTCCGCGGGATACGACGCGGGATTACAACTTGGACCGGCAGTTGGAACTGGAGAGCAGACCGGATGGGCGCACGGTGGACAACGTGTACAAACCCAACGGGCAGCTCGAGAGGATGGACCACAGCCAGGGCTCCGTCTCATTCACCTATCATCCCCAGACGGCTCAGGTTGCCAGCGTGAGCAGCCCGAGCGGCCAAAACATCTCGTATGTGTATGACGGAAACCTCATAGCAGAAGAGACCTGGAGCGGGCCCGTCAGTGCAACCATCACGCGGACCTATGACAATCACTTCAGAAGGTCGTCGCGCGCGATCAACGGCGGCGCTGCCGTCGTTCTGGGCTATGACGACGACGGTTTGATCACGCAGGCTGGCGATCTTGTTCTCGCTCGCGACAGTACGAATGGGCTTCTCACGGGGACGACGTTGGGCAGCATCACCGATGCGTACAGCTACAATGGGTTTGGTGAACCCACTTCCTATGAGGCGCAGGTTCTCCAGGTCCCGCAGTTTCAGGTCAGCTACACGCGGGATGCGCTTGGGCGGATCATTCAGAAGGTGGAAACCATTCAAGGTCAGACCCATGTGATTGGCTACGAGTACTATCCTGCGGGATGGCTCAAAAAGGTCACGACGGATGGCATTTTCACGTCGGAAGTTACGTATGACCTTAATGGCAATCGTCTCAGTCTGGCGACGCTGACCGGGACCGTGACGGCAGACTATGACTCGCAGGACCGAATGCTGCGGCACGGTGATTTTGCCTATGCGTACACGCGGAACGGTGAGCTGGAGACCAAGGTCCATGTGCCAACTGGGGACACCACCACTTTTCTCTACGACGAAGTCGGCAACCTCCGGCACGTCGAGATGCCGAACGGTGACCAGCTCGAGTACGTGGTGGATGGACTCAATCGCAGGGTCGCCAAGAGAGTGAACGGGGTCACGACGCAGGCGTTCCTCTACGAGGACCAGCTGCGCGTGGCGGCGGAGATCGACGGGGCGGGAGCCATGACCAGCCTGTTCGTCTACAGCGAGAGCCCGAACAGCCCGGACTACTTCTTGAAGGGTGGCGGGTCGTATCGCGTGCTGAAGGACCACCTCGGAAGTCCGCGGATAGTCGCCGACTCCTCGACGGGCGTAGCTGCGCAACGCATTGACTTCAGTGAATTTGGCGTCGTGACGTTGGAGAGCCCGGCTGCGTTCCAGCCATTTGGCTTCGCCGGCGGTATCTATGACCAGCACACGAAGCTCACGCGGTTCGGTGCCCGCGACTACGACGCATCTACTGGGAGATGGATGTCGAAGGACGCGCGCCGATTCTCAGCACAAGGGACGAACCTTTTCGCCTACGCCCTCAATGACCCTGTCAACGTCAAGGACCCACACGGTGAGGATGCGGTCGACGCGGTGGTGGATGCGCTCGACTCCGTGTTTGGTTCCGCCTGGGCGGAAAGCTTCAACACGGGAGAGTTTTCCGAATGCATTGGCCGATGCATCTCCGAGACGGACCCCATCAATGCCCTCACGAAGTTCCTGACTGTGGCGCTGGGTGGCCCGGTGCCCAAGGAGGTCGCTGCTTGGATTATCGGCCGCAAGATCATTCAAGCTGGCGCATCAAGAGTGACGACGGTCCCAAGCATCGTGTCGGCATTCTTCAAGCTGGGAGGGGCGAGCACATTGCGCACCGTTGGTTACTACTCCGCGATCTTCTTCACGGTGTACGGAGACTTCATGGCTGGCGTAGTCGCGGCTTGCACTGCGCACTGCGCCACGTGTGAGTGAACGATGGCCGCTCCCCTTCTTGTCGGTGTTGTGTTGTTGCTGGCTGCGATTCCGACCGCGGCTTATTTCACGCAGCGGCAGCACCAGCAGCAATTCCTCCGTCGGGAGCGGCTATCCCCGGCGGACATTTTCCGTCGGCACTACATACGCGAGGGCTGGTCCAATGAAGTCTTCTGCGCGCGATGGAATGCAATGGCAAAGGTGCTTCATTTTCCTGCGGACTGTCTCCGCCCAACGGACCGTTTGATTGACTTGGTCTCCACGACAACACGGAGGCTCTGGGGCGCGCGCGTGCTGGATGACCTTGAGCACCACATTCTCGTGACGACGGATAGGCACGCGCCGGATCCAGCCAGGTTTGAGACGATTGACGAGGTGATTCGTTACCTCTGCGCCCACGGAAATTGAGGTTGGCAGGGGGCGTGGCGCGGGGCGTGCCACGCGCGTGTGGCGGACCAGGTGGTTGCACGCCCCGTGACGCGCAAGATGGCAAGGGGCGCAGGGTCGGAGGGCCAGCTGCTGGAGCGGAGGGGCCGTTGGGTGACGCGGTAGCCCGGCGGTAGGGGAGATAACGCCAGTTATCCGACGTGGCGGAGCGGCGCGGGACATGCGACGCGCGTGTAATACTCAAAGCGGAATGCATGGCCCGTGACGTGGAGCCATGTTGGATAACGATCAGGCGTTATGTCCTCTACCGACGGGCGTAGGTGCGCCCAGGCCCCGGAGCGCAAGCGTACCCGTCCGACGCGCAGCCCCAATCTGGCATTGCTCGTCATGCTACGGGCGCATTGCGCAAGCGCAGTTGGGGCGTGGGGCTCAGCCGGTGCTGAATTCAGTTTGCGGGAGCTGGTCCTTGTGCGGGTGCACATGCTCGGGGTGTTCGCGCGCCCACACGTCCGGAATGAGCTCGTCCAGCCTGCTGTGAGGCCAGTTGTGGGCCAGCTTGTCCAGGATGTCCCGCCAGTATTGACCCACGTCCACGTGGTGGAGGCGGCAAGACGCCATGAGACTGTACGCCACAGCGGCGCGGTGCGCGCCCGCGTCTGAACCGGCAAACAGGTAGTTGAGGCGTCCAAGCGCAAGTGCGCGCAGCGCCCGTTCCGCGGCACCATTGTCAATGGGCAGCATCCCGTCCTCGAGATACCTGTTGAGCGCCGTCCACTGCCGGATGGTGTAGCCCCACGCTTTGCCCATCGGAGACCTGGGGTCCTCAAGGACAAAACTGTCACGGGCCCAACGGCCGAGCTCTTCCATCAGTGGCTTGGATTTTTGCTGCCTCAAGGCCCTGATGGCGTCAGGCCCGAGGCAGGCAACCTTTGCGGCTTTTTCAACCTTGTACAGTTGCTTGTACAGCTTGATGGCAATGGCGGCGCGCAGGTCACCAGCGTCCAGCGCCTTGGCGTAGTAGCGACGGGCGTGCATGTTGCAACCCGCCTCAATGGCCGTGGCATCCGGACGGCCAAACAACGCGTTGAGTTGGAGGTCCGCGTCCGCCACCACATACCCAACCCGGTTCTTCAACATCGCCGCCGGTCCATCGGTGTCGGCGTCGGAGATGAACTTGAAGAAGACCAGACGCAGCTCGCGGCCCACGTAACACCACATGGCGCCCTTGCGGATGTGGTCCGGGTGGCTGCGGTCCAGGACGCGCAGGCCGGTACCGTCAATGTGTAACACCTTGGAGCCAAACACCCGCAGGATGATCCGCTGATAGAGCGGTTCCACTGCAACCACCGTTGAGGCAACCCAGTCACACAGCGTGGAGGTTGGAATGGCGTAACCCATCTCACCAAAGTGCGCCGTCTGCCGTGTCAAAGGCGCGTGACGGGCGTACTTGCCCACCATCACCTCCGCCAACAACGGCGTCCCCGGCCGGCCACCTGCAATGAGCTGCGGCTCCGCTGGCGCCGTCACCGTGTCCGCTTTGCATGCGGTGCAGCTGAGCTTCTCGAACCGCGTCTCCTCCACCACCAGATGCGCGGGCTCGTAGTTCAAGCGCCACCGCGTCTCAAAGAACTGCTTGGTCTTCTCCTTGGCGCAGTGCTCGCAGCAGCGCTCTTCGGGCGGCACCAGGATGGTCTTGTGCCGCTTGGGCAATCCCGGCGGCGGCTCACCGCTACGTGGCGGCCGGGGCGGCTTCTTCTCGGGCTCTTTGTCGTCAGAAGCCTCGGGCTCCGGCTCGCTGGGCACGGCGGGCTCAGGTGGCATCAGTTTCAGGAGCAGGTTCAGCTGCTCTTCAGTGATGCGCTCACTCTTCCGCCCGTCCGCGCGCTGGGCCTGCATTCCCCGCAACACCAGCCGCGCATTGTCATCCAGCACGCGGAACAACAGGTCCAACAACATCTCCAACGCCCGTTGTGACTGGCCCTCCGCCATCATGCGCGTGAGCATTGCTTTGAGCGCAGTCCGGTCTTTGGGGAGGGGTGTGCCTGACATGCACGCGCATGGATCATGCGTTCTGCGCGCGTGCAACCGCAGCACATAGCGTCACAAATGATCACACATGGTCACGGGTTTCACGACGGTGGCCAGTTCCCGTGATGCCAGGCGCACTTGCCACTGTCATTTCAAGTTGCGCGGTTTTCAGCTGCAGCGGCGGCTTTGGGCTCAAAGCGCGCTTTCCGGCGGACCCGGGCCAGATCAACCCCGTCCAGGATCATGGCCAGCGTCGTTGCGTCCAGAGTCACGTGGGTTGCGTTCGGTTCCGTGGGTGGCCGGGTGAATCTTCCCTTGGCCAACCGCTTGCTGAACAGGCACCACCCTCCGCGGTCCCACCACAGCACCTTCACCAGGTCCGCGTTGCGGTTGAAATACAGATACAGCGAACCGCTCATGGGCTCCTGCCCCAACAACGAGCGCGTCACCGACGCCAGCCCGTCAAATGACTTCCTCATGTCCTGCGGAAGTGACGCTGCGAAGATCCGCACTGTGGATGGAAGGCTCAGCACCCCTCAACCCCCGTCACCATGGCCCGCACCGTAGTGGCGTCCCAACGACCGCGTACCCGCACCACGGTGCCGGTGCGGAGCACCACTTCCAATTCCGGGTATGCCTCCTCTACGCGGGGCATTTCCACCACCTGCACCGGAAGAAGCTGCATGCGGCCCACCAACGCAGCGCTCTCCAAGTGCTTCTTCCACCAGCGAAGCCGCGAGCCGTGCCAGCCGTGCTTCCGCGCGAAGCCCTCCATCGTCAAACCGCTCAGCCGCTGCTCCTCCAACAACGCCGCTGCTGTTGCGGCTGTCCAACGATTCACCTTCTTCATGGCGTTGACCTCCGGTTGAGAAGGTCGCCAACTACCCGTCTTCAAATCCACATTGGGGGGCTGAGGGTCGGACGCTTACGCGCAAGCAGCTGGCCCGGAGATTGGGGCAAGTGGGCAGCGTGAATTGGGTGCGTGGCGCGGGCCATGCCCAGTGCGTGTGTTGGACCAGGTGGCTGCATGGCCCGTGACGCGCAAGGTGGGAATCCCGGGCTTCCCCGACGACAAACTGGTCAACCAGGTCCGCGGGTAACCGGGTAACACAATTGCTACCCAATTGACCGGGCTATCCAATTGGCCCGTCTTGCGCGTCACGGGGCATGCATCCCATTTTATGTATTACACGTGCGCGGCATGCCCCGCGCCGCTCACCAGTACACCCTGCCCACCTGGCCCAGCTCGCGCGTCACGTCGCATGCACAGCTGGACGCACCGGCCAGAGCATGCGCCGCGCCGCGCACCTGGTTGATCCCACCCACCTGCGTGTGGGCCACAGGCTTAACTTTGCATTGGCGGCTACGCCTCCAATTGGGCGTTCAAGCCGATGGCCCACACGCCTGCCACTTTTTCGGAATTCCCGGGTGCGCGTCACGTCGCATGCAGGCAGCTGGACGACCGTCCAGCAGCATGCGCCGCGCCGCGCTCCCTGACCGGTTCACCCCTCTTGCGCGTCACGGGGCATGCATCGCACTTTATGTATTACACGCGCGTGGCATGCCCCGCGCCACGCCTCACGTGGCGACGCGTGGGCTGCTCAATGGATCTCAGTAGGCGCGCCCAGCATTGGCTTCTCCTGGTCGGTGCTCCCGACGTGGAAGCCTGCTCGAGCTCACCAGGCGCCGCTGCGAACGCGGGTCGACCCTCATGCGCTCAGGACGCCCATTTCTTGGCGTCATGTTTGAGGACGAGCCCTTCAAGGACCACTTTTGCGACCTTCTTCTCCTCGGATGAGAACTTGGAGATGGCTTCGAAGAGGAGCTTGAGGTCCTCATCTGGCCCGCGGTTGTCTTTGCCAAAGATGAGGATGTCGGCGGAGACACCGAGGGTGACTGCCAGAGCCTTCAGGACTTCCAGTGTTGGCTGGGAGTGTCCGCCCTCGTAGCGCTTGATCTGGGTGAGACTGATGCCGGCCTTCTTGGCCAGGGCGGCCTGGGTCAGGTTGCGGTGATCTCGGAGTGACGCAAGGCGTTTGGGGAAATCCACGACGAGAACCAGGGGGTAGGAGCCGGTCATTGTGTACCGCGCCTTTCAGAGGGCTTGACACCATGGTGTCATATGTGGAACCAGTAATGTACCTTAAAGCGCACCACGACGCGCTTGACGCGTTCTTGGACCACGGAGGCGCACCATGGAAGCAGCTGGTCACGAGGGAAATCTGGAAGCGGCCCAAGCCTTGGGGCAGCCAAACGCCACGCTGGGAACGTGGACGGCCATTGCAGAGACCCGCCGCGCATTGGCAAAGCTGTGGGCGGACCTGTTCCACAAGCTGGCAGCTGAAGCGGGATTGCCCGCGCCGGCGACGGTGCAGATTGGCATCGCCGCCTATGCCGAGAAGCGTCACGCGGACGCGCTGGCGTCGTACGCACGGGATTTGCTGCGGATGGAGCCAAGCCAATTCCGGGTGGGCAAGGCCAAGGACATACGGCACTGCGTGAGTCTCTCCGGGTTTGAGCCGGCGGCGGAGTCCTGACCATGGCGCGCCTCCCCGACGACGAAATCGAGCGCATCAAGCGGACGGTGCTGGTGAAGCAGCTGGTGGAAGCGCGCGGCGTGCAGCTGGAGCGCGTGGGTGATCAACTGCGCGGGTTGTGCTTCATGCACAATGACACGTCGCCCTCCTTCTTCATTGACGACGTGAAAAACGTCTGGGTCTGCCACGGGGCGTGCGGCGCTGGCGGGTCAGTGATTGATTTTGTGATGCGCGCGGAGGGGATTTCCCTTCGCCACGCGTTGGAATGGCTGCAGGCGTATGAGGCCGGGAAAGTGGCGCCAACGACGACACGCGGGCCAAGGACATCCACGATCCCCAAACTTGAAGCGCCGTTTGAGCTGGACGCGGACGACCAGGCGCTCATGAACCGGTATGCCGCGTATTGCCACCAGGTGTTCAAGAAGACGCCGGCGGCCCAGGCGTATCTGGAAAGCCGCGGGCTGGTGTCGGCGGAGATGGCCGAGAAATTCCAGATTGGATTTTCTGATCGGTCGCTGGGTTTGCGCTTGCCGGCGAAGACCCGGAACGCCGGCGCGGACATCCGGACGCGGCTCCAGAAGCTGGGCATCATGAAAGACAGCGGCCATGAATTGATGGCGGGCAGCCTCACAATCCCAATCTCCGACGAGAACGGCCAGGTGGTTGGGATGTACGGCCGGAAGATCACGCGGGCATTGCGTGAGGGCACGCCGCTTCACATGTACCTGCCGGGCCCGCACCGGGGCGTGTGGAACCAAGAAGCATTGAAGGCGGACAAAACAGTCATACTCTGTGAAGCCGCCATTGACGCCATGACCATGTGGTGCGCCGGTTTCCGCAATGTGACCTGGGCCTACGGGACCAATGGATTCACCGACGAGCACTTGGATGCGTTCAAGAAGTACGGCATCCATCATGTGTTGATTGCGTTTGACCGGGACGAGGCCGGTGACAACGGCGCCGCCAAGGTTTCAGAGCGTCTGAGTTCCGCCGGGATTGGATCCTGGCGGGTCAAATTCCCGTCGGGGATGGATGCCAACGAGGTGGGCCTGAAGATGAAGCCAACGGCCCGGAGTTTCCGCATTCTCCTGCGCCAGTCCGCGCACCTGGCCGGAAGCTCGACGCTGGATCTGGAGAAACAGTTTCCGCTGGAGCCGGTGGCGCAGAGCGCGTCCGCCTTGGATCCACTTGGCCATCCGCTGGTTGATCCGGATGAAAAGGCGGCAACTGAGGAGGAACTGCCGTGCAAATTGGACGGTGACGATGTCATTTTCCAGTTTGGGGATCGGCGCTGGTGTGTGCGCGGCTGGAAAGAGAACAAGAGCAACAGCATTCTCAAAGTGGGTGTGACGGTGACGGAGAAGGCGTGTGTCCACGTCGACAACGTGGAGCTGCTCAGCCACCGCTCGCGGAAGAGTTTTGTGGCGGATGCCGCCTCCGAGCTGCGCGCGGGGACGGAGGCACTCAAGGCGGAGATGGGTACTGTATTACTCACCATGGGCCGGCTTCAGAAGAAGCGATTGGAGGACATCCAGAAACCCCAGGTCACCGTGCCGCCGATGACTCCGGAAGAAAAGGCGGCGGCTTTGGCCCTGCTCTCCGACGACAACCTGTGTCAGCGCATTGTGGAGGACCTGGCACGCTGCGGCCTGGTTGGTGAGGAGCCGAACAAACTCACCGCGTACCTGGGATGCGTTTCCCGTAAGCTGCCGCATCCGTTGGCCATCATGGTGCAGAGCGGAAGTGCCAGCGGGAAGACGACACTGATGGACGCGGTGCTGGCGTTCATGCCCGACGAGGAGCGCGAGAAGTACTCCGCGGTGACGGAGCGGGCGCTCTACTACGTGGGCGAGGAGGAGCTCTCTCACAAGATCCTGGCTGTGGTGGAAGAGGAAGGTGCGGAGCGCGCGAGCTACGCGCTGAAGCTTTTGCAAAGTGAAGGCGAGCTGACGATTGCCTCGACGGCGAAGGACCCGCAGACGGGCCAGCTGGCGACGAGAAAGTACCACGTCAAAGGTCCGGCGATGATCTTTGTGACGACGACCAAGGACCAGCAGGACCACGAGTGGGTCAACCGGTGCCTGCTGCTGACGGGAGATGAGAGCCGGGCGCAGACGCGCGCGATCCACGACGTGCAGCGGGACAAGCGCACGGTGGACGGCCTGTTCCAGTCACTGGACCGGGAGGTCATCCGCACGTTGCACAAGAATGCGCAGCGGCTGCTCGAGCGCGTGCGGATTGTGAATCCGTTTGTGCGGGAGCTGAGATTTGTCGACGACAAAACGCGGATGAGAAGAGACTTTGAAAAGTATCTCACTTTGATTGATGCGGTGGCCTTGCTTCGCCAGCATCAGAAGAAGGTGCAGCGCGCGGAGAACGCCGGAAGAGTGGTGGAGTACATCGAGGTCGACCGGCGCGATTTGGAGATCGCCAATGGCCTGGCGCTTGAGGTGTTGGGCCGGACGCTCGACGAGCTGCCCGCGCAGACGCGCAAATTGCTGACCATGCTCGAGGACGCGGTGACCCGCGCATGCGCGCAAAAGGTGTGCAAGCGGGAGGATTTGTTGTTTTCCCGTCGAGACATTCTTGATTGGACCGGGTGGTCCTACGACCAGCTGCGGGTGCATCTGGGGAGACTCCTGGAGCAGGAGTACGTGCTCACACACCGCGGGAACCGTGGCCACCAGTTTTTCTACGAGCTGCTTTACGACGGTGCGGGCCGGGACGGTGGCCGGTTTGTGCCGGGCCAGGTGCACCCAGATGCGCCTGTGACACAAGCGTTGGGGGGTATTTCCAAGAGCGTTGGGCCCCCATTGGGGGGCCATTGGGGGCCCATTGGGGTGGGTGTGGTGCCCCCTGCTGACGTGAACAACGGCGCGTCTGAACGCATCGTTTTGGATGTTGACCCTCCAAAACGAGCAAAGAGCACTGATACCGCCGAGCGCCCGGAAATCATACACAGGCACAACGGGGTGGCCAGGTAGGCGGCCATGGGCGGCCGGCCAGGGCGGCGCACTCCGCGGGATATTCCGCCGGCTGATCCACTGGCCGCGTGCATCCAGGAGTTTCTCCATTGGCTGCAGGTGCAGGGTTCCAGTGTGTCGACGCTGCGGACGGCGCGGTACCAGCTCCGGACATTTTCCGATTGGTGCAGTGAGCGCAGCGTGCACAAACCGCAGGACGTGACGCTGCCTATGTTGGAGCAATACCAGTCTTACCTTTTTCATCGACGGAAGAAGGATGGCCAGCCGCTCTCCGCCCGGTCGCAGCACCTGGCGCTGGTGATGGTGCGGGGGTTGTTCGGGAGGCTGATGCGCCAGGGAGTGTTGCTGTTAAATCCCGCGGCGGAGCTGCAGTTGCCCAAGGTTCCACGACGTCTGCCGATGGTGTTTCTCAGTGCTCTGGAAGTTGAGCAGGTGATGGCGGTGGTGGACCTGGACACCAAGCATGGTGTGCGGGACCGCGCGATCCTGGAGGTCCTGTATTCCACGGGCATGCGCAGACAAGAGCTCTGCAGGTTGAACATCCACGACGTGGACCATGGGCGCGGGGTGGTGGCGATCCACCTGGGAAAAGGCGGCAAAGACCGAGTCATACCCATTGGTCCGCGCGCGTTGGAGTGGGTGAACAAGTATGTGCAGGACAACCGGCCGCGCTGGTTGACGACGGAAAATGCCGATGATCCCGCGATGTTCATTGGCGAGTACGGTGACCGGTTGATCCCCAATTCCATTGGCCGGCTCGTTCACCAGTACGTGCAACAAGCGGCGATTGGGAAGACGGGCAGTGCCCACCTGCTGCGCCACAGCATGGCAACGTTGATGCTGGAGGGCGGCGCGGACATCCGATTCATCCAGCAGATGCTGGGCCACACGCAATTGGCGTCGACACAGGTCTACACGCATGTCTCGATTGTGAAGTTGAAAGAGGTGCACAGCGCCACGCATCCCGCGGCCAAACCGGGAATTGTGGCGGCCGCCCTCGACGAGGAGACGCGCTCAGAGCTGGCCGGCGCACTCACCGACGAGGAATGAAAACAACCACGACGACAACGAAGACCACGAGGGGCCTCAGTGAAATCCACTGTGGTTGGCCAGGCCTTTTCTATTCAGCCGCCCGCCTTTCCGGTTGCGCCGGAGTTTCAACCGCCGCCCTGGCCGCGGCACAAACGGCGGGCATCTGAAGAAAAGGCGGCCGTGGCCTCCTACAAGCCGCTGTGCGAGGATTCAGCGCGATGACCCTGGCCAACCACGCCCGCGCTGCAAAACCCCTCTACCGGGCGTCTGGCGCGTTTCTGGGGCCGTTCTGGGTTTTTCCGACGACAGCCTGGAAGGTGCGTCTGGGTTTTGGGCCTGCGGGACGGAAAGGTGCGTCTGGGAT
>Ga0163148_10006470_pt1 | contig 11289 bp, 9 predicted proteins | sample OliLakLV19MP7P2_FD_148606 | JGI IMG/M metagenome (GOLD analysis project Ga0163148, IMG submission 148606) | Freshwater microbial mat bacterial communities from Lake Vanda, McMurdo Dry Valleys, Antarctica- Oligotrophic Lake LV.19.MP7.P2 | ecosystem: Environmental > Aquatic > Freshwater > Lake >... | reverse complement strand
GGTCCTAAAATGGAGCGATCGACGTGGGACTCTGCGGCAAAGTGGACGAGCGTATCAATGGCTTCTTCTTGCAAAAGCTCATCAATCACGGGGCGATCGCAAATATCTCCTTTAACAAAGCGAAAATTTGGATGATCATCCAACATTGCCAAGGTTTGGCGATTGCCTGCATAGGTAAGTGCATCTAGCACCACGACGCGATCGTCTGGATATTTTTGACACCAATAGTGAACAAAATTGGCTCCAATAAATCCGGCACCACCCGTCACAATCAGTCTGCGGGGCTTTCTCAAAGGCTGATTCGAGTCAAAAGAAGTCATTGGTCTACCTGTTCAAAATTTGCTAACTACTACAAACCAAAATCAAACGCCAACTTATTTTAATCACGCACTCTGATGCTCCAATGTTGGCTTATCTGGATCAATATTGCGAGATATTACTGCTGTTATAAGAGACTCAAGATGCGAATGAGTTCCGTATAATCCCTGACAACAGCGCGTTTAAGATTACTGTTAATGAATTGACTCCTCAAGTTGATCCAATATTTTGCTCAGCGCTCTTCCAGCCGCCTCATCTGAGAAATTCTGAGCCGCATACCGCATGGCATTTTGTCCTAATCGGTTTCGCAGGTCTTGATCATTCCACAACAAATCTAATGCTTGCACTAAATCCTCAACCGATTGAGGTTCTACTAATAGCCCGGTTTCTCCATGAATGATGTACTCCTCAATGCCATTACACCGGGAGGCAATTACCGCCCGACCCATTCGCATCGCTTCCACAATCGTCACTTGACCCGCCGCAGTCACTCGCTCATCGGGTAGCAAGGGCACTACATTAATGCAGGCTTCTTGAGCGAGTCGCAAGCAATCTGCTTTGACAATTCCTAAGGGTGCTTGAGCGCAGGCAGGTAGCTCTAACCCTGCTAAGGCACGGGGTCCAGATGCGACAACCGTTGAAAAATTCAGCTTTGCGATCGCGGTAAATAAAGTTGAAAAATCTCGATGGGCAGACCCGATCGCCGCCACAAAGGGCTGCGTCGTGTTTTCTGAATAGGTGATTGGAATGTCTGAGACTTGGTAAGGCAAGAATTCAAACCGCTCTTTGGGCAGTCCTAACCACTGGCTGTAAATATCACATTCACGGCGGGTGTGAACAACGAAACGGTCAATATCCTGCAAACTAGCCTGTGCTAGCCAACGCCGCATCCCCCTTGGGCAAGTGCCTACGTTAAAAAGCCATGCTACCACTGGAATTCGCCTGCGAGAAGCCCGCTGTTGAATGCCCACTGCCGAAGCCAACTGCGGGAAAACGGTCACCACTCCTCCATCAGTCTCTTTGACCGCATTTTTACCTTGCTGCAAGTAGACTAACCACTCCTGATAATCTGTAGCCGATGAAGACCGATTATGCCAGTTCGCTAAAGGTTTTGCGCGTGGAATAATGCTGAACTGATGGCGATCGCCAAGAATATGGGGAACTAGCCATTCCCCGTCAGTCTCCAAGTTATGAATAAAAGGCGCTGCAACAGTCCAATGCATAGGTGAATTCCAGATGAGCCTCACTCAACCAATCGCCATTTCCTTAACGCTGAGTTTAGGAACTCCCTATAAAAGATAACTACAATTAAGCATCCAGCAATAGGGAGTCTTAAACCTCAGAACTAGATTTGGCAGAATGAAAATACTCTTTGTCAGCAGATTACTTGATGATTTGAGTTCGCAAGATTATGTGCAAACGATTAAATCGGCAGTTAAAGATCTGACATTGACGTTGGGTAGGGACACCTCTTGTGGGTGCTTTCAACTCTACTGGGCAGGAACAAGACCCGCCCCTACAGTTCGTTCGACAATTTCAAAATGGCTACGAGCAAACATTGCCGGGTTAATGGCAAAGATCTAGGCTAGTTCGATTTGCGAATCATCGCCAATCATAAAGCGGAGAGCTTTAGGTCGTTTAGGCGCTACTTTCAGTTGGGCGCGCTGCCCAATGACGCTATCTACAATCCGCTGCTGAATGCCAATAATGCTGGCACCCCGTAAAATAACGCTGTGTTCTAGATCGGCTTCAATCAAGGTTACTTGATTATCAACGCTGCTATAAGGACCAATAAAACAGTTTTCCAGGTGGCAATCTTCGCCAATAATCACCGGTCCTCGAACTGTGCAGTTAATCAATTTCGACCTAGCTCCAATCTGCACCCGCCCAGAAATTTGGCTTTTGTCATCGACTTCACCCAAAATATTGGACTGCAAACAGGTGTCTAAAACGATTTGATTTGCTTCTAAAAGGTCGTCTTTTTTTCCGGTATCAAGCCACCATCCTTCTATCTGGCGGGCTTCGACCTTTTGCTGATGGTTGATCAAGTTTTGAATTGCATCGGTGATTTCAAGCTCACCTCGCGGCGATGGTTGGATGCGATCGATCGCGTCATGGATCGTTGGCGCAAAGAAGTAAATTCCTACGAGCGCTAGGTTTGAAGGAGGAACTTTGGGTTTTTCAACTAAGTTGATCACTCGACCTTGTTCATCGATCTGAGCCACCCCAAAGGCTGAGGGATTTAGCACAGGACGCAGCATAATTAAGGCATCAATGTGGCTTTCTTTAAAGTCGTTTAGAAATCCACCCAATTCATTTTGAATCAGGTTGTCTCCCAAATACATCACAAACGGGGAGTCGCCTAAAAAGGGTCGGGCAACCTTGACGGCATGGGCAAGACCAGCGGGTTTATCTTGCAAAATATAGGTAATGTTGGCACCAAAGCGATCGCCATTTCCAGTTTTTGCCTTAACCTCTTCACCTGTTTCAGGGCTAATCACAATTCCAATATCTGTAACCCCTGCTGCCACAATAGATTCAATTCCATACCAAAGAATCGGCTTATTCGCTACGGGAACCAGTTGCTTCGCTCCGGTATAGGTTAGAGGGCGCAGTCGTGTACCCTTCCCACCACTTAAAATGATTGCTTTCATTAGAAGATTCTCAATGATTGGTGAACGGTTGACTTAAACAGTTGACTTGAACTATCCGACCTGAACTATTCGACCTGAACTACGGATATACATCAGCAAACTTTAGGGGCTTTCCTGCTTGATCTTTTGCCGACAAAATCGGCTCTCCATCTAAGGGCCAATTAATTCCTAAATCTGGATCATTCCAAAGAATAGAACGCTCATGCTGAGGAGCATAGTAATCCGTCGTTTTGTAAAGCACCTCAGCTACTTCGGAGATCACCATAAAGCCATGAGCGAATCCTGGTGGAACCCAAAGCATTCGCTTATTTTCAGCACTTAACGTATAGCTTACCCATTGTCCAAAGGTTGGAGAATGTTTGCGAATATCAACGGCAACATCGAAAATAGCACCCGCGATCGCCCGTATTAGCTTGCCCTGAGCATGTTCGATTTGATAATGAAGCCCACGTAAAACATTTTGACTAGAACAAGAGTGATTGTCTTGAACAAACGGCTCTGTGATTCCAGCTTTATCAGCAAATGCTTTACCGTTGTAGCCTTCCAGAAAAAAACCACGATCATCTTGAAAAACTCGTGGCTCAATTATTAGAACATCAGGGATTTTTGCAGGTAAAACATTCATTTTAATTTCCTTATACCGACTAAGTAACTACTATTTAAAGTCTTTCAAAGACTTCCATTCAGCATTGAATTTTCCGCTCTCTATTAATTTATAAACCTTACCTAAAGTTTATAGCGCAAAATGAACCAGCCATCCTCTCAATGAAAAACAGCTTTATCAAAAAATGAAGTAAGAGAAGATTAATAAAGTTTTCATCTTGATTCGTATTTACTGTTACTAATACTTTGGAAGTGCATCCGGCGAGTTAAATTGATACACAGATATTAGCTATAAATGAAAAACTAGAATCTTATCCTAGTAACATTTTTTACATACCTCTTCTATCTACTTGGAGATCTGAACATTTTACGCTCCTTGCTCCTTATTTTTAGAGTTCCCATTTTTTGACTCGACTAACTCTATTGAGGAGTAGAAGTAGAAGCTTCCAAAGTAGAGGAAGTGTGCCGTTCGATCGCAAATCGAATCAGTTGATGAACTAACTCAGCAAAAGAAACTCCAACTTCCGCCCACAATTGAGGATACATACTGGTTGCCGTGAAACCAGGCAGCGTGTTGACTTCATTAATCAAAATTTCTTGAGTAGATTCAACGTAGAAAAAATCGACTCGTGCCAATCCTGCCCCGTCGATCGCGGTAAAGGCGCGAATTGCCATCTCTTGAATTTGGGCGGTGATGGCAGTCGGTAACGCAGCGGGAATGATTAAATCTGCTTTGCCAACGGTGTATTTAGTTTCATAGTCATAAAAGTCGCTTTGATAAGTAATTTCACCCACGGTCGAAGCTTTGGGATAATCATTGCCTAGCACCGCGCATTCTACTTCTCGTGCAACAACGCCGGCTTCAACGATGATGCGGCGATCGTAGGTGGCAGCACTATCGAGGGCGGCTTCTAGCTGAGCGCGATCGCGGACTTTTGAAATGCCCACGGAAGACCCAAGATTGGCGGGTTTGACAAAGCTTGGGTAGCCAAGCGTGGCTTCAATTTGGTCACACAATTTCGTGTAAACGCAGGGGTCAGACCAGATTTGCGATCGCGTGACTGCCATATACTTCACTTGCGGCAAATCGGCTTGAGCAAATATTTGCTTCATCGCAACTTTATCCATGCCAAGGGCAGCAGACAGCACTCCCGATCCCACAAACGGCACTTGCATTAGCGTTAGCAAGCCCTGAACGGTGCCATCTTCGCCATTGGGTCCATGCAGCACAGGAAACCAAACATCCACATCACTTACTGCTGAGGGAAACTGCCAGAGATGGTGAGCATCTGAGCGAATGGAAGCGGTTTCAAGCTGAGATGGAGTCATGGATTCAAGCACTTTTTGGGCGATCGCAGTCCCACACCACACTCCGTTTTTCTGAATATAAAACGGCAGCAACTCATAGCGGCTCTGATTTTCATCGGTGGTGAGCGCCTGTGCGATCGCTCTTGCGGAGAGGATGGACACCTCATGTTCGCCAGAGCAGCCACCAAACAGAAGTCCAACTTTGAGTTTTTGCATCAGGGCACAGTCCTAATATTTGTTTTTAGCACGGTGGCTAACTTTTCCTCATGGTTAAGGTTGTTTGCCCCTACGCTGTCTATGTATGGTTACAATCCTAGTGCTAAAGGGGATGAAGGCTGCTAGGATTGCTTGGCTAATCTTAAAGAGAATGCAGTAAGGTGCAAGTTTAAGAAGCGTCTATCTATGGTCACTACTTTTCTGTAGGTTACGTACGCTGTAATAGCAAAGGTGTTCTATCTGGTAACAATTGCCGCATACCTAGGTTGGTTTATGTGGCGCAGTATGAACGGCAACTTATTGAAAGAGTGACGCAAGTATGAGATTGCACAAACCAGAAACCACAGCACAATCTGACCCTAATACTTTAAATTCGCTGATTTTTCGAGGCATGGCGTTAGTCATAGATGGCTCCTATCAGGAAGGATTTTTTGCCTTGGATCAGGCGATTTATCTCCAACCCAGTCATGGTGCGGCTTGGTACTACCGAGGAGATGCGCTGGCAAATCTAAATCGCCATAGTGAAGCTTTAGACAGCTTTGACCAGAGTATTGCAGTTCAGCCTGATAACCCTGATGCCTGGGTATTTCGCGGAGTTGTGTTGATTCACCTAGAGCGGTATTCTGAGGCGATTGAAAGCTGCGATCGCGCGATCGATTTGCAAGCAACCAATCAAGAAGCCTGGACTTTTCGAGGAGCCGCTTTACAGCGTTTAGGGCAATACAAAAAAGCCTATGCCAGCTATGAGAAAGCGACGCAAGAAGAATAGGGATTAACTATTCCACGCCTATCAAGCTGGCGATCAGAGCCTGCTGAGCGTGCATCCGATTTTCTGCCTGATCCCAAACCCGCGATTGAGCGCCTTCCATCACATCATCGGTAATTTCCTCGCCGCGATGGGCAGGTAAACAATGCAGCACGATCGCCGATGAATCGGCATGGCTCATTAGTTCCTCATTTACCTGATAAGGCTGAAAGATCGGAATCCGAGACGTTGCCACATCTTCTTGCCCCATGCTTGCCCACACGTCGGTATAGATCACCTGAGCGCCCTTGACCGCTGCGATCGGGTCGGTGGCGGTGCTGATTTCAACGCGATCGCCCGCAATTCTCTTCGCCTGCTGCACAATCACGTCCAACGGCTGGTACTCGTTTGGAGAGCTAATCCGCACATTGATACCCGCCAAGGCACAACCCAACAGCAAAGAATGCGCCATATTGTTGCTGCCATCACCCACATAAGCAAGTGTCACGCCTGCTAGCCCATGAAACGACTCCTGAACCGTCTGGAGATCTGCCAATACCTGACAAGGATGTTCGAGATCAGTCAGCGCATTGATGATCGGGATTTTGGCATAGTGGGCAAAAGTTTCTAGGTCGTGCTGATTAAAGGTACGAATTGCCAACACATCAAGGTAGCGATCGAGCACCCGCGCAGTATCAGCTAGTGGTTCTCCCCGACTCACTTGGGTCAAACTGGGGTTCAAATCTAGCGCTTGTCCGCCTAAGCGAGTCATTGCGGCGATAAAGCTAACGCGAGTCCGGGTTGATGCTTTATAAAACAGCAACCCCAAAAGCTTTTGACACTGCGGATGAGTTGCGCCAGCCTTGAATTGGGCTGCAAGATCCAACAAATCTCGTAGCTCCTCCGCTGTCAAATCCGCCATGCTAAGGAAATCTCGTCCTTTCAGTGCCCCCATTCTGCCCCATCCATAATCACTGTGTAAAACCCTAGCAAATCCAAGCCGCTAAACCTAGCGCGTGTCATCAAACAAAGACTCTGAGAGATAATTTGCTCAGGTGAAATAGGCAAACGATGACGGACGAAAAATTGCGATCGCTGTAGTTGCAATCAGCTAGGGTCTATCACTGCGGCTTGCAAAGCGGCTTGCGTTTTTTCCTTATCTAGCTTTAGCACCAGCACTCCTAAGGGAGGCAAACAGAGATCAATCGAGTAAGGACGATTTTGGTATGCCCATTCCTCAGTCCATTTGCCGCCTAAATTACCCATGTTGCTGCCGCCAAACTCGCGGACATCACTGTTGAATATTTCTTTGTAGAAGCCTAGGAATGGCACACCCACTCGATAGTGAGAATGAGGTTGGGGGGTGAAGTTGCAAACCACGATCGCAAACTCTTCGTGATCTTTTGCCCAGCGGATAAATGACACCACACTATGGCGATTATCGCTGCAATCAATCCATTCAAAACCGCCCTGTCCGCCAAAATCCCACGAGTAAAGCGCCGGTTCACTGCGATACAACTGATGGAGTGCAATGAAAAAGCGCTTCAACTGTTGATGAGACTCATGCTGAAGCAAATGCCATTCCAAATCTGCCCAAACATTCCATTCATTCCACTGCCCCAACTCCATACTCATGAAGAGAGTTTTCTTGCCGGGATGGGTAAACATATAGGCAAATAAACAGCGGGCGTTAGCCTGTTTCTGCCATTCATCACCCGGCATTTTGCCAACGATGGAACTCTTGCCATGCACAATTTCATCATGGGAGAGCGCCAGCATGAAGTTTTCACTATGGTGATACATCATGCTGAAGGTGAGATTGTTTTGGTGAAACTGCCGGAACCAAGGGTCCATGTGGAAATAATCCAGCATGTCGTGCATCCAGCCCATGTTCCACTTCAAATTGAAACCCAAACCACCCACGTAGGTTGGCCAAGACACCATTGGCCAATCAGTGGATTCTTCAGCGATGGAGAGTACGCCAGGGAAGTAGCTGAAAATAACGTGATTAGTTTGCCGCAGAAAATCTGCGGCTTCGATGTTTTCCCGTCCGCCATACTGGTTAGCAATCCATTCTCCATCCGGACGCAAATAGTCGAGATAGAGCATGGAGGCGACCGCATCGACTCGAATTCCGTCAATATGATACTTATCGAACCAGAAGAGGGCATTGGCAACGAGAAAGTTGCGAACTTCATTGCGCCCGTAGTTAAAGATTAGCGTGCCCCATTCTTTATGCTCTCCATTCCGTGGATCGCCGTGTTCATAGAGGTGGGTGCCATCAAAAAATGCCAGCCCGTGACCATCTTTAGGAAAGTGACCCGGCACCCAATCGACTAATACGCCAATGCCGTGTTTGTGGCATTCATCGACAAAATACATGAAGTCTTGCGGGGAACCAAAGCGAGAAGTGGGCGCATAGTAGCCAGTCACTTGATAGCCCCAAGAGCCATCAAAGGGGTGTTCAGCGATCGGTAATAGTTCTAAATGGGTAAAGCCCAGTTCCTTCACATAAGGAATCAGTTTGGCTGCCAGTTCGCGGTAGGTGAGAAAGCGAGTATCTGGTTTTAGCTCAGAAACTACAACAACGGGTTCGGTTTCACCGTTTGGTAAGCGTGCAGGCTCAGAGGTCGCGGCGTGCATCCAAGAACCCAAATGCACCTCATAAACGGAGATGGGTTTGGTGAGCGGATCAAGATGGCGGCGTTCCTCCATCCACTCACTATCATTCCAAGTGTAGGTGCTGAGATCTGCAACAATGGAGGCGGTTTTGGGGCGAGGCTCTTGATAGAAGCCGTAGGGGTCAGATTTTTCGTAAATGTGACCTTCCCAGTTTTTTACTTCATATTTGTAGTGAGCGCCAACCCCTGCATCGGGAATAAAGAGTTCCCATACGCCGTTAGTGCGCTTGCTCATTTGGTGCTGCCGTCCATCCCACTGGTTGAAATCGCCAAGAACGGAAACGTTGCGGGCGCTGGGTGCCCACACTGCAAAATATACGCCCTTTACGTCGTTAAGTTCGGCTGGGTGCGCGCCGAGTTTTTCATAAATCCGATGGTGATTCCCTTCAGCAAAAAGGTGAATATCGAGATCGGTGAGCCAAGGAGATTGAAAGGCGTAGGGATCATAGGAGACGCGATCGCGTTCTCCTTCTTTGATCCGAAGTTGATAATTTAGCAGGTTCGGAGCCGTGAGGATAGCTTCAAAGAAATGGGGATGATGCGTGGATTGCATTGGCAATTCTTCCCGTTGCTCTGGAAAAATAATCCATACCGCATCTGCTTTTGGCTGGTAAACTCGCACGACCCAAACGGTTTTTCCATCTTGCTCGACTTGATGGGGACCCAACACCTCAAACGGATCATGATGTTGGTTCCAAACGATCCGTTCAACTTGATCTGGGCTAATCGTTGCTGTCATGAAGCTACCACCTAAATCCTATAAATCTAATCAACCAGAAATGTAAAGAAAATATCAATAACTGTAGTAAACCGTAGCAAATCATGGGCATACTCTCAAACAATTTTGCCGCGATTCCTGTAGGGAGTCCTGTGAAAAGCTTCGCTAACGTTTCACGAATCGCCCTTAGGATCATGGATTTAATAACATCGAACATTCCGGCTGTACGGGCGTAGCATTCGGTAGATGGTTCTGCTTGAGTTGCAAAGATTTTTGCCCGAATGCTACGCCCCTACCAAATCTCGAACTTGTTTAATTTTCATTCTTTAGTAAAAATACATCCGTAAGCTTTTTAAATTAAAAACGCCCTAACTACCATTTGGCTTGTTAGGGCGATAAGTGATTATATGCTACACCATCCGTCATAGAACCACGGATGATTATCAATAACTGATTACGCAGCCTTAGGCGCTTCCCGTAAAGGCAATATCAGGAAACTTTGCCTGAGCTTCTGCCATGGGGCGCTTTTTGCCTTCCTCTTGCCAATAATTAATCACCTCAGTCGCTTGATTGAGCAAATCCACCCGGTCTACCTCAGAGATCCAGTGTTTTGCTTCCATCTCGGTCTTTAACTGCTCCCAAGCATCATTTCGGGGCCAAAAAAAGTAAGATGTCAACGGGCTTGCGCCCTTGCCCACTACTTGATCAACTGCTAATGCAACGTTCTCGTCTAACCAGAGAACTTTTAATATAAATTGTGCCAACCAAAAACCTCCAGCGCCAACCCAAATGGTCAATAATCTACAGCCTTCCATAGTACCGCACTGCTTTTAATCATGCACGATCTTGAATAAATGGCGAGAGGCAATGGGCGAGGGGCAATAGGAATAAAGAAATTATTGGAGAGGAGTGTATGACGATTCAATCAGTTAACAAGCTAACGGCGCTGGCAATATTTGATATTGATGGGGTAATTCGAGATGTGGGCGGGTCGTATCGACGGGCGTTGGCGGATACGGTGGAGCATTTGACCGATAGCGCTTATCGTCCGTCGCAGGATGATATTGATGTGCTGAAGGCTGAGGGCGTTTGGAATAACGATTGGGAGGCTTCTCAGGAGTTGGTGTTTCGCTATTTTGAGGGGCATGAAACGGAAATGCCTGCAACCCAAGACACAATCTGGCGAGATGCTGCGGGTCGGGGTGGGGTGGCGATCGCCTATGACAAGCTGGTGGCGTTTTTTCAGTCGCGCTATCGGGGAACCGACCCCAATCATTTTACGGGCTATATCTGTCATGAGCCGCTGTTGCTTAAACGTGAGTATCTTGACTCATTAACCGCCGCAAAGATCGGCTGGGGATTTTTTAGCGGGGCAACTCGCAAATCTGCTAGCTATGTACTGGAAAAGCGTTTAGGACTTCAAGCTCCGGTGTTAGTAGCGATGGAAGATGCTCCTGGAAAACCTGATCCAACGGGGCTGTTTGCGGCGATCGCTCAATTAGAGCCACCCAACTCTAAAATTCCGGTGATATACGTGGGCGACACAGTGGCAGATATGTATACGGTGGTGAATGCGCGGCAACAACGAAGCGATCGCTCCTGGATTGCAGTAGGAATTTTGCCGCCCCATGTGCAGGAGACAGAATCATCACGTCAGCAATATCTCACCACTTTGAAGCAAGCCGGTGCAGATGTTGTTTTCTCAAATGTGCAGGAACTCACGCCATCGGCGATCGCTCAGCTAGTGTTGCAGAGGGAAGAGGGAAGAGGGAAGAGGTGAAAGAGAATAGAGTGCAGGGGATTGCAACTGGGAAGGGTGTCAATTTTTGTACTCTGTACTTGCCGAACTCCTTACTCTCTATCGTGGCGATCGCGGTTTAAATCGCTCATGATGAAGCTGTGGAATTGTGTATCAACTTTAGCCCCCAAGTTTTTATGAACACGCCTTTCTTAACTCCTAATCCTGTGTCTAAGCCGCGCCTGTTGCAACAACTGAAGTGGGTTGCCGACCCCATTGGCTACATGGAAAGCGCGGTTCGTCAGTAC